>Ga0326726_10002832_pt1 | contig 15857 bp, 12 predicted proteins | sample MHFenrmetagenome_2_FD_207603 | JGI IMG/M metagenome (GOLD analysis project Ga0326726, IMG submission 207603) | Lab enriched peat soil microbial communities from Michigan Hollow, Ithaca, NY, United States - MHF15MN | ecosystem: Environmental > Terrestrial > Soil > Wetlands > Peat | place: USA... | reverse complement strand
TAACCGCAAAACCTGCAGAACTGCCTTCACACCTTCACGCCTTAACGCCGTTAAGCCTTGATATCGCCTGATGCCTGAAGCCTAACGCCTGACGCCGTATACTTCTTCCCCGTACCCCGGACCCCGTAACACAAAATAATTCCTGCCACTTTCGTAAATTTACAGTACCGAAAAAAGTAAAAAGCTTCCTCGATGAAACTAATCCCGATAGAGGTAGAATGCAACTCCGGTTACAAGGCAGATGAATATCCTAAATATTTTTCATGGAATAATGAAAGATTTGAAATCAGCCAGATAACGGACCGTTGGTACCAGGGAGAAACCAATCCGGAATATCCTGTTTCAAATTACTTTAAGGTCGAAACACCTATTGGTGTACAACACATTATTAAGCATGATCTTGAAAGTGACAGGTGGTATTTGTACGAATGAAAATTCACGATATCCTATCGCACTCTAATTGTAATATATCATTTATATTAGATTAATGATTTATAATGCTTTGCATTTTAAAGCTCAGGTATTGTTAGAACTCAACAGCAGTTGCTTATTATAGATATTTGCAAGTCCGATCATACCAATCCTCAACCAAAAATTTGCAAAAGAACACAATTTTGCTTTCAACAGATTTGACCTTTAAAATACACAATAAAGTTTTGTAGACCCCCTACTTAATAATATATTGAAATATATTTGGTAGATTGGAATATTTTGCCTATCTTTGTAGACTTATTACTTAAATAAATATTTTGAGAGTAGCACTAAAATATATCGCTCTTATTCAAACCGGAGTCTTTGCTAAGCCAGTTAAGGAAGGTCAAATTGTGTATTTGCAGTCAAAGCACTTTGATGAAAACGGAATCCTTAAAAGCTCTTTATACCCTGATTTAAAAGCTGGAAGCATTTCTGAAAAACATTTATTACAGAATGGTGATATAATATTTGCTGCCAAAGGGACAAAAAATTTTGCAGCTCTCTACGAAAGCCTGCCTGCCGGACAGGCAGGTAAAAACAAACCTGCAGTAGCTTCCACTTCGTTCTTTGTGATTCGTTTAAATGAGGATTTTCAAGATAAAGTTCTGCCAGAGTATTTGACATGGTATCTAAACAGTGCCTTATCTCAGAATTATCTGAAAAGTCAGGCAGTAGGAAGTTCTATAGTTTCCATCTCAAAATCTGTGATTGATGAATTGGAATTATCTATCCCGGATTTGGATACTCAAAAGGCGATTCTAATAATTACCCATCTCAGAAACGCAGAAAGAAAACTTCAGCAGCAAATTGAATTGCTGCGGGAAAAACAAATTCAACAACAAATAATCAACGTTCTAAAATAAGTAACATGACAAAAAAAATAACACAAAAAGATATTAACGATGCAGTATGGAAAGCATGTGACACGTTTCGTGGAAGCATTGACCCCAGTGTTTACAAGGATTATGTTCTCACTATGCTTTTTGTAAAATATCTAAGTGATGTGCATGATGATAAATATGAATCTCATCTGAAAAAATATAGCGGTGACAAAGAACGTGCAGATCGAGCTATGAAGCATGAACGTTTTGTAGTACCGGAACACAGCCATTTTAACTATTTGTTCGACCACCGTAACGAACTTAATATTGGCGAATTGATAGATATTGCGTTGGAAGATCTGGTGGAAGCCAACCGCGACAAACTTTATAGCGAAGATGGTGCTGGAATATTCCAGAACATTAATTTCAATAGTAGCGTATTAGGTGATACTAAGGATAAGAACACCAGGCTGAAAAACCTTCTGCTCGATTTTAATAAAGAAACATTAAACCTTAAACCGTCACATCTTGAAGGAACTGATATTATTGGAGGTGCGTATATGTTTCTGATTGAAAATTTTGCAAGCGATGCTGGTAAAAAGGCCGGAGAATTCTTTACGCCAAAAGAAGTATCTACTTTAATTGCTAAACTTACCAGATCACAACCTGGTTCACGTATCTGCGACCCTACCTGTGGCTCAGCCTCCTTGCTGATTAAAGCCGGTGAAGAAGTCGGCTCAGATAATTTTTCGCTTTACGGTCAGGAAGCCAACGGAAGCACCTGGGCCCTGGCAGTTATGAATATGTTTTTACATGGTTTTGATAATGCCACTATTCGGTGGGGAGATACAATCCGAAACCCGAAACTGAAAGAAGGCGATGCTCTGATGAAGTTTGATACAGTAGTTGCTAATCCTCCTTTCTCGTTAGACAAGTGGGGAAAGAGTGATGACAAAGAAGAAAACAAAGCCAGCGATAGTTTTGACCCGGAAACTGACAAATACAATCGCTTTTGGAGAGGCACACCACCAAAGAGTAAAGGCGATTGGGCATTTATCAGTCACATGATTGAAACAGCATACGAGGGAAAAGGTAAAGTTGGAGTAGTTGTACCTCATGGAGTTTTATTCCGTGGTGCAAGTGAAGGGAAGATCAGGCAGAAAACAATTGAAGAAAATCTGCTGGAAGCAGTCATTGGATTACCTGCAAACCTGTTTTTTGGAACCGGTATTCCGGCCGCAATCATGATTTTCAACAGGGCAAGAAAAGATAAAGGGCAAGACCCTGTTCTGTTTATTGATGCCAGTAAACATTATGAATCGGCTAAGAATCAAAACAGACTGCGACCTGCAGATATTGATCATATTGTGGATACTTACCGGAAATTCAACGAAGGTAAGCTCCCTTCCCTGGAGGGGTTGGGGGTGGGTATTATTGAAGACAAATTCAGCTATGTAGCAACATTCAACGAAATAAAAGAAAATGAATTCAATCTTAATATTCCAAGGTATGTTGACACTTTTGAAGAAGAACCTGAAGTCGATATTGCAGCTGTTCAGATTGAAATCGAGAAACTTGAAGGGGAGTTAAAAACAGTGCAGGCCGAATTGAATAAGTACTTAAAGGAATTAGGAGCAACTAAATAATTAGATCAAATGGACAATAAATTATCAAATCCTAAGCAGACTATTTTTGAACAAATAAAAAGGATGAGTGAGAATAATTCTGAATACTGGACTGCCAGGGATTTAGCTAAGGTTTTAGAGTATTCGGAATATCGTCATTTTAAACCTGTAATTGACCGGGCAAAAGAAGCTTGCATCAATAGTGGTTATGCGGTTTCGGATCATTTCGAGGATATCCTCGATATGATCGAATTAGGAAAGGGTGCCAAACGTGAAACTGAAAATGTCAAACTTTCCCGTTACGCCTGTTACCTCATTGTGCAAAATGCCGATCCGGGTAAAGAGATAGTTGCTCTCGGGCAAACCTATTTTGCTGTACAAACAAGATTGCAGGAAATTCAGCAGATGCAGGCTTATCAGCAATTGAATACTGAAGAAGAAAAACGGGTATTTCTTCGGAGAGAAATGGCTGAACATAATAAGCATCTTGCCGAAGCAGCCAAAGGAGCAGGTGTAATAGAACCAATCGATTATGCAGTATTTCAGAATCATGGCTATATAGGTTTGTACGGAGGTCTTGATGCAAAGGGAATTCACAAACGTAAAGGATTGAAGAAAAGTGAAAACATTCTTGATCATATGGGAAGCACAGAATTAGCCGCAAACCTTTTCCGGGCTACTCAAACAGAAGAAAAGTTAAAAAGAGAAAACATAAAAGAAAAACAAAAAGCTAACCAGACACATTTTGAAGTTGGGAAAAAAGTAAGGAAAACCATTCAGGAGCTTGGTGGCACAATGCCGGAGAATTTACCTGTGGCAGGAAGTATCAAAAAACTGGGAAAGAAGGATAAACCTAAAAAGTTAACTGGCAAAAAGAAAAAATGAAACTTCAGTACGCCTCCGACTTACACCTGGAATTTGCTGAAAACAGAGAATTCTTAAGAAAAAATCCTTTGCTGCCCGGAAGTGATGTTCTACTGCTGGCAGGTGATATTGTTCCATTTGCTGTTATGGATAAGCATAATGATTTTTTTAATTATATCTCCGACACTTTTAAAACTACATATTGGATTCCGGGTAATCATGAATATTATAATTCAGATATCTCGGACCGTGTAGGTTCTTTTAGAGAGAAAATAAAGGATAATCTGTTTCTTGTAAATAATGTTTCTGTAATTCATGAGAATATAAAGCTTATTTTCTCAACTCTATGGACACACATCAGTCCAGGTAACCAATTCGAGATCAGACAACGGCTGTCTGATTTTCATGCAATTAAATACAATCGAAAAGGACTAATACCCGATCATTATAATTTCCTTCATGAACAGTGCCGCTCATTCCTGAATTGGGAAATATGTAAAGACGGTGCTGAAAAGAAAGTAATTGTTGCCCATCATTTACCGACATTCATGAATTATCCGGAAGAGTACAAAGGAGATAGCCTCAATGAAGCATTTGCTGTGGAGATGTTTAATGATATTTTAAAATCACAAGCCGACTTTTGGATTTTTGGTCATCATCATTGCTATACAGCCGATTTTCAGATTGGATCAACAACACTTACAACAAATCAGCTGGGATATGTAAAATTTAACGAATGTCCCGGTTTTGATACAAAAAATATAATTACAATATTAAATGACTAAATCCAGTGATATTCAGTATTATATCTCAGCTTTTGCACGATATCACCGCCGGGGATATTGTGCATTTTTAATGATATTTTGTTAATTTACAGTTAGATGAGCAATAATAATACAACATATAAATACTCGCCTCTAGGTAAAATTCCAAGCGAGTGGGAAGTGAAACATTTTGAAGATGTCGCGGATATTGATAAAGAAAGTTTGAATGGCACCACATCAAAGGATTATAAATTCGAATATATCTCTTTGTCAGATGTTGATAGTGATGATTTAAAGATTGAAACCACAAAACAAATTTTTACAAATGCACCTTCTAGAGCAAGAAGAATTGTAAAGAATGGTGATATTTTGATGGCTACTGTTCGTCCAAATCTTCAAGGATTTTCTTTGATAAGAGATAATATTAAAGATTTAATTGCTTCAACAGGATTTGCTGTTATAACTGCTAAGAAATGCAGCAACGAATTTCTATATCAATATCTTTTTAGTTCAGGAATTTCAAGACAGTTTTATCAATTGTTAGTAGGTTCAAATTATCCAGCAATAAATTCCTCTGATGTTAGAAAACTGAAACTTCTACTCCCTCCTCTCCCCGAGCAAAAAACCATAGCCCACCTCCTCTTCACTTGGGACGAAGCCATTTCCAAAACTCAGTCACTCATTGCACAAAAAGAACTGCAGAAAAAGTGGTTTATGCATAATTTATTGACGGGGAAGAAAAGAATGAAGGGGTTTGAAAAAGAAAAATGGATAGAAACTTCCATGGGTAATTTGTTTGAAAGAGTAACAAGGAAGAACATAGAACAGAATACCAATGTAGTAACTATTTCAGCGCAAAGAGGATTTGTAAAACAAACAGATTTCTTCAACAAGATAATTGCCAGTGAATTAGTAGATAATTACTTCTTGGTTGAGAAAGGTGAGTTTTGCTACAACAAGAGTTATTCAAACGGATACCCTTGGGGGGCAACCAAACGGTTAAATGACTTTGAAAAAGCAGTTGTTACAACTCTTTACATCTGTTTTTGTTTAAAGAATTCACAAAGTAACTCTGGAGATTTTTTTGAACATTATTTTGAAGCAAATCTCTTAAATAAAGGCCTTACAAAAATAGCACATGAAGGCGGAAGAGCACATGGTTTACTTAATGTGACTCCCTCCGATTTCTTTTCATTAAAGATCACAATTCCAAATCCTGTTGAACAAACTGCTGTTGCCCATGTGTTGAAAGCTGCAGACAAGGAAATACAACTACTCAAAATCAAAACAAAGAAATTTAAGGAGCAGAAAAAGGGGTTGATGCAGGTGCTACTAACAGGGGAAAAAAGATTGAGAATCCAAAACATGAACGATAATGGACCTATTCAATAATCAAAAAATCAATGAACTATTGGATGAAATTGGAAGAGCACTTGATATTTCAGAGAATCAATATTCTGTTGTTGAGCGCCGATATAAAGCAGTCGCAAATCATCTATCTAAAGATGATTCTCTATTAAGAGATTTTGAACCCGATATAATGCCCCAGGGTTCATTCTTATTAGGAACAATGGTTAAGCCTATTATGCAAGATGATGAGCTGGATGTTGATTTAGTCTGCAGATTAAAAGGGAAAAAACAGCATTGGGCACAGTACCATCTTAAGCAGGAGGTAGGAAATCAGATTAAAAGGGATGATCAATATAAGAAGATGTTGGATGAAGAAGGGAAAAGGTGTTGGACTCTCATTTATTCAGAAGAAACCAAGTTTCACATGGACGTTCTCCCATCATTAATTGGCAAAGATCATTTTATGCTCTTAGAGAAACGCTTTTCGGAGTTATCGGTAGAAAATCTTGAAGGTCTATCAATTAGAATTACTGACAAAACCTTGAATAACTATTTCGGTGATCCAGACACTTTTAATTGGTTAAAAAGTAATCCTTTTGGATATTCTGGATGGTTTAACGACAGGAAAAGAACTGCTAATCAAAATGTATTACTACTTAATGAAAGTGTTGAACCTCTTCCAAAATACCAATATCAAAAAGCACCATTACAGAGAATTGTTCAAATTCTTAAAAGACATAGAGATATAATGTTTGGTGGGGATGATGACAAACCTATCTCGATTATAATAACCACATTAGTAGCCTGGTCATATAATCATGAAACTGACCTCTCGGTCGCATTGCTTAATGTCCTTGACAAAATGAAAAACAACATAAAATATATTTTCAGCCCGGAGCACCAAAAGAATATTGCATGGATTGGAAATCCAGTAAATGATGCAGAAAATTTTGCAGAAAAGTGGACAGATAATACGCAAAAAGAGGATAATTTTTATTCCTGGTTGGAAAAAGCCCAAACAGATTTTGAAATTCTAAAAACGGGAGACTTTACGCTAATATATCGAATCTTAAAAACAATACTTGGCACAAATGTGGTAAACGAAGGTTTTAAAAATGCAGGAATTGATTCGTTCATCAACGAAAGTTATTTTCCTGCAGCATTTAATAAATCATTACTTAATCAACCACATAGAGAACAACCTCATTGGCCAATAAAGTTAACTTTCAATCTTGAGATACATGGTAATTTCAAACAAGGGAAAAAGCAAATGACAATAACCCCATCAACACTTGTTCCAAAACACTGTGATATTTATTTTACCGGGACAACAAATACTCCAAGACCTTTTGACGTTTTTTGGCAAGTTGTTAATACTGGTTCCGAAGCTGAATCAAAAGGAGGACTGAGAGGAAATATCTTTCAATCAAAAACATTAGGCGTTGGCGGTTTGCGCCAAAAAGAAAACTCTGAATATACGGGTTCACATTGGATTCAAGGGTATATTATTAAAAATGGGAATTGTGTAGCGAGAAGTTATGAATTTTTAGTAAATATTGAATAATAGGCATATGAGTGTAACAAACATTTCAGAAAAAAACAAATATTGGCTTTGGGTAAAATCCGGAGGCAGATGTGAATATAAGGGTTGTAATAAGTCTTTGTATGAAGATATTCTTACTAAAAGAAATTTTAATCAATCATATATTGCTCATATAGTTGCAGATGTAGAGGGTGGACCTAGAGGTGATTCAGTTAGATCTGAATTATTGAAAGATGATTTAACTAATTTGATGTTATTATGTGATAAAGACCATAGATTGATTGACAAAGTTAATGTGGCAGGTCATCCTGAATCATTATTGTTAGCGATGAAGAAAGAACACGAAGATCGAATAGAAAGGGTGACTTCAATTGCTCCTGATATGTCAAGTCACATTGTTACTTACAAAGCTAATGTTGGGGAACATACTCCTATTATAACATACGAATCAGTTAGAGAGTATATTTTACCAACTCATTATCCAGCATTATCCTCGGCAATTGATTTGAGCTTAAGTAATAGTCCTCAAAGAGATAAAGATGAGAGTTTCTGGAAAACTGAACTAGAGAATCTTGAGCTGCAATTCATTGAACAACTAAGACCGAAATTTAGAAAAAGTGAGATCAAACATCTTTCTATCTTTGCTTTTGCACCAATGCCTCTCTTAATAAAACTAGGTACTCTTATAAATGATGTTCAAGACGCTGAGATTCATCAGCCTGTGAGAACTCCAAAGACTTGGAACCTGTCTAATAAAATCGAACCAACAAAATTTAAAATTGTTGAACCTAAGGAGAACTTTCCAGTTGTTGCATTGAATATTTCCCTAAGCGCAACCATTAATAATGATAGAATCACAAGCATATTAGGTGATGAATGCTCTATTTATACAATTACCATAGACAATCCATTTAATGATTTTTTAAAAACAAAAAATCAATTGCAAGAATTTAGCATAGAAATCCGGAAGCTATTTGATAAAATTAAATCTAGATATAATGCACAAACACCACTTTACATTTTTCCAACTATGCCTGTAGCATCAGCTATAGAGTTTGGCAGAATTTGGATGCCAAAAGCAGATATGCCATTAGATATTTACGATGAGAATACAAATAAAGGAGGTTTTTTCAAAGCACTAGAAATTAGAAACACTAAATAATGGACACTCCTAGTTTCAAAGAAGACCACATTAGTCAGATACCTGCTTTGCAGTTATTGCAGAAGTTGGGTTACAAATATTTGAGTCCGGCAGAAACCGAAAATCTACGTGGCAGTAAAACCAGTAATGTTTTGCTTGATGATATTCTGCGTAAACAATTAAAGGAGATCAATTCAGATAAAAGAATAAGTTCAACGAAGACAACTTATATAAGCGATGCCAATATTGAAAATGGAATTCGTGCTTTAAAAGAATTACCAATGAATGAAGGTTATATCGCTGCCTGCGAAACTGTATACGACCTTATTACCTTGGGAAAAGCATTTGAACAGAATTTTGACGGAGATAAAAAAAGCATTACACTTCAATACATTGACTGGAATCCCGGTACATTTTTAACTAATAACGTGTTTCATGTAACCGAAGAATATAGCGTGATGCGAAGCGCCAGCAAAGAGCATTACCAGCCTGACCTGGTTTTGTTCGTGAATGGAATTCCCCTATGTGTGATTGAGTGCAAACGGCCTGATATGAAAGAACCATTGGCACAGGCAGTAAGCCAGCACCTTCGCAGTCAGCAGGAAGATGGCATCCGTGCTTTATATGTTTATGCACAGGTGATTATGAGTATTGCTACCCAGGAAGCATCTTATGCTACCAATGCAACACCTGAGAAATTCTGGTCGAAATGGGAAGAAAAATTCATAACAGATGAAGAAGAAGAAAAATACAGACGCGATTTACAGGAAATTAAAAATCAACCCTTAAGGATAGATCAGAAAGAGAAATTGTTCAGCGAACGATTTAAATACGTGAGGCAATATTTTGATGATCTGGAAAAAGAGCATATCCATCCTACAATTCAGGATAAATATATATATGGCTTATGCAGACCGGAAAGACTGATGGATATTATTTTTAACTTCATTCTTTTCGATAATGGCGAGAAAAAGATTGCACGTTACCAGCAATTTTTCGCTATTAAAAAATCCATGAAACGTATTCTTCAGTTTAAAGAAGGGAGAAGGCAAGGTGGAGTGATTTGGCACACACAAGGCAGCGGTAAATCTTTGACTATGGTAATGCTTGCTCAGGCAATTGCGTTGGAAAAATCTATCCGCAATCCCAAAATAGTATTAGTAACTGACCGGACTGATCTGGATAATCAGCTAACGGGCACATTCAGAAAATGTGGAAAGTTTGTTGAGAATGCCACAACCGGACAAAGATTGGTTGAACTGTTGGAAAGTAAAAGTGATGCAGTCGTTACCACTATCATAAATAAGTTTGTGGCGGCTATGAAAAAAATAACCAAGCCATTGGAGAGTCCCGATATTTTTGTTCTGGTGGATGAAGGTCACAGGACTCAGTACGGAACCTTCAATATAGAGATGCAAAAAACATTGCCTAACGCCTGTTTTATTGCAATGACAGGAACTCCTCTATTCAAGAAAGATAAAAGCACTGCAGCAAAATTTGGAGGTATTATTGATGCCTATACAGTAGATCAGGCTGTTAATGATAAAGCAGTTGTACCATTACTTTATGAAGGAAGATTACCCAGACAAATTGTAAATGCAAGTCCTCTTGACATATTCTTTGAGATGGTTTCAGAACCTTTAACCGAGTATCAAAAGGCAGATTTTAAAAAGAAATTCAGTCGTGCAGACCAGTTGAATGGAGCCGAACAAAAGATATATGCTACTGCCTGGAACATCAGTAGACATTTCCGGGATAACTGGCAAGGCACTCCATTCAAGGCCCAATTGGTTTGTGATAAAAAAATAAATGCCATCCGTTACAAAGATTTTCTTGATGAAATAGGTCTTGTATCAACTGAGGTTCTTATTTCTCCATTGGATGAAAGAGAGGGAGAAGAAAGTGCTTATGAAAAATCTACCGATAAAGAAAATCGTTTTTGGAAGAAAATGATGAACGAACATGGTAATTCAAAAACCTATGAGAAGAACATCATCAGCCGATTCAAAAATCAAAAGGATCCGGAAATAATTATTGTTGTAGATAAGCTGCTTACCGGTTTTGACGAACCCAGGAATACAGTTTTGTACCTTACAAGAAATTTGAGGGGACATAAACTATTGCAGGCAATTGCAAGGGTGAACAGGATTTATTCTGATAAAGAATTTGGATACATCATTGACTATTATGGTGTGATTGAAAATTTGGATGATGCAATGCAAATGTATTCTTCATTTGAGGATTTTGACAATGATGATCTGATAGGAACCCTCACAAATATCAACGATGAAATAAGAAAATTGCCTCAGAAACATTCGGAGTTGTGGGATCTTTTCAAAACCGTTACAAACAAACGCGATGCAGAAGCTTATCAGTTATTGCTAAGGGATGAAGTTGTAAGGGTTTTGTTTTACGATAAGCTGGCTGCATTCGCAAAAGGTCTGAAGCTCGCACTCTCTTCTATTCAGTTCTATAAGGAGGTTGATGAAAAGACGATTAAGCGTTACAAAGAAGATCTTACAATGTTTCTGAAACTTCGTGTAGCAGTTGTTGAAAGGTATTCTGACGAAATTGACTACAAACAATATGAAGGTCAGATTCAAAAACTTATTGATACACACATCACTACTGACAAAGTTGAAGTGATTACAGAATTGGTAAATATTTTCGAAAAAGATAAATTCCAGGAAGAAGTTGAGAAAACAATAGGAAAAGCCGCAAAAGCAGATAAGATTGCAAGCAGAACATCAAAGCACATTTCTGATAAAATGGAGGAAGACCCTGCTTTCTACAAAAAGTTTTCCCAGATGCTGCAGGAAGCAATTATGGAATATGAATCAAATCGCATCAATGAAACAATATATTTAAACAGAGTTCAGGAGATCATGAACAATGTTTTAGCCCACACCGACAGCGATATTCCCGAAGCATTAAAAGACAAAGATGTAGCTAAAGCATTTTATGGTTTATGTGTAGAATCTTTAAGTGAAAATATTCAGGATTATATTGTCAGGAGAGAAATTTCAACTCAGGCAGCATTGAATATTGACCAGTTGATTCAAAAGGCTGTTCTTGATAATAATAAACCAATAATTGACTGGCAATATAAGACGAACATCACAGGAAAACTTCAAATTGAAATAGGCGATTATCTGATTGATGAGGTGAGGGACAAATATCATCTAAACCTTTCATTTGGTGATATGGATGAAATTGCAAACAAATGCATTGAGGTAGCTAAAATTCGTTACATGTAATGAAATCAGCGATTCAATTTGGCTCAAAACAAATTTATTTTCAATTGGAATATTCCAATCGGAAATCTTTAGGGATTACTGTTAAACCTGACTTATCAGTATTAATAAAGGCCCCAGTTGACACAGCTCTTGAAAAGGTTAAAGAAAAGCTCCGGAAGAAAGCTCCATGGATAATCAGACAACAAAGTTTCTTTCTTTATTTTCATCCCAAGACTCCGGCAAGAAAATATATTTCCGGTGAAACTCACCTGTATCTCGGAAGGCAGTACCGTCTTAGGATCATTCAGAATAACTTTGAATCTGTGAAATTGAAAGGGAAGTATATTGAAGCTACAATGAGTGATAAATCAAGTGCTGAGCATTTAGTTGTTGAATGGTACTCACAAAATGCAAAATTGAAGTTAAGGACAATAGCTCAGCCACTTATAGACAATTTTAAAAAGTACAATATTGAGCCATCATCAATCGTGTTGAGAGACATGCCTACAAGATGGGGAAGTTGCACCCCCAAAGGCAAAATTATTTTAAATCCTGAATTGATTAAAGCGCCTAAGGGTTGCATTGAATATGTAATCATTCATGAACTCTGTCATTTAGTTTATCACGACCACACACAGAAATTTATTGACTTACAGACGAAAGAAATGAAGGACTGGGAAAAATGGAAAATGAAATTGGAGAAACTACTTGCTTAAAAAATTCCGCATTTTATTAATTTTATTCTCAGAGCTTTACAGGCAAATACATTATTTATGAAAGATTTTAAAAGCTGTAACTTATAAATTATTACAAATGATAAACGCCACTAAAGAAACATTGAACTCATTTTTTACAGGAGGGTTGCAGTATGTTGTCCCTTTCTACCAAAGGTCCTATGTTTGGAATGAAGAGAACTGGGAAATACTTTGGGAACACTTGACTAAAGTTGTAGAGCGTACAGTGCAAAACATAAAAACTGAACATTTCATTGGAACTCTAATTACAAAACAGCAAGAATCAGAGCGCATTGGTGAAGTGAAATTAGATATTATTGATGGCCAACAACGTTTAACGACATTTGCTATACTTCTTAAAGCAATTTCATCCACAGCAAAATGCGATGGGGAATATAAAAAGCTAAAAGAGAAAACGAACGAATTAGTCGTTTTTGAAGATTCCAGGGGTGATTCTTTTAAAAGGATTGAACATTCAAAAAATGATAATGAGTATTTTGAAGCTATAATGTTAGACAGAAATTTATCATTGTTAAGAAATCAAGACCACAAAATTCTTGCTGCGTACAGATATTTCTTATCAGTGCTTAAAGATTATTCTGATGAACAATTAGAACAATTAAAGAAAATCATATTAAACAGTGTGCCAGTTATTAGCATGTTATTATCAGCTAATGACGATGAACAAGAGATATTTGACACTATTAATTCACTAGGCACAAGGCTGACCACGGGTGAGTTACTTAAAAACTTCATTTTTAAAGAAGCTGAAATTAGAGATATGTATGATTCATATTGGTTTCAAGTTTTCGAAGAAGATGATGAAGTCATTGACTTTTGGAATAAAGACAAAACAGCTGGCAGAATCAAGAGAAACAATATCGAATTATTACTTTATTGCTATCTGATTATTAAAACCAAAAATGAAGTCAAACTTGAGGATTTATTTAAAGAATATAAGAAATGGTTGAATAAGAAAACCATTGATGAAAAGAAGCTTTTTTTAATCGAATTAAAAGAATATGCTAACATTTATTTAAAATTCCCTGAGGGAACTCAATTAAATGAATTTTCATATTCAGAAACAGAGAAAAGATTTTTTCATGTAATTGAAAATCTGGAAATTACAACAGTATACCCTCTAGTATTATATATTTATAAAAACCTTGCTGATGATTCTGCGAAACTCGAGAACCTTGAATTATTGGAGAGCTATTTAGTCAGGAGGAATGTATGTAAATACACAACTAAAAATTATAATAATTTGTTCATCCAAATCATAAGAAACATCGAAGAATCCGGCATTATAAAAAAGGAATCATTATCAACTTTTTTATCAGGTTTTACCGAAGACACAAACAAATTTCCAAACGATTCCGAATTCAAATTAGCTTTCTCTGAAGAATCCACTACAAACATTAATGCAAAAGAGATTCTATTCTGCATTGCTTTATATCATATTAATAATGATTTCCAAGACAACAGAAAGTTAAGTTCTTCGAGCTATTCAGTTGAACATATGCTACCTCAGAAATGGGAAACAAATTGGAGTGTGCTAGGCATGGATGAAAATTTTAAAGTTAAAAGAGATAAAAAGCTTAAAACCCTGGGTAATTTAACTTTGGTGACAAAGAATCTTAACAGTAAAATGAAAAACACTGCATGGTTTAATAAGAAAAAACACTTAAAAGAATTCTCCTCATTGAAAATTACTACGCCCTATATTGAACTTAACGATTGGGACGAATCTTCGATTGACAATAGAGCCAAGGATTTGAGTACTACAGCTCTACAGATTTGGGAAAAATGATATCACCATTTTTATAAGCCCTTTGCCAAAGCCGCGTTTGGTATCGTTGCAACAAAAGCTTTGGCAAAGAGCTTGCAAAAAACAAGAATAATGAATTTTAAAATTTTCCTTCGCGCTTAAGCACCAGAAATTCCTAATAACATAATAAACTATTGGACAACCCTTGACCAAAAAAAATCAAATAATTTTCTCTAGACAATCTTCTGGTAACGAGACTAATAAAAAAGGTCTGGCCCATAACACGGACAAGGGTATGTTGTTTCCCGCTTTTTTGTTGAAAAAGCGGGACAGGTTGTCACACTTTTTGCTTTTGCTCCTGCAGCCAAGACGGTCTGTAATAGCTTATACCGCGACCGCACCAGTGCTTCCAATAAAACCTTGTGCATCCTGACTGCTATAATCTGACAAACCTGATCAACGGATAATAATATCTTTTCAGCCTTCCTCTGCCTGTCAGAATACTCACAATAATCGGATAAATAACATTAAGGATGTATAATATACATCCGATTATAAATAGAGGGGGGAACGAATCCAAATCTTGGAGTGTGCCAGCCACTGCATTATCAAAATAAAGAGTAATTCCTGTCACCATTAAGCACGAAAATATCAAAGTCCATAAAATCTGAAAGTTCAGAAGATCGGCTCCCTGTTCATTCAGACCAATTATTTTATCGCGCTTTGTAATCCATAAAATCAGGGGGATTATTATATTTCCCAGAGGGATGAAAATAAACGTCAGCACCGACAGATGAAAATATCTCAGATACTTATTATCTTCTGTTTTGCCATAATCAAGAATATCCTCAATGTTAATTCCGAGAACACTGCAAAGCATCTTCAGAGTATTTCCGCGTGGACCTGTCTCTCCTTTTTCAATACGCTGTAAAGTTCTCAGGTTAATTTTTGCAAGGTCTGAAAGCTCTTCCTGGGTCAGACCTTTTCTCTTCCTTATCTCAAGAATTTTATCACCTATTGTTTCCATGTTTTTAGGGTTTGATTTACTGCTCAAAACTACTCCAGGCTTGCTCAGAAATATAATGGTTTATTTGCGTCATTTTTACGGCATTCATGCCAACAAACTGATTACCAGGATAAATTTTTATAATTTCCTGGTATGTGTGCCTCAATTGCAAATGTAAACTTTGTTTTTAGCAGAATCAAGCAGTTCGGGCGAGGAGATGTAAAGACGTAACGGCGTTAAGGAGACTAAGGGACTGAGAGACGAAAGGACTGAGAGACGAAAAGATGAGGAGATGTATAAGTGGGTAAGTAATGGAAAGGAGCAACTACCGTGACAGATCAGGTTGGGTTGTGACTAACAGGATATCGTCCCAGGTAAAATAATTATTAATTTACGTATAATAATTATCGTGATACAATATGCAATTAATTATGAGCACGTGTCAGGACCGGATAATTTTTATTTATTATTTTTAAAACCATCCTTGCTGACTTCCATATTTATTTCTATACCAAGGAGTTGTTCAAGCGG
>Ga0326726_10002831_pt1 | contig 15858 bp, 10 predicted proteins | sample MHFenrmetagenome_2_FD_207603 | JGI IMG/M metagenome (GOLD analysis project Ga0326726, IMG submission 207603) | Lab enriched peat soil microbial communities from Michigan Hollow, Ithaca, NY, United States - MHF15MN | ecosystem: Environmental > Terrestrial > Soil > Wetlands > Peat | place: USA... | reverse complement strand
GTGCACGAGCACCGGGATGTCCTCGCGGCGCTCGCGCAGCGGCGGGAGCGCGATCGGAAACACGTTCAGGCGATAGAACAAGTCACTGCGGAAGCCGCCGTCCGCGACCGCGCGCTCGAGGTCGCGATTGGTCGCTGCGATCAGGCGCACGTCGATCTTGCGAGTCACGCTGCCGCCGATGCGCTCGAACTCCTGCTCCTGCAGCACGCGCAGCAGCTTCACCTGCACCTCGGGCGGGATCTCGCCGATCTCGTCGAGGAAGATCGTGCCGCCGTCGGCGAGCTCGAAACGCCCGACGCGGCGCTCGGTGGCGCCGGTGAACGCGCCCTTCTCGTGGCCGAAGAGCTCGCTCTCGATGAGCCCCGTCGCGAGCGCGGCGCAGTTCACCTTGATGAGCGGTTTCTGGCTGCGCTTGCTCGCCGCGTGAACCGCGCGCGCGATCAGCTCCTTGCCCGAGCCGGTCTCGCCGAGAATCAGGACCGTCGAGTCGGTCGGCGCGACCAGGCGCACCTGCGCGAGCGCTGCGCCGAGACTGCGGCTCTCGCCGACGATCTCGTCGACGTTGTGCACCGCGCGGATCTCCTCCTGGAGATACTCGTTCTGCTGCGCGAGCTGGCGCAGCTCTTCTTCGGCGCGGCGGCGCTCGTCGACGTCGCGCAGGATCAGCGTGAAGAGACTCCGGCCCCCGACCTCGACGTGCGAGAGCGTGGCCTCGAGCGGGAACTCCTCGCCGTCGGCGCGGCGCGCGCGCAGCCCCTCGGGCGCCCACACGTACGGCTGCGCCTGCTCGCCGCGCGCGAAGCGCCGCTGCGAGCTCTCGAGCGCGCTCGCGAACGCGGGCGTGAGAAAGCGCTCTAGCGGGCGGCCCAGCGCCTCGGCCGCCGCGCAGCGAAACACTTTCTCGGCGGCCGTGTTCCAGAGCACCACGCGCCCTTCGGCGTCGAGAGTCACGATCGCGTCCATCGCGGACTCGAGCACGCGCGAGAGCCGTGTCTCGCTCTCGCGCAGGGCGCTCTCGGCGCGCAAGCGCTCGAGCTCGGCGCGCGCGCGCATGGCGAAGATGCGCATGATCGAGATCGCGTTCGCCGCGTCGTACATCGGCTTGTCGTCGAAGACTGCGAAGTGACCGACGATGCGGCCCGACTTCTCGACGAGCGGCACACCGGCGTAGCTGTCGACGTTCCAGGTCGCGAGCCCGACGTCGCGGGGGTACTTCGCCTGCAGACCGGTCGCGTGGTGCGAGATCTCGCCCGAGAGCACGGCCTCGCAGGGCGTTCCTGTGACGGGAACGCTGAAGTTCGCGAGTGACTCGCCGCGGCCCCAGACGGCGCGCGTGGCGAACTCGGCGCCGTCGTCGCTGAGCTGGGAGACGAACGCGTACTGCACGCCCAACGCCTCGGCGAGATGCTCGACGAGCGAGGCGACGAAGCGATCGCCGGTCTCGGCCTCGACGCCTTCGACGACGGCGCGGAGCGCCGCGCTGCCGCTCTCCAGCGCGGCGGTGCGCTCGCGGACGCGCTGCTCGAGCTCCGCGCGCGCGCGCTGCAGCTCGGCGCTGAGTCTCTCGAGCTCGTCGGCGGTCGACGACTCACTCACATGCGGGTCAGGCGGTCATCGAGCGCAGGCGCGCGATCCGCTCGTCGAGCGGCGGGTGAGTCATGAACATGCGGCCGAAGCGAGACAGCTTCTCGCCGCTGATGCCGAACGCCTGGAGCTGCTGCGGCAGCGGCTCGGGATGCGCCAGCTTCAGGCGCTCGAGCGCGCCGATCATGTGCTCGCGTCCGGCGAGCCGCGCGCCGCCGGCGTCCGCGCGGAACTCGCGCCCGCGCGAGAAGGCGTACACGATCAGGCTCGCGCCGATTCCGAAGAGGATCTGCAGCGCGATCACCGTGATGAAGTAGCCGGGGCCGTTCCCGCGCTGCCGCTCGCCGAACACGGCGCGGTCGACGATCGAGCCGACCACCCGCGACAGGAAGATCACGAAGGTGTTCAGCACGCCCTGGATCAGCGCCATCGTGACCATGTCGCCGTTTGAGACGTGGGTGATCTCGTGGCCGAGTACGCCCTCGATCTCCTCCGGCTTCATGCTGCGCAGGAGCCCGGTCGAGACCGCCACGAGCGCGGCGTCGCGGCGCGCGCCGGTGGCGAATGCATTCGGTTGGGGCGAGTCGAAGATGGCGACCTCGGGCATGCCGATGCCGGCGGCGCGCGCGAGGTTCGAGACCGTGTTCACGAGCCACCGTTCGGTGTCGTTCTCTGGCTGGCCGATCACGCGGGCGCCCGTCAGGTGCTTCGCGCTCCACTTCGATAGGAGCAGCGAGATGAAGGCGCCGCCCATGCCGAAGATCGCGGCCATGACCAGGAGCCCGCTGAGCTGGGTCGGGTCTCCGACTCCGAGGAGCCGGACGACGATCGAGAGAACCAAGAGAACGGCGATGTTGGTGGCGACGAAGAGAAGTACGCGTTTCATGCCTGACACGATCTACGCCTCCGACTGCGTGTCAAGGGAGACGCGCCGCGGTGCGCTCTACTTCGGTAGAGTCTCGGCGATGTCACGGCCGTTACTCGTGTTCGCGCTGTTGCTCCTCGCGGGCGCGGCGCGCGCGGCGCCGTCGGTACCGGAATCGGCGCTGGCAAGCACCGCGCCGGACCGCGGGAATCCGCGCCTCGAGGGGCGGCTCTTGCTGGATCACGATGCGGTCCGCCCCGGCGCGCAGTTCCGAGTCGGCGTGCTGCTGTCGATGGACCGACACTGGCACGTGTACTGGCGCAACTCGGGTCAGTCCGGCACGCCGCCCAACCTGCGCTGGCAGATCGCGGGCGCCGAGGTCGGTGCGCCCGAATGGCCGTTCCCGGAAGTGTTTCGCGAGAACGGCGGCTTCATCACCACGTACGGCTACACGGACGAGGTGTTGCTCGCGAGCCCGGTCACGTTCGCGAGCCGAGTCTCTGGCGACGTCGAAGTTCGCTTGGACGCGGACGTGCTGGTGTGCGAGGTCCAGTGCATCCCCGGCGAGCTGCATCTGTCGCGGCCGATCCGCGTCGGTGTCGCCGACCAGGCGTCGGCGGAGTACGAGCTCTTCGAGCGCTGGCGCGCGCGCGTGCCGCGGCCCGTGGGCGAGCGCGGGCTCGAGCTCGAGGCGCTGTACTCGCAGTCGGCGATTCGCCCCGGTGACTCGTTCCGCGCGGCGCTCGCGCTGCACTCGTGCGCGAAGGGGAGCGGCGACGCGCCGGCGTGCGCCGCGCTCTCACCGGCGACCGAGAAGATCGAGGACGCGTTCGTGCCCGAGCACACCGGCGGCGTCGAGCTCGCCGTCACGGGTGCGCGCCGGCCGCCGTTCCTCGCGGGCGGATTTCTGCTGACTCTCTCGGGCAGCGCCTCGCACGACGCCAGCGCCGGAGACACGCGCCTGCGCGGCGCGCTCGCAGTGACTCGCAAGGGAGAGACGGAGTTCGTCGAGGTCGACCTGCCGCTGCCCCGCGCCGCCGCCGGCGCGAAGGTCGCGGCGCTCGAGAACCCGTGGCTCGATCCGGACCTGCGTTCCCCGAACGCGCCCGCGATCTCGCTCTGGCAGGCGGTGCTGCTCGCGCTCCTGGGCGGCGTGGTGTTGAACGCGATGCCCTGCGTGCTGCCGGTGCTCGCGATCAAGGTGTTCGGCCTGGCGGAGCTCGCGCAGCATGGGCGCGCGGAGATCGTGCGACACGGAATTGCGTACACCGCCGGAGTGCTGGCGAGCATGCTCGCGCTCGCGGGCATCGTGGTCGCGCTGCGCGCGGCGGGCACGTCCGTCGGCTGGGGGTTCCAGTTCCAGGAGCCGATCTTCGTCGCCGCGATCGCGGCCGTGCTGGTCGTGTTCGCGCTCTCGCTCTTCGGCGTGTTCGAGTTCCGCTTGGACGCGACCCGCATCGCGAGCGCGGGCGCGCAGGCGACCGGAGCGCGCCGCAGCTTCTTCGAGGGGTTACTCGCGGTGGTGTTGGCCACGCCGTGCACTGCGCCGTTCGTCGGCACGGCCGTCGGCTTCGCGTTCGCGAGCTCGACCGCGACGATCGCCGCCATCTTTCTCGCGATCGGCTTCGGCCTGGCGCTGCCCTTCCTATTGGTCTGTCTCGTGCCCGCGTGGGCGAAGCTCGTGCCGAGGAGCGGGCCGTGGACCGCGCAGCTCCGCGCCGCGCTCGGCTTCGCGCTGCTCGGCACCGTCGTCTGGCTGCTGTGGATCCTCGGGCGATCGGCGGGCGCCGACTCACAGGCGGCGCTGCTCGCGTATCTGTGCGCGCTCGCCGCCGGTGTCTGGGTCTTCGGCGCGATCCAGCGCACGGAGCGAGTGAGTCCCGCGCGCATCGCGGGCATCGTCCTGGTCGTGCTCGGGCTGCTCGGCCTGCGCAGCCTGCCGATCGGCGCACCGGCGCCCGCCGGGACCGCGAGGCCGGTCGCAGAGCTCGGGCGCCACTTCAGCGCGGCCGACGTCGAGGCGGCGCGGGCGCGCGGCGCGCCGGTGTTCGTCTATTTCACCGCGGAGTGGTGTCTCACGTGCAAAGTGAACGAGCACGTCGTGCTCGACGATGCGCGGGTCCGCGCGGAGCTCGAGCAGCGCGGCTTCGAGATCTTCAAGGGCGACTGGACGCGCCGCGACGAGGCGATCCGCCAGGAGCTGGCGCGCTTCGGGAAGGCCGGCGTACCCTTGTATCTCGTGTACGGATCGAGCGCGGGCGCGCAGCCGATCGTCCTGCCGGAGCTGCTCACCGTCGACGTGTTCGTGAACGCGCTGCGCGAAGCGGCGCCGAAAACCGAGGAGAAGACATGAAGCGTATTGCACTCGCCATCGCGGCCGCCGCCCTGCTCGGCGCGGTCCAGTCACCCAAGATCGGAGACCGCGTCCCCGACTGGAGCGCGCGCGACGAGAACGGCGTCGAGCACAAGATGTCGCAGTACGCGGGTCACGCGGTCGTGCTGGAGTGGACGAACCCCGAGTGTCCGTTCGTCGAGCGGCACTATCAGGCGGGCACGATGAAGCAGCTCGCCACCGTGCTCGGCGCGAAGGACGTGGTGTGGCTGGCCGTGAACTCCACCTACACGAACACCGCGGACGACACGAAGGCGTGGAAGCAGGAGCAGGGCTTCAGCTACGCGACGCTCCAGGACGAGGACGGCAAGCTCGGTCACTTGTTCGGCGCGCGCACGACACCGCACATGTTCGTGATCGACGCGAAGGGCGTCCTTCGCTACCGCGGCGCGATCGACGACGACCAGTACGGGCGCGCGGAGAAGCCGAAGAACTACGTCGACTCTGCCGTGCAAGCGCTCCTGGCGAGCGCGAGCCCCGACCCGAGTGAGACGCAGTCCTACGGCTGCTCGGTGAAATACAAGGACTGAGTGAGCGCGGGAGAAGCGAGCGAGGGCCGACCCGAGCGAGCGCCGCAAGCGCCGAAGGCGCGCGCAGTGAGCCGCAGGCGAACGAAGCTCACTTGGATGCGGACGCGGTCTCGATGCGCATGCTGTAGAACGACCGGTACACGAACGTCGCGGAGATCGCGAAGAACACGCCCGCGAGCACCGTCGTGAGCATCGGTCGCGTCTTGCTGAGCTCGACCGCGAGCTCGACGGCGAGCAGGCCGAAGAGGGTGGTGAACTTGATCACCGGGTTCATCGCGACCGACGACGTGTCCTTGAACGGATCGCCCACCGTGTCGCCGACGACCGCCGCGTCGTGCAGCGGCGTGCCCTTCGCCTTCAGCTCCGTCTCGACGACCTTCTTGGCGTTGTCCCAGGCGCCGCCCGCGTTGGCCATGAAGATCGCCTGATACAGGCCGAAGATCGCGATCGAGAACAGATACCCGATGAAGAAGAACGGCTCGACGCACGCGAACGCGAGCGTGCCGAAGAAGATCGCCAGGAAGATGTTGAACATGCCGCGCTGCGCGTAGAGCGTGCAGATCTCGACCACGCGCTTGCTGTCCTCGACCGATGCCTTGGTCACGCCCTCGAGCTTGATGTTCTGCTTGATGAACTCGACCGCGCGATACGCACCCGTCGAGACGGCCTGCATCGACGCGCCCGAGAACCAGTAGATCATCGCGCCGCCAGTCACGAGCCCGAGCAAGAACGGCGCGTGCATGAGAGACAGCTTGTCGAGGTCGGTCGTCATGCCGTGTGTCAGCATGAAGATGATCGAGAACACCATGGTCGTGGCGCCGACGACCGCGGTGCCGATCAGCACCGGCTTCGCCGTCGCCTTGAAGGTGTTGCCCGCGCCGTCGTTCTCTTCGAGGAATGCCTTGGCCTTCTCGAACGCGGGCTCGAAGCCGAAATCGCGCGCCAGCTCGCCGCGGATGTTGGGCACGCTCTCGATGAGTGACAGCTCGTAGACCGACTGCGCGTTGTCCGTGACCGGGCCGTAGCTGTCGACCGCGATGGTGACTGGGCCCATGCCGAGGAAGCCGAAGGCGACCAGGCCGAACGCGAACACCGGCGACGCGTCGATCGTCGAGCCCGCGATCGGAAACAGCACCGCGAGACCCTGCGTCGAGACCAGGAACGCGATGCCCATCAGCATCACGATCACGATGCCCATCCAGTAGGCGCTGAAGTTACCGGCGACCAGGCCCGAGATGATGTTGAGCGACGGGCCGCCCTCGCGGGAGCTCGTCACGACCTCGCGCACGTGCCGCGAGTTCATCGACGTGAACACCTTCACGACCTCGGGAATGATCGCGCCCGCGAGCGTGCCGCAGGTGATGATCGTCGAGAGCTTCCACCACAGCGTGCCATCGCCGAGATCCGCGATCAGCAGGTGCGAGACGACGAACGTCAGCGCGACCGAGATGAACGACGTCAGCCACACCAGGATGGTGAGCGGGTGCTCGAAGTTCATGTGATCCGCGTTCGCCCAGCGCGAGCGCGCGAACACGCCGTTCAGCAGATACGCGCCCAGGCTCGCGATCACCATCATGATGCGCATCGCGAAGATCCAGACCAGGAGCTGGACCTGGATCTTCGGGTCGTGCGCCGCGAGCAGGATGAACGTGATCAGCGCGACGCCGGTCACGCCGTAAGTCTCGAAGCCGTCGGCTGACGGGCCGACCGAGTCACCCGCGTTGTCGCCGGTGCAGTCCGCGATCACGCCCGGGTTGCGCGCGTCGTCTTCCTTGATCTTGAAGACGATCTTCATGAGGTCGGAGCCGATGTCGGCGATCTTCGTGAAGATGCCGCCGGCGATGCGCAACGCCGCGGCGCCGAGTGACTCGCCGATCGCGAAGCCGATGAAGCACGGGCCCGCGAAGCTGCCCGGCACGAACAAGAGGATGCCGAGCATGATCAGGAGCTCGACGGAGATCAGCACCATGCCGATCGACATGCCCGCCTGCAGGGGGATCGCGTAAGTCGGGAACGGCTTGCCGCGCAGGCTCGCGAACGCGGTACGCGAGTTCGCAAACGTGTTCACGCGGATGCCGAACCAGGCGACGCCGTAGCTGCCCGCGATGCCGACCAGGCTGAACAGCAGGATGATGAACACGCGCCCCGCGGTCATGTCGGGGTCGTCGATCAGGAAGCCGAAGTACAGCACGATCACCGAGCCGATGAAGACCCAGAGCACGGCGATGAAGCGGCCCTGCGTGATCAGATACTGCTGGCACGTCGCGTAGATCAGCTCCGAGATCTCGAGCATCGACTTGTGCACGGGCAGATTGCGCAGCTGCATGTACTGCAGCAGGCCGAAGCCCATGCCGAGCGCCGACACCACGAGACCCCAGATCAGAATGCTCGCGCCGCTGCTCGATCCGCCGAAGAACAGCGGCTCGCTGAAGCTCGGCAGCTTCAGCGACACCTCGCTCGCGAATGCGTTGTCCGCGCCGAGGAGCACGGCTGCGATCGCGATCGCAGCGGAAATCCAGGCGCAGCGGGGGACGAGTGACGACATGAACCGACTCCCTCTCCGGTGGCTAAGCGGCGGCTCTAGTAGCACAGAACGCAGGCCGGGGTCGAATGGCCGTCCGACACCGAGCGGCGTAGCGACCTAGGTCGCGCGCGGGACTCCGATCGCGTAGGTCACGGGGATCGGAAATCCGGGGTAGGGCACCTCTCCGATCTCCCAGTCATAGGCGTCGCCGTCGCCGGCGACGGCGGCCGCGAACTCGCCGAACTCGTCGACGGTGTAGCTGCGCAGGCAGGACACCACACCGTCGAACGTCACGAGCAGGGGAATCACCGGAATCAGGTACGTGAGCACGAGGCGCGAGACGCGGACCGGGCGGATGCCCGGAGTCAGCAGCATCACGAACAGCCACGAGAAGCACGCCAGGAACACCGAGAGCGGCGTGCGCTGCGTGACCTCGAGGATGGCGATGCCTCGTCGCTGTCGGACGGCGTCGCGGATGATCTCGCGCGCTTCGTTCGGTCGGAAGTGGTGGAACGCCGCGAACAACGTCCGGAAGCCCGGCAGATCCTTCGGCACCGCGCGCGCATCGACCGGCTGCGGGCACGGGCGGATGACGCCCGCCGAGCTCTCGGCCGCGCGAGCCCATGCCTCGGGGCTCGTGCGCTGATCACTGAGACGCACTTCGATCGGCCCGCCGCCCGTCTTTTCCCACGCGGACAACAGCGGAACCCAAGGCCCGCCCGCACCGGAGCAGAGATCGAGCACGCGCTGCTCTCCGCAGCGCGCGAGCGCGCGCTGCACGCGCGGCAGGGCCGGGTCGTACGGGCGCATCACCGCTTCCGCGTGTCGCAGATAGTCGGTGAGCCCGTCTCGCAGAATGCGCGGACACCACGCTTGATCCGCGATCTCGAGCAAGTGAAAACGCTGGAACGCCACGCATGTGCGTTTTGCATCGGCGCAATGCGGAAGTCAAACGAAAACCGCGAGCTGCCGATAGCGCGCCTAAGTCCGCCGTCTGCCGGCGGCGGATTCTCAAGGGTCACCCATGCCCGAAGCGCCGTCGAAACGCTTCCGACTCGCGGAATGCATTGACCGAGCTCTCCTCTGGTTCGTCCGCGACGCGGAGAACTCGGCGGAGACGCGCAAGAGCAAAGTCGTCGTCGGTTTCACGCTGACGATCTTGTGCTGGAGCCCCGGCTACGCGTGGTTCTACTCCACGTGCCTCCCGCAGCCGTACTCGAGCGTCGCGCTGGCGTGCCTCGGGCTCGGCATGGCGCTGGTCGCGGCGGTTCCGCTGTTGATCCGATACGGCGGACACCTCAAGGCCTCGGTCGGCCTGCTCGGCTTCAGCCTCGGCGGACTGCTCTTCCTGATGTGCGCGATGACGGGCGGCTATCGCTCGCCGCTGCTGCCGTGGATGGTCTTGCATCCGCTGTTGGCGCTCGGCCTGGGCGGAGTGCGACTCGCGTGGAGCTGGACCGCGTGCGTGTTCGTCGAGTTCGGGCTGCTCGCCGCGGCGGACCCGCTCGGTATTCCGACGCTCGACCTGCTCTCGCCCGCAGCCAAGAGCCAGCTCTGGGGCGCGACGCTCGTCACGATCACGCTCACGATCTTCCTCGTCGGGTGGATCTACGAGTCACTCAAGAACCAATCGATCCGCGAGCTCGAGCGCGCGAACGACGCGAAGAGCGACTTCCTCGCGCACATGAGCCACGAGATCCGCACGCCGATGACCGCGATCCTCGGCTTTGCAGAGGAGCTCGAGCAGCGCGGCACGCTGCCCGAGCAAGGTGAGGCGCTGCGCACGATCCGCCGCAACGGCGAGCATCTCCTGGTCGTGATCAACGACATTCTCGATCTCGCGCGCGTAGAGGCGGGTCATCTCGATCTGGAGCTCGGCGCGGTTTGGCCCGACCGAATCCTGCGCGAGGTCGCGGCGCTGATGGAGCCGCGAGCTCGCGAGCGCGGGCTCGAGCTGCGCGTCGAGATCGCCGCCGAGTCCGCGGTCGCGCTCCACTCCGACGCGACGCGCGTGCGCCAGATCCTGATCAACCTGGCGGCGAACGCGGTGAAGTTCACCGAGACCGGCTACGTGCGTCTCGCCGTGCTCGCGCCCGCGGACGGCTTCGTGCGCTTCGAGGTCGAGGACACGGGCGAGGGAATTCCGCGCGACAAGCAGCAAGCGATCTTCGAGGCATTCACGCAGGCCGACGCGTCGATGTCACGCCGCTTCGGCGGGACGGGCCTCGGGCTCGCGATCTCGCGGCGCCTGGCGACGTTGCTCGGCGGCGAGCTCGGCGTCGCGAGTGAGAGCGGCCGCGGCAGCACGTTCTTTCTCAGCATCCCTTCTCAGCTGCACGTCGCGAAACCGGAGTCGGCGCTCGTCGAAGCACACGGACCGCTCGCCGGGCTGCACGGGCGCGTGCTTCTCGCCGAGGACAGCCCAGACACTCGGCGCCTGCTCGTCCACATGCTCCAGCGCTGGGGTGCGGAGGTCGAGGTCGCCGAGAACGGCAGAGTCGCGGTCGAGCGCGTGCTGAAGGCGAAGGAGCGCGGCGAGCCGTTCGACCTCGTCCTGATGGACATGCAGATGCCCGAGCTCGACGGCTACGAGGCGACGCGCCAGATCCGCGCGGCGGGCTGCACCGGTCCGATCGTCGCGCTCACCGCGCACGCGATGGCCGGCGCGAGAGACACGTGCATCGCCGCCGGCTGCGACGACTTTCTGACCAAGCCCGTCGATCGCGCGCGCTTCCGCGCGACCGTGTCGGCGCACCTCGGCGCGCGAACCTGACTCAGCCGCGCACGTCTCCGACGCCGCCCAGGGCGACGTCTCCCCAGCGCAGCAGCGCGGCGCCCGCGCTCGAGATACTCCCGACGGTGTAGAGCAGAACGAGGTCGCCGGGCTTGAGCCGGCCGCTGCTCGCCGCTCGATAGAGATTCACGGGCATGAGCGCGGGTCCGATGTTCGCGTACTCGGGATACGTGTCGACCGTGCGTTCGCGCGGGACGCCGAGGGCGCGCGCACAGAAGTCCGCGTACCACGCGGTGGGCGTGTTGAACACGAAGAAGTCGACGTCGGAGAGCTTTACGCCCGCGGCCTCGACGGCGGCCTCGCAGCACTCGCGCAGATACGGCTCCGCGGTCTCGTAGAGGATCTTGCCCGTCTCGGGCGTGCAGTCCATGCGGATGCGCGCGCCGCGCACCGGATCGGGAACGACTTCGTAGAAGAACGTGTTGCAGGTCTCGCCGGTGTGTCGCGCGCGGCCGGCGACGTAGCTCGCGCCCGGCGGGCCGGCAGTCACGACGAACGCGCCGGCGCCGTCGCCGAGGAACCAACAGAGCGTGTCGTCCTCGTCGGCGACTCGGGAGTACGTGCACGAGACCACGACCAACGCGTTTCGGTACTCACCCGCGCGAATCAGCGCCGACGCGTTCTGGAGCGCGACCAGCGCGCTCGAGCAGGTCGTCTCCACGTTCCAAGCGGCGCAGCGCAGGCCCAGCGCCTTGGCCAGCGGCGTCGCATTGCCGACGCCGACCTGGTCTGGAAGGAACGAGCAGCAGATCAAGAGCTCGACCTGCTCGGGAGTGACTCCCGCCGCAGACAGCGCGCGCTGCGCGGCGTCGATCTCGATCGACGCCGCCGGCTGTCCCGGCGCCAGCACGCGCCGCTCGCGCGCCCCGCGGAACGGATCCGACAAGTAACTCGCCATGGCCTCCTCGAAGGCGTCCTTCGGGCCGGACGGCGCGTTCGAGCGCCAGAGCCGCGCGAGCGTGCGCCGCTCCTCGTCGGCGACGAGCTCGGGATGGTGCTGGCGCCAGTAATCGTTCGTGCGGACTCCCGCCGGGAACGAGACGGCGATCGATCGAATGCCTGCGGAAACGCTCATGGCTGCACCTCCAACGTCGTGTGAGTGGTCTGTCGAATGAGACTCTGCACGCGCTTCAGGAACGGCGCGGGCTCGGACGGATCGACGCGCACGTCGATCACCAGCGGTCGCGTGAGTGACTCGATCCGGGCCAGCGCGGCATCGAGCCCGAGCTCGTCGTCGACGCGGATGCCCTCGGCACCCAGCGCCTGCGCCCACGCCGCGAAGTCCGTCTGCGGAATCTCCGTCTCGAGCGGAGACAGCCCCTGCGCGCGCATGCCCTGCGCGATCATTCCGTAGGCGCCGTCGTTCAATACGATCCACGCGGCGGGGATCGCGTAGCGCACCGCGGTGCTGACCTCGGACTGCATCAGCATCGAGCCGTCGCCGACCAGCGCGACGGCGACGCCGGCGCGTCCCTTGGCCGCGCCGATGACTCCACTGGTCGAGTGACCCATCGCGCCCCAGCCGGTGCTGGTCCGATAGTGGGGCGCGGCGAAGCGCAGCGCGTGGCTGCCCCACGCGAACGCGTTGCCGGCGTCGGTGAGCAGCGGCGCGCTGCAGCGCTCGACGACGCAGCGCTGCACCTCCTGCAGCAGCACCTCGGGTCGGACGAGACCGACGGCGCGCGGATGGAGACCCGGGCCCCGCGCTGGCGCCGTCCACGCGGGCTTCCCGGGTCGCTCGGGAATCCGCTCGAGCAGCGCGCGCAGGAAGAGCTTGATCTCCGCCTGCACCGCGAACGTCGTCGCGCTCGGAAACGACGCGCCCGGAACTTCGGGGTCGAGGTCGACGTGAACGAATCCCCCGGGCGGGACGAACGCCGGGTCCCAGAACGAAGTGAACTCGCCGAGCCGGCTGCCGAGCACGAGGATGTGCTCCGGGCGAAACGCGCCGAGATACTCCTTCACCTCGGCGTGGCCACCGAAGCCAGTGACTCCGACATACAGCTCGTGATTCTCGGGAAACACTCCCTTGCCGCGCGGCGAGCACATCACCGCGGCGCCGGTGCGCTCCGCGAGTCGCCGCACTTCGGGCGCGGCGCCGCGCGCGCCGAAGCCGGCCCAGATCGCGAAGCTGCGCCGTCCGAGCAGCGCGGCGCAGCGCTCGACGACCGCCGAGTCGATGTCCAGCACCGGCTCTGGACCGAAGCGCGGCAGCGGCTGGCACGCTTCCGTCTGCACGCTGATCGGAACGCTCAGATGGCCGACCCAGCCCTGCGGGCGACTGAGTCCGCGCGCGATCGCGGCCCCGATCGCGGGGAGATCCGCCGGTCGGTCGAGCCGCCATGCATCGTCGAAGATCGGCCCCGGGCCGAAGAGACCGGCCTGCGGCAGCGTGACGCTGCTCGTCTCTTGGAAGGCGCGGCGACCGACCTCGCGGCGCGAGGTCGACGCCGAGATCAACAGCACTCGGCCGCCCTCCCAGCGAGCGGCGCACATGCCGGTGAGCGAGTTCGTGATTCCCGGTCCGGTCGTGACGAACACGGCGGCGGGCGCGCCGCACGCGAGTGAGTCCTCGAGCGCCGCGAACGCCGCGCCCGACTCGTGCCGGCAGTGCAGGGCCTCGAGCCTCGAGCGGCCCAGCTCGTGGCAGATCGGCGCGATCGGCCCGCCAGTCACGCCGTAGGCGCGCCGAAAGCCGAGTGACTCGAGCAGCGCCGTGAGCGCGGCCGCGACGGAGATGGGCTCAGTAGCGGGCAATGATCTGATCTGCGAAGTCTTGGTACACCTCTCGCGCGCAGTGAATCGGCGGCAAGATGGTGATCTCGCGCAGCCCGGCGCGTTCGCGTTCGCGCAGCATCGCGATGATCTCGTCGGGCTCGCCCACGTAGCCGCGCGCCGCGCGGATCACGTTGGGAGTCACGAAGCGGAGCTCGGACGGCACCTGGAAGGTGCAGTGCCCCTCGTGGATCTCGAGATACCGGCGATCCTCGGGCGTCTCCATCTTCGACACGTGCTCGAGATACTCGACCCACTCCGTTCGGATCTCCGCCGGAATCAGCGAGTCGTCGCGGCTCTTCAGATACCACTCGTACCAGTAGCGCAGGTAGGCGACCGACATCGGGCCGACCTGCTCGATCACGCGCTCGGAGCGAAGTGTCTCGCCGGGGCGCAGCACGCAGGCGAAGGCCAGCGTCGCGGTGTGAAAGCTCGCGGTCAGCTCGCGTCCGGCCGCGCGCGCCGCGTCGCGGACGACCGCCATGCTGTGCGGGTAGATCTCGGCGGGCTCGTTGTCCGCCGAGACGCGTCCATCGCCGAACTCGCCCGCGATGCGCAGCGCCTGCGGTCCGTTCGCGGCGATGTAGACCGGAATCGCGTGGTCGATGTCGATCAGCCCGAGGTGGCGATTCATGAGCTCGATGTGGCGCGTCCTGCCGCGCCAGCGGAACTCGGCCTCGCCGTTGCGGAGCAGGTCGCAGGTGACTCGCACGTACTCGCGGAACTCGCGCGGCGGAATCGGGTCGAAGCCCATCGTGCGCATCGCCGTATGACCCGTGCCCAGCCCCAGGAAGGTGCGGCCCGGCGCGAGCCGGTTGATGGTCGCGATCGCGGCGGCCGTCACCGGCGCGATGCGGGTGCCCGCGATCGACACGCCCGTGCCGATGCGGATCCGCGACGTGTTCACTGCGGCGAGCGCCATCACGGCGTAGCAGTCGGACGAGATCATGTGCGAGTCGGGAATCCAGAGTGAGTCGTAGCCGAGCCGCTCGATGTCGCGCGGCAGATCGAGGTCGTCGATGCGGGGCTGGATCATTGCGCCGAACTTCACGGGGTCTCCTTCTCAGTGCGAGTTGCGCGGGGCGCTGGCTCGGAGCTCGGAGCACAAGCTGCCGAGCGTGTGAAAGGCCTCGGAGAGCTCCTTCTCGGGATCGCTCGCCGGGTGCAGAGTGACCATCAGCTCGTCGACGCCGGCGCGCCGGATCGCGCGCAAGCGGTCGGCGATCTGGGCGGCCGTGCCCCACACGAACAGGGAGTCGATCAGCGCGTCGGGCGGCACGCGGTCCTCGGGAATCGCGAAACCCGCCGCTTGGAACATCTCGACGTAGGCCGGCGCGATGAGATACATGCCGAGCGCGGCGCGACCCGCCGCGCGCACCGCAGCGCCGTCGGAGCTCCACACGATCGGGACGTTCGCGATCAGCGGAGGACGCGGCCGGCCCGCGGAGCGCGCGCCGCGCGCGAGCTCGGGCAGGGCCGTGCCGAGCAGATACGGGATCGGGCACCACGCCGCGAGCGCGCCGTCGGAGATCTCGCCCGCGAGCCGGAACATGCGCGCGCGCAGCGCCGAGATCGCGAGCGGCACGCGTGTCGTCGGGCCGGCGAGGGCGGCGCGCACGCGGAAATACTTCCCCGAGAAGTCCACGGAACCTTGCTCGAGCAGCGCGCGCACCACGCCGACGTACTCGCGCAGGTGCGCGATCGGCGGATGAAACGGCAGACCGAGCATCCCCTCGATGATGAACGGGTGACTCGAGCCCATGCCGATGCGCAGCCGATCGCGCGCGAACGGCGCGACCGCGAGCACCTGCGAGGCGAGCACCGCTGGATGGCGCGGATACGTCGGCACGATGCCCGTGCCCAGCACGATGCGGTTCGTCGACGCAGCGATGGTGCCGAGCAAGGTCAGCGGATCGAACGCCATCGGCACGGCGGGCAACCACACGGCGTCGATGCCCGCCCGCTCCGCCGCGATGACCACGCCTACCGTCGACGCCGCGTCGGGTTGGAACACGGCGACGCTCAGCGAGATTTCTCTCACTTCCCTTCCCCCTCTGCGCGCGAGTATACCTGGTATCTACGAAAGTGACTCACTCATTGGATGGAAATGAGTCACACGGTTCGCGTGTGAGTATTCACACCCGCCGCTGTCTGCCCTCGAACTCGCTCGAAGGGCGTCGCGATCTCGCGACACAGTCGAACCGCGTGTGTCGAATTGGTACGACCTCGGCGCGGAGGGCGAGTCGGACGCGCGCGCGCGCGTCGAAGGGTGCGATGACTGCGATCACTGCGATCACTGACGCGCGCGGCGCGGGGTGACGCGGGCCTGGCCCCGCGGCCCACGGGCGCGCGCGGGCCCCCGCAACGGATCGCAGGTCGAGCGGTTCCACCAGC
>Ga0326726_10002830_pt1 | contig 15859 bp, 9 predicted proteins | sample MHFenrmetagenome_2_FD_207603 | JGI IMG/M metagenome (GOLD analysis project Ga0326726, IMG submission 207603) | Lab enriched peat soil microbial communities from Michigan Hollow, Ithaca, NY, United States - MHF15MN | ecosystem: Environmental > Terrestrial > Soil > Wetlands > Peat | place: USA... | reverse complement strand
CCAGTTCGCGTCGTTGCCCATGACGGCCAGCTGCTTGTCCGTCAGCGGCCTGGTGATGCTGGCGTAGGTGACGAGGCGGATCAGGTGGCGCTCCAGGAAGCCCCAGCCGTCCGTGAAGCCGTTCGTGGCGAGGATCAGCTTCGGCGTCGCGATCTCGCCGCCGGGAGTGCGCAGCCGATGGGGCGGACCGTAGTCGATATCGGTGATCGGCGACTCCTCATAGAACTCCACATTGGCCGGCAGCGAATAGGCAAGGCCGCGCACCAGCGCGGCCGGATTCATGAGGATCGTGCCGGACTGATAGACCGCCGTCGCGTAGTAGGACGTGCCGAGGCGCTCGGCGATCTGTTCGCGCGAAAGGACTTCTTGCGGCAGGGCGAGGGCCTCCCCCACGCCGACAATGGGCTTGGCGCCGCGAACGCCGGCGCGCGTGGCGGCCACCCGGTACTGGCCGCGGGCCTGCCAGTCGCAGCGGATCTGGTGCTTCTCGACCAGCTCCTGCAGCCAGCCGACGGCGAAGCGGTTGAGGCGCAGCATCCGCCGGTTCGCCTCCCCGGCGTCGCCGGCGGCGTCGGCGTTGTGCGGCACGTCGATGATGAAGCCGGAGTTGCGGCCCGAGGCGCCCATGCCCGCGCGCTGCGCCTCGATGAGGACGACGCGACTGTCGGGAGCCAGCTCAGCGAGCCGCCGCGCCGCCGCGACACCGGTGAAGCCGGCGCCGACGACGACCCAATCGGCCTTCTGCGAGCCGGCCAGCCGCCGTACCGGCGGCGGCTCCGGCGAGATCGCGTACCACCCGCTCGGCCGCGGGTCCTTAGGAAGAACGCTGATGTGCATTGGTCTGAGGGCGGGAGCTTGTGAGAGAGGGTGATGGGGCCGTTCGACTGACGGCGTGCCTATGTCATCTCTGTTTATCCGCGTTCGCCTGCGGCTTCAAACATAGGGAGCGCCGCCTTCGCGGGTGCGGCGGTCGATATAGGCGTCCATCTCTTCGGCGATGGCCGGATCGAGCTTCGGCTCCTCGTAGTCCGCCAGCAGCTGCTTCCAGATCTTGGTCGCCCGATGGGTCGCGTCGACGGACCCGGTGGCCTCCCATTGCTGGAAGTTCCGCCAGTCCGAGAGCAGCGGCGTGTAGAACGCGGTCTCGTAGCGCTCGATCGTGTGCTGTACGCCGAAGAAATGGCCGCCATGACCGGCCTCGCGGATGGCGTCGATGGCGAGCGTGGAGTCGTCGACGATCGTCGGCGTGAAGAACTCGGCCATGGTCTGCAGCATCTCGGCGTCGATGATGTATTTCTCGTAGGACGCGACAAGTCCGCCCTCGAGCCAGCCGACGCCATGCAGCAGCATGTTGGTGCCGCCCATGAGCGCGCCCCAGATCGACATGGCGCCCTCATAGGTCGCCTGGGCGTCCGGCCACACCGAGGCGTTCGTGTTCGACGACCGATACGGCATGGTGTAGCGCCGCGCCATCTGGCCGCCGATCAGGCAGGCCTTGATGTATTCGGGCGTGCCGAAGGCCGGGGCGCCGCTGCGCATGTCGACGTTCGAGGTGAAGCCGCCATAGATCAGCGGCGCCCCCGGGCGGACGATCTGCGAAAGCGTGATGGCCGCTAATGCCTCGGCGTTCTGCTGGGCGATCGCGCCGGCGATCGTCACTGGCGCCATGGCGCCCAGGAGCGTGAACGGCGTGATGCAGAGCGCCTGATTGCGCTCGGCGAAGCCGATCACGCCCCAGGCCATGGCGCCGTCGAGCTGCATCGGCGAGTTCGTGTTGATGACGGAGTAGTAGCTGGGCTCGCGCAACATCTGTTCGCGCGAGACGCCGCGGGCCATGCGCACCAGCTCGAAGACGTCCTCGATGCGCTGGGGCGTAATGGTTGAGCCGAACGGGATCTTGTCGCTGTGAGCGAGAAGGGTGCGGGCCATCACCATGTGACGGATCGGCACCGGCACGTCCTGGGGCTCCGGCGCGGAACCGGCCATGAAGTGGACGATGTTGAGGGCCTGGGCGAGCTTCACCAGCTCGGTGAAGTCGGCGAGGGTGCCGGTGCGGCGACCGCGCTCGAGGTCGTGGGCGTAGGGCGGCCCGCCGACGGTGCCGAAGTTCACGTGATTGCCGCCCATGACGATGTTGCGGGCGGGATTGCGGGCGTGGAGCGTGAACTTCGCTGGCACGGTGGCCAGCGCCTGCTGGACGAGCCCGCTGTCGAACTTGACGACCTGGCTGGCCTCGTCCACGTCGGCGCCGGCCTGCCGCAGGATCTTGCGCGCCTCCGGGAGCAGCACCTTCATGCCGATTTCCTTGAGGATCTTGAGCGAGGCGATATGGATGCTCTCGATCTGGTCGGCGGAGAGCGGCTGGATCGGGGGGTAGGGGTTGATGACCTGCCGCCATGGCAGCTGGTGGACACTGACGCGCCGCGCCTCGGTGTCGTGCCGCCGCGCGCGGTGGCGGGTCGTCGTGGCCGGTTCCATTGGGGGTGCCCTGCAACAGTTCGGCCGACTATCGCATGCGCGCGGTCGTCGTGTCAGCGATTGCGGAGCGACCGCACGGGGGCGCCGCGCAACAGGTACTATACCGGTCGCGTCGGCGAGCGGAGCCCGGCGCCGATGGGCGGCCGCCGGTCGCTTTCGCGTTAGAGTCGGTCGGAATTGAGCCACGGCCATGGGGCGGGCACTCGGCCCGCAGAGGGGCGCCCGGCCGTGGCCGCCGCCGCCGCTTTTTCGCACCTGCAAGGAAAATCTTGAATCTCATTGGCAAAGGGTGCTTTGCTAAGGCCGAACAAGGAACAAGAATGGGAGGCTAAGGCGCGGTCCACAGTTCCGCGCACCTGTCGCCGGCCAACCGCTTGTATCAAACGATAGAACCAACATCCGACTTGGGAGACGAATAAATGAGCCTCAGAACGCTTCTGGAGAACACGCACTCCTACCTGCCGACGCTCGCCCAGCAGTTCAAGGACGGCAAGGTCAGCCGCCGCGAGTTTCTGCGCACCGCCACTCTCCTCGGCCTGTCCTCGGCCGTGGCCTATTCGGTCATCGGCCTGCCGGAGACCGGCAGCCTGACCAAGCGCGCGCGCGCCGCCGGCGGCACCGTCCGCATCTCCATGCGCGTGCAGCCGATCGAGAGTCCGCACACCTATTCGTGGATTCAGGACTCCATGATGGCCCGCAACGTCATCGAGTATCTGACCTTGACCGGCGCCGACAACATCACGCGCCCCTGGCTGGCCGAGAAATGGGAGGCCAGCGAGGATCTGAAGACCTGGACCTTCCATCTGCGCCAGGACGTCAAATGGTCCAATGGCGAACCTTTCACGGCCGACCACGTCATCTGGAACATCAAGGACTGCCTCGATCCGGCCCGCGGGTCCTCGGTCGTCGGCCTCATGCAGGGCTACATGCTGAAGGACGTCGATACCGGCAAGAAGGACGACAAGGGCAACGCGGTCATGACGACCGAGATCTGGGATGCCAACGCGATCGAGAAGGTCGACGACCACACGGTCCGGCTGAACGCGAAGGCGGCGCAGCTCGCCGTGCCCGAGCACTTCTTCCACTATCCCTTGATGATCATGCACCCGAGTTCGGAGGGCAAGTTCCCGGGCGTCGGGTCGATCGGCACCGGCTGGGCGAAGATGACCGAGTACGACCTGGGTAAGAAATGCGTCGTCACGAAGAACCCCGGCTACTGGCATGGCGATGGCGCTCTCGACTCCGTCGAGTACATCGACCACGGCGATGATCCGGCGGCCGCGATGGGCGCCGTCGCCGCCAAGCAGGTCGACGGCATCTGGGACGTCGACACCTCGCAGCTGGCGGCCCTGCAGAAGATCGATCGCATCCAGCTCTACCAGTCGGCGACGGCACAGACCGGCGTCGCCCGCATGCAGCCCATCCACGATGACTTCAAGGATGCGCGCGTCCGCAAGGCCATGCGTCTGGCGATCGATCCCGAGAAGGTCCTGCAGATCTCCTACGGCGGCAATGGCGTGCCGGCGGAACATCACCATGTCTGCCCGATCCATCCCGAATACGCCAAGCTGCCGTTCATGAAGCAGGACATCGCGGCGGCCAAGAAGCTCCTGGCCGACGCGGGCAAACCCGACGGCTTCGAGACCGAGATCAACTGCATCAAGGATCCCGACTGGGAGTCGAAGGCCGTCACCGTGATGGCCGGGATGTGGAAGAAGATCGGTGTCAAGGTGAAGGTCAACGTCCTGCCGGCGGCCCAATACTGGGAAATCTGGAATGCGAACACGAATCCGTTCGCCTTCACGGCCTGGACGCACCGCCCGCTCGGCGTCATGGTCCTGGGATTGGCCTACCGCACGGGCGTGCCGTGGAACGAGAGCTTCTGGTCGAACCCGAAGTTCGACGAGACGCTGACCAAGGCCGAGGGCCTCCTCGACGTCGACAAGCGCCGGGAGGTGGTGAAAGAGCTTGAGACCATCATGCAGGAAGAGGGCCCGATCGTTCAGCCGCTGTGGCGCTCGGTTTTCGCGGCCATGGACAAGAAGGTGAAGGGCTTCAAGGCTCACCCGACCAGCTACATCTTCCCGTGGGATTGGTCGCTCGAAGCCTAGGATCGGCACGGATCAGGCGGGCGTCCGCAAGGATGCCCGCCGACCCCCGTCTCGCGTTCACGCACCTCTTGCCTTTTTCGCGTTCTCACGATCGCAGCATCGAGCCTTGGAGCCTGTTCCGATGACGCCCAAGCAGCGGACGCGCACCAGCGGGCCATAGGCGGAGTTCCGGCATGGTCAAGTTCTTCGCCAAGCGGATCGGCGTCCTGCTCTTCACCATGCTGGTGGTCTCGTTCCTCGTCTTCGTGACGTTCGAGTTCTCATCGGGCGACGTCGCGGTGAGCGCTCTCGGGCAGTTCGCGACGAAGGACCAGTTGCAGAAGTACCACGAGGAGAACGGACTCGACCGGCCGTTCGTCGACCGCTACCTCGCCTGGCTGGGGGTGGTGCCGGACCACAAGAACAAATACAGCGGATTGCTTGAGGGCGACTTCGGGTATTCGCACCTCTGGCGGACGCAGGTGAATACGTTCATTTGGGACCGCCTGCGCAATACGACCATGCTGGCGCTCATTGCCTTTGCCATCATCGCGCCGCTGTCGATCGTCTTGGGCGTCGTCGCCGGCATGCGCGAGGGCTCCGCCGTCGACCGCGTCATCTCGGTGTTCAGCACCATCACCACGTCCGTGCCGGAATTCGCCACCGGCGTCGTTCTCATGACGATCTTCGCCGCCGGCATCATCATGCCGGTCATGCTGCCGGGCACCTCGACGCTCGACACCGGCGGCGACTGGTCGATTGCGAGCCAGCTCGTGTTGCCGATCGCGACTCTGACCACCTACTACCTGGGTTACCTCGTGCGCATGGTCCGCGCCTCCATGGTCGAGGTCATGACGCGCCCCTATGTGCGGACGGCGATTCTCAAGGGCCTGTCGTTCCCCGAGGTGGTCGTCAAGCACGCCATGCGCAATGCGCTGATAACGCCGTTCACCGCGATCCTGCTGCAGCTGAATTTTCTCTTCACCAGCGTCGTCGTCACCGAGGCGGTCTTCGCCTTTCCCGGGTTCGGCCGCATGATCGTCGACGCGGCGCTCTACAAGGATGTGGCGACGGTCGAGACGGCGACCCTGTTCGCCGTGTTCGTGGTGGTGACGTCGCAGATCATCGGCGATTTCACCTATATGCTGCTCAACCCCCGCATCCGTTTCAGCTGAGGGCCAGCGATGAGCGTCGGCACGATACCCGCGAGCACGATATCCCGACAGTCGCGATTGCCGGGCTGGCTGCGCAGCATCGCGCTGCTGCGGGAATCCCCTCTCGGCATAATCGGTGCGTTCCTCGTCGCGTTCTGGATCATCATGGCCGTCGGCGCGCCCTGGCTGGCGCCCTACGATCCCAACGACAACGACTTCGACATCGGCATCATCGCGCCGCCCTCCGCCGTCCATTGGCTCGGGACCGACGATCAGGCGCGTGATATTCTTTCGCGCATCATCTGGGGTTCCCGGATCGTCCTCACCATCGCGCCGATGGCGACGCTGTGCGCATACCTGGTCGGCTGTGCCATGGGCCTGCTGGCCGGCTACTATCGCGGCTGGGTCGACACGGCGCTCATGCAGGTCTGCAACGTCATCCTGTCGTTTCCGGTGCTCCTGCTCTACGTCATCATCATGATGAAGTTCGGCCCGTCGGCGCTGAACATCGTGGTCGCCGTCACGTTCGTCGCCTCGCCGCAGGTCGCGCGCCTCGTGCGCAGCCAGACCCTGGAGCTGCGCGAGCGCGAGTATGTCGCAGCCGCCAAGATGCGCGGCGAGCCGGCTTGGTACATCATGCTGGTCGAGATCCTTCCGAATGCGCGCGGCCCGCTCATCGTCGATGCCTGCCTGCGCATGGGCTACACCGCGATCACCATCGGGATACTCGGATTTCTCGGTCTGGGTCTGCGGCCGCCGGATCCGGATTGGGGCGGCATGATCGGCGCCGGCTACAGCTATGTCATGGGCGGCCAGGTCCACATGGCCCTGGCGCCGGCGCTGGCGCTCTCCTCGCTCGTCGTCGGCTTGAGCCTGCTCGCGGACGGTCTCCGCGAGATCAGCCTGCGCGATTGAGGCGGGGCATGGCCGACAGCGGCAAATCGGCGGCGCCGGTCCTCGAACTCGACAACGCCCGCATCTCCTATTTCACGCGCGCGGGCGAGATCAACGTCGTGCCTGGCGTCAGCTTCAAGCTGGCCCAGGGCGAGGCGATCGGCCTCGTCGGCGAATCCGGCTGCGGCAAGTCGACGGTCGCCTTCTCGATCGTGCGGTATCTGGGCGGCGCCGGGCGCCTGACCGGCGGCCGCATCCTGTTCGAGGGCCGCGACATGGCGAAGATGTCGGAGGCGGAGCTCCGGCAATTGCGCGGCCGCAGCCTGGCCATGGTCTACCAGGATCCCATGAGCAGCCTGAACCCCGTGATTCCCGTGGGCCGGCAGCTCATGGAAGTGCCGATCATCCACCAGGGCGCCAGCGAGGCCGAGGCGCGCAAGCGCGCGCTGCAGATGCTAGCGGAAGTGAAGCTGCCGGATGCCGAGTCGGTCTTCACGCGCTATCCGCATCAGCTGTCGGGCGGCCAGCAGCAGCGCGTGGTCATCGCCATGGCCCTGATGGCGGAGCCGTCGCTGCTGATCATGGACGAGCCGACCACGGGCCTCGACGTCACGGTCGAAGCGGCCGTTCTCGATCTCGTGCGCGATCTCCGGCGCAAGCGCAATACGGCGCTCGTCTTCATCAGCCACAATCTTGGCACGGTCGTGCGCGTCTGCGACCGCATCGGCGTCATGTATGCCGGCGATCTCGTGGAGGAGGGGCCGATCGGCGCGGTCTTCCGCAATCCCCGCCACCCCTACACGCGCGGCCTGCTCGAATGCCTGCCCGTGCTGGGCACCGACAAGCGCACGTCGCCGCTGGTCCCGATTCCCGGCCAGGTACCGCCGGCGCTGCACCGTCCGTCCGGCTGCATCTTCGCGGGCCGCTGCAAGCATGTCGACCCGGCGCGCTGCACGACCGGCCGCATCGAGACGGTCGCCATCCCCGGCGAGTCCGCGCATCGCGTCCAATGCGTGCGGGCGCTCGAGCTGCCGCTCTGGCAGCGGCCGCAGGTCGTGGCCGCCGCGGTGGCCGCCGATGAGAGCGAGGCCGAGCTGGTGCTCGACATCGATCATCTCAGGAAATTCTACGAGACCTCGACCAGCATCTTCAGCGGCGCGGAGAGCTACGATATCAAGGCGCTCAACGACGTCAGCATGTCCGCCAAGCGCGGCATGACGCTGGCCGTGGTCGGCGAATCCGGCTGCGGGAAATCGACCCTGGCGAAGGTCCTCACCGGCCTCGAGAAGGCGACGGACGGCAAGGTCGCCCTCGACGGCTCCGACGTCGGCGGCATCCGCGTCGAAGACCGCACGTCGGCCGTCAAGGGCAAGCTGCAGATGGTGTTCCAGAACCCGGAAAGCACGCTCAACCCCAGCCATTCCGTCGGCTTCGCCATCGAACGGTCGCTGCGCCGCCTCAAGAGCCTCACGGGTTCGCCGATGCGCGAGCAGGCCCGGCGGTTGATGGAGATCGTCAAGCTGCCGGCCGATTTCGTCGACCGCAAGCCGCGGCAGCTCTCCGGCGGCCAGAAGCAGCGCGTGGCCATCGCCCGCGCACTTGCCGGCGATCCCGATGTCATGGTCGCCGACGAGCCGGTGTCGGCGCTCGACGTCTCCGTGCAGGCGGCCATCATCAACCTGCTGCTGGAGCTGCAATCGACGCGCGCCGCCACCATGCTGTTCATCTCGCACGATCTCTCGGTCGTGCGCTATCTGGCCGATCGCGTCGCCGTGATGTATCTCGGCAAGATCGTCGAGTTCGGCGCGGTCGACGAGGTCTTCAGCCCGCCCTACCATCCCTACACGGAGGCGCTGCTGTCGGCCGTGCCGATCGCCGATCCCGATCGCCAGCAGAAGCGCATCCTGCTGGAAGGGGCTATGCCCAGCCCGCGCGACGTGCCCAAGGGCTGCCCGTTCTCCACCCGCTGCCCGCGCAAGCTCGGCGACATCTGCGACACCACGCCGCCGCCCGAGCACCGCACCAACACCGGCCACCGCATCGCCTGCCACATCCCGATGGAGCAGCTGAGGTCCGTCGAACCGATCATCTCGACGGCGGCCGAATAGCGCGAGCCCGTCCGTCGGCGCTGGAGGGCGAACCCGCCCGTCCGCCCGTTATCGTCACAGAGGAAAGCCTGCATGCCGCGCGATCCGCGTTACGACATCCTGTTCGAGCCGGTGAAGATCGGCCCGAAGACGGCCAGGAATCGCTTCTACCAGGTGCCGCATTGCAGCGGCATGGGCCACGTCATGCCGCGCGCCGAGGCGGCCATGCGCGGCGTCAAGGCCGAGGGCGGCTGGGCCGTGGTGTCGACGCAGGAATGCGACATCCACCCCACCAGCGACATCCTGCCCTTTCCGGAAGCTCGGCTGTGGGACGATCGCGACCTGCCCGCCCTGGCGCTCATGGCCGAGTCCGTCCACGGCCACGGCGCGCTCGCGGCCATCGAGCTCACCCATCACGGCCCCACCACGGCCAACTACTACAGCCGGGAGGCGCCCATCGGACCGGCGCACCAGCCGATCAGCTGGGACGCGCCGGTTCAGGCGCGCGCCATGGACAAGGCGGACATCCGCGACTACCGCCGCTGGCATCGCGCCGCCGCGCTGCGCGCCAGGAAGGCCGGCTTCGACATCGTCTACTGCTATGCCGGCCACAACATCGCGCTGCCCATGCATTTCCTGCAGAAGCGGCGCAACCAGCGCACCGACGAGTATGGCGGCAGCCTCGAAAACCGCGTCCGACTCCTGCGCGAGATCATCGAGGATACCAAGGAGGCGGTGGGCGACAGCTGCGGCGTCGCCGTCCGCCTCGCCGTCGACGAGCTGCTGGGGGAAGACGGCATCACCAGCGCCAGCGAAGGGCGCGACGTCGTGGCCATGCTGGCCGAGCTGCCAGACCTCTGGGACGTCAACGTCAGCGACTGGCACAACGACTCCGTCACCTCCCGTTTCGCCGACGAGGGCTATCAGGAAATGCACATCGCCTTCGTGAAGAAGCTGACCACGAAGCCCGTGGTCGGCGTCGGCCGCTTCACCTCGCCCGATGCCATGGTGTCGCAGATCCGGCGCGGCATCCTCGACATGATCGGCGCCGCCCGCCCCTCGATCGCCGACCCGTTCCTGCCGAAAAAGATCGAGGATGGCCGGCTCGACGACATCCGCGAATGCATCGGCTGCAACATCTGCGTCAGCGGCGACTACACGATGACGCCCATGCGCTGCACCCAGAACCCGACCATGGGCGAGGAGTGGCGCCGCGGCTGGCATCCCGAGATCATCGCCGGCAAGGGCTCCGACGACTCCGTGCTCGTCGTCGGCGCCGGCCCGGCCGGCCTCGAATGCGCGCGCGCCCTCGGCCAGCGCGGCTACGTCGTCCATCTCGCCGAGGCCTCGGGGGATCTCGGCGGCCGCGTCACCCGCGAATCGCAGCTGCCGGGCCTGGCGGCCTGGGCGCGCGTGCGCGATCATCGCCTGCTGCAGCTCGACAAGATGGCAAACGTCAGCATCTACCGCGCCAGCCGGCTGGAGGCCGCCGATGTGCGGGAGATGGGCGCCGCCCACGTGGCGGTCGCCACGGGCGCCGGCTGGCGGCGGGACGGCGTCGGCCGCGCGCACAGCGCCGCCGTTCCCGGCTTCGACCACGCGAACATATACACGCCCGACGATGTAATGGCGGGCGCGGCGATCGCCGGGCCGGTCGTCGTCTTCGACGACGACCACTACTACATGGGCGGCGTCCTGGCCGAGAAGCTGCGCCGGCTCGGGCTCGCCGTCACGCTGGTGACGCCGGCTGAATCCGCCTCGCACTGGACCCACAACACGCTCGAGCATGAGCGCATCCAGGCGCGCCTGCTGGAGCTCGGCATCGAGATCGTCGCCAATCGCGAGGTCACCGCCTTCCGCGGCGACCATGTGGCGACGGCCTGCGTCTACACGAAGTGGCCGCGCGACATTCCCTGCCAGGCCGTCGTCACCGTCACCGCGCGCCTTCCAAGCGACGATCTCTGTCGCAGTCTCCGCGGCGATCCGGCCGGCCTGGCGGCGGCTGGTATCAAAACGGTCTCGGCCATCGGCGACAGCTTTTCACCGGCCACGATCGCTCATGCGGTCTATGCGGGCCACCGCTACGCACGCGAGCTGGATGCGGCGGTCGATTCCGACCGTCCCTTCGGGCGCGAACTGCCGCCGTCGTCGGGTTGACAGGCGCGACGGTGCGGGCGCCGCAGCCGCTGAGCCAGAACCCCTCTCAGTACCAGATGCGATAGATCGCGCCGGCGGTGTCGTCGGACACCAGGAGCGAGCCGTCGGGCAACGGGGCGACGTCGACCGGACGGCCGAGATAATCGCCGCTCGCGCTGTCGAGCCAGCCCTCGGCGAAGGGCGTGCTTGCGGTCGCCGAACCGTCTGCGCTCAGGGGCGTGAACATGACGCGCGCGCCGACCGGCGTCGTGCGGTTCCAGGAGCCGTGCTGGGCGCTGAAGATGCCGCCGCGATACGCTTCCGGGTACATCTTGCCGGTGTAGAAGGTCATGCCGAGGTCGGCGGCGTGGGCGATCTCCTCGACTTGCGGAAACACCGCATCGGCCGGCGGCGCCGACTCCCGGTATTCCCGCGTGCGCACATGGCCGCCGCCATACCACGGAAAGCCGAACTGCTGCCCCGGCCCGGTGGCGCGGTTGAGTTCGCCCGGCGGGATGTCGTCTCCCATGCGGTCGACCTGGTTGTCGGTGAACCACAGCTCGCCGTTGGCCGGATTGAAATCCATGCCGACGGAATTGCGGATGCCCCACGCATAGACCTCGCGGTTCCTGCCGTCGCGATCCAGGCGCACGATGCCGCCGATGCCGATCTTCCTGTAGCCCTCCAGCTTCTCCGGCGGGGCCACGTTGTAGGGTTGTCCCAGCGCGATATAGAGCCTGTCGTCCGGCCCGATGCGGCAGACCCGCGCCGAATGGCCGTCCGACTCCTCGGCAGCCGGGATCAGGCCGCCCTGCTCGACGACCACCGAGGCCGGCACGTCCGGCCGCTCATAGTCGGATTCCGCCGATGGAAACGCCAGCACGCGGTTCTGCTCGACGATGTAAAGCGTCCCGTTCTTCGAGAAGCAGACGCCGTTCGGAATCACGAAGTCGATCGTCGGCGCGAACGACTTCACCTCGTCGGCGACCCCGTCATGGTCGCGGTCGGTGACGGCCCAGACCTTGCTCTCGGTGGTGCCGACGAAGACCACGCCGGTCGTCGGCCCGACGGCCATGTGGCGCGCGCCCGGCACGACGGCATAGAGGCCGATCTTGAAACCGGTCGGCAGCCTGATGCGTTTGAGAACCTTCCTGACGTCGTCGGCGTCGGGGTCGGTCTGCTTTACGATCTCCGCTGCGGGTGAGACGCCGGCGACCTGCGGGTTCGGCGGAGTCGCGAGGCCGGCATCGGCGGCGGAGGCCGTTGCACCAGCGGCCGAGAGGCCGAGCGCGAGCGCCGAAACGACAATCCTCTCGAGCAATGTCCGGCCCTCCCCGAAGCTCCGCCGTCCTCACATACCAAAGGCGCCATCAAGTTGCCACGGGCGCCGCCGAGAAAACCAACGCTCTCCCGGCCCGGAAGGTTCCTTGAGTTCCGTCGCGCCACAATTGAAGATTAACCATAATAGATGCGACACTATCGTAAATAAGAATGGTTATTGTCAGAAATATTCTAAGTAAACAAGACATATTTAACGGAATATTAGTCTTTGTTTACGAATATACACTAAGAATAACGGGCAACCGCCGCCGGGCAACCGCCGCCGGGCCACGGCCGGCGGCGCGCCCTGGCCATTAGCGAGGTCAGAAATGTCTCCATCGTTCCTCCGTACGATCGTGGGCGCGGCTCTGGTGAGCGTCGGCCTGCTGGCGGTCCTGCCGGCGCGCGCCGGCGACCTCGCTGCCATCGATCCCCAGGCGCGGACGGGAGCCGCCGGCTGGCGGGTCGACGGCATCACCGGCCCGGCCAGCGCGCGCCTCGGCGCCGCCCCGGGCGCGCCGCTGGCGGTCGGCCAGGTCCTTTCCGTCGGCAGCGACGTCGAGACCGGCGTCGGCGCCGTGGTCTTCCTTTCGCGCAACGGCGACCGCCTGATCATTCAGCCGAATTCGCACCTGCGCATCGACGCGCCGGGGACGGCCGGCCTGCTCGATAATTTCATGCAGTCCCTGGGCAGCGTTTTCTACGATGTGGAGCCCCGCAAGAACCGCTCGTTCGGCGTCACCGCGCCCTACGTCGCGGCTGTCATCAAGGGCACGCGGTTCCTGGTCACGGTCGAGCCGCGCAAGAACAGCGTGCGCGTGGACCGCGGACGGGTGCTCGTCGAATCGGCCGACGGGGCCTCATCGGTCCTGGTCGATGCCGGAACCGTCGCAACGGCCGAGCCGGCGGTGGCGCGCGGCGTGCGCCTGTCGGCAAGCGGCATTCCCATCGCGGCGCCGACGGAGGCGACCGATGTCCCCGCACCGGTGGAGACGCCGGCCGCGGACGGCGTCGCCGACAGCACCGAGGCGACGGGAACCTCCGCGGTCGATGCCACCGCGGGCGGCGTGGCGAGCGGAGCGGGAAAGGCGGTCGGCGGAGCCGCCGATGCCGTCGGCGCCGTCGCTGATGCCACCGGCGATGCGGTCGGCGGCGTGACCAACACTGTTGGCGGCGTAGTCGGTGGCGTGACCAACACGGTCGGCGGGGTGGTCGGCGGCGTGACCAACACCGTCGGTGGCGTGGTCGGCGGCGTCGGCGGAGCCCTGGGCGGCCTCCTCGGCGGCAAGGAATAGCCGCCGAGATACGATGTCGTGATCCGGCAGTTGCAACACCTGGAGGGCGCTTCTCGGCCGGCCGAGGCAATCGCGGCCGTGCCGTCGGCTGGTCCGGCCGAGCGGGCCAAGCGCATTCTTTGCGCCCTCAAGGCCGCGATCCTGCGGCGGGCCGTCTCGCCGGCGCTGGCTGCCGTGATGGCCGCGCTGGTCGTCGCCGGCTTGGGCGGCCTCGCCCCGCTCGAGCATCGGCTCATGGATCTCCGTTTCGCGCTGGCACAGCGCCCGGCCTCCGGCGATCTCGTGGTGGTCGAGGTCGACAATGCCAGCCTGGGCGGGCTCGGCGTCTGGCCGTGGCCGCGCGATCTCCATGCGGCGATCATCGACCGGCTGCTGGCGGCCGGCGTGCGCGGCATCGCCTTCGACATCGATTTCAGCTCGGCTTCGACGCCGGCCGCCGATGCGGCGCTGGCGGACGCGCTGGCCCGCGCCGACCATCGCGTCGTTCTTCCGGTCTTCAAGCAATATGCAGCGTTGGCGCGGCGCGACGATGACGTTCGCTACACCGTGCCGCTGCCGGTGTTCGCGGCTCCTGCGTCGCTCGCCTCGGTCAATCTGCAGCCCGGCGACGACGGCCTTGTCCGGCTCTATGCGCTGGCAGAACCCTGGGACGGCAATCTCTATCCTTCCCTGGGCGCAACCTTCGCGCGCGTCGAGCGCCCGCGCGCCGAAGATTTCTATCTCGACTACGGCATTCGTCCGGAAACGCTGCCGCACCTGTCGTTCGCCGACGTCCTGCGGGGGCGTTTCGACCCCGCCGTCCTGAAGGACAAGCTGGTCGTCGTCGGCGCTACCGCCATCGAGCTCGGCGACCAGGCGGCCGTGCCGGTGCATCGCATCCTGCCGGGAGTCGTCGTGCAGGCGCTCGGCTACGAGTCGATCGCGCAAGGGCGCATGCTGCTGCGCACATCGCCCTGGGTGACCTGGAGCGTCGCCCTGCTGCTGGCCTTCGCGGCCGGCGCCCGCTTCGCGCGCTGGCCGTGGCGGGCCGGCCTGCTCGCGGCCCTCGTCGGCAGCGGCGCGCTGATCGGCGCCAGCGTCGCCCTCCAGGCGGCGGCACCCATTAGCCTGGATATCGTCGTCTGGATCATCGTCCTTTGGGTGTCCTATCTCGCGGCCCTGATGCAGGGCACCGACGCGCTGGCGGCGCGCATCTTCCGCAAGGGCATGGCGCTCCTGCATCGCAGCGCCACCATGCGGGCCGTGCTCGACGACAGCTTCGACGGCATCATCATCGCCGACGAGGGCGGCCGCATCGAGCACGCCAACGGCGCCGCCGCCCGCATGCTCGGCGAGGCGGCGGACCGGTTGCTCGGGCGGCCGGTCGCCAGGCTGTTCGGACAGCAGTTGTCGGCGGCCGCTGAGGCCGGCCAGCCGCGCGCCACGGAACTGGAGCGCGCCGACGGCTCGCGGCTTCCCGTCGAGCTGGTCGTGAGCCGCTCGCAGCTGCGCGGCAGCCGGCACCGCTTCGAACGCCGCGACCAGGCGCGCGCCATCGCGATCTGGACCTTCCGCGACATCACCGAGCGCCGGTGCGCCGAGGAGGCCCAGAAGGCGGCGCTGCAGCAGGCCATCGCTGCCAGCCGCACGAAGAGCGAGTTCATCGCGAACATGGGGCATGAGCTGCGCACGCCCCTCAATGCCATCATCGGTTTCTCGGAGATGCTGAAGGACCAGATGCTGGGCCCGATCGGCAAGGTGGCCTATGTCTCCTACGCCGCGGACATCCACACCTCCGGCGTGCGCCTGCGCGACGCGCTCAACAGCATCCTGGACATCGCGCGCATCGAGGGCGGCCGCTATCAGCTCGAGGAAGAGGCCGTGGCGCTGCGCGACGCCGTCGGCGCGGCGGTCGATGCGATGGCCGAAGCGGCGGAACGCAAGGGCCTAACGATCGAACGCCGGCTCGACGGCGCGCCGCCGGCGCTGCGCGCGGATGCGCGGGCGATCCTGCACATCCTGGCCAACCTGCTGTCCAATGCCGTGAAGTTCACCGGCGAAGGCGGCCGCATTGCCGTCAGCGTCGGGATCGATGCCGCCGGCGATTGCCTGCTCGCCATCGCCGACAACGGCATCGGCATTCCCGCGGACCAGCTCGACAAGGTCGTGAAGCCGTTCCACCAGGCCGATGCCTCGCTGGCGCGCAAGTATGAAGGCGTCGGGCTCGGGCTCTCCCTGGCCGCCGGCCTCATGGAACTCCATGGCGGCTCCCTCGCCATCGCCAGCGCCCCCAACGCCGGCACCACCGTCACCCTCCGCTTCCCCGCCGCCCGCGTGCTCGCCGCCGAGCCGAGCGTCGTCGAGGCGAAGGGCGCGTGACTCACCCCTTCAGCCAGTCCCTGAACCGATACCAGCGATAGACTGCC
>Ga0326726_10002829_pt1 | contig 15865 bp, 10 predicted proteins | sample MHFenrmetagenome_2_FD_207603 | JGI IMG/M metagenome (GOLD analysis project Ga0326726, IMG submission 207603) | Lab enriched peat soil microbial communities from Michigan Hollow, Ithaca, NY, United States - MHF15MN | ecosystem: Environmental > Terrestrial > Soil > Wetlands > Peat | place: USA... | reverse complement strand
TTGAGCGTCTGCAGCAGGTCGAGGATCTCGTCGCCGGCCTTGCGATCGAGGTCGCCGGTCGGCTCGTCGCACAGGAGCAGCGTCGGGTCGGTGACGATCGCGCGGGCGATACCGACGCGCTGTTCCTGGCCGCCCGAGAGCTGCCGTGGGTAATGTTTGGCGCGGTCGGCCAGGCCGACGATCTTGAGCGCGATGCCCGCCCGTTTGCGCCGCTCAGCCCTCGACAGGTTCGTCAGCAGCAGCGGCAGTTCGACGTTCCGCTCGGCCGTCAACACCGGCAGCAGGTTGTACAGCTGAAACACGAAGCCGATGTTCTGCGACCGCCAGCGGGAGAGCCGGCCGCCGCCGAGTTCGGAGATCCGCACGCCGCCGACTTCGACCGATCCGCCACTCGGCGCGTCGAGACCTCCCATCAGGTTGAGCAGCGTCGTCTTGCCAGAGCCTGACGGTCCCATGAGGGCGAGGAAGTCGCCCGGGGGAATCTCGAGGTTCACGTTCCTCAACACTTCGATGCGTTCGGAACCGCGGGTGAAATGCTTCTGCACGCCCGCGATTCGCACCAGCATGTCGCTCATCTGAACTAACCCCCACGGCGGCCCTTTCAGGGCCGCGACCTATGGCTTCACCGCTACCTGAACGCCGTCCTTGATCGCCGGCGGAAGCGGCGCGACCACTTGCTCGCCCTTCGAAACACCTGCGACGATCTCGAGCTGGGCGCCGTCCTCGCCGCCCGTCCGCACGGCCCGGCGCTCGACCCGCCCGTCGTTACGCATGACGAACAGCACGGTCTGGCCGCTGTCGTTCCGCACGGCGGTCTTCGGGACCAGTGTCGCGGGACGCTGAGACGCCTCGTCTGCGTTCGACACGGGTCTCGCGTCCGGCCGGAGGAAAGTGACCTTCACGCCCATGTCGGGCAGAATTCTCGGGTCCAGCTTTACGAACCCGATCCGCACCAGCACCGTCGCCTTCTGCCGATCGGCCGTCGGCACCATCGTGATGACGCGTGCGGGGATCTGCCACTCGGGATAGGCGTTGAGGACGGCGGTCACGCTCTGGCCGCCGACGACGCGGTTGATGTACGCCTCGTTGACGTCGACGTCAACCTCGAGCGACCTCATGTCGACGATGGTGCAGATTCCCGTCCGCGTGAAACCGCCGCCGGCCGACACCGGCGACACCATCTCGCCCGGCTGCGCGTCCTTGGTGATCGCGACGCCGCTGAACGGCGCACGGATGATCGTGTTGTCGAGATCGGTCTGCTGCACGGCCACCTGCCGCTCGGCGACGCGCACCATCTCGCGCGCTGCCGCAATGCGGGCGGCGATCGAATCGGCGTCGGCCTGCGCCTGATCGACTTCCGACTGCGCGACGACGCGCTCCTTGACCAGTTGCATGCGCCGGCCGAGCGTCACGCGCGCGTCGGCCAGCCTGACTTCGTTTTCCGTGATGTTGCGGCGCGCGGCCTCGGCCTGCGCCTCCGCGAACGCCAGCGCCGCGCGCGCATTCGCATCGTCGAGCCGTGCGAGCACCTGCCCTTCCTTGACGGCCATGCCCTCTTCGACATTCACCTCGACGACCTTGCCGGTGATCTTCGACGAGACGGTGGCGCGACGGCGCGCCGTGACGTAGCCGGACGCGTTGAGCACGGCGGCCTGCGTGCCGCGGGGACGCTCCGCGACGGACGCTACCTGAACTTCGAGCGGGCGCTCGCGCGTCGCCCAGACCCATCCGCCGCCGGCCACGCCTGCCAGCAACAACAGCACGATCACCCACCCGGCGGCACGCGCCAGGCCCGATCGGTCGGGCGGTCGTTCGATTCGAAGCGCCGCCAGATCGTCTTTGAGAACCGTCACGCCCGGCTCATCGCTGCACGCGGATCGTGTAGTCGGACCATTCCTTGATCTTGCCGTCCTTGACGAAGAACACGCCGACGCCCTCCCAGGTGAGCGGCTGCGCCGTCAGAAATCTGTCGATCCGATGGTTGATGACGATCGGTCCTGCCGCCATGGTGTCCAGAATCCGAAACTCGACGAGCGACGCGGTGTCGACCCACGTCTTCAATCGCTGGACGACGCCGTCGTGCCCGTTGGCCGGCGCCGTGGTTTCCGTCATCCGATACACGCAGTCGTCCGACAGGAACGGCAGGACGTTATTCACATTGCGTGTCGACCAGGCCGCACAGAAGTCGGTGACCAGCTTGACGCTGGCCCGTTCGGCGTCGTTCCACTCGGCGGCGGACGCCGGCCGTGACAGTCCCGAAAGAGCCGCGAACGCCGCCGCGCCGGAAACGGCCGACGACGTCAGAAAGGTTCGTCTCTGCATATCCGGCAAGTATAATCACTCGACTGTCAGGGCAGGTCACCGTAGAGGAGCCACGTATGCGCAGATTCTGGGGGATCGCTCTTGGATCGTGCTTGACTGTTCTTGCGGCGTTCGACGCCAGCCATCTGTCGGCCGCGGGTCAGGCGGCTGACGCCCCGACGTTCTATCGCGACGTCCTGCCTGTCCTTCAGAAGAACTGCCAGAGCTGCCATCGTCCCGGCCAGATCGCGCCGTTCTCCATGTTGAGCTATGAGAGCACGCGTCCCTGGGCGCGCAGCATCAAAACAAAAGTGGAATCGCGGCAGATGCCCCCGTGGTTCGCCGACCCGCACGTCCAGGAGTTCTCGAACAACCCGTCTCTGAGCGACGCGCATGTCGCGCTCATCGTCAAGTGGGTGGACGGCGGCGCGATGGCCGGCGACGCGAAAGATGCCCCGCCAGCCGTGCAGTGGGCTGAGAACGGTTGGACGGTCAAGCCGGACTACATCATCAAAGGCATGGAGTATCCGGTGCCGGCGCACACGCCGAAGGAAGTCATCGAGTGGGCGAATTACTACGTGCCCTCGGGGCTGACCCAGGACACGTGGATCACCTCGCTCGAGATCAAACCGAGCGAGCTGTCGGTCACCCATCACATCTGCGTGACGTTCGTCGAGCACAATCCGGCCGTCAAGTACAACGAGCTGCTCTGGGTGGACCGCCGGCGCGATGAAGCGGGCATCGATCTGGACGCCAGAGGCATCGGCAACCTCGAGCCGCCCGGCTCCATCCGTTCGCGTCCGGTCGCGAGCGCCGGCTTCAATGACGGCTGTTACGTGCCGGGCAAGTCATTCGAGGACTACCGCATCTACGACGCCGCCAAGCTCATTCCGGCGGGCTCCGATCTCAAATTCCAGATTCACTACACGCCGAACGGCCGCGATCGGCGCGTCGACATTCCGGAAGTGGGCGTCACTATCGCCAAAGAGCCGCCCCAGCACACCTACGTCACCGCGGGCATTTCGGCGCCCGGCGATCGCAAGGTGTTCGCGATTCCGCCAAACGATCCCAACTGGTCGAGTCCGCCCGCACAGGCGACTTTCACTGCCGACGCCGAGCTCGTGTGGATGATGCCGCACATGCATCTGCGCGGAAAAGACATGACGTACGTGCTCGAGTATCCCGACGGCCGCAAGGAAACGATCCTCAACGTGCCGCGCTACGACTTCAACTGGCAGCTTGGGTACAACCTCGCCAGGCCGATCAAAGTGCCGAAAGGCACGAAGATGGTCGTCTACGCGCACTTCGACAACTCCGCGAGCAACAGATTCAACCCGGCGCCGAACTCCACGGTCTACATGGGGACGATGACGTGGGAAGAGATGATGTTCCCCTTCTTCAGCGTCGTCGTGGACAAGGGCGTCGATCCGAAGAAGATTCTGCGAACCACGGCCGCCACACCGGACGGCGCGTAGCGGACGTTCGCCCCGGGGCACACGCATGAGCCTGCGACGTTTGCCGGTTGCCGGTCTGATGCTGATGCTGCTGCCGGCGGCCGTGTTCGGCGCGTCGACCGACACGCTGGCGACGGCCGCGGACCGCGGCGATCAGGCGCTCGTCCGCTCGCTGCTCAAGCAGGGCGCCGACGTGAACGCCCCGGGCGTCGACGGCTCGACGGCGCTTCACCGGGCGGTCCATGCCGACCGGCTGGACGTCGCTTCTCTGCTGTTGAAGGCCGGCGCCAAGGTCACCGTCGCCGATCGCTACGGCGTGACGCCGCTCTCGCTCGCGTGCCTCAACGGCAACGCGCAGATGATCCGCCTGCTGATCGAGGTCGGCGCGGATCCGAACGCGGTTGATTCGACGGGCGAAACCCCGCTGATGATCGCCGCCCGTACCGGCGTCCCCGAGGCGCTCGGTGCGCTCGTCGACGCCGGCGCGCGCGTCGACGCGCGCGATCGGACATTCCAGCAGAACGCATTGATGTTCGCCGTCCGGGAGAACCATCCGGCGGCCGTGAAGTTCCTCGTCGAACACGGCGCGTCGGTCAACGCGCAGACGCGGAAAGGGCCGACGCCCGCCTTCGTGCCGCCGTGCAAGGGGACCGGCTGCGGGTCCGAAGGCGTGGGCATCAACCGCGGCGGCCTGCCGGATCGCGGACGCCGCGCCGAGACGAAGGGTGGCATGACGCCTCTCCTGTATGCGGCGCGCGACGGCCGGATCGAACCGGCGCGCCTGCTTCTCGCGGCAGGCGCAGACATCGAGCAGGCCGACGCCAACGGCATTCATCCGCTGCTCATAGCCGTGCTCAACAGCCACCTTGAAATCGCGCGGCTGCTGATCGAGTACGGAGCCGACGTCAACGCCGACGACTTCTGGGGCCGCTCGCCCCTGTGGGCCGCTGTCGAGTACCGCAACCTCGACATGAACAACAAAGACCAGGACAGCCCCACGGATAACTTCGTCGATCGGGCGCCGCTCCTCGCATTCACCCAGGAACTGCTCGACGCCGGCGCCAACGTCAACGCGCGCACGCGCGAAGTGCCGCCGATGCGCCGCTGGCTCTACGCGCTTGGCGACGTCTCGTGGGTCGACTTCACCGGACAGACGCCCTTTCTCCGGGCCGCCCTCTCCGGCGACACCGCGGCGATGCGCCTGCTGCTCCGCTACGGCGCTGATCCGAATCTGCCTACGCTCGCCGGCACGACGCCGCTGATGGCGGCGGCCGGCGTGAACTGGGTCGTCCAGCAGACCTACACGGAGTCGCCGCAGGCCGTGCTCGACGCCGTGAAGATGTGTCTCGACCTTGGCGCCGACATCAACGCGACCAATTCGATGGGACTGACGGCGCTCCTCGGTGCCGCGAACCGCGGATCAAACGACATCATCGAGTTCCTGGCGTCGAAGGGCGCGCGCCTCGATGTCAAGGATCGGGAAGGCCGCACCGCTCTGCGCTGGGCCGAAGGCGTCTTCCTGGCCGCGGTCGGAGCGGAGCGCAAGCCGAAGACGATCGCTCTGCTCGAGCGGCTGAACGCCAGATGACGATGCACGCGATCCGGGTCGCCGGCGCCGTTGGTGTCTTCGCCGCCCTGATCCTGACGCCTGCGGCCGTCCGGACGCAGGCGCCACCGCCGGGTCAGAACGATTCACGCGCCGTCCTGCAGCGCTACTGCCTCACCTGCCATAACGCGCGCGTCAAGGCGGGCGGGCTGCTGCTCGATCAGCTCGACGTCGATCGCCCCGATCGGCATGCGGAGTCATGGGAAAAGGTCGTGCGGAAGCTGAGGACCGGGATGATGCCGCCGAGCGGCGCGCCACGACCGGATCGCGCCACGCTCGACCGCCTCGCGTCAGGCGTCGAAACCGCGCTCGATCGCGCGGCCGCTGCCAGTCTCAATCCCGGCGCGCCGGGGCTGCATCGCCTGAATCGCGTGGAATACGCCAACGCGGTCCGCGATCTCCTCGATCTGCCGATCGATGCCACGACGCTGCTGCCAGGCGACGATTCGAGCGACGGCTTCGACAACATCGCCAACGTGCTCAGCGTGTCGCCGGCGCTGATGCAGGCGTACGTGTCTGCGGCGGCGAAGATCAGCCGTCTCGCCGTCGGCGACTCCACGACCACCTCGGGGATCGCCACCTATGCCGCGCCGCGCGGCCTGTCGCAGGCGGAGACTCGCGAAGGGCTCCCGGCCGGCACGCGCGGGGGCTTCGTCGTCGAACACATCTTCCCGCTCGACGCGGAATACGAATTCAGAGTCACACGATCGGGCGCCGGGTTCGGCCTGCCGGCAGTCGGGACCGATGAACCGGTCGAGATCACAGTAGACGGCGCCCGTCTGCTGCTGATCGGTCGCGACGCGCCACGCGTGAACCGCGTTCGCGTTCCCCCCGGCGCTCACGCCGTCGGCGTCGCCGTCGTCCGCCAGGCCAACGCGCGAGGCGTCGACGATCTCTTTTCTGAATGGGCGATCGACTCCGGGATCCAGAACCTGTCGATCCTTGGCCCGTTCAAGCCGGCCGGTCCGGGCGACACGCCGAGCCGCCGCGCGATCTTCGTGTGCAGGCCCGCTCGGGCGGCGGACGAGGCCGCGTGCGCTCATCGAATCCTGGCCAGGCTCGCGAGCCGCGCGTACCGGCGACCCGTCGCCGAACGCGATGCGGCCGTCGACATGCTCCTGGAGTTCTACAAATCCGGACACGATCTTCGTGGATTCGAGACCGGGATTCAGTACGCCCTCGCGCGCGTCCTGGTTGATCCGCGATTCGTCTTCCGATTCGAACGCGAGCCGGCGAACCTGGCCGCGGGCGCGATCTATCGCATCGACAACCTCGAGCTGGCGTCGCGGCTCTCCTTCTTCTTATGGAGCAGCGTGCCGGACGAGGCGTTGCTGTCGGCGGCCAGGGCCGGCACACTGACCACCCCCGCCGTGCTCGAACGGGAAACGCGGCGGATGCTCGCCGACCCGCGCGCGCAGGCCTTCGTCGACAACGTCGCCGGACAGTGGCTGCTGCTGCGGCAGCTGGACGCCATGTCGCCTGGCACGAAGGAGTTCGACGGCAACCTGCGCTACTCGTTCCGGCGCGAAACGGAGCTGCTCTTCGAGACGATCCTCCGCGACGACCGGAGCGTGCTCGATCTTCTCGATGCCAACTACACGTTCGTCGACGAGCGTCTCGCCAGGCACTACGGGATCCCGAACATCAGCGGGAGCCGGTTCAGACGCGTCACGCTCGAAGACGACGCGCGGCGTGGACTGCTCGGCCAGGGCAGCATCCTGACGGCGACCTCGGCCGGCAATCGCACATCCCCGGTCAAGCGCGGCCGATGGATTCTCGAGAACCTGCTCGGCGCGCCCGTACCGAACCCGCCGCCGGGCGTCGAGACCAACCTGGAGAAATCAGTCGGCCCGGTCTCCGAGCCGACGTCGTTGCGGCAACGGCTCGAACGCCATCGCGCGAATCCAAGCTGCGCGTCGTGCCACGCCGTGATGGACCCGATTGGGTTCGCGCTCGAAAACTACGATCTCATCGGCAAGTGGCGCGACACCGACGGCGGCATGCCGGTAAATGCGGCCGGAAAACTCGTCGACGGCACGCCGCTCGAGGGTCCCGCAAGCCTGCGCCGGGCGCTGCTCGGACGCCGCGACGCCTTCGTCACGAACACGACCGAAAAGCTGCTAACGTACGCGCTTGGGAGACGGGTCGAGTACTTCGACATGCCCGCCATCCGCGCCATCGCCAGGAGCGCGGCGCCGGATTACCGGTTCTCGGCCCTGGTCGTCGGCATCGTGAAGAGCGTGCCGTTCCAATTCAGGCAAGTGAGAAGTGAGAACTAAGAAGTGAGAACTCACAGGTAGAGCCCATGTTCATCACGAAACGCGCGCTCCCGCGACGGACAGTCCTCAGAGGCCTCGGCACTGCCGTCGCCTTGCCGCTGCTCGAATCGATGGTGCCCGCGGCGACAGCCCTCGCCGCCACGCCCGCCGCGCCGAAGACACGGCTCGGCTGCATCTACATCCCGCACGGCGCGACGATGGACAAGTGGACGCCCCGGGGTGAGGGCCCGTCGTTCGAGTTCTCCGAGACTCTGCAGCCGCTCGCGCCGTTCCGCGAGCGCGTGAACATCATCAGCGATCTCGCGCACGCGCCCGTCGCGCCGTGGACCGGCGAAGACACCGGCGGCGCCGAAAACCATGTGCGCGCCGCGGCGGTGTTTCTGAGCGGCGCGCATCCGGTGAAGAAGAACGAAGCGCACGTCGGCACGACCGTCGACCAGATCGCCGCGCAGCACGTCGGACAGGACACGCCGTTGCCGTCGATCGAGCTGTCCATGGAGCCGCTCAACCTGACGTGCGGCGACGCGGGCTTTACCTGCGCTTACCGGAACACGCTGTCCTGGAAGTCCGCCACGCTGCCGCTGCCGATGGAGAACAACCCGCAGGTCGTCTTCGAGCGGCTGTTCGGCGACGGGAGCACCGACGCGCAGCGTCAGGAACGCCGGCAGCAGTCGCGCAGCCTGCTCGATTCGATCACCCGGCAGGTGCCGTCGCTCGAGAAGGATCTGCCGGCGGGCGATCGGCGCCGTCTGCGCGACTACCTGGACGAAGTGCGCGAGATCGAGCGCCGCGTCAAGCAGGTCGATGCCCAACTGTCACGCCACCTCGATCTGCCCGACGCGCCCGTCGGAATTCCGGCGGCGTTCGAGGATCACCTCAAGCTGATGTTCGATCTGCAGGTGCTCGCCTACAAGTCGGAGATCACGAGAATCTCGACGCTAATGCTCGCTCGTGAGAACAGCAACGCCGTGTATCCGTCGACTGGCGTGCGCGAGGGCTTCCACAACGCGTCGCACCACTCGAACGAACGCAAGAACATGGATCAGTTCGCCGTCATCAACCAGTATCACGTCAGGATGCTGGCCTACTTCCTCGAGAGGCTGCAGGCGACGCCCGACGGCGACGGGACGCTGCTGGATCACTCGATGGTGCTGTACGGCAGCAGCTTGAGCGACGGCAACGAGCACAACTTCGATCCGCTGCCGATCGTGCTCGCGGGCGGCGCCTCGGGTCAAATCCGCGGCGGCCGGCACCTGCGCCATGCGCCGCACACGCCGATGTCGAACCTGCTGCTGGCGATGCTCGACAGGCTCGGCGCGAGGGTGGACACGATCGGCGACAGCACCGGCCGGCTCGAACTGTAGCCTTCCGCATCGGTCCCGTCCCATACATCGGCGGACGATAGACGAACCATTTAAGCCGGCCCATTTCACCGGCAATCGTAACGCCGCGGGCCGTGGCGTGCCGCTGGAACGAAGGATGCAGCAGTTTCGTGCGAGCGGTGAATCGTCGCTCGCAGCATGTCGTGAGCGCCGCTCATGATCACGAATTTCATGCTGCCGGAGGTGGCGCTTGTCAGCTCGCCTCAGTATTCCGTTCAAACGCACCATCACCCGGTATCTCTTCGCCATCGTCACGGTACTCAGTACGTTCGCCCTGAGGCTGTGGCTCATCCCTTTTACCGGAACCGGTGCGCCGTTCGTGCTGTTCTTTGCGGCCGTTCTGGTGACCAGCCTGTTTGCGGGCGTCGGGCCTGGGTTGTGCGCCCTCCTGATCAGCTTGCCGCTCGCGGCCTACATGTTCGTGACACGTGCAGGCTATCCCCACGGTCAGGCGGCCTTTGAGGCGCTGCTCTTCGCCATAGACGGGACCGTCGTCGTCTATCTGACGTTTCTCATGAAGAAGTGGCGTCAGGCAGCCGAGGACGTCAACCGGCAACTGCGCGGCGCAAACGAAGAGATCGCGAGATCGATGGCGCGGGCTCGCGAGGTCATCGAGCTGGCGCCTGACGCATTCTTTCAGGCGGATCTCACCACTCGCTTCACGGACGTGAACCAGGCCGCATGCCGGCTCCTCGGCTACGATCGGGACGAGCTCATCGGCAAGACCATTCTCGACATCATCCCACCCGAAGATGTTCCCCGGCTGACCGCGACCCGCGAGTACCTGCTCTCACCCGGCATGGTCCAGGTGGCCGAATGGACGCAACTGAGAAAGGACGGCACGCCGGTTCCCGTCGAGGTGAGCTCGAACATCCTGCCGGACGGCCGCTGGCAGGCGTTTGTGCGCGACATCAGCGAACGCAAGCGCATCGAACGGGCGCTGCAGGAATCGGAGGAGCGATTCCGGCTCACAATCGATGAAGCGCCCATTGGAATGGCGCTGGTCGCGCTCGATGGACGCTTCGTCCGTGTCAACCGTGCGCTGTGCGAAATCGTCGGCTACACGTCCGCCGAGTTGACGGGACTCACGTTCCACGCCATCACCCACCCCGACGATCTCGATGCAGATCTCGCACTCGCGAGTCAGCTCGCTCGTGGAGACATTCCCCGATACCAGCTCGAAAAGCGCTATATCCGCAAGGACGGGACGAACGTCGACATCCTGCTCAGCGCCTCGATTCTTCGCAGTCGAGAAGGCACGCCCCTCTATTACATCGCCCAAGTCCAGGACGTCACGGAGCGCAAGCGCGCAGAGGAGGCGCTGCAGAGAAGCGAACGAGAGTTCCGGGAGTTGGCCGAGTCCATGCCGCAGATCGTCTGGGCGACCAGAGCCGATGGGTGGAACACCTATTTCAATCAGCAATGGGTCGACTACACCGGCCTCACCCTGAAAGAAAGCTACGGTGAAGGCTGGATCACGCCGTTCCACCCTGACGACCGGCAGCGCGCCTGGGATGCGTGGCAGCGTGCGACGCAACACCGTGACACCTACTCGCTTGAATGCCGTTTGCGGCGCGCTGATGGCGTCTACCGATGGTGGCTGGTCAGAGGAGTGCCGCTGCTCGGCGCGAACGGCGACATTCGTAAATGGTTTGGCACGTGTACCGATATCGAGCAGATCAAAGTGGCGGAACAGAGCCTGAAGGAATCAGAGGCGAAGTTCTCCGGAATCGTCTCGATTTCCGCCGATGCCATCATCTCCATCGACGACGAGCACCGCATCACCATGTTCAACCATGGCGCCGAGCAGATCTTCGGTTATTCGCAGGCGGAGGCGATCGGGACTCCGCTCGGCGGCCTGATCCCCGAGCGCTTTCGCAGCGCCCATCGACAGCACGTCGAGCGGTTTGCGTCCGGCGATATGGTCGCCCGCCGTATGGGAGAGCGCCTGACCACGATCGCGGGCCTGCGCAAGAACGGCGAGGAGTTCCCGGCGGAAGCCGCGATCTCGAAGCTGCAGGTCGGCGAGCAGACGCTGCTCACGGTGGCGCTACGGGATATCACCGAGCGCAAGCGGATCGAGGAAGAGCTCAGAGGGGCCAACGCCTCCCTCGACGCCATCGTCGAAAACGTTCCCCTCATGTTGTTCATCAAGGACAGCACGTCGTTGCGGTTCCTGCGATTCAATCGCGCCGGTGAAGCGCTGCTCGGCTGGCCGAGGGAGACGTTTACGGGCAAGAGCGACTACGATTTGTGGCCACGGGCGCAGGCCGACTTCTTCATCGAAAAAGATCGCGAGACCCTGAGAACCGGGAAGATCGTCGACATCCCGGAAGAAGAGATACAAACGCGCCATCAAGGCGTTCGCATCCTGCATACGAAGAAAGTGCCAATCCTCGACCGCGCGGGCCACCCGATCTACCTGCTCGGGATCTCGGAGGACATCACGGAACGAAGCCAAATCGAAAAGGAACAGCGGTTCCTCGCTGAAGCAACCGTCGCGCTGTCTGCGTCGCTCGACTACGAGCAGACGCTCGCCTCGGTGACTCGGCTGGCCGTTCAGCACGTCGCTGACTGGTGTGCCGTCGATGTCGTGGACGAGCATGGGCGTTTGAAGCGGCTCAGTATCGCGAGCGCCGACCCGACCAAGGCAGCGCTTCATGCCGTTCTCAAGCAGACGCCGCTCTCGAGAGATCGCCCTGACATCGTTCGGTCCGTGATCGAAGGCGGACGGCCCGTCGTCGTCGAGCACGTGACGCGAGGGTTCCTCGAGTCGGTTGCGCAAGGACCGGAACACCTGCAAGCGCTCCTCGCCACTGGGATCACGTCGCTCATGGCGGTGCCGCTCGAGATGCGGGGACAGATCCTCGGCGTGCTGATGTTCGGCTCCTCGACCCCGTCTCACGTGTACGGGCAGGACGATCTGCGCCTCGCCAACGCACTGGCGGACCGGGCGGCTGTGGCCATCGAGAACGCGCGTCTCTACCGCGCGTCAGTCCGCGCCAGCCAACTGCGCGATCAGGTCCTCGGCGTCGTGGCGCATGACCTGCGGAACCCGCTGTCCGCGATCCTGTTGCAGGTCGGCGCACTAAGGCGTTATGGCCCGGAGCCCGAACGGCGATCTCAGAAGCCGCGCGAGGTGATCCACGGTGCCGCCACGCGCATGAACCGTCTGATTCAGGATCTCCTGGATGTCGCCCTCATGGAGTCGGGGCAGCTGACCATTCAACCGGCTCGACAGTCGGCACGTGAGCTGATCGTCGATGCCATGGAGATGCAGACACCGCTCGCCGCTTCGTCTTCTCTCGAGCTTCGAATCGATGTGGATCGTGATGTCCCCGAGGTCTGGGGCGATCGGGACCGGCTCCTTCAGGTGTTCGAAAACCTCATCGGCAACGCGGTCAAGTTCACGAAGGCGGGCGGTTGTATCACGGCGGGCGCGGCCTCAGGAAATCGCGAGGTGGTCTTCTGGGTGGCGGATACAGGCAATGGCATCGCATCCGAGGACCTGCCTCGTGTCTTTGACCGATTCTGGCAGGCCACCAGGGCCGGGCGTCAAGGCGCCGGGCTCGGGCTTCCGATCACCAAGGGCATCGTCGAGGCACACGGCGGTCGAATCTGGGTGGAGAGCACACCCGGCCTGGGCACCACCTTCTCCTTCACGATTCCCAAGGCCTCGCCAGAGCAGGAATTAGTCGCAGTAGCCCGAGGCCGGGAGTCGCAAACGCCAGGCGATCGTCCTGTTAACCGTGGAGGAGGTCGCCAGTAATAAAGGGTGTATGAAACACGCCCTCGGCGCCCTGCTGCTGACCCTCGCCGCCGCATCCGTTTTGGCCCAGGAAGCCCCGCGACCCGCCGCGCCGCGGGCCCAGCGGGTCCCTGAGGCGCCCAGGATCTCGCAGCCGCCGTTGCGGGCTGATGGGCTTCCTAACTACGACGTGAACGCCCCGGAGACTCAACAGCGCTTGCATCAACTGCTGCAGCAGTATCCACCCTCGCTCGGCCAGGTGCTGGCTCTTGACCCGACGCTTCTGACCAACCCGGCGTACCTCGAGCCCTATCCGCTCCTGGGGGCGTTTCTCGCCCAGCACCCGGAGATCGCGCACAACCCGGGCTATTTCCTTCCGCAGTTCCGCGACTTCCGACGCGGACAGTACGATTACAACGACCCCAAACTGGTCGCCATGAGAACCGTCGGCGAGGCATTGGGCGGGGTCGCGGCCCTCACCGTCTTCCTCACCGTCGTCGCCACGATCGCCTGGGTCATTCGTACCGTCATCGAGCATCGAAAGTGGCAGCGGATGTCGAAGACGCACGTCGAGACCCACACGAGGCTGATGGAGCGTCTGACCTCCAACGAGGATCTGATTTCCTACATGCAATCGCCCGCCGGACAGCGTTTCCTCAATGCGGCGCCGATTCCCGTCGACGGAGGGCCCCGCATGCTGGCGGCCCCATTCGGACGCATCCTCTGGTCCGTCCAGGCGGGGGTGGTCGTCGCCTTCCTCGGCGCCGCCCTGATTTACGCCAGCGCCCGATTCGCGGGCAACGAGACGTTCTCCGAGGGCGAGCTGCCTCTGTTTGTGGTGGGCGCGGCTGCCATGGCCATCGGCGCGGGTTTCTTCATCTCTGCGTTCGTCGCCTACGGACTCTCACGCCGGCTCGGTCTGTTCCCCTCAACGCAACCGGTCACGGCCGATTCAAGGACTGGCCCCGGACAGCTGTCGTAGGACTATGATGAGCTCACATGTTCTCGCGTGACATGACCTTCACCGATGTCGAACGTCTGGACCGGATTGCGGCCGAGGCGATCGAGACGTTCGTGATGGACGAGGACGCCTTCCGAGCCTTCTACGACCGGACGGCGCGATCGGTGTGGTCGTACCTCGCGCGCATCACAGGCGACCGATCGCTCGCCGACGACCTGCTGCAGGAAAGCTACTACCGGTTCCTTCGCGCGGAACGCCGCTTCGACAGCGAGTCGCACCGGCGCAACTACCTCTTCCGCATCGCGACCAACCTCGCGCACGATCGCCGGCGCCGCGGCCGGCACGCCGTCAACGTCCCGGTGCCGGGGGAAAACGAGCCCGGCGCGCTTGTCGACGGCTCGGATCTGGCGACGGAAACGGAGCGCCGCACGGATCTGGGGCGCGCGATGGCGACGCTGAAGCCCCGCGAGCGCGAGATGCTCTGGCTGGCCTACGCGCAAGGCTCCTCGCACGAGGAGATCGCCGAGTCGCTCGGCGTCCGGAAAGCCAGCATCAAGATTCTGCTGTTTCGCGCGCGACGGCGTCTGGCCGCGGCACTCGGCGGCCCGCGCGCCTTCACGCGGAGCCGGGCATGACGATCATCGAGTGCCCGCGCGAATCCGAGGTCCTCGATGCGATCGACTCGAAGCGGTGGCCGCACCGCGTCGGACGGGAGCTCGTCGATCACGTCGCGTCCTGCGAGATCTGCTCGGACGTCCTCGCCGTGGCCACCGCCATGCGCGAGGATCACGACGCGACGTGGCAGGACGCCAGCCTGCCTTCGTCGGGCCAGGTGTGGTGGCGCGCCGAGATGCGCGTCCGGCAGGAAGCCATCCGCGCCGCGTCACGCCCGATCACGGTCGCGTACGGCGTCGCCGCATGCGCGGCGCTTGTCGTGGTCGGTGCTGCCGGATGGTTCGCATGGCCGGCGATTCACGAATTCGCGTCGTCCATCGGGTCGGCTCAGGCGCCGACGCTGACCTCGCCGCTCACGCTCCCACTGCTCGTGGCGCTCGGCGCACTCCTCGTGATCGCGCCGGTCGCGTTGTACCTCGTCTTGTCCGATGAGTAGTGCAGGCCGTCAGGGCCTGCCGGCAGACCTGAAGGTCTGCACTACTACTTCTTCAGAAGGGCCGTCCAGTTCAGCACGACGCTGATCGGCGGCTGCGGCACGTTCTCCTGCGTGGCGGCCGTCGCGAGCAGAAACTTCTTCCCATCGGCGGTCACATCCCAGTTGAAATTATAGGAATCGCTCCCGCCGGTCGGCACCTTGTTCGAAATCGTCGCTTTGAACACCGGCACGGGGGCGCTTGTCTTGATCGAGGGGCCGTAGCTGACGTCCACGGTCATCACGGTGCGAAAATCAGGCGTCACGAAGAACAGCTCCTTGCCATCGCGCCGCCAGCGTGGCGTGACTCCGCCGCCGTTCGACACCGTCAACCTGCCGCTGTCTGCCGCGAGGGGAAATGGCCGGATGTAGATCTCAGACCGCCCGGTTTCGTCCGACTCGTACGCAATCCAGTGGCCATCGGGAGAGAATTGCCCGTGCGTCTCGTTGAACGCTGAACCGACATAAATTCTGGGCTTTCGGTCTCCGTCGAGCGGCAGCACCCATAAGTCCGACTTGGTCCTGGGCTCGATCTGCGAGTAGAGCAGAAAGTGGCCGTCTCTCGACCAATCGTCCAGGTCGCGACGGCCGCTCGGCTCGAGGAGCACCTCTTCTCCGCCGGCGCCGTTCGACGCCTTTTGATACAGACCGCTTTGGCCCGAGCGCAGCGAGTCATACGCCACGCGTGTGCCGTCTGGCGCCCACACAGGGTTGGCGTCCCCGACTCTTTCAGATGTGAACCGCGTCGGCGTATTCCGCGCGAATTCGTGGAGCCAGATGTTCGAGCTGACGCTCGAGAGATTCATCCGCGAGACGGCCACTCGCGAGGAGTCCGGAGACAGCCGCATGGAGAGGTAATATCCGGGCCCCGCAGCGGCGCCAAGGTTCGCACCCTGCCGGTCAAACCACGTCAGCTGCAGTGGATTCGCTCCGAGCGGGTCACCGGTCTGATACGCGAGGACACCGTTGTTGGAGACGCCAAAAGAC
>Ga0326726_10002828_pt1 | contig 15865 bp, 12 predicted proteins | sample MHFenrmetagenome_2_FD_207603 | JGI IMG/M metagenome (GOLD analysis project Ga0326726, IMG submission 207603) | Lab enriched peat soil microbial communities from Michigan Hollow, Ithaca, NY, United States - MHF15MN | ecosystem: Environmental > Terrestrial > Soil > Wetlands > Peat | place: USA... | reverse complement strand
CGGCAGATCAGGCGATAGGGGAGATCGCTGTAGCCGGCCAGCGCCCCGAGGCCGACTTCGAAATCGATGGGGACGGCGCCGATCCGGAGGGCCATCTAGCGGGCGTCCGCCAGTCTCACGTCGATGGCAAAGGCGAACGTCTTGGTGCCCATGGTCGGCCGGGACATCGAGTCGAAGCTGTCCAGGAATTCCTGGCCCCAGGTCCGCCCCGTGCCGGACTGATAGCCGCTCTTCGAATTGGGGCTTTCGCGGCCGGCCTGGGTGGAAAGGCTTCTTCGACTGGTGCCCCCCCATTCGAACGAGATGCGGACGATCGCGCCGGGGGTGCCGCCGATGGCGCCGGGGACGAGGTCGGGAGAGGCCAGCGGGATCCGGAATTCAAAAGCCTGCTCGGCCTCCATCTGCGATACGGAGGAGTCCGGCGGGAAGACGTCGGTCTGCCTTTGCAGGGGACCATAGGAACTGCCTTTCGCGTCGATGGCAAAGGCCAGGGAGACCGGGTGGCGAGGCGTCTTCCGGATCGCGGCCTTCTCCTCCTCGCTGAGGATGGCCCCCTGGCGCTCGCGCCAGACGATGTAGCCGTCGGCGTTGATCTCCCGGGTCAAGAAGAGGACTCCCTTGGCCGGTTTGCGGCTTCCGCCGGGACGGCCGAGGACGGTCATGCCCGTGGCCTCGACCGATTGGATCGGCTCGGGCTTCTTCATGACGATGAGAACATAGAGGTTCCGGGCATCGTTCTGAAAGGCGAATTCGGCGCCGATCTTATCGTTGGTGATGCGGGCGGCGGACGTCCATTCGTCGGTCTTTCCGTCGAGCCGGATGGGCGCCGAGGGTTTGGAGCTTAGGACGGCCGGGACCGTCGCGGCGGCCGCGGCGACGGCGAACAGGAGGATCGCCGGGAACGGCGCCCGGAGGCGCGGGATCTTCGATCTCGACATGGCCACCTCACGGGAATTCTATCACAGGCCCCGAGGTAATCAAATCCGCCCGGCCGGGGCCTCGGCATCCGGCTCTTGTCTAGGGGGGCGAGTTCCGCTAAGATGCGCCTCTTGGAGGGAACTCATGAAGCCTTCTCGCCGATCGATCGGTCCGGTCCTTCTTGCGGCGCTCGTCCTCGTCTCGACGGCCTGGATCCTCCGGGCCGGCGCCGCCCAACAAACGATCACCTCGAGGGCCTACGTCGGTCACGCCGACGATTCCGACATGACCGGTTTCATTCGGCATTACCCGGCCGCCGCCGGAAGCCGGCTGGACGATTGCCAGACCTGCCACCGGGGCGGCGTCAAGGGCACGGACACGGAGCGGGAGTACAGCCCCTGCAGCTACTGCCATCTTCTCGTCTACCCGAATCCGAGATATTCCACGGGCGTTCCCAAGACCGCGGCCGACACGCTCAACGCGTACGGCGCCGATTATCGGAAGGCGGGACGGACGCCCGAGGCGTTCGCGGCCGTCGACAGGAGTGATTCCGACGGCGACGGAAAGACGAACGGGGCAGAGATCGCCGACTTCCGCAATCCCGGCGATCCGGCCAGCCGGCCGGGCCTTCCCCAGGCGGCGACCGTGAGCCTCGGCTGGGAGGAGATCCGCAAGCTCCCCGTCCAGAGCCAGTTCATGCTCATGAACACGACCAAAGAGCCCACGGACGATTATGTCCTCTTCAAGGGCGTCCGGGTCATCGACCTGCTCTCGGCGGCCAAGGTCTTCCTGACCGGCGTCACCGGGATCACCGTGTTCGCTCCGGACGGCTACAGCATCGACTACAGCCTCGAGGACATCCAGGCGCCGTTCCCGCGCGGCGTTTATTACGGCGCGCCCCGCTCGTTCGAGGGCTCGGAGAAGGCCTTTGTCAAATATCCCGCGGACCTGCCGCCGGGGGTGAAGGACAGGATGAAGATCCCCGGCGACCCGTGGCTCCTGCTCGCCTATGAGCGGAACGGCCGGCCGCTCGATCCGTCGACCTACGAGAAGGGCACGGGCCGGCTGGCCGGCGAGGGGCCCTACAGGCTGATCAAGCCCCAGCGCGATCTCTCGGCGGACCGGTCCAAGCCGGGGAGGCCCGACAGGTCCCAAAAATCACAGGCATTCGGCGACGGCTGGGACTTTGTCCCGGGAATGGACCACAACGCGGGGGCCTGCATCCGCGGCGCCTGCGTCATCCGGGTCAACCCGATGCCCGAGGGCTATGAAGAATACGATTGGAAGAACGGCTGGCCGCTCGTCGGCGATAAGAAGGTCGTGATCTACGGCTATGGGATCAGGTAGCGAGGCGGAGGATCGTCCGCAGCAGGACGTTGGCGCCCTTTTCCAGATCGTCCCAGTTCACGCTCTCGCCGGGGGCGTGGCTGATGCCGTCGGGTGAGGGGATGAAGATCATGCCCGAATCGCAGGCCCCGGCCAGGATCTGGGCGTCGTGGCCGGCTCCGCTCGTGAGCTTCATCGCGGCATAGCCCAGGGACCGGCATTCCTCCTCGATAAGGCCCGTCAACCTCGGCGCGACCGTGACCGGTGTCGTCCTGTCGATGATCCGGGAGACGAACGAGAGCCCCCGGGTCGCGGCGATGTCCTCGGCGAGGGCGAAGACCTCCTGTTCGATCGCAGCCATGGCCTCGGCCGAAGCGCTCCGGAATTCCAGCGTAAAATCGGCCCGGCCCGGAATGACGCTGAAGGAGCCGGGATGGAGAGCGGCCTTGCCGATGGTGAGCATGCTGCCGTAGTGCCGGGTCGCGACCAGCTGGGTCGCCCGCAGGGCGAGATCGGCCAGCCCGAGGAACGCATCGTGGCGCAGCTCGAGCGGCGTCGTTCCGGCGTGGCCGGACTCGCCGATGAAGGCGCACTGCCGGTACTGCTTGCCGGAGATCCGCTCGACGATGCCGATCGGAACGCCCTCGTCTTCGAGGATCGGTCCCTGTTCGATGTGGAGCTCGACGTAGGCCGCGAGGTCCGGCCGGTCCCTCTGGGCGGCGAGGATGCCCTCGGCCGTGAAGCCCGTCTTCTTCAGGACGTCCTGAAAGGGCAGGCCGAACGATGTCCGGCCGTTCCGGACCTCGTTCTCGTCGAGGAGCCCCATGAAGGCCCGGCTGCCCAGGAAATCGCCGACGAGGTTCCCTTCCTCGTCGGTGAAGGACGCGACCTCGACGGCCCTCGCCAGCGGGACCTTCTCCTCGACGAGCCGCCGCGCCGCCTCGAGCGCCGCAAGGACGCCCACGGCTCCGTCGAATAGGCCTCCGTTCGGCACCGTGTCGATATGCGAGCCGGCCATGACCGTCTTCCCGGCGCACGCGAGGCGACCGAACTGGTTGCCGGCGCCGTCCTGACGATAGCAGAGGCCCGCGTCTTCGATCTTTTTCCTGAGCCAGGCCCTGGCCTCGAAGTCGGCCGGGCTGAACGAGGGCCGGCTGACGCCGCCGCGCCCGTCCCGGCCGATCCGGCCGAGCTCCTCGAGGTCGTGTCTCAATCGTTCGATGTCGATGCGGATGTCCATTTCGCCCTCTCGGTGAGGGATTGTCCCCAAAGGGGGCTGTCCCTCTTGACAGCTTCCGAATCGCCCTCCCGTAAGGGGCTATCCCCGCAGGGGACTGTCCCTCTTGACGGCTTCCGATCAGAGCAGCGCGAGCATGTCCAGGACCGCCCGTTCGATGCCGACGACGGCCGCCCGGGCGACGATGGCGAAGCCGATGCTGAGCTCGGCGATCTCGGGGATGGCGACGATGGGGCCGACGTTCCTGTAGTCGAGGCCGTGGCCGCCGTGGACCTCGAGCCCGATCTTGTGCCCGAACTCCGCCGCCTTCCGGACCGTCCCGAGCGCCTTCTCCCGGGCCGGACCCTCCTTGAGGTCGGCGTAGCCGCCGGTGTTGATCTCGATGAGGTCGACGCCGATCTCCCGGGCCGCCTTGATCTCCTCGAGGCTCGTGTCGATGAAGATGCTCGTCCGGATGCCCGCCTTCCCCAGCGCCTTGACGTGGGAAGCGAGGATCTTCCGGTTCGCCGCGACTTTCAATCCGCCTTCCGTCGTCAGCTCTTCCGGCCGCTCGGGGACGAGCGAGACGACGTCGGGCTTGATCTCGAGCGCGACGCGCCTCATATCCTCCGTCGCGGCCATCTCCACGTTGAGCTTGGTCTTGACGGCCTCCCGCAGCAGGCGAAGGTCCCGCTCCTTGATATGCCGACGGTCGCTGCGGATATGGCAGACGATGCCGTCGGCGCCGGCTTGCTCGGCGAGCAAAGCGACGAGAACGGGCTCGGGCTCGTTCGCCCGGCGGGCCTCGCGCAGCGTGGCGAAGTGATCGATATTGACGGCGAGTCTCATGTCATTTCTCCCCGAGGTGGCGGCGGACGGCGTCGGCGACCAGCGCGGCGCAGGAGTCGACGGTGGCCCGGTCGCGGGCCTCGACCATGATCCGGGCCAGCGGCTCCGTGCCCGAATAGCGGAGATCGATGCGGCCGTCGCGGCCGACGTTGGTCCGGACGACCTCGAGCGCGGCCATGATCTCCGGGAATTCCGAGAAGTCCGGTTTCCTCCGGACGCGGACGTTGACGAGCGTCTGGGGGAACTCGACCAGCCCCGCGGCGAGCGCGGACAACGACTCTCCCCGCTCGGCCATGACCTCGAGCATCCGCAGCGAGGTCAGGAGGCCGTCGCCCGTCGGCAGATCGTCGAGGAAGATCGTGTGGCCCGATTGCTCCCCGCCGAGGTTCGCCCCGCGGGCGACCATCTCCTCGTGGACGTACTTGTCGCCGACCTTGGTCCGGACGAGACCGATGCCGCGCTCTTCGAAGGCCCGCTCGAGGCCCATGTTGCTCATCGTCGTGGCCACGACGTCGTTGGTCCGCAGGCGGCCGGTCTCCTTCATGTGGAGGGCCTGGACGAACAGGGTGTGGTCGCCGCTGAGCAGGCGGCCGTCCCCGTCGACCCAGAGGGCCCGGTCGGCGTCCCCGTCGTAGGCGACGCCGATCGACGCCCCGCGCTCCCGGACCCGCGCGGCCAGGCCTTCGGGATGGAGGGAGCCGCAGCCGGCGTTGATGTTCTTTCCGTCAGGCGAGGCGTTGAGGGCCTCGACCTCGAAGCCGAGGCCGCGGAGGACGCGCGGCGCCAGGACGGAGCTCGCGCCGTTGGCGCAATCGATGATGACCTTGAGGCCGGCGGCCCCGGCTTGCCCGGCGGAGAGCCTGACGCGGCCGGTGAGATAGTCGACGTAATCGCCGGCCAGGGCGGCATTGACCTCGATGTCCGACTCGTGGCCGGGCAGGCGCCCGCGTCCATCGAGGACCTCGGCTTCGATCTCGAGCTCCCAGGCGTCGGGGATCTTGATGCCGAGCGGCGAGAAGATCTTGATGCCGTTGTCGGCGAAGGGGTTGTGCGAGGCGGAGATGACCGCCCCGGCGGAAAAGCCGTGCGTCTTGGTCAGGTACGAGACGGCCGAGGTCGGGATGACGCCGGCCGACACGACGTCGCCGCCGGCGGCGCGCACGCCGCGGGCAAGCGACCGCTCCATCCACGGTCCGGATTCCCGCGTGTCCCGCCCGATGAGGATCTTGGTGCCGAGGCCTTTGGAGCCGAGGAGGTCGACGAGCGCCTGACCGAGGCGCGCGATCGTCGGCGGATCGAGCGGGAAGTGCCCGGCGACGGCCCGGACGCCGTCGGTCCCGAAGAGCTTCTTCTTCACGGCGCGGCTACTTCTTTTTGGCCGGCGGCTTGACCGCGCCCTTCTCCGGCTCGATCGTGACCGTGACCCTGGCGCTCGTCTGGGACGAGACGAAGCGGAGCTCGGGGCGGGGGAGGATGATGTCGGCGTTGAAGACGGTCGATTCGGTGAGGTCCGTGACGTCGACCGGGGCCGTCGTCGCGGCGCCCGGGGCCCGGACTCGGCTCTCCGGTCCCTGGACGGCGATCTTCGCCGGCTCGATCTCGGTCCGGGCGACGCGGAAGCCCGGAGCGGGCTTGCCCCGGAGCGTCGTATGGACCTCGAGCATCGCCCCCGCGGTCCTCTCCAGCTTGATCGTCGCCTTGTTGGGCGAGATCTTGACCACCTCGGCGCCCTGCGGCACCTCGATCATCGAGGCGTTGAGCGCGTACTCCTGCTGAAGGACCGTCGCCCGCTCGAGGTCGATCGTGGCTGCCAGCCCGGAGGGCCCGATCTCGTTGAGGAGGCGCTTGGGCGCGCGGACCGTGATGTCGATCGTCGTCACGGGCTGCTCCACGATCTCCAGGCCGGCCGGGACGTTGCGCGTCTCGAAGGGAATGGTCAAGGACTTCTCGGAGAACATCTTTTCAGACGGAACGAGAAGGAGCCAGAGGACGAGGGCCAGGGCGAGGGAAACAAGCTTCAGCGGCCAATCCCTCGTGATCCAGCGGGTCAGGGTGTGCCTCATTGGTCTCTCAGGTAGCCGAGCAGGCGCCTTTCCATGTCGTCCTTGCCGTCGAACCGCTCGAGCTGGCCCCTGATGGCCAGCGAGACAGTCCCCGTCTCCTCGGAAACGACGATGACCGCGGCGTCCGTCTCCTCCGAAAGCCCGATGGCGGCGAGATGCCGCGTCCGCGTCTGGAACGGGCTCTTCAGCCGGTGCGCCGCGGGCAGCGGCAGGAGGCAGGCGGCCGCGACGATCTTGTCGCCCTTGATGATCACGGCGCCGTCATGGAGGGGGGAATGGGGAAAGAAGATCGAGACCAGCAGGTTCTTGGACAGGATCGCGTCGACCTCGGCCCCGCGGTCGGCGTAGGTCGAGAGGGAGATCTCCTTCTCGATGGCGATCAGGGCCCCGATCCTCTTCTGCGACAGGAAGTCGATGGCCTGGAAAAGATCGTCGATCTTCTCCCTGAAGGAGCGCAGGGCGAACGGCTTGCGGAAGGTCCGCGAGCCGATCTCGGTCAGGAACCTGCGGATCTCGGCCTGGAAGAGGACGATGATGGCGATGATGAGGTAGTTGACGAAGGAGCGGATGATGCGGTTCGAGACGCCGAGATGGCCCAGCTCCGTCAGGAGATAGACCGCGCCGATCAGGGCCAGCCCGGCCGCGGCCTCATAAGCCTTGGTGTCCCGGATGAGCAGGATGACGTAATAGATCATGAAGGCGATGAGGAGGATGTCGAGAACGTCGAGCACCGTGATCTGACGGAAGATGGTCCAGGCCTCAGCGAACATGGCCGGCCCTTCCATCCGGGGCGTTATCGGGGAGGCCCTCGCCGCCGAATCCCAGGATCGCCTCGGCCGAGCGGACGGCCCGGGCGACAGGACCGACGTCGTGGACCCGCAAGATGCGGGCGCCGCGCTCGACGGACAGGACCGCCGCGGCGATCGTCCCCTCGAGCCTCTCGCCGGGAGGCCGATCGAGGATCTTTCCGAGGAACGCTTTCCGCGAGAAGCCGACGAGCAGCGGGCGGCCCAGATCGTGGAACTCCTCCAGGCGGCGCAGGAGCTCGAGATTGTGCTCGAAGCCCTTCCCGAAGCCGATGCCCGGATCGACGATGAGGCGCTCCCGGGCGATCCCGGCGGATTCGGCGACGCGCATCCTCTCGGCGAGAAAGCCGCGGATCTCCCCGACGAGGTCGTCGTAATGGGGAGCGGCCTGCATGGTCAGGGGCGTCCCCAGCATGTGCATCAGGACGACGGCGGCCCCGGCCCGGGCCGCGACCCCGGGCATGGCCGGGTCGAAGCGGAAGGCGCTCGTATCGTTGACGATGTCGGCCCCGGCGTCGAGGGCGGCGCGGGCGACGGCGGCCTTGGTCGTGTCGACGGAGATGAAGGCGGATATCTTCTTCCTCAGGGCCGCGATGACCGGGACGACCCGGCGGAGCTCTTCGGCCTCGGGGACGGGGAGCGAGCCCGGGCGCGTGCTCTCGCCGCCGACATCGACGATGTCGGCGCCCTCGAAGGCGATTTCGAGGCCCCGGTCGACGGCCTTCGCGGCGTCGAAATACTCCCCGCCGTCGGAAAACGAATCGGGGGTGACGTTGAGGATGCCCATCAGCCAGGCGCGGGGACCGAGGGCGAAACGCCGCCCGCGGATCTCAAGGGCGCGCGCTTCTCTTCTCATGGTCCTCGCCGGTCCGGCCTCAGCTTTCCCCGGGGCCCCCTGCCGGAGCGGCGGCCGCAGGCGCCGCGGGGATCTCTCCCGCCGGGGCGGCCGGGGCCGCCTTCTTGCCGTCGACGACGGCGTTGATCTCGTCGGAGCTGAGGGCCTCCTTCTCGAGGAGCAGTTCGGCGATCTTGATCAGCTTGTCGCGGTTCGATTCGAGCAGCTCCTGGGTCCGGTGGAGGCTGCGCATGACGATCTTTTTGACCTCCTCGTCGATGTGCTCGGAGGTCTTCTCGCTGAAGTTCTTGTTCACGGCCAGCTCGCGGCCGAGGAAGATGAGGTCGTCGCGTTCGCCGAAGGTCAGCGGCCCGAGGTCGGACATGCCCCACTGGCAGACCATCTTGCGGGCGATCTCCGTCGCCTTCTCGAAATCGTTGGCCGCGCCCGTCGTCGTCTTGTTGAGGAACAGCATCTCGGCCACGCGGCCGGCCATGAGCACGGAGAGCTGGGCTTCGAGGTATTCCTTGGTGTAAGTGTAGCGGTCGTCGAGGGGCAGCTGCTGGGTCAGGCCCAGGGCCAGGCCCCGCGGGATGATCGTGACCTTGTGGATCGGGTCGGCCTCGGGGATGAGCGCGGCGGTGAGGGCGTGGCCGGCCTCGTGGAAGGCCGTGTTCCTCTTTTCCTCGTCGCTGATGATCATGCTCTTGCGCTCGACGCCCATGAGGACCTTGTCCTTGGCCGATTCGAGGTCCTTCATCGTGACCGAGTCCTGGCCGTAGCGCGCCCCGAGCAGGGCGGCCTCGTTGACCAGGTTGGCCAGGTCGGCCCCGCTGAAGCCGGGGGTCGAGCGGGCCAGGACCTTGAGGTCGACGTCGCCGGACAGAGGGACCTTGCGGACGTGAACCTGGAGGATGTCCTCGCGGCCCTTGACGTCGGGCATGTTGACGATGATGCGGCGGTCGAAGCGCCCGGGCCGGAGCAGGGCGCTGTCGAGGATGTCGGGACGGTTGGTCGCGGCGATGAGGATGATGCCCTCGTTCGAGTCGAAGCCGTCCATCTCGACGAGGAGCTGGTTGAGCGTCTGCTCGCGCTCGTCGTGTCCGCCGCCGAGGCCGGCGCCGCGCTGGCGGCCGACGGCGTCGATCTCGTCGATGAAGATGAGGCACGGGGCGTGCTTCTTGCCCTGGTCGAAGAGGTCTCGGACGCGCGAGGCCCCGACGCCGACGAACATCTCGACGAAGTCCGAGCCGCTGATCGAGAAGAAGGGGACGTCGGCCTCGCCGGCGACGGCCCGGGCCAGGAGGGTCTTTCCAGTGCCGGGCGCGCCGACGAGGAGCACGCCCTTGGGGATGCGGCCGCCGAGACGCTGGAACTTCCGGGGTTCCCTGAGGAACTCGATGATCTCGCCGAGCTCGTACTCGGCCTCCTCGACCCCGGCGACGTCCTTGAACGTGACCTTCTTCTGCTGCGCCGAGAAGAGCTTGGCCCGGCTCTTGCCGAAGGCCATGGCCTTGTTGCCGCCGGCCTGCATCTGGCGCATGAAGAACACCCAGAAGAGGATGAGGAGGAGGATGGGGAACCAGCTCATGAGAATAGTGAAGATCGGGCTCCGGGCCGTGTCCTTGACGACGATGTTGACCTTGTTGTCGCGGAGGATCTTGATGAGGTCGTTGTAGCCCGCCGGCAGGACGGTCTTGAAGGTCTGGCCGTCGGTGAACTTGCCGCGCAGCTGGTTGTCCTGGATGGTGACCTCTTCGACCTTGCCCTGCTCGGCCTCGGTCATGAACTGAGAGAAGGTGACGTCCTTCTTGGCCATGGCCGGGGACTGGAGCAGGCTCCAGGCCAGGATGATGATGATCCCCGCGGAGATCCAGAAGAGAAGATTTCTCATCGGTTTATTCTTAGTCTGAGGCATAATTCTCCATCCTTTTTTAGGCCCTATTTTATCACGATTCGGCGCGGAAAAACAGACATTGACGGTCCTTCGCGGGCGGTGGTATAGAAATGGACATGAACCTCCACCCTCTCGACCTCGTCATCATCGCCGTCTATCTCGTCGCCGTGGCCATGGTCGGCGTCGTCGTCCGCAAGCAGGCGACGAAGAAGCTCGACTCGTTCTACCTGGCCGACCGGAACATTCCCTGGTGGATGCTGGGGCTCTCGGGGTGCTCGAGCTACATCGATATCGGCGGGACGATGTCGATGATCGGGCTCATCTTCTACCTCGGGCTCAAGTCGATGTGGGCGACGCACATCTTCTGGGGCTGGTTCATCATCTGTTTCTATATGGCCTTCCAGGCCAAGTACATCCGGCGCTCCGGCGTCATGACCTTTGCCGAGTGGAACGAGACGCGCTTCGGGGCGGGGAAGGACGCCGAGGCGGCCCGGCTGGCGGCGGCGATCTTTCTGCTCGTGCTCATGATCTGCAACCTGATGTTCATCAGCGTCGGCACGGGCAAGTTCGCCGAAGAGTTCTTGCCGATGCCGCGCTGGGAGGCGACGCTGATCGTGCTGGCCGTCGTGGGCATCTACGTGACCCTGGGCGGGTTCTTCGGCGTCATCCTCACGGATGTCTTCCAGACGCTTCTCATCGGCGTGGGGGCCGTCATCCTGGGCCTCATGGTCTTCGCCAAGCCGGCGGTGATGACGTTCATCCACAAGGACCCGTCCTGGTTCTCGCTCAAGCCGACATGGACATTATGGTCGGGATTCGCGGCGGAAACGCCGCCGGCCTACCAGCATTTCGGGCTGTTCGGGCCGCTCATGGCGGCGGGCTTTTTTTGGATGATCTTCCGCATCCTGGCCGGGCCGAACGTCTGGGACTTCCAGTTCTTCCTGACGACGCGATCGCCGCGTGACGCCCAGCTCGCCGCCGGGATGTGGACGGTCGGCTACAACCTGCGTTGGGTCCTCGCCGTGTGCTTCCTGGTCCTGGGGATCTTCTATCTCGGGCCGCAGGCGGGTTTCGACGCCGAGAAGATCATGCCCCTCGTCCTGCTCAAAATGCCGGTCGGACTGCGCGGCCTGTTCATGGCCGTCCTGCTCGCCGCGCTGATGTCGACGATCAGCGCCATGATCAACGTCACCAGCTCCGTCGTCATCAACGATTTCATCAAGCGCTACATCGCCAAGGACTTGACCCAGAAGAAGCTCGTCCGGCTGGGCCAGATCGCTTCGGTCGTCGCCGTCCTCATCGGTTTCGTCTTCTCGCTCTCCTTCACCAACATCGTCACGGCCTGGGAGATGATGGTCTTTGTCGTCGTGACGGTCATTTTGGTGCCGGCGACCCTGCGCTGGCACTATTGGCGGTTCGGGGCCAAGGCTTTCGTATGGAGCATGGGGGTCTCGGCCGCGCTCATCTCGCTCAGATTGATCCTGCTCAAGGGGCTTCATGCTTCGGCCTCGCTGGCCATCGACATGGGCTTGGGCCTGGCGACGACGCTCGTTGCGGCCGCTGTGACAAAGCCCGCCGACATGGAGGTCCTGGTCAAGTTCTATGCCAAGGTCCGGCCGTTCGGGTTCTGGGGACCGGTCCGGCGAGAGTGCGTCAGGCGCGGGCTCGTGCCGGCCAAGGACAAGATGCCGAAGATCGACATCCTCAACGGCTTCGTCACCGCCGCCTTCCAGTTCTCCCTGGCCATCCTGCCGTTCTACCTGTTCTTGCGGAACTGGAAGCAGCTGGGAATGTGGGCCGCCGCCGTAGCCGGGTTGGCCGTCATCCTGTATTTCACCTGGTACAAGAACTTGCCGAGCAAGGATGAGATTTAAATCGGGGACACAATATCAATTCCCCAATTTCCCGGAAGGTGAGAGGGTGCAAATGGCCCGGCGGGTCCGTCGCGTACAAAGTCATTTCAAGATGAGTTGGCCCAAATGACAAAAAAGAATAGGGGAATTGATATTGTGTCCCCGATTTCCGTCCACTTGATCTGCAACGCCCACCTGGACCCGGTCTGGCAGTGGCGGTGGGACGAAGGCGCGTCGGAGGCGCTGGCGACCTTTCGGAACGCGGTCGATATCCTCGACGAACACCCCGCGCTCATCTTCTGCCACAACGAGGCCGTTCTCTATCAATGGGCCGAGCGGCTCGACCCGGCCCTCTTCGACGACATCCGACGCCTGGTCAAGGCCGGGCGCTGGGCCGTCTCGGGCGGCTGGTTCATCCAGCCCGACGTCAACCTGCCCGGCACGGAATCGCTCATCCGGACGATTGCCGAGGGCCGCCGCTATTTCCGCGACCGCTTCGACGCCGCGCCCCGCGTCGCCTACAACTTCGACTCCTTCGGCCACAGCGGCGGGCTGCCCCAGATCCTGCGCCTGGCCGGCTACGAGATGTACGTTCACATGCGGCCGCAGGCCGGCGAGCTCGCTCTTCCGGCCGACCTCTACCGCTGGCGCGGCGTCGACGGCACGACCCTCCCCGCGTATCGCATCGCCGTCGGGCTATACCACACCGAACATGACAACATCGAGGCCCGCCTCCGCGCCGCGGTCGATCTCGCCCTGAAGCTCGGCCGCGACGTTCCCGTCTTCTGGGGCCTGGGCAATCACGGCGGCGGAGCGACGCGCCGCGACCTCGCGACGATCGACTCTTTCGTCGCCCGTGAATCCCGAGTCCGCATCGTGCATAGCACGCCGGATCGTTTCTACGAGGCGGTCAAGGACGGCGCGGCCGTCGCCCCGATCCACCGCGGCGACCTCCAGCGATGCTTCACCGGCTGCTACACGTCTCTCTCGCGCCTCAAGCGGCGGGCCGTGACAGGCCTTGGGACGCTCGTCCAAGCGGAGGCCGCCGCCGCGTCGTCGTCCTGGATCGCCGGCGCCGGCTTCCCCGAGCCCGAGCTTCGCGAAGCCTGGAAGCTCCATGTATTCAACGACTTTCACGACATCCTCACGGGTTCGTGCGTCGAGCCGGCGGAGCGGGACGCCTTGGGGCAGTACGGCCACGCCGAAGACATGGCCCGGTCGATCGCCCTTCGAGCCATCTCCGTCTTGAATCGCGGCAGCCTCGACAGCCCGCCTCTCCCTGTGACCGTCTTCAACGCCAACCCTTCCCTCGGCCGAGTCCCCGTCGAATTCGAGTGCATGGTCGACCATCGGCCGTTCTGGAAAGGGACGTGGCGCATGCGCCTTTTCCGGGCCGACGGGCGAGAGGTCACTTGCCAGGAAGAACAGCCCGAGTCGCTCCTGCCGTTCAATAATTGGCGTCGTCGCATCAGCTTCATCGACGACCTCCCGGGCATCGGCGTCTCGAGATATCACCTGAGGGCTTTCGAGGTCCCGGAAGGCGGGCAAGGACCCGAAGGGCGGGGGCACGTCCCCGCAGCCAAGCCCGCGTCCACGCTCGGGCCCATCCACAAGACGTCGTCCCTGCCCCTTCCGTCTCGACTATCCTGCCGCCTCGACCCCCGGTCGGGGACGGTCGTTTCGGTCAAGCCCGAGGGCTTTGCCCGATCTCTCGCCGGGCCGCTTTTCGAGCCGCTCGTCATCGAGGATACGGCCGATTCGTGGGGCACGGGCCGCGGCAGCTATCGCAAGGTCCTCGGCCGTTTCGAGCTTTCCGGCCCCTGCTGCGTCGTCGAGTCCGGCCCCGTCCGAACGATCATGCGCTCGGTCTTCGCTTTCGGCAGCGGCCGCGTCGTCATGGACACGATCTCCTGGCCCGCCTTGCCTTTTCTAGAATTCCGCTTCCGCGTCGTCTGGAACGAGGAGCGGCGACGATTGAAGCTCGGCGTTCCGATCGCGCTCGCCTCTCCGGAGCTGTTCGTCGAGGTCCCGGCAGGCGCCATCCGCAGGCCCGCCGACGGGGAGGAGCACGTTCACGGCCGGTGGCTCGTCGTCGAGGGTCGATCGGCCGGAAAGGCCGGGGCCCTCGGCATCGCCTCGAACGGCCTCCACGGTCTGGATCTCAAGGACGGCGAGCTCCGCCTGTCCGCTCTCCGAAGCTCCGCGTATTGCCATGAGCGCGGATTCGATCTCGATAGCGCCTGCCAAGCCCAAGGGACCCGTGCCAGGGGGACATGTCCCCAGGCGTGGAAGTACGCCGACATCGGTGTCCACGAGTTCCGGCTGCTCGTCACCGCCGGCGCTCCCGCCCGGGTCACGGCGATGCTGCCCGGCCTGGCCGATCATCTCGCCGCCCCTCCCGCCGCCTACGCTCATCTGCCTTACGCTGGGGAACACGTCACCCCTGTCGAAACGTTGCTGACCCTAACGCCGTCCTCCATCCGCCTTCTCGCTTGTAAGCGCTCCAACGACGGCAAGGCTCTGATCGTCCGTCTTCAGGAGGCGGTGGGGAAGACGACGATGGCGGAATTGCGCTCGACCGTACCAGAGGTCCATATCCCGCTCGCCTTCGCCGCCTTCGAGATCAAGACCCTCCGCATCGAAAAGAGCGGGCGCTGGAGCGCCGTCCGCATGATCGAGGAGGACAGGCCATGACCCGCCGCGAACGTGTTCTCGCCGCCATCGCCCACCGCGAGCCCGACCGGATCCCCGTCGATCTCGGCGGGATGCGCTCGACCGGCATCACCGCCATCGCCTACGCCGCCCTCAAGCGCCATCTCGGCCTCGCCGGCGACGCGCCCCGCGTCTACGACGTTGTCCAGCAGCTCGCCCTGCCCGAGCCCGCGATCCTCGATCTCGCCGGCTCCGACGTCATCGACCTCGGCCGCGCCTGGCTCACCCGCCCCTCGGATTGGACGCCGTGGACGCTCCCCGACGGCACGCCCGCGTGGCTCCCGTCTTACGCTCACTTCGAGCCCCGCGACGGCGGCTGGGTCGTCCACGCGCCTGACGGCACGCTCATCGGGGAGATGCCGGCCGGCGCCTTCTACCTCAGTCAGCGCCACTTCCCGCTCTCCGCCTGGGACGGCGATCCGGCCCTCCTGGGCCGCCTGCCCGAGCTGATGACCAAGGTCACGTGGTCGGCCCTGCCCACGGCCCCTTTCCACAAGCCCCTCACCCCCGCCCACCTGGCCGACATCCGCGCCCGGGCCCGCGCGCTCTACGAAACGACCGACTATGCCATCATGGCCGGCTTCGGCGCGAACCTCCTCGAATGGGGCGAGTACCTCTGCCGCTTCGACCAGTTCCTGATCGATCTCGTCGAGGACCGGGCCAAGGCCGAGTCCCTCCTCGACAAGCTCGTCGAGATGCATCTCGCCAACCTCGACCTCTTCCTCGACGCCGTCGACGGATACGTCCAGATCGTCCAGATGGGCGACGACCTCGGCTCCCAGCAGGCCACGGTGATCTCGCCCCGCCTTTACCGCGAGGTCTTCAAGCCCCGGGAGAAGATCATCTACGAGCGCGTCCGCCGCCGCGGCATGCACCTCTTCCTCCACTCCTGCGGCTCGATCGTGGATATCCTGCCCGATCTCATCGAAGCCGGGGTCGAGATCATCAACCCCGTGCAGACGAGCGCCCGGGGCATGGACCCGGACCGGCTCAAACATGAGTTCGGCCGGGACCTGACCTTTTGGGGCGGCGGCTGCGACACCCAGCGCGTCTTGCCTCAAGGCACGCCGCGGGAAGTCGAGGGCCACGTCCGGGAGCGGGTGCGGACGTTCGCGCCGGGCGGCGGGTTCGTCTTCTGCCAGATCCACAATATCCTGCCCAACGTCCCGCCGGCCAACGTCGCGGCCATGTACGGCGCGGTCAATCGCTGATACGGAAAGGGGACACGTCCCCACCAGGGCATGATCCCGATCCCAAGAGGGACAGTCCCCTGCGGGGACAGTCCCTTGATGTTACTTGATCGCCACGCCCATCGTGTCGCGGTGCCAGTCGATGAGCGTCCTCATATAAGGACCGATCGCGTCGGCGCTCTCGAACCCGGCCTTCTTCG
>Ga0326726_10002827_pt1 | contig 15867 bp, 10 predicted proteins | sample MHFenrmetagenome_2_FD_207603 | JGI IMG/M metagenome (GOLD analysis project Ga0326726, IMG submission 207603) | Lab enriched peat soil microbial communities from Michigan Hollow, Ithaca, NY, United States - MHF15MN | ecosystem: Environmental > Terrestrial > Soil > Wetlands > Peat | place: USA... | reverse complement strand
GGTCACAGGTCACATCGGGAGAAGACACCTGAAACTTTTTCGCTGCGCCATCGATACTGAACAAGAAGCTGCCGTTAAGCTTGCGGTTCTGCACTTCATCCATGATCTGATGAAGATTTTCATTGTCGATTACGGCATGCTCCGGCGCCGCCTTGCCTTTGCGGAACAGGCGCGCCAGGTCGCCCAGGGACGGTTCCCCGCTATCGGACTGCGCCACTCCGCACACGGGAAGGAAGACTCCCAGCAGAGTGACGATAAACGGCAGGAATAATTTGCGCTTCATGAAGGCATCACGGACAGTTCCCTTACATTGTGCCGTAAGCAGCACACTAGCGCCGGTCCTCGCTGCTGCCAGCATTCGATTGATAACTAGCGGGAAATGGTCCTGAAGAAATTGTACTCAGGAGGTCAGGCAGGAACGACAAGGAGGCACGAACGTTGGTCGTAGAACCCTTGGAACGACGACCCACGGAACGAGGGCACGTCTGTAAACACTTGGGCACCCGGGACGCATAGGCAGGCTAAGGACGCCGTACGCCCAAGGTCAGACCACCATTACAGCAGGCCAGAGGAACGAAAGCGAGTGACCGGATCCATCACCGGAACCGACTGCCGCTGAAAGATCCAGCGGGCCACCGCATAGCCCAGGGCCGCATAGCATACATAGACTAGCTTCATGGCTCACCCCAAATTGTTAGATGCTCTTTCGCGATTGGGGGAGTGCGATAAGCCGCACCATACGAGCACAAGTTAACAAGCAGGCACCAAGAGGTCAATGAACCACTGGTGCTATCCATATGGCACAAAAGTAATAGGGGGTAACCAGGCTCAGCCCCGGGTCAACGCAGGGACAGATGTCCCCATCTGTCCAGTCGAGCGCAGCGCGACAGGGTTTTGCAAGCCGCGAGGATAGAAATAGCGAGCTTCGCTTTGCCGGGCTGATGAGGACATCTGCCCCTGCGTGGCTCATGTGGAGCGCTGGGGTGCGGCGTCCTTGGGATTAGCCGACCTCGCTCCTTCCAGGGCCTTGGCCCTGTGACCGTGGAAGAACGCCAAATGCACGAAAAACATGAGCACCAGTACCCCGCCAAAGGTGCAGACAATAGTGGCGCCGGTAGGAAGGTCGCCCAAGACAGAGAAGTAAACACCCAGGGCGGACACCAGGGTCCCCATGATCCAGCCGATAGCCAGGCGCGGCCCTACGCGATCAGCGAAGAGCATCGCGCCCACTGACGGCACGATCAGGTAGCAGAAGACCAGCAACACTCCAGCGATGGCCACCGAAGAAGTGACCACGAAACCGAAGGAGGCATAGAACAGAAAATCCCAGAAACGAATGTTCATCCCGCGTGCTTCGGCTTCCTCCGGGTTGGTGGAAATCAGAAGAAACTTGCGGCGGAAGATGTAATGAAACAGGCCAACCACCCCGTAGAGCACTGCAGTCTTGATGACCTCCTGTTTATCGACGGCAAGGATGTTGCCGACCAGCATGTCTTTGAGGTGTTCAGTTTCGCCCGTGGCCTTGCTCATGGCCAGAATGGCGGTAGCCGAGGCCACGGCGTAGGCAATGCCAATAAAAGCTTCCTGCGGAATGTGGCCGCGCCGTGAGCGGGCGAAGGCAAAAATGGCGGCACCCACGAAAGTGAAGGCCAGGCTCAGCCAGTAGGCCCCGCGTCCATGCGGATCCATTCCGACCAAAATGGCGATGGTGGCTCCCAGGGCCGCAATTTGTGCCAGAGCCAGATCAACGAAAATCACGCCGCGTTCCACCACATGTACACCCAGATAGGCGTGAATGCCGGTCAGAATGAGGCTGGCGATGAACGGCCACAATAGAAAGGGCAGAATTTCCATGTCACTCCTTGGGATCAGTCGTTGGTCGTCGGTCGTCAGCAAATCGCCTGCAATGCCACCTCGAACTTGCTGACGACAGACGACTGACGACTCTTATTGTGTTGCCGGGAAAGCTTGCGTCAACAGGCCAATATCGTAATCGAACAACTTGAAGTAATCGGTGACGTCTTTCTCTCCACCGACGGATGGCAAGTATTGCACTACCTTGCCGCCCGTTTCACGGGCAATGGAATTCGGCGTTTTCAGATCGAAGTAGGGTTCGACCAGGATGACCTTGCAGTTCTCACGCTTCATGAACCCAATCAGTTCGATGGTGTGGCTCGGGGTCGGCGGGATTCCCGGCCGGGGTTCGACATAACCGATAACATTCAGTCCGAAGTGCTTGGCGAAGTTGGGAAACGAATTGTGGTAGGTCACGACCTTGCGCCCGTGAAAAGGCTTCATTTCCGCGTCCCACTTCTGCTCGGCAGCGCTCAGACGTTTGTCGAAATCCTGATAGCGTTCCTGGAAGTAGCTGGCATCTGTGGGATCGAGGTCGCCCAGTTTGCCGGCGATACCTTTGGCGATGCGGCGGCCATTGTCAGGATCAAGCCAGTAGTGCGGGTTGCCAAGGGGATGAACGTCACCCATGGCGCGAGTCACGGTGCCGGTCGGAATATCCAGAATCTCCGCAAACTGGGAGGCGTCCAGGTAGCCATTCGCGCCGACCTGGATTCTGGCGTTGCCGCTCTGCGTGATCAACGGGGGCAGCCAGCCAATTTCCAATTGCAACCCCACGACGATCAGCAAATCCGCTTGGCGAAGTTTCAGCAGAAAGCTCGGCTTGGCTTCAACAAAGTGGGGATCCTGATAGCCCTTGGCGATCGATTCCACGCTGATGCGGTCGCCTCCCACCTCCTGTGCCAGGGCCGCCATGTCGGTAGTGGCAGTGACCACGTTCAGCTTCTTGGCGTGAGCCGGGACTGCCAGGCTGAACGCCAACAGGCAAACCGAGCCCATGCAGAACAGCCGCCGAGATTGCTTCTTCTTCATTCCATCCTCCGGAAACCTACGGTTTCGAACTCTGCCGGGCCTTGGCCCTCCGCCACACAACCGAGGGTCCCACGGGAACCTCGTTGTCAGAACGGATGCGCGCCGTGCGCGCCCAGCGAGAAAATCAATTGCAGCAGCAGCTCATTCGCGCTCCTGCCTTCCGCGTAATTGGTGTACCGGTACTGACCGCGAACCTGGCTGAACTCACTGGGCCAGTAAGTCAGCACCGCCGAACCACCCTGGTCGGTAAGGTTGCCGAATTGACTGCGCCCCGAACGGTCGAAGCGGCCCCCGAGAAACCAACGCCGCCCCAGTTGATAGTCGGCCGACGTATAGAAGCCGAAAGCTTTCTGCTCCACCGGAAGCTGCTGACGCTGGCTCCAGAACAACTCGCCGCGACCAATAAAAGAGTGGTAAATCGAGCGACGCAGGGGCTTCCAGCGCAGCGTGGCGTCCACACCATACAGGTTGGTGAGAAAATCCGGGCCGAAGTCATTATAGCCGCGGGCATAGGATAGACCGATGTCAACGTTAGTGGACTCATTGACGTCCTTGTAGCTCCGCAGATGCGCCACCGTGCTCACATTGCTTCTCTGCCAGGACTTGAAGACGCTTTGCGGACCCTCGCCCGAGTCGCCGCGAAAGGCCTGGCCCGTGGCTTCCAGGAAGATCCCCTTCGGGGCCGGGATGATCCGTTGAATGGACACGCCCGCGTCGTCAATGCCGTCTTCGCCGCCGACCAGGTTGGTGGTCGCAAGCGGACGATCGATCCACGGCAATACGTGGTTATGCATGGTGTTGACCTTGCCGAAGGCGGACCGCATCTTTCCCACTTTGACCACAAAACTCTTCGGCAACGCCGTGAAAGTAATGTAGCCCTCTTCCAGATCTACGCCCTCTTCTCCAAATGAGATGAAGAAGTCTCCGCGAGCGTAGGGATCAATAATGGCTTGCAGGCCAACCTCGGACTCGTGCATCTGCAGGGCGGAGAATGGCGTCTGCTGGGCCAGGGGCGGAACCGTGCCGTTACCGGCGGCACCGATGAAATCGCCGATCACGCTGATGTCCGGATTGAGTGCCTTGGCCGCGGAGCCACCCGCCCCGCCCAATGAGATGTTCTGATCCGAGGTCGCGGTGACCGCGGCAACCGGGACCTCCGGGGCCGGTGTTGCGGACGGCGCGACCGCGCCTTGGGCAGGCGCGGCCGGCGGCGCTGGCTGCTGCGCGCCCTTCAGCATACGCACCTGGCCCTCGAGCAGAATCAGGCGGTCCTGCAGATCTCTGATTTGCTGCTGCATGGCCGCTACATCCGGCGCGCCGTTCGACGACGGGCTACTGTCAGCCTGTTGAGCCCAGAGTGGAATGGCCGAAAAAATTGCAATACCTGCCCAAATGATTTTCGTTTTCATTGGGTTATGTCCTCCACTGCAAGAAAAATCCCTGCTTCCTTAAATTGCATGGTGGCCAGCTAAGAATGACCGGATCGAAACTTATTCAGATCGCACCCGGAAACTCTCAGAGCGATCATCACAAACGACAACACCCTAGCTTAGGTCTAGCGGAGGGGGGCGAATAGACAGTTGAAAAGAATTGAGGATCGGTTTAAGCCGCATCTGCAGGCCACCGACAAACGCAGAACTGGAAGATACGAAAAGGAATGCAACCAGAAGAATGATTGCGTTAATTGAAGGTGCCATCAGGCAGGTCAAGCACACCGGCGTACCGGATGAGGCCGGACTTAGCTCCACCGAAGTTTGCGTATTCGGGCCTCGAAAGCCGCAAAAATGGGTGGCCTGGATCGATGTGGAGAGCAGAACCCCCGCCAGACACACGATCGTAAGACAATTTAGCCAGGTCGTCTTTCGGTATCGAATACTCACGGTCCTCGATGCCACTTCACACTTGGATGCAAGTGGGTGGCCGCTTGGCGTTTTCAGGGTGAGGGAATGATTGATTCTAGCATCGAGAAGGGACTCCGCTGTTATCCGGGGAGGGGCAGATCTGAGTTCGGAAGCTGGCCGAATGGTTGTAAAATCCCGCCTGCCCGATAGTCCAAAGACAATAATTGGGCTTTTAGACGCCGTTCGGCCCCCTCATCCCAAACTGAAATAGGAGGAACAGGGACTCACCGCATGGGTTCTGTTGCTGGCCCTCGCCGGCGCTTCGGCGGCACAGCCATCATCCGGAAAATCTACTCCCGCGAAAACCACGCGTGCCGGGAGAGCTGGTTGTGATCCGGCCCGCAAAGAGGACGCGCGGGCCAGCCCTGCAACTACAAGTCCCGAGCCATTAACTCTGCTTGTTTTTCAGCAGCAACTTTCGCGCTGCCTCCAGTTCTTTTTGTTTTTGCGGATCCACCTTGGGATAGGACAAGGCGAGGTCGTCGAGCGCATCCACGACCGCTGCCGCCACTGCCAGGCGCGTAAACCACTTATTGTCCGCGGGAATAACGAACCAGGGCGCATACGGTGTAGAAGTGTTGGCGATCATATCTTCGTAGGCGTCCATGTAATCGTCCCAGTGTTCGCGCTCGTGCAGGTCAGCGGTAGAAAATTTCCAATTCTTCTCCGGTTCTTCTAACCGGTCCAGGAACCTTTTCTTCTGCTCTTTCTTAGACACATTGAGGAAGAACTTGCGGATCACAATGCCGTTTCGCGCCAGATAGCGTTCGAAGGCGCAAATATCCTGAAAGCGTTCTTCCCAGATGTTCTTTGTGAGTAGCGGCTCAGGTATTTTCTCGTTGGCCAGAATTTCCGGATGGACCCGGACCACCAGCACCTCTTCATAATAAGACCGGTTGAAGATGCCGATGCGACCGCGCTCTGGGAGGCATTTCATGTTGCGCCACAGATAATCGTGGTCCAGCTCTTCCGCCGAAGGGGTCTTGAAGGAATACACCTGGCAGCCTTGCGGATTTACCCCGGACATCACGTGCTTGATGGCGCCGTCTTTTCCGGCCGCATCCATAGCTTGAAAAATCAGGAGCAGGCCCCAGCGGTTGTCGGCATAAAGCTTGTCCTGCAGTTCGGCCATACGGGCTACACCCTTGGCCAGAAGTTCTTCGCCATGCTCCTGCGAGTGCAGCTTCGCGGTGTCGGCGGGATCGTGGTCCTTGAGCCGAAGTTTTTTGCCGTGCTCTACCCGGTAGGGTTTGGAAAACTTGTTGGCCCAGCTCATTACGAGACCTCCTGGATGAAAGCTGTTAATCCGAATCTACTTCTTGACTAGTTTTCTCAAAGCCGCCACATTCCTGCCATCGTCTCCCGGTTCGTCAATCGGGGTCTCGGCAATGAAGGCGGCGTGGGCCAGTCGCGGATCGTTCAACAGGCGGCGGAACAGCTGCAGCCCGATACTGCCCTTGCCGATATGCTGATGACGATCAAGCTTCGATCCCCGAGCGGCTTTCGCGTCGTTACAATGCCATACGCGAACATTCTTCAGACCTACGGTCTCGTCCAGGCGCTTCAGTGTATCCTGCATCCCCTGCGGACTGGCAATGTCGTAACCGGCGACGTGAGTGTGGCAGGTATCTATGCATGCGCCCACAGGGACCAGGTTTCGCAGGTATTCCAGCACTTCTGCCACCTGCTCAAAGCTCCCGCCCAGGGAGTATTCGGCTCCGGCTGTGTTTTCGATCAGGATGGTGAGGCCGGGCTTGGCCAGGTCCAGTCCCTGCGCGGCGGTGGCAATGGCGGCCGTCGTTCGCATCAACCCCTGCTCGCGGTCGGATCCGCGGAACGATCCTGGATGCAGCACCAGGTACTCCGCGCACAAGGCTAAAGCCCGTTCAATTTCCCCGCGGAACGCTTCCACCGATTTCTTCAGGAACAACTCATTCGCGCCCGCTAGGTTCACCAGGTAATTGGTGTGGATCACGAGAGGCTTCAAGTCATACTTGTCACGTAGCTTTTTCATCGCATCGCAATCAGGGCGACCCAGTTCATGCGCAGCCCACTGCCGGGGGCTCGATGAGAAAATTTGAAATGTATTGCAGCCCAGGCGATAGGCCCGTTCCGCCGCGTTTTGCACGCCGCCCGCGCTCGAGGTATGGATCCCGATGCGGCGGGAAGTCAGACGGGGCGGAGGTTTGCGGGGTGACCGTCGGAGAATGTCCTGTTCGCGGGCAAGAGAGCGGGGCACGGCATCAGTTTGCCACTTTACACCTGGGAGTTTCCAGTTTCTGGTCTCTGGTTTTCTGACTTCTAGTTTTCTGGCTTCTAGCTTCCAGACTCTGGTCTTGGGTGGAGCAGGGCCTTGGCCCTGCAATGATCGCCTCCACAAAGAATCAGGGCTTCAGCCCGTGAGGTACGTTTGTTCAACCCTTCCCCGGTCGCTCAGGCCGCACTCCATTTGCGATGCCACCGGGAACAACGATAAACTCAAGGCTTGTTTGAGGGGAATCCATGTTAGTTGTGATGAAGGCGCAGGCCACAGAAGAGCAGATCGGCGCGGTTTGCCAGAAAATCGAGGAACTGGGCTACCGGGCCCATGCCATGCCGGGTGCGCAGCGCACCGCCATCGGCATCACCGGAAATCGCGGTGAGGTCGAACCCGGCACGCTGGACGAGATGCCGGGCGTGCAGGAATTGATCCGCGTCACTAAACCGTACAAACTGGTAAGCCGCGACGTCAAACAGGAAAACACGGTCATCACCTTTGCTGGCACGGACGCCACCTTTGGCGGCCCCGGTTTGGCGGTCATCGCCGGACCCTGCGCCATCGAAAATCGCGAGCAAGCTATGGCGGTGGCCGAGCAAGTATGTCGCGCCGGTGCGCAATTCTTCCGCGGCGGCGCTTACAAACCGCGTACCTCGCCGTATTCGTTCCAGGGCCTCGGTGAGGCGGGCTTACAGATCATGGCCGAGATTCGGGACAAACTCGGAATGAAGATTGTTACCGAGGCTATCGACAACGAGTCTCTGGAACTGGTGGAAAAGTACGCCGACGTGATCCAGATCGGCGCCCGCAACATGCAGAACTTCTCGTTGCTCAAGCGGGCAGGACGGGCGCGCAAACCCGTGTTGCTCAAGCGCGGCATGTCGGCCACGCTCGAAGAATTCCTGATGGCGGCCGAATACGTGATGAGCGAGGGCAATTACAGGGTGATCCTGTGTGAACGCGGGGTGCGGACTTTCGCCGACCACACGCGCAACACCCTCGACCTCAGCATCGTCCCTGCAGTGCAAAGGCTCAGCCACCTGCCCATCGTGGTGGATCCCAGCCACGGCACCGGAAAACGCAACAAGGTCACGCCCCTGTCGCGAGCGGCCATCGCGGTGGGCGCCGATGGACTCATCGTCGAAGTGCACCACGAACCCGACCGGGCCATGTCCGACGGCATCCAGTCCCTCTATCCCGAGCAATTCGCCGAACTGATGAAGCAGGTGCGGCAGATTGCGCCCGTGGTCGGGCGAACGGTGCCCGGTATCGGGATCCATTCCCGGACATCCGAAACCTTGCCGGCGCAGTCCGGGGTGCGAGCTGCCATCAGCCCATCAGCTTGAGAAAAGTTCTTTTCCTCGTTGTCATGCTTGCCATCGCCGGCGGCCTGGGCTGGTGGTATTTCCAGGAAAACCAGCTGCCCAACTACGGCCCCGCCTACCGCGAGTATGCGTACGTCACCAACGGTAAGAGCAACACCGTTTCGGTCATTGATCTGCGCACCTTTCAACCCGCAGCCACCATCCGGGTCGGCAGCGATCCAACCGGCATTGCCGCCAATAGCAGAAAGAACGAAATTTACGTGGTGAATACAGAGTCGAACAGCATCAGCGTCATCAATGCGGAGGGCAACCAGGTGGTGGCGACCATCGGCGTGCACGCCGCCCCTTATTTCATCGACGTGTCCGCGGACGGCAAACGGGCTTATGTCGCCAATTCCAAATCAGCCAACGTCTCGGTGATTGATCTGGACAAGCGGCTGGTGTTGGGCAATATCCGGGTCGGCGCTTCGCCGGGACTGGCGCGGGTTTCGCCCGACGGCTCAACCGTTGTAGTCAGCAACCGGGGCGACCATACGGTTTCGCTGATTGATGCAAGGCAACTCAAAGTCCGTAGCACCATTCCCGTCTGCGAGGAACCTGCGGACATCGCCATCCTTCCCGACAGCAGCAAGGCCTTCGTGGCCTGCGCCGGCTCCGGGCAGGTGGCATCCATCGACTTGAAGACGGACAAGCTTCTGGCGCTGCTGGACGTAGGCAAAACGCCAGTGGATCTCGAACTGAAGCCGGATGGCGGCGAGCTGGTGGTGGCCAATTTTGATTCCGATAATATTTCGATCATCGAAACCTCCACCAATGAAGTCGGCGGCAGCTACCTGATCGGTACCCACCCTTCACGAGGCTTGGTGACCGGTGACAGTTCGCGATTGTACGTCAGCAACTTCGGCTCCAACAGCATTGCGGTTTATGACATTGACATCGGCAAGCTGAGCGCAACTCTGCCGGTAGGCAGCCATCCCGACGGCTTGGCCCTCTCCCGAAGCGAAAATTATCTGCTGGTGCTGGATTCGCAATCGGGCGACGTAACGGTCATCCAAAGACGCAGCCCCACCAAGCTTGAGCCGAGCGAGTATTCCCTGCTGACCATGATCCCGGTCGGCGTGCAGCCTAATAACATTGTTGTGAAGTCGTTCGTGCTGGCGAAGCCGGCGCCGTAAACGGCAAAGCGGCCACGGATTTACACCGATCTTTACGGATTAAGCCACATCAGGTGTCATCCCGAGCGCAGTCTTTGCCATTCGCTTGCGAATGGAGAGATGGAGTCGAAGGACCCCTGCCTGCTAGCTCCCTCTATCGGGGTTGTGACTGCCTTCGCGGTGCGTACGCAGCGGTTTCAAGATGCTTCTCAGTATCCTTGCCCTCCAACTGGCCCATTGACAAGTTCGCAGATTGCGAAGATACTACCAAGAGTTCGCAGATTGCGAAATGCACGTCATCAGCCGGAAAACCCTGAGAGAGGCAGAAAAGAAGCACGGCGATTTAGTTGTGCCTTTAGCGGTTTGGTTCAAAGTGGCGAGGGGGGCACGCTGGAAACATATCGAGGACGTCAGGAAGACCTACGCCGCCGATCCCGTGGGACGGTACACGGTATTCAACATCAAAGGAAACTCATATCGCTTGATTGTGAAGATGGAGTATGCGAAGAATCGCATCTACATAAAGGCAGTCCAGACGCATGCTGAGTACGACAAGGGAGCTTGGAACAAATGACCGCGACCGCAGCTTACAAGATGCTGCTTGCTGAGACCGCGCCGCAAGCGATCCGTACCGAAGCGGAAAATGACGCTGCCATCCGCAGGATTGAGGAATTGGAAAAAGGTGGCGCTGCCGAGAGAAAGTTGGCTGACCTGCTGACGGTGTTGGTTGAAGCTTTTGAGGAGGAGCACTATCCGGTATCCCGGAGGGTGACGCCTCTGGAGGTTCTGAAAGAACTGATGGAAGCCAACGGCCTGAAACAGAAAGACCTGCTGGATGTATTCGTCACGCCCAGCATCGTCAGTGAAGTCCTCAGTGGCAAGCGCAACCTGACTATTCAGCACATAAAGAAGCTGTCCAAACGCTTCCACGTATCGACGGACTTGTTCTTTGGGTGATGCCGTGCAGCGAGAGGTTTCAGCACGCCAGTAGAGGTTCTTCCACTACGCAGCTGCTCAGGATGACAGTTACCCTTGGGCGCCGCAGCACTTCTTATATTTCTTGCCGGAGCCGCAGGGGCAGGGGTCATTGCGGCCCACTTTGGCGCTGCCGCGCACCACCTGCTGCACGGTCTGCGCTTCTCCCGACCCGGCCATGCGCGCCTGTTCCAGCTCACGCCGCTTCTTGCGCTGGAAAGATTCCTCCAGTTCGTCCACTGAGGTGGCAACGTTGCGCGTGGGACGGCTGCCGTTGCCATCCACCCTTGCACCATGCGGCTGAGTTTCCGGAGCTGCGGCCGGCCTTTCTAGGATCTGCATCAGGTAGAGATATCGGGCAGTCTCTTCCTGAAAGCGCTGCATCATGGCTTCGAACATGTCAAACGATTCGCGCTTGTACTCGACCAGCGGATCGTGCTGTCCGTAGCCGCGCAGCCCGATGCCCTCCTTCAGGTGATCCATGTCCCGCAGGTGGTCTTTCCACTGCGAATCGAGGACGCTGAGCATGATCATGCGTTCGTGGTAACGCATGGCATCAGGGCCGATAAGTTTTTCTTTCGCGTCGTACCTTTCTTTCAGCTTGGCGAAGATGGCATCGCCCAGCTCTTGCCGGCTCAAAGACTCAGGCTTGATTCCTTCCGCCAGAATGTCCACGCCAAAGCGGGTGAAGATTGCGTCTTTGAGCCCCTTCGTGTCCCAGTCCTCGGGATGGACCTTGACCGCGCAAAACTGGTCCATCACATCGCTGAGAATGCCGGAGACGTAATCTTCGAGGATGAGTTCCTTCTGCTCCACGCCCTCGAGCAACTGGCGGCGCAGGCCGTACACGGCCTCGCGCTGCTTGTTCATGACGTCGTCGTACTCGAGCAGATGTTTGCGGGCCTCGAAGTTCTGAGCCTCAACCGCTTGCTGCGCGGTGGCTATGCGGCGTGTGATCAGCCTCGATTCGATGGGAATGCCCTCTTCCATGCCCAGCCGCTGCAGCAGGTTGGAAACCCACTCTTTGGCGAAGATGCGCATCAGGTCATCTTCGAGTGAAAGATAAAAGCGCGAGGATCCCGGATCGCCCTGGCGGCCGGCGCGGCCGCGAAGCTGGTTGTCAATCCGGCGTGCTTCGTGACGTTCGGTCCCAAAGATGTGCAGGCCGCCCACGGCGGTGACTTCATCATGTTCTTTGTCGGTCTGGACCTTATAGCGGTTGAAGATTTCAGTCCACTGCTCGGTGGGAACGACGTACTCATTTCCAGCGTAATACCAGACCGTACTCTTGGTCTCATCCACATCGATTTGAATCTTGCCCTGGGCGGCGCGCAGCGGCTGCGCAATTCCCTTTTTCACGCACTCCTGCTTGGCCATGAATTCGGGATTGCCGCCCAGCAGAATGTCCGTACCGCGCCCCGCCATGTTGGTGGCGATGGTCACCATGCCCTTGCGTCCCGCCTGGGCCACGATCTCGGCTTCGCGCTCATGGTACTTGGCATTGAGTACGACGTGCTTGATGCTTTTCTTCTTCAGCAGTTCGGAGAGCCGTTCTGACTTCTCGATGGACGTGGTGCCCACCAGCACGGGACGTCCTGTGGCATACAGTTTCAGAATTTCGTCTGAGGCGGCGAAGTATTTCTCTTTTTCCGTCCGGTAAACAACGTCCGGGTTCTCCTCGCGGAGCATGGGCTTGTTGGTCGGAATCACCATGACTTCAAGGCGATAGATCTTTTCAAATTCAGCGGCTTCCGTTTCCGCCGTGCCGGTCATTCCGGCCAGCTTCTTGTACATGCGGAAATAGTTCTGGAAGGTGATGGTAGCGAGGGTCTGGTTCTCGCGCTCGATTTTGACGTTTTCCTTGGCTTCGACCGCCTGGTGCAGGCCATCCGACCAGCGGCGCCCCGGCATCAACCGGCCGGTGAACTCGTCCACAATGATGACTTCGCCGTCCTTGACTACGTACTCGACGTCGCGCTTGTACAGCGCGTGCGCCTTGACCGCGGTATCAACGTGATGTTTCAGGTCCCAGTTTTCAGGGTCGGCAATGTTCCCGATGCCCAGAAGCTGCTCGACTTTCTCCCAGCCGATATCGGTCACCGTGATGCTCTTATGTTTCTCATCCACCACATAGTCGCCAGTGAGTTCTTTGGGCTCGCCGGGCGCAGTGTCAATCTCCTCGCCTCTTTCCAGCTTGGGAATGATGCGATTCACCCGGGCGTATTTGTCGGTGGACTCCTCGCTGGCGCCGGAAATAATCAGCGGCGTGCGGGCCTCGTCGATCAGGATGGAATCCACCTCATCGACAATGGCAAAGTTGTGCTTGCGCTGCACGCAATCATGAACATCGAACTTCATGTTGTCGCGCAGATAATCGAAGCCGAACTCGTTGTTGGTGCCGTAGGTGACATCCGAGGCGTAGGCTTCGCGGCGCTCTTCGTCGTCCAGATCGTGCACAATGACGCCCACGGTCAAGCCCAGGAAGCGGTAAAGCTTTCCCATCCACTCGGAATCGCGCTTGGCCAGGTAATCGTTGACCGTGACCACGTGCACGCCACGTCCACTAAGCGCGTTCAGATACACAGGCAGGGTCGCGACCAGCGTTTTTCCTTCGCCGGTCTTCATCTCGGCAATCTTGCCCTGGTGCAACACCATGCCACCGATCAACTGCACGTCGAAGTGGCGCATGTTGAGCACCCGGCGTCCGGCTTCGCGGACGACGGCAAAAGCTTCCACCAAAAGCTCGTCCAGCACTTCGTTGATCAGCTTGGTGCGATCATCTTCGAGTTGCTTGAGGCGGTCGGGATCGGCGTCCGGTTCGTCGGGGAGACTGGCCAGGCGTTCCTGGATACGTTTGCGGAATTCGTCCGTCTTGGCGCGCAACTGCTCGTCAGAGAGCTGCTTGATCTGCGGCTCAAGCGCATTAATGGCCTCAACTTGAGGCATCAAGCGCTTCAACTCGCGCTCGTTCTTGGTCCCGAAGACCTTACCTAATAGCGTGTTAATCAAATCGAAACACCTTTGGAGGCAGCACGGCCCGTAGTAGAAGCCTAGCATATTAGATGCGGGCACAGAGCGTAAGTCGCTGGGGGGAACCTTGAATCAAAGACCACAAGGTAGCGCCGGCGGCCCGCCCTCACATTGGCGAAGGGCGGCCGTGGGCGGCGGACTTTAGTCTGCGATAGCCGGTTTCATGTAATATTTCCGCGAACCAATGCCCACTTTCTACGATCGTTTTGTCGAGTGTGTCGAGCACTGGCCCAAGAACATCGCCCTGGAGATCCAGCGCCGGGAACGGGTTGAGAGCTGCACCTACGCCGAGCTGCGACACATGGCCGAGTCGGTCGGGTCCTGGCTGGGCAGAAACGGATATCAGTCTGGCGCCCGCATCGGCATTCTGGCTGACAATCACCCTCGCTGGGTGGCCGTATTTCTGGGCGTGGTTGCCTCCGGGTGCACAGCCGTCCCGCTGGACACGGCCCTTCACGCCGATCAGATCACGACCCTGTTAAAGGATAGCGGCAGCTCGCTGCTATTTTGCGACGTCAAACATCTCGCAACGGTACAGGAAGCGATAGGGGAGCTTCCGATCAAGATTGCAATCATCAATCCCGCCGAGCATAAGTCTGCAAAAGCGGAAACGAATAATGGTCCAGCCACGCTTGCACCGGTGGCCGATCTTGACAGCATCTTTGCCACAGGTCCGAGCGGTTTCGTGCCTGCCGTGGTCGAAGCGGATGTGGTCGCCTCACTGCTCTACACCTCGGGCACTACTTCCAATCCCAAGGGCGTGATGCTCACCCACGCCAATTTGCTGGGCGAGGTTGAATCGGTATTCAGATGGGCACACGTCACTCCGGAGGACGCCGTCCTCGGAGTGCTGCCGCTCTTCCATGTGCTCTCCCAGATGGCAAATCTCTTGCTGCCCCTGGTGAAGGGCGCCCGGGTCGTTTACCTGGAAACGCTGAACACCACCGAGCTGTTGCGGGCTCTCAACGAGCGTCAGATCACCATCTTTGCTGTGGTGCCGCAATTCTTCTACCTGATTCACGAGCGCATCTTTAAGGAAGTCGCCAAGCGCGGCAAGCTGGCGGGCTGGGTGCTGAAGGCCCTGATGGCGCTCAACCGCGGTCTGCGCACTGTAGGATTCAACGCCGGCCGTATCTTCTTCGGCAAACTGCACAGCACATTCGGCGACCGCATGCGTTACCTCATCACCGGCGGCTCGCGCTTCGATCCGCAGATCGGATATGACTTCCACGCCCTCGGAATCGACATCCTGCAGGCCTACGGTCTGACCGAAACCACCGGCGCGGCCTTCGCGGCTCTGCCCCAGCACAACGTAGTTGGTTCCGTCGGACCGCCCCTGCCCGGAGTAGAAGGAAAGATTCTCGACCCGAAACCCGGGGAGGATGGCGGCCCCGCAGTCGGAGAAATTGCTATCAAGGGCGCCATTGTGATGAAGGGCTATTGGAATCGCCCGGACGCTAGCGCCGCCGTCCTTAAAGATGGCTGGCTGCATACCGGCGATCTCGGCTACTTCGACTCGGGCGGCAATCTGTTTATCACCGGTCGCGAGAAAGACGTGATCGTGCTCAGCAACGGCAAGAACGTCTATCCCGAGGAAATCGAAGCCTACTATCTGAAATCTCCCTGCATTAAGGAAATTGGCGTGATGGCACTGGAGAGCGAGCCCGGCAATCCCGCTTCCGACCGCCTTTATGCCGTGGTCGTGCCGGATTTCGATTTGCTGAAAGAACGCAAGATCGTGAATGCGAAGGAAGTCATACGGTTCGATATCGAGAGCATCTCGGCCAAGATCCCGTCCACCAAGCGCATTGGCGGCTACGAAATATGGCAGGACCCATTGCCGCGCACCACCACCCGCAAGCTCAAACGTTTCGAGATGGAAAAACGGGTACGTGCCAACCAGAAAAAGGGACAACCCGATTTCGAATCCCGCTCCGCACCGCCTCTAAGCGCCGAGGATGCTCAATGGCTGGAACAGCCCGAGGTCCAGCAGGCGTTGAAGATCATTCGCGAATCCAGCAAGAGTGCGCCGGAAGTCATCCGTCCCAGCGACAATCTGGAGCTTGATCTGGGTCTCGACTCCATGCAACGGATTGAATTGCTGGTCGCAGTCGAAAAGGAGCTTGGCGGTGACGTGCAAGAGTCGGCCATGGCTGAAATTTACACCGTGCGCCAACTGGTGGACGCCATTCGCGAAAGCGCGGCCAATGGAAAGACCCGCAGAAGTTCGAGTCAGCAACCGGCCGGCTGGAAATCGGTCCTGCAGGAAGAACCAACCGATCCGGAAGTGCTGGCCCTGGCCCGCTCCGGGGGACTCAGGGAACAGCTCCTCTACGCTG
>Ga0326726_10002826_pt1 | contig 15868 bp, 9 predicted proteins | sample MHFenrmetagenome_2_FD_207603 | JGI IMG/M metagenome (GOLD analysis project Ga0326726, IMG submission 207603) | Lab enriched peat soil microbial communities from Michigan Hollow, Ithaca, NY, United States - MHF15MN | ecosystem: Environmental > Terrestrial > Soil > Wetlands > Peat | place: USA... | reverse complement strand
AATTGCTGAAGCTCGTTGAACTCTATGACCGCAGGAACGATATTGTCAAGACATTCTCCGGGGGCATGCGGCGCCGGCTCGAGATCGCCCGGGGCCTGCTCCACCACCCCGCAGTCCTGTTCCTTGATGAACCTACGCTCGGCCTTGACCCCCAGACCCGCAACCACCTCTGGACCTATATCGCGACGCTTGCCAAGGACAAGGGGATCACGATCATCCTCACCACGCATTACATGGACGAAGCTGACCGGTTATGCAACAGGATCGCCATTATCGATCACGGAAAAATTATTGCCATCGACACGCCGAAAAACCTCAAGGACGGCCTCGGGGGGGACCTGGTCACGATCAGGTCACCTGACCCGGCGGGTGTAGCAGGAGCCCTCCGGGAACCATGGGTTGTCAGGCTGGAAACCCATAACGATGAGGTGGTTGTCAGCCTGAAAAATGCTGACGAGTTTGTCAGTACTATTGTCACGCTCCTGAATAAACAAAAGGTCCCGATCGCATCGATTGCAATCCACAAACCCACACTTGAGGATGTTTTCCTCTCCTTCACCGGGAAAACCATCCGGGAACAGGAGGCAGACACCAAGGAGAAAATGCGTATGCACCAGAGAATGATGAGGCACTGACCATGGACATCATCTATACCATCTGGCTCCGGAACATGAAGCGGTTCATCCGTTCGAGGAGCCGTATCATTGGCAGTATCAGCATGCCGCTCTTCTTCCTGCTCTTCCTCGGTTTCGGCCTGAACTCTGTTGTTCAGCTGCCTAATCTCGGCGGCAACTATATCGTTTTCCTGATCCCGGGCATGGTGGCGATGAGCGTCATGTTCACGTCCGTTTTCTCCGGCATCCAGATCATCTGGGACAAGCAGTTCGGGTTTTTGAAAGAGACTCTCGTTGCACCGGTTACCAGGCTCGAGATCATGCTCGGCCAGACTGCCGGCGGGGCATCCACGGCAGTCCTGCAGGGGTTCATGATCCTGTTCCTTTCCCTCTTCATAGGGCTTCGCGTCTCAGGTGTGACCGGATTCCTGATCGCCCTGTTCTTTATGGTGCTGATCGGTATTTCGTTCACGGCTTTTGGCATAGCCATAGCATCAAGGATGGAGGATATGGCCGGTTTCCAGCTGATCATGAACTTTATCATCTTCCCCATATTCGGACTTTCCGGCGCACTCTTTCCCATCAGCTCCCTGCCGCCGCTGATAGTACCGCTTACCCTCATCGATCCCCTTACCTATGGCGTGGAGGGGATCCGGTACGGCCTGACCGGCGTATCGCAGATCAACCCCGGGCTCTGTTGTGCAGTAATCGGGGGATTTGCGCTCGTGATGACGATGGCCGGGGCATTCCTTTTCAGGAAGATCAGGATCTGAACGGGGGACGGTCTCCGGGGTTACTGTTTCTGCCGGGATCCACCCCCGATCAGTGAAAAACCCATGAATCCGGCGTTAAGTGAAACTTTTTTGTTATCCGGAAGAACTTAGGCAACAGGACATGCTGGATCGAATGAAAAGAAGAAGAAACGCCGGTCACTGCCGCGATGCGAGGGGAGGGAGTTGAACCCGCGAACCCCTTCGGGAACGGATCTTGAGTCCGCCTCTGTTGGCCACTTAGATACCCTCGCTTGGAATACTGTTGGTTTTAGAATGTAAAAGGCTTTGAGATGCTGAGGGTCATAAGACCCGAAGCAGGAGAAGAACGCGTAGCGTTCTTCGACAGCAGGGATGCCAAGTAAAATCTACATAAAACCCGCGGGCCCGGCTGTCCCGCGCCTTTGGGGGGGATGAGGATGAAAGGACGGTATGAATAAGGTAACGGATCCAAAAAGGGCGCTCGGCATAAAGGGATATCGCAGGCACCCGGTCAGCGCAAGGCCTGTTCCGGATGTCTTTCAACCGGCTCTACAACTGCGCAGTTTTTACACTCCTCGCATTCGAACTCCAGCGTGGAGTGGTGGATATGGTACTTTTCCAGCCGCTTCTTGATCTCCATCTTCAACTCCCCAATCCTGCCCATATCCTGTTCGCAGGACCAGACATGGGCGTCGAGCACGTTGATATCGGAACTGAGGCTCCAGATGTGGACATGATGCACACCGGAAACACCCGCTACTGAGGTCATGTCGGCGATCACGGCATCAAAGTCCACAGACCGCGGGGTGAACTGGAGAAGGATCCCGATGGTCTCGCGCAGGATACCGGCAGCGGAGACAATGATGAGGACCGCGATGAAGCCCGACAGGAGTGGATCGACAAACACCTGACCGGTGAACGCGATCCAGACTGCAGCACCAATTACCGCAATGGACGAGACCGCGTCGCCAATGACGTGCAGGAAGGCACTCCTGATATTCAGGTTGTGGCTGCCGTGCAGCAGGAATGCGACGGCAAGGTTGGCGATCAGACCGATCACCGCAACAGCGCCCATGAGACTGCTCTGGATCGGGACGGGAGCTGTCAGCCGCTGGTACGCTTCCAACAGGATGATGGCACTTACCCCCATCAGGAGCAGGGAATTGATAAATGCTGCAAAGATCTCTGCCCGCCGGAACCCGTAGGTCCGTTCCTTGGTCGGGAGCCTGGCTGCAAGAGTGATCGCCCCGAGCGAGAGGAGAAGTGCAAGCACATCGCTGAACATGTGGCCCGCATCGCTGACCAGCGCAAGCGAACCCGAGACCAGGCCCCCTCCAAGTTCGACCATGAAAAAGAACGCGGTGATACCCAGTGCAAGCTGGAGGGATCGCTTATAATCCCGGTGGGTGTGGACCATATTCTGCCTGCGTGGATGTTAGCGGGATGCTAAAAAAAGGTTCATGTCCCGGCCTGCCTGGACCAGTAATCCAGCAGGAACCCCGGGTTCAAGGATGAACCCGCAACGGATCGTCATCAGGAAGACGACGACACGGTTCACGTCGAAGAACCTTTTGGGTTCTTCTCCAGTCTCGGGTCTGATGACCCTCGACTACATAAAATCTGCAAGGCCCAGCTGCTCGTGTTTTTCCTCGCCGAACGTGGAGGTAATTGCAAGATCGAGCACCTCCATCCGCTGCTTGGTGTACTCGGAGACGTTGTACTTACGACAGATCTCCCGCGACATCTCGAGGTATTTTTTGACCGATCCCTCATGGACGGTGGGGATGATGTTGCCGTTGCAGATACCCTTCCCCCTGAACTTCGTACACTTCCCGGCAAGGGGCATCCGGCGGTAACTGGTATTGCACTTCGTGCACCGGAACTTCTGCTTGGAGAATGCCGAAAGATTGCCCATGAGGTCGCGGAGGAAATGCGTGGTGAGCACCCGTTCCGCCACATCGTCCGCGTCAACTGCCCGGATCTTCCCGGCAAGCACGAGCTCCGCCTCAAGCTTGTCGGTCATCGTCTTCATCAAGGTGTACATCGATTCCAGCGGGCCGGACGATATGTCGGATGTATCATGCGTGAACTGGAAACCTTCGACCTGTTCCGGTGTTCCGATCCGGTTTTCCACCCGGTCGATGAGTTTGACGATGGTTTTTGGTTCTGCATATGCAAGGGCGCTCAGGTAAACCTCGATCGGGTAATGGTCGCAGACATCGACGTTCAGCGCCTCCTTGTCAATCTCGGACGGGTCGATCCGGCTCGTCAGGACGAGCGGGGCATCCATCGAACCGCCCCGGTTCTGGGGCAGGAACGCCCGGGAGAAGTTGATCAGGCCGTCGAGGAGGAGCATGATACAGTCCTCGTCGCCATCGCACTGGCCGGTGAAGATGCCGTTTGCCGTCAGGGTATGATCGGTATCGACGGTCAGGCAGTAAACCCGTTCTTCCGGAGCCGGGACCGGTTCGGCTGACGCGATCCGGTCTGCGATGGCGCAGGAGCCCTCGAAGACCGGTACCGCATCGCCGGCTTTCAGCTCCATGGCTTTCACCTTCCGCAGGTAACCGGTGTCCCAGACGAGCATCGCGTGGTCCGGTGTCACGACCAGTTCCCTTCCCCGGGCAGTCTCAAACCGGATCAGGGCCGCCGGCGAACGGTGGATCGAGACCGAGGTAATCTTCCTGAGGTGGATCCCCCCGGTAGGGTTCACCGAGCGGGTAAAGAACGGGCGGGCAGGGTCTGAATAATAGGTGCCGAGCCGGTCGATACCCGGGCGGGAAAGGTCGAAGTTCTCCAGGACAAACTTCCGGATCGGGGTCTTCTCCCATTTCCTGCCGTCGTACACCTCGATCTCCGTGTCGCCATAAAAACAGTTCCGTCGTTTGGCGGCATGGAAGAACGGGTGGGCATACCCCACGTTGGCCCGCGTGAACCCGACGATACGGGCAAGGACGCCGGCACTCGTATGCGGGGCAAGCCCGATGACGAGGTGGCCGACAAGGTCTTCGGGTTTTGTAATATTATAAAACGGTTCCAGCCCGTAACACTTGACGAGGAGATCGTCCATGAACTGCGCAACGCTGACCATATACCCGGCGCAGGAGTCCGAAACAAGGATGTCCTGCGGACGGAGCTCGACAACCTGCGATCCGTTCTGGAGATCATACCCGTGCGTGTCTTTCACGTAGCCGAGCGAGCGGAGTTTTTCCACCGGTACCCGGATCTCGTCGGGACGGATATGGGTGAGGGGCAGGTCGATCATGTCGAACCGCGTCGTCCCGTCCTTGAAGACCCAGATGTTCCGGATCGCCCTCAGGATGCCTTTTTCCATCGGTTCGACTGTTTTTTCCTTTGAGATCACCCCTTTTACTCCTTTTACCAGGGCAATACTGTCGGGCCTGAGCCCTAAACGTTCCATGACTTTTGCATATTCCCCTTTCACATCAAGGGTCACCCGCTGGCTGCACGTGGCGGGGGCGTCACAACCAGGGCAGCGGGGAAGGGTGGTTTCCCGGCCGCATTTTGTGCAGGTGAAGATCGCAAGGGTATGGCCACCGCACTTTTCACACCGGCAGAGATAGCCGATCTCCCCGCACTCCGAACAGCGCCGCCGTCCTACTTCGATCTCGATGATCCCTCCTTCCTTCTGGAAGTCGATATCGGTGTTGTTCTGGTCTGTTTCCGCGGTATGGGCAGAAGCTGACTGGAACGAGCGCCGGGAGCCACCGGAATCCCCGAGCGGGAAGAGGACGTGCGGAGGCGGGTTCATCTTCCGGGGCTTCGACTTGCCCGGCCTTCCCATGCGCCCGCCAATGCGGGTGCCTGAACGTGACCGCAGCTTCAGGCCGCTCGCATGCATGACAAGGTCCAGCGTTGTGCCTTCAGGTGCATTATTCCTGGTCTCCCGCTTCTTCAGGGTTACATCAAGCCCGAGGCAGGCAATGAATGCGCGGAAAGACCGGATGCGGATGATACCATCCCGCACCTCATGGGGAATAAGGATCTCTTCGAGAATGGCTTTTATTGCCGGGTCTGACGGGATACAGAGCACGCCATCGACGATACTTCCCTGCCCTGATACAGCGTCGGCAAGTGCCCGGAACTGGTCCGCCGTGATGTCATCCCAGAACCACGTATAATCGGGGTGGAGGTACCCCCCGGCGCGTGCCATCGCCAGCGCCTCCTCCTCATCCTTTGGGGGCTTTGTTGCCGGCCCCTCATCGAGCTGCCACCATTCGGCGCAGTATCCCGCTGGGATGAGCGGGTGGTTATTCTCCAGGAATTCACCGTACGAGATGAGGATCTCTCCGACATCGAGGATCCGCTCGATGCCGGCATTCAGCCGTTTTGCGGTCGCCTCGTCATCGATCCGGAGCACGTCACCGTTCGTGAGCCGCACGGTCGGCCCCTCGATGGAATCGACCGGGACCACCCCGCAGGCCTTGCCCGGCCGTTCGGTCTTCATCTGGGTACCGGTTGCAAGGAACTCCCCGAGGATATAGAGGGTTGCCGGGTGCATGCCCGCAGCGGCAAACCCGGTGTTCCGTGACCTTCCGTACCGGAGCCGGAACCCTCCTTTGCGCATCGGGTACGCGAAGACCGGGCGTCCCCCGATAAGATCGCGGAGGTACTTGTCGAGGGGTTTTATGCCTGCTGTCTTCTCCCCGTCGCCACCCTTCGCTGCGCCGGCGATCAATTTGTCGAGCCAGTCCCAGCCTTCCATCTTCATCTTCTCGACCCGGCCCTTAAGCTTCCGGGCCTTTCCGGCAATACCTTCGCCGATAACAAGCGCCATGCCGCCCCGCACAACATTCGTCTCCACCCGCTCGAGGTTACGGTGGCCCGAGACCTCCTCCTGCTCGGTTGCTTCACCGTCAATACAGACCGGGCAGTTCTCGATGATGAGGCGGATCTCTGCCTCGCTCGGGAGGTACTGGAGGTTCATGATCGAGTTATACTGCCGGATCTCCTCGACATACCGCTCCACCTCTTCCTGCCTTGCGATGTAGCGGTTAATCCCCAGTTTCTGGCGCACATAGTCCCCGACAAGCACCGACATTGCCTGTGCCGTACCCCCGGCGCTCCGGATCGGCCCGGCATAGAAGATCATCAGGTACTGGGTCCCGTCGTCGTTCTTGCCAAGCGCTACCTTCGCGATCCCTTCTGTAGGTGCAGCCACGACACCTTCAGTGAGGAGCGCCATCGAGACGCGGATCGCATGGTCGAGTACCTCGTTGATATCCTTTTCCCCGAACTTCCGGGCAACAAAATCGTCACCGATCCGCAGGGCCGCCTCCTCGCGGGACATCGTCTCTTCGAGCTCCCGGATCCGCACTGCCACGCCCTTGATCCCGAGCAGGGCTTCCACCCGGTCGGCAAGGTCGCTCGCAATCGGAATTTCCACGTCAAGTGTCGGGTCTAGGCCTTTTTTACGGGCTTCCTTTGCTATCGCTATGGTGCGGTGCAGCTCATCGAGCAGGGACTTCTCGTAGGCCTGCATCGCGGGCGAAAGCTCAAGCATACCGGTAGGATTTTGCGGGTGGGGATTTATGGGTTCGGATTATAGCCGGAAAAAGGAGAACTGGAAAGAGGGCGGTCTTACTTCTCTTCCTGCATCTTCTCCACCATCGCCGGCAGCCCGGTCTCACCCATCTGCCAGAGTGTCAGCGTTGCACAGCTCCGGATAACCTCGTTGTTGTCCCCGAGCCGGCGGGTAAGCGGCTCGACAGCGGGCTTGCCGATCCGGCAGAGCGCCTGCGAGAGAAAACCCCGCAGTTCACGGTCGTCGTGTCCCATGCCATCGATCAGGGCATCGATGGCCGGGACCCCGATCTCCCCGAGGGCTGCGGCGGCATATTTACGGAATTCCCGGCTGGTATGGACCGCCATTCCCGCGACCAGCGGGGCGATCGCCGGTTCCCCGATCCGGGAGAGGGCAACGGCGGCATACCAGCGGTGATCATTGTCCTGTGCACCGGCAATAGCCTCAATGAGGGGAGCTACCGCAGGCTCCCCGATCTCCCGCAGCGCTGATACGGCCTCATGCCGTTTTTCGATCGCAGGATCGCCGAGAGCGGCGATAAGCTTTCGGATCATCTCATCGGTACCGTGTTTCTTCCCGCCTGCTCGTGCCATACGTACCACTGATCTGGTCCTGTTCCCTCATGGTTGTTTCCCTTTCCGAAAAGTTCATCAGAACCTTGAGGAGGAGAAGAATTGCGAAGCAATTCTTCGACCAAACTTACCAGAGTTCTTCGAAGCAGGTTTAATGGGTCGAAGAATGCTGATGCATTCTACTCCTGTCTCATCTCTGATGAGATTCGACAAGAGGTGGTTTTTCAAAACTACCTCTGCTTCATCCGATGAGGATGAAGCATCCCCAGGAGCGTCAATTATTATCGTTTTTTATTGGATCCTTTTTTCAGCCAATCAAACGAAGCCGAGCCAGCCCGGAACAAAAAGGATTGCAAAGAAGACCACCATCAGCACAAGGCCGATGGGGATGCCCGTTTCGGCCCATTCCCGGCTCGTAATCTCCAGCTTGCCCGCCGCAATTATATTGGGAATGTTGCCGGGAATGAGCATCCCACCGGCAATGAGGAGCCCCATGAGAGCGCTGGTTATCTGCTGGAGCGAAAGCGCCGGACTGATTTCAGCAGCAGCCAGGGTCGCATTGTCGAGTACCGCGGAGATAATGTTGACCCAGAACAGCCCGGCCGAGGGGATCGATATTACGTAGGCAAGGATAAGAGGCTTGAACCCTTCCCCAAGGAAGATAAGCGCCATGATGAAGATGTACACCTTCCCCGCCCGGATTACGATATCGCGAAGGGATTCCCTTTCGATAATACATTCAAGGGCTTTATCCCCGGTCTGGCTCCGCCGGAAAAGGAAGACCCCGACAAAACCGAGCGCGATGACACACGGGATAATATAGATCGCCAGCTTGTCGAAGAGGAACGTGAATCCCGCATTATAAGGGGCTCCGGAAAGCTTGGAGACTACGATTGTGGTCAGGGGTTCACCAAGGGGGGTAAGCCCGGCGCCAAGGCCGATGGAGAAGCAGGCGACCACCGCGATCTCCACCTTCGCCTTTTTTACAACAGGAAGGGCATTGACGATCTCGACAAGGATGATCGCGGCAAGGATGGCGGAGATGATACTCGAGATAAGGCCGAGGATAACGATGAGCAGAAAGACGATAACCGTCAGCGGGATACGGCCGACCAGGCCGACAATGGCTCCCTGGAGCCGGTGATAAAAAAAGTAGATCAGAAGGCCGACCAGAAGCACGATCTGGACGATTCCGATGGGTATTCCCCAGATGGTTGTGATGTTGAGGGGGGAGAGGAGCGCTTCGGTGATAATGGTCATGCTCCAGCCGGTTTTTTCCCCGGGGATAATCATGAACCCCGCTATCGTCAGCGCCACGACCCCGCAGGCAAAGAGGAAGACCTCGAGGTTATGCTCTACCTGTTTTACCCTGAATGGCAGGACCAGGACAAGGAGAAAGATACCAACAAGGCCGCCGTTCACCAGAAGATCCATGCCATTCACCATTCTTCCGGCATGCAGGGGACAGGGCCGGCTCCTGCTCAAACGTACGCAGCCGGGAAATTAATGGGTTTCTTTGTACCGTTAAATCAGTGGTGCGCCGGTATACGAAGGTATATATGCATCGTCAATGGTATAGACCAATTGAATACAAAGGGTGTCGTGAGTAACGTGGCAAAGGATTTCACCGGGATCATTAAGTCGTTGCATTGCTCTGCTGTCAACAGGTGCAGGGAGCGGCTTGATGCGGCTGCACTCAAAGCCCGCGACCTGATCAGCAAGAATGGCGATGAGAAGGGTAAGACACACGACAAACCGGAGTACGGGGTCACGTCCGTGCTGAAACGCAGGCACGGGTTATAGGGAGGTTGGCAGTATGGACGAGCCGGAAAAAACACTGCTGCAGCAGATACGGGAAAAGGAGCAGGAGTACGCAAAGAAGATCGAAGCCATCAAAAAAGAGACCGACGCTGCGATAGCTTCTGCACAAAGTGAGGCCGAGAGCCTGCTCTGTACTGCGGACGGCACTGGAAAAAAGGAGGCCGAAGAGCGCTACTGGCAGGAGAAAGGAAAGATCGAGACCGAGATCGAAGGGCTCAAACGCGAGGCAGCAGCCGGGCGGGATATGGCAGCAGCACGGGGAGAGAAGAACCTGCCCCGTGCAGTTGAGACCATTACCGGATATATTACCATGGATTAAGAGAGCCCCTTACGGAGGGATGAAATGCTCCAGTCGATGAAACGGATTCAGGTAATCGGGCCGAAAGAAGAACTGAACCGGGTAGTCGACCTCATGTACCAGGAAGGAAAAGTCCACCTGGAGAACGCGAGCGAGGAGGTCCCCTTCAAGGAGATCCGCCTCACGCCGGTAAAACTGGAGGCAGCACAGAATATTTCCGATGTGCTGAGCAAGATCCAGGCGATCTTTTCCACCCTCCCGGTCATTGCTGATGACCCGGAACGGCAAAAGGCGGTCCAGGCCACCCTGGGAAAACAAAGCTATGACCAGATCATCAAACGGGCCCGCGAGGTGATCAGGGAACTCGAAACGACCACACGGGAACTTACTGCGAGAAAGAGCGATCTCACCCAGGCGGTCACGGCACTGGACCGGTATGCGAAGGTCCTTTCCATCATCCAGCCGGTGGAGAAGGAGCTGCCGACGCTTGAGGGGTTTGAGGTCACGATCCTCCTCATCCAGAAGGAGCATGCAGGGGTGATCGATATCATCAGAAAGGAGATCGCCACCATCACCCACAACCACTTCGAGATGAGTTCCACATCGGTGGATGCGGACACCATCGCCTCCATCATGGTTTTTAACAAGGAGCATTCGGAAGAGGTCCATTCCTTCATCTACTCGGTGAACGTCAACGAGGTCCGGCTCCCGAAGGAGTACACGGGCAGGCCGTTCTTCGAGATGTTCGCGCTCATCGAGGAGCAGAAACAAAAAAATACCCAGGAGATTGCCGCCATCGACAGCCGTCTTGATGCTCTCTCATCGATCTGGTACCAGGAGCTGGTGGTGCTCAAGAAACATCTCGAGGATATTTATGCCGAAGTCGGGGCCTACGCAAACTTCGGGCTCTCCGAGTTTACCTTCGTGATCATGGGCTGGATCCCGAAAAAACACCTCCGTGCTACCCGGAAGTCCCTTCACGATGCTTTCGGGGACCGGGTAGTTGTCCGGGAGCTGGGAACTACGGAAGAGGACATGAAACAAGCTCCCGTGTGGTATGACAACCCCGCGTGGATCAAACCCTTCGAGTTCATCATGGGGCTCGTGGCACTGCCGAAATACGATGAGTTCGATCCCTCGCCGATCCTCGCGATCTTCTTCCCCCTCTTCTTCGGGATCATGGTGGGCGATATCGGGTACGGGCTCGTGATCCTTGCTATCGGGCTCTATGTCCGGCACCGGGTGGAGGCGAACACCTTTTTCGGGAACATGGCCCGGGTCCTGATCATCTCCTCGGTCCCGACCATGATCTTCGGGTACCTGTTCGGGGAGTTCTTCGGGAACTTCGGGGAGCATATGGGGTGGATCACGCCGGTGAACCTCCTCGGCATCTCCTGGAACCGGGGAGAGGCCATCATCCCCATGCTGATCCTCGCCATCTCGATTGGGGTTATCCACGTCTTCCTCGGGCTTTCTATCGGCATCCGGAATGCAATCATCATGAAAAACAGAAAGCACCTTGCAGAGCACTCGGGCATGGTCCTTGCGATCTCCGGCATCATTGTCCTGCTCGTGACCGCGGTGGGTGCTCTCCCGGCCATGGGAACGTATGCCGGGGCAGGCCTCGTGATCATCGGTCTTGGCCTCCTGGTCTATGGAGGTGGTGCATTCGGCGCTATGGAGGTGATGGGCACCGTGGGCAATATCCTCTCCTACGCCCGGCTGATGGCGATCGGCATGGCATCGGTGATCCTCGCTCTTGTGGCAAACGAGATGGCGGGAGCGTTCGGCATCGCCATCATCGGCATCATCATGGCCATCCTGCTCCACGGCCTCAATATCGTGCTTGCCATGTTCAGCCCCTCCATCCACTCGATCCGTCTCCACCTCGTGGAGTTCTTCTCGAAGTTCTACGAGGGCGGGGGCGTGGCTTACCGGCCGTTTGCGCGAGGGCCGGGAGAGGGAAAGAGCGGGTAATGGGACATCGGCTGATAACTTCTCTCATTTTTACTGTAATTTGATCAATGTATGATTGATCCAAATCTGTTTTTCAATCAAGGTCTGGTTGATCTGAAAACGCTTTTCGGGCAGGATCATAATCACGATAAAAAAAATTTAATCAGGGTTTGATTGAATAATTTTAATCAAAGTCTGCTTAAAAATTTTTAATCAAAGTCTGGCTGCAAAAAGTTAAACAGATCTGCAATAATCGGAATCGGTCGTTCACGTCTGAAGTGGGATAGCGGATTCCCATTTTCAATCAAAATCTGCTTGAAAATTTTTAATCAAAGTCTGCTGAAAAAATTTCAAGCAAGGTTTGATTGAGAAAAATAAATCAAGGTTTGATTGATCCGCGAGCAGTTTTCAATCGCGATCGTGATCCCGATGATCTTTTTCAAATCACGATCCGGTATATCAAAAAAACAGGATCCGTTGCAAAAAAAATCATCCACCGATCTTCTGCTTCCCCGCCGCCTTCTTCTCCTTCGCCAGCTTCTTCTTCCGCTCAAGGATGCTCTTGACTTTCTTTAGACGGAACAAATCCTCCCGCTCCCGCTCCTCGATGGCGTTCTTGATGTACTTCGCCTGGCCCTTGAGCTCGGGGATCAGGATCTGTTCGAGCGCGTTCACCCGCCTCCGGTTCATCTGGATCTCGGAGCCGAGCCGGCGCATTGCGGTCTCGGTCTCGGCGAGCTTGATTAAGAGGTCGATCTCCCCCTCGTACCGCTCGGCGGTCTCATCGATGCGGGCGCTCGTGGAGATGACCCCGTAGCCCCGCTCGAGCATACTCTTGGACACCCGCTTCTTCTCGATGACGGGGACCGGGACGCCCATGATATTCTTGCCGCTGATGTCCACGGTAATCGAGCGGCGGGTGGCAAGCGCCGCGGACTTCAGGGTGACGAGGTCGTCGGTCGCCTGTGCGATGAGGAGTGCCTGGTCGGCGGCCTGCGAGACCAGCTCGAGCTCGTCCCGGGAATCGGAGACCGTGGAAAGGATCTTGAAGAACTCCTGGATCAGGGCGTCCATCTTCTCCCGCAGGAGGTCGCGGCCCTGCTCGGCGAGCCGGATCTGGGCCTTCTTCTTCATCAGCTCCATCCGGGTGGGCTTGACCTGCTCCATCTTCACTCTCCCGCGGGTTTTGCGTGAGCAGGATGGTATTTCGCGATGAACTCCCGTTTTATCCGCTTCAGCTCGTCCTCGGGTAACAGGGAGAAGAGATCCCACGCGATAGTAAGCGTTCTTTCAATGGACCGGTCCTCGTCTCCCTGCGTGATAAACTCCTTCTCGAACCGGTCGGCAAACTTCAGGTACTTCTTGTCCAGTTCGGTGAGGGCTTCCTCACCAACGATCGCAACGAGCCGGCGGAGGTCGCGGCCGTACGCATAACTGGCATAGAGCTGGTCCGCCACGCCCCGGTGGTCTTCCCGGGTCTTCCCCGGGCCGATTCCGAGGTTCATCAGCCTTGACAAGCAGGGCAGGGCGTCAACGGGCGGGTCAGCACCCCGGCGGAAGAGGTCGCGGGACAGCACGATCTGCCCCTCGGTGATATACCCGGTCAGGTCGGGGACCGGGTGGGTGATGTCGTCGTCCGGCATCGTCAGGATCGGGATCTGGGTGATGGACCCGGTCCTTCCTTTCAGCCTCCCCGCCCGCTCGTAGATGGTCGAGAGGTCGGTATACATATAGCCGGGATAACCGCGACGGCCGGGCACCTCTTCCCGTGCAGTCGAGATCTCGCGGAGGGCTTCGCAATAGTTGATCATGTCCGTCAGGATCACGAGCACGTGGAGGTTGTGGGTGAAAGCGAGGAACTCGGCAACGGCAAGGCCGCACCGGGGGGCGGCGAGCCGTTCCACAGTCGGGTCGTCGGCGAGGTTCATAAAGAAGACCACGCGGTCGAGAGCTCCGGTCCGCTCGAAGTCCGTCATGAAGAACGAGGCTTCCTTGTGGGTGATGCCCATTGCGACGAAGACCACCGCGAACTGCTCTCCCTCGCCGAGCACCTTTGCCTGCCGGGCGATCTGGGCGGCAAGCTTGCTTGCGGGCAAGCCGGCACCGGAGAAGATCGGCAGCTTCTGGCCGCGGACGAGCGTGTCGAGCCCGTCGATGGCGGACATACCGGTCTGGATGAAGTCGGCAGGTTTGTCGCGGGCCGAGGGGTTGATTGGCATCCCCGCAATATCCAGCACCGCCTCCGGGATGATCTCCGGGCGGCCGTCACGGGCCTTTCCCACGCCGGTGAAGACCCGGCCCAGCATATCGAGCGAGACATTGATCCGGGCCGGCTCCCCCATGAACCGGACCGTGGTCGCTTCCGTATCGATCCCCCGCGTCCCCTCGAAGACCTGGATGATCGCGTGCTCTTCCGATATGTCCAGCACCTGCCCTGTCCGCTCTTCGCCGTTACGGAGCCGGATCTTCACCATCTCCCCGAACGAGGCTCCCTTCACGTTCTCGACGAAAACAAGGGGCCCCGAGACGTACTCGATCGTCCGGTACTCCCGGGTGACAAGGGTTGCTTCCTTCATTTCTCCACCTCAAGGCCGGAAATCTGCTGCCTGATATCGTCCATCATCTTCCGAATCGACTCCACGTCCTGCTCGTCCTTCATCCTCCCGATGCCTGCCTTGAGCGGGAGGCCCTGGATCTGCCGGAGCGATACGCCCTTTCCCATTGCTATGTTCACGTTCTCGTAATACTCCATGATCACCTTGAGCATCAGGTACTGCTTCTCCACCGGGCAGAACGAGTCGGTATCGCTGTACGCGCTCTGCTGGAGGAAGTCCTCGCGGATCATCCGTGTCACGTCAAGGATCGCCTTCTCGCTCTCGGGGAGGGCGTCGGGACCCACGAGCTGCACGATCTCCTGCAGCTCGACTTCCTTCTGGAGCAGGTACATCGCCTTCTCCCGCAGCTCCCGCCAGTCCCGTGCAACGTGCTGAACGTACCAGTCCCCGATGGAATCAAGGTAGAGCGAATAGCTCTTGATCCAGTTGACCGAGGGGAAGTGCCGGCGGTAGGCGAGGTTCGTGTCGAGCGCCCAGAACGTGCCGACCACCCGGAGGGTGTTCTGCGTGATCGGCTCGGAGAAGTCGCCGCCCGGCGGCGAGACCGCGCCGACTACCGTGACCGACCCGTTCCGTTCCCCGCTCCCCATGCAGATCACTCTTCCTGCACGCTCATAGAAAGCAGAGAGCCGGGTCGCGAGGTATGCCGGGTACCCTTCCTCCCCGGGCATCTCCTCGAGCCGGCCGGATACTTCCCGCAGGGCCTCGCCCCACCGCGAGGTCGAGTCGGCCATCAGGGCCACGTCGTACCCCATGTCCCGGAAATACTCGGCGATGGTGATGCCCGTGTAAATGGAGGCCTCGCGGGCGGCGACCGGCATGTTGGAGGTGTTGGCGATCAGGATCGTCCGCTCGATTAAGGGGAGGTTCGTTCTCGGGTCGACCAGCTCGGGGAACTCGGCAAGCACATCGGTCATCTCGTTGCCCCGCTCACCGCACCCGATATAGACCACGACCTGCGTGTCGGACCACTTGGCGAGTGTCTGTTCCGAAACAGTCTTGCCTGTACCAAACCCGCCGGGGATCATTGCCGTTCCGCCTTTTGTCACCGGGAAGATGCAGTCGAAAACCCGTTGCCCGGTGATGAGCGGGAGGACGGGATCGAGTTTTTTCCTGTGGGGCCGGGGGATCCGGACCGGCCAGACGCGCATCATGGGGAGGTTCGTCTTCCCATCAAGGGTACAGACCGTCTCTTCGACTGTGAACGAACCGGATTTAATGTCTGTCACCGTGCCGGCAACGCTATTCGGGATGAGGATCCGGTGTTCGAAGTGGAACTCTTTCACGGTACCGATGATGTCACCAGCCACTACCTTATCGCCCTTCTTAACCGTGGGCACAAACTCCCACTTCTTCTCCCGATCGAGACCGGGAGCATAAATACCGCGGGCAATGAAGTCCCCGCTCATCTGCATGAGAACGGGAAGGGGGCGCTGGACACCGTCATAGATCGAGGCGAGGAGGCCCGGCCCGAGCTCAACGGAGAGAGGCTGCTCCGTGTTCACCACCGGTTCACCGACCATGAGGCCGGTAGTGTCCTCGTATACCTGGATGACCGCCTCCTCACCTTCCAGCCGGATGATCTCGCCCCGGAGGGCCTCGTCGCCGACTTTTACCACGTCGTACATCTTCGACCCTTTCATGCTGCGGGCGATGATGACCGGGCCCGAAATCCGTAAGATTGTTCCCGTGATC
>Ga0326726_10002825_pt1 | contig 15870 bp, 19 predicted proteins | sample MHFenrmetagenome_2_FD_207603 | JGI IMG/M metagenome (GOLD analysis project Ga0326726, IMG submission 207603) | Lab enriched peat soil microbial communities from Michigan Hollow, Ithaca, NY, United States - MHF15MN | ecosystem: Environmental > Terrestrial > Soil > Wetlands > Peat | place: USA... | reverse complement strand
AACCGTTCTTAATGCATGACCGGGATCAAGTTTCTTCCTTATGCCTTGGGTAGCCCACAGGAGGAAGGACAGTTCTTCAAGCGAGAGACCTTGATTGCTATAGGATCTGCGGCTTTCACGGTTGCTCATAGCTGTTTTAAGATCAATTTTGCCGATATCTTTGAATTGATCGCATTTGGGAAGGTCAATTCTCTTGGCTTCTTTTGGGTACGGTTTTTCAATAGGGGGAGGCGCAATCCCTCTGTTCTGATCAGTTTGAGAAAAATCAATCACTTTACGGATGCTGTCTTTTAGAAATAATCGGTATGTTTTCGTGAGTTCTTTGTCCATGCGAATCACCAGAGTTTTCGGACCTTAGAATAACCAATGAAAGTAAAGTGGGCTAAGACGGCAAAGAAGAGAACGCTGTCCCTTGGTTCACCTCGCCTCACGCCTATACCCTCGCGCCATGCCTATATTTTAAGCCATTTGAGCCTCGTGAGAAAAAATTTGTGTTTATTCCCAGTCTCTCAATATGAAACCGATTCCGATGCGGTTGATGTTGTGGTTGTAATCAAGCATGCTCTCACCATAGCCATTAAAGTACTGAATGTATCCGCTTATTCGCTCTAAGAGCGGAAAGCTCCACTCAAGTTGCACGGCGCCACGATTCGTGCTTGAGTTCAAGTTATTTCGAGCCATGACGCCGAATCTGTTGCCCTTCCAAAAATAATATCCCCAGAGTTCACCGTATCCAAGATAGTTCTCGATATCTGAATTATTATCATTTTCGGCACTCTCCGGAAACCTGTACCATGTCTTCAAGATCAGGACGAAGTTGTCTCTTTCGAACCCGAAATTGGCGACTGCGCGGTTCCAGCTCCTCGACAGGATGTCTCCCTGGCCGTTAGACTGGTGGCTGAGGCCCACGTTAATGAAACGGTTCTTCAGCCAGAGCAGATCATAGTCTGTGCGGAAGTTCAGAAGAATCTCCGGTTCGTAGTCGGTTTCACGAAAAAATACGGAGTCTTTAAAATTGTAAGATTGCCAGAACGATCGCTGCGTGTAAGCAACCCATAGATCCATATTTTGTCCAAAGATGTCCTCCCAAATCTTTGTCTTGAAGCTGATCTGAAAAGCAGTCTCCGTGTTTTTCAGTTCTTTATCGGGATTGGCGTTCTTTATGGCCTGCTCGTTAGGCGACTCGACATATGTGATGGGAAGGAGATAGTTCGACCGGTGAGGTGATATGGCATATCTATCTTTCCGGGACTTTGCGTCCAATTCCCATAGCCGTTCCAGATACGTGGCTTGGGTTTGTGAACCGGGCTTTATATCAGAAGAGGCTGTAGTCGTTGGTTTGCTTGGGGCCTCCTTGCGCCCGGCCAGCTCGTCGTAACATCTCAGTCGTTTCGCGCTGTCCTCAATTCTTGCGCATTCGTCGATGCTCTTAGGCATATCAGCATGCGTCGTGACCGCAGAGAGAAATAGCAGTGCAATGCAAAGGGTGCCGCACACAAGTCGGCTGCGGTAAGGATGAAATCCGCATCGATTCAATAACCTTCTCATTAGACCCCCTCTTGCTTGTCTATAAAGGTCAATGCTAAACGTGGATCGCCGGCATCCGGAAGCGAAGACGACAGGGTTAGTAATCTGCACCCTTTAATCGTATCACAATTAGAAAGTTAGACTTCTGACATTTTTCATCCATTAAGCGTAATAATCAAGCTCTTTATTAATGAGAATAACACGCCTTTCCTTATCACGAATCATCCTTCTCCTGATCCTGACTTAGTTATTTTTTACAGCTAGAATCTACTATCTCCCGATTGTAATTAATTTATCGATAAGGAAAACTAAGCAAAACGGATTGATTGTTGAACATATTGAAACTTATATTCATTGAGGAGTGAGAATACACTATGAGAGAAAATGATACGGATGTAGACATAGGTTCGAGGACTTTGAATGAAGCGGAAGCTCTTAATTCATCCATATTAAAATATTTCAAAGGCAAATCAGAGTCGCCGTTGAAGAAGGATGAGTCTTTGATCTTATCTGCCCTGGACAAATATTTTAATGGCGGGCGAGAGCGTTAGCTCACTACTCTACATATATTAAACCACCAATTTGATTTAAACTAACTTAAGGAGGAAGCTATGCGAAAGTTGGCAATAGGGATTGTAGTAGTTGTTGCAATTAGCATGTTGTTCGTGCAGGTGTCATTTGCTCAGGAATCACAGGCCTCAGGGTCCACCGTATCAACGGGTGCATGGACTCTCGGAATTCCCTCGTCGGTTTCAGTCGATTCAGGCTTTACTGGAAACGAGGCTATGGTAGTTGAATCCGGCAAAGTGATGAATGTTGAGCCGATGAGAGGAGTAAAAGACGGTCTGCAGATGAAATTCAAGACGGACCAGGGTAATGCTTATACTGTCTATATGGGACCCGACTGGTTCATTAATAATCAGAAAATTAAATTTATGGCTGGTGACAGTGTGATGGTCAGGGGGAAGAAATTTGGTTCCTCTATAATAGCAACGGAAATCAGCAAGGGCGGCTGGACCATGAAACTTCGCAATGAAGAAGATGGCCAGCCAAGCTGGGAATGCTGTTTCCCCGGACAAGGTAACGAATAGTGAGAAACCGGCGACCCACCCAATTTTTTTGTTCTTGATCTTTTAACAACACCATGCCTTCCTCCCTCCGTTTTCTCTCATCCCGGAGAGAGGTTATTGAGGAAAGCCCAAAGCCGATTTTGCCAATTTAATCGCTTTGGGCTTTTCTGCTCTTATAACTACCTGCGATCAAGTAAAATTTGAGATATCTATTTGAAATGTTGCATTCAGTTGTCGAATAAGTAAAACAACATTTCAAGAAGGAGCCATTCTTTAAAGGTCTAAGTGGGCCCTTCTACCCGACGAAAACATCAATGCCACATCTCATATTTTGTGGTCGGTTATCATTGACATACAATTGCAATTTACCTATACTTATTCCTCGAAAACGGAAGTGATTTACAGCTTCCCCCAATTCACTATTGAGCCATCGCAAACAAAAAAACTTTTCAAAGGAATTACGGCATGAGGAATTTTATTGCAATAGTGACAACGCTTTTTTTGCTGCTGCCTACCTGCGGTTTTACTGAAATCAAGGAAATCGTCTCCGAAGGTAATTATAGCATGAGAGACGGTGAAACGCCGAGTATCGCTGAAAGTCGGGCGTTGCTTGACGCCAAGAGGATCGCCATGGAACAGGCAGAAACATATGTTGAAAGCTATTCCAAGTTAAAGAATTTCCAGTTGACCGAGGATGAAGTAAAGGTTCTGGCCTCGGGTACGATGGAGGTCGTGATTCTGGATAAGAAAAGAACTATATAGAAAGAAATGTATGAGACGAACATCCGGCAGGAGCGTTGCATGATTCCGATCCGAGTTGCTGCGGTGCAGATGCGGGCACAGGTCGGCGCAATTGCACGAAACCTCTCGTCCGCCGAGGCGCTGGTCCGTGAAGCCTTTCGGCGTGGCGCCCAATGGGTAATCCTTCCCGAGTTCTTCCCCTCCGCAGTAGCGTTCACACCGGCGATGCTCTCGGCATGGCAACCTCTGGAAGGCCCTCCTTTGCAACTTATGCGCAGGCTTGCGCGCAAGCATGATGGCGTTGTAGGCGGGTCGTTCATAGCGAAGTCAGGGCATGACTGCTTTAATCGCTTTCTGCTTGTCTTTCCCGACGGCCAGTACTTCCGTCACGACAAGGATCTGCCCACCATGTGGGAGAACAGCTACTATATCGGCGGTTCGGATGACGGCGTCCTCGCCACCCCCGCCGGCCCTGTCGGCGTGGCCATGTGCTGGGAATTGATTCGTTCCCAGACAGCGCGTAGATTGCTGGCTAAAGTAGACCTTGTCGTGGGTGGGTCATGTTGGTGGGATCTGCGCCTTCCTGTGCCTCCCAAATACGCCGAGGAGCAAGCGCGGTTAAGGGACATGCTGAGACAGGCTCCCGCTCACCTGGCGCGGATGCTTGGCGTACCCGTCGTGCACGCGTCCCACGCCGGTAACTTCGAGGGGTTGATACCAGGGAAAGAGTCGGTGCCCTACGTTTCCCGATACCTGGGTGAGAGTCAAATCACGGACGGCAACGGCCAGGTACTTGCTCGCATGACGTACGAAGACGGCGAAGGCGTGATCATTGCCGACGTCACACCGGGTCAAGTTGCCGGAATCTTAGCGCCGATTCCCGATAGCTTCTGGACCGAAGAGCTGCCGCCAGGCGCAGTCAAGGCATGGGAATACTTGAACCCACTCGGGCAACAATACTACGCCACAACCGTTCGCCCGATTCTCGAAGGCGACTCATTCATAGCATAAGGATATGATACCTGCCTTCCATTGGTTTGTTCAGATGAATATATTGTAGAAAATATATACGCAACTCTGGCAAATCTGAACTTCCGGGCCTTGCATAAGACCTTGTTGTTCATATTGTTTCTTGCCGCAAATGGAGCATATAAGGCCTTTTGAATCAGTGTCGTAATAAGCCAATGCTTCGTCTGGGGATACATTACGTTCCGATGCACTGTCGTGTAGCTTCATATTTTTCATCACCTTTTCATTCAATGATGACACTATGCAGTGGCGAAAAGCGGATGGTTCTAATTACTGAGCATTAACAACCGTCCCCTTCAAACTTATTCTTGTCATATTGCTGCTACAGTTTTGTCTTTTCCAAAAATATAAGCTGCGGTATTAGCTTCTTGGGCTGATGTCCTTGAGATATGATTTCGTGTCTTTTGATATTAACACCATGTATGTTAAACAAGCCGTGACCCTCTGATAGAAAATGGCGGATCAAGGCTCTCTCTAAGAGAGCCAGCTTACTATCAATTTTCTTCCGACTCTTGGAACCTATTTCTCCAATCAGCAGAAAACGCCCGCCCACTCTTGCCTTTTTTAATCTCGACATAAGTTTTAGGTTATTAAGCTGTCCTTTAATGCGCCGATGAAGCCTTGTTGCTTTACCTACATATAAGGCTTCTGTCGTCTTGTGAAATTTCCTGCAAAAAATATAAATTCCTGCGTTATCCGAGATTTTTTCCAAGTCTAAATCATAGATGAAATTTTTTCTAGAACCATCCTTCATTGCCAAGCGTTTTGACCAATTGATTCTTACTTGCATGGATATCTCCTTCTCGGTCTCAGGATTATAATGTAACGAGTTTCAGTTCTATTCTGTTGGAAGTTTGCACATGCAGCACTTGCTCCATTTTACAGAAATCGCCTTTTGCAGAATAGACTGGATTGAAGCAGGAATAACTGGTTTTTCTCGAGATGTCAGTTCCCTCGCGATGTATCTCGCAATTAAAGGCTTACCGGAATCGCCATACAGACCCATTCTTCTTCGTGCATCAGCAGAAAGTTTCTCAAAATCGGGTATTTCGATTGCAAGGGTATCTTCCCATTTGTTAGGAAAACAAGCAACGTTATCATGTATCAATATGGAATTGGGTGGATCGGTATTCTCACCCAGCATACCGAGAAGCTCCTTCGATTTGTCCACAATTTTTGTATCATCATTATCTTTGTCATAATCGAAAAGCATGAAGCACGGTATGCCTAACTCATTAAATATCCTGTATAGCCTGTCCATTGTACCTTTACCCCCAGAATCAACCACGCTGACGTTCATAGAGTCCAAGTGATATTTAGCTGCCTCAGCATAGATAGGTAAAGCGTATTGCTCCGTCGGCCCTTCAACGAGTATGATGCTTTTCGCGAAGAATCCTTCGCTACGATTAGGGTGATAGGCATGAGAATAAAGTTCACGCATAGATTCTTCCGTGGCATCTACACCGTGCCTGACTCTCAGGTCTTCAATCATAGCCGTCATTGGCAACTGCCAAACTACACTCCTGACAGTATTTTTCTCTTCAATTCTTTCTTGAATCGACTCGACTCTAATAATCTCATCAAAATAGGCAACATCCAAGAGTAGCGCGGAGTGAGTGGAAAAAATCACTTGATCACCCGCTTCAGCTATACCCCTAAAGACTCTTCGGATATTGCGCTGGGCCTGCGGATGCATATACAGTTCCGGCTCCTCGACCGCAAAAATCATAGGCTTCCTTTTCTTTTCCCCAGAGCCAGTCACCAATTCAGAATAGCAGTGTAAAATGGAGAAAATTATAACCCTCTGAAGCCCATGGCCTTTATTTGAAACTATATTCCTGAAACCGTCATCCGCGTAAAGATGGGGCGTCGTTAAAAGTGTTTCGACCGAAGGAGACTGGAATTCAATCTCAAGATCACAAGCCATGTATTCTTTCAACACTTTATTCAGCTTCTTTTCCGTCTCGACTATGCTTTCCAGTCTGTCATCTCCACCGACTCGGTTGAGACGTTTCTGAAGGCCCTCCAATGTAACTTCCAAATCAGTTTTTTGCGCTGCAGTTACGCGTTCAAGGACCGCATAAAGCAGCTTACCAAAAGGGTTGGTCTTCGTGACTTTCGCCTCATCAGTGATGTCTCTTACCGCTGGCACAAAAATGAAATGAGAAATGTCCCTTTCAGAACATTAGCATAGCCCTGGGGGTTATCAGACCAGACGTCTATGAAATCGTCAGTGGAAACATGGTTATCAATGAATTGTTTTGCCTTTTCTTTCCAAACTCCAACTCCAGGTTTTGCTGTTCCGATGTAATCAAGAAATTTAGCATCGCCAACCTTTAGGTCATCCTTATTTTTCCACCACTCCTCGATATTCTTCCCGTTTATTCTGCTTTCCTGGAGCCATTCATATTTAGGCACAGGTTTACAAAAATGCTGACTGACAACAGGCTTGCCCTCTTCCGATGGAGCACCTTCTTCATCTGACTCCTCAACCCTCCAAGTAACTGATCGTGCGATATTGAAAGTGTCTCCGAACCTAAGAAAGGGTTTAAGTTTTTCGTCTTCTTTTTCGGCGTCAGTTAATTGGTCAAAAAAAGCTTCGATCCATATCTGCGCGCCAGTATTGCCATTCCAGAATGTCTCTCTATCAACTTTGGTGATTGAGGGATTGAATAATAAGTCTAGCGCTCTTATGACCGATGACTTGCCAGCATTGTTAGCTCCCACAAGAGCCTGCACTGAACCCATATTGATATGCACATCCTTGCAGGAACGATAATTCTTTATGTGAACCCATTTGAGCTTCATGAGACTGCTCTCCTTCTTTAACCCTAATTGTAGCGCTCTTACAGATGACGTATAAATTCTTGTGAATTAACGATAGCTAATAGTCTTGATACCTTCCTCTCAATCCCGCATTGGATCGATGGTAAATTTGCATTATCTTAAAATATTTGTGCGCCAAATAAGCATTTCTAATTTCTGCGAATAAAAAACCCCGCTCTCTGTTTTGAGATACGGGGTCTCGGTAATCAGTCCATACTTCCCTCTCACAAAGGTTAAAGGGTTATGGTTCAATTGTCTTCATCTATATAGTAATTACGACGTATTAGGTATACTCCTGAATAATCAATGTCAAGCTCTAAATAATTGCAGGACCATTCGCATCATTACAAACGTTCACAATATCCAGCCCTAAATCCGCGGCGATTGAAGGCTGTAAAAGGCATGAATAGGAAGAGTGTTTAGCCCTCAACGTGAATATTGCCGTGCAAAATTAATCGTCTATCTGACTTTCGTATGGCCTTAAAAATTTCTCTTGACATGAAAAACATTCTCTGGTCTAATGTGAGCAAACGTTCACATTAAAGATATGACAGAAAAGAAGAGCACACATATAAGAAAAGAGGAAATTGTCCAGGCCGCCTTTAAAGTATTGGACAAAGGAGGGACAAAGGCCCTCACTATTGCCGCTATCGCAAAAACGGCCGGGATGAGCCAAGCCAACATTTATCGGCATTTTGGCGGTAAAGATGACGTCTATACCGCCCTTGTAGACTTTATCGGGGTGTCCGTCATGGGAAAGGCAGCAATCATTGCGGCGGGAAGCAGGAGGCCTCTGGAGAAACTCGAGACCATCTTTTTTTCCCATATAGCGCTGATCGAGGAACACCCCGGCATGCCGCGGCTGATTTTTTCCGCGAACATCCGTCTTGGTAATAGAAAGCTGGGAGAGAAGATATCCTCGCGCTTGCGAGGCTACGTGGAGACACTGGCAGGCATCATTGGGGCGGGCATTGATGAGGGGGATTTTCGTCAAGGGCTGTCCCCACGGGAGACGGCGCTGACTTTTCTTGGGCTGATCCAATCTACGGCGCTCCGTTGGACTATCGGCAGCGAATCCTTCGACATCAAGGCAGAAGCGAAAAAACTGTGGAGCAATTTTAAACAGCTCGTTTGCTAAATTTTTTTGCCCCTTATGTGAATGTATATTCACATTATTATATTCAGATCCAATACGAGTAAATATCAATTTGCTAAGGGAGAAAGGAGGTAGAAACCATGGCCATAAAATATAGCCATATATCGTCCAGTGCAACACTGAATCTGGTGTGTTCGTATAACTTATAATGATTGGTTGACCAATAAGGAGGTAGCTAAATGAGAACAAGAAAAAACATCTTTCCCCCATATCTCATGCTCGCGTTCGCGTTCATCGGAATGGCCATCGCATCTTATGATGTCATTGGGATATATAACAATTGGTTGCTGTGGTGTCCGCCTCCCATTGACGGATGCAATACCGTGGCCTACAGTCCGGACGGGCGCATTTTCGGCGTGCCGATAGGGGTTTATGGCCTGATCTTTTATTTGATCATGATCGTATTGGCGGCACTCCTCGCGTTCTTCAGGTCCTCACACCGCTTGCGCTTGGTCGCGCTTCTCTATGCTGTGATAGGCGTGCTCTTTTCAATATACTTCTTTTACCTTGATCTCGCCTTCATCCGCGCATTCTGCATTTACTGTCTGATATCCGCCATATTGACGGTTCTTCTCCTCATATACGCAATTGCGCACTTTAGTGCACCGACCGACGGCCGAAGGCTGACCGCGAATGAGGGGTAAGAGTTGCACGTCTAACTCTGCGAATGGAATGGGGATAGGAATTAGCAAAAGGAAAAGGGGCTACAGACTGAAATCTGCAACCCCTTGATATGAATGGAGCCGATGGCCAGAATCGAACTGGCGACCTACTGATTACGAATCAGTTGCTCTGCCGGCTGAGCTACATCGGCTCTGCATGTGCAGTCGAGTGATGGCAGTTATCAATTTGTAGTGAAGGGTGATATGAGCCCTGACGGCCGATATCAAGCTTACTTATATTAACACACCTTCCCTGTCAAGATTTAGATGATGAGGGTGAAAGGGGATAAAAGAAAGCAGACCTGAAGGTCCGCACTGGTATAGGATTTCTCCCTTCGGTCGAAATGACGAAGACTAGATTCCCCCCGTATCAAGTACGGGGCAGGCTTACAAGTAGGGAATGACAGGAGGGGAGAAAGAAAGTAATTGACATGGTTATCATCTGATGATAGAAGTTCTATCAAATGAATGAGGATTATGACCTTCAAACTTTATTAGATTTTGATGGCTACACTTACTTCATAGAGAGCGGAAGATATTGGGTAAAATTTGAGGTTCACAGGATAGACCCGACAAAATATGCCCCGCATGGCATAAGTTATTCGATAACATTACATGACGACCACAATGCAAGAATAATCGGATATGATAACGCACATAATTACTTGCCGAAAAAGAAGAGACATAAAGCAAGGAAAATTACCTGGGATCATATTCACAAGCGAGAAAAAGTCTTTTCTTACGAGTTTGATTCGGCGTCCCAATTATTGGAAGATTTCTGGAATGCGGTGAATGAATTTCTTGGAAAGAGGTAACTGCAATGGCACAAGCTATGAAAATAGGGATTATGTCCCGTGAAGACTTTCAGAAGTATACTATTCAAATTGCTAAGGGCCAATTGAAACCGCCCAAGGACGGGCCAAAGATATGGTTTGACTCTGTTGAATCAATGGCGCAAATTCTTAGCAAGAGAAATAGAGAGCTTTTGAAAACCATCAAGGAGCAAAAACCAAAATCGCTTACAGAGCTTGCTGATGTCACCGGAAGAAAGGTAAGCAATCTTTCAAGGACATTAAAAAGTATGGAGCACTATGGAATTGTGCAATTGAAAAAAGAGAGCGGTTCTGTAAAACCATTGGTTCGCGTGACGGAGTTTCGCGCCGTCTTCAATATTTAACTGTAAGCACACACGTCAATTTCAATTAAGAGAGGGAGGCAAACGCCTCCCTTTTGTTTATTGTGAGGCAGACCTGAAGGTCTGCACTACGTACAAGATTTCTCCCTTTTGTAGAAATTACAAAACGCCAAGAAGGCCCACCTAAAGGTACGCCACTACGTACAAGATTTCTCACTGCGTTCGGGACAAAGATTTCTCAGTCGCTGCGCTCTTTCGAAATGACAGAATCCGTCTTCTTTACCTTGACTTTCGAAAGGCCTTTGGTATTATTCGGCAAAATCTGAGGGTTGAGTCCTGCACTACTTACTACTGCGAACACTTTGTGAGCGACAATGGCGCTAAAAGAAAATCAGAAATATAGAAGCTGGGTAGAGGTAGACCTCGACAATTTCAGTAAGAACTGGAATGAGATGAAGCGGCTGGTCGGCCCTGACGTGAAAATTCTTCAGGTAGTCAAGGCTGATGCTTATGGCCACGGCGCAATCGAGATCTCCAACGTCGCCCTGAAAAACGGCGCCGCTCTTCTGGGCATTGCCAATGCGGACGAGGGCGTGCAGCTCCGCGTCAGCGGTATCACAACTCCCATCCTGATCCTCAGTCCCTCCACCAGCTCTGAGATTGACGAGATCATTAAATACAATCTTATGCCGTCCGTCTCGGATATCAGCTTCGCCCGGGAGCTGCAGAAGAAAAGCAAGAAGGCGGATACATCCACACCCATCCATATAGAAGTGGATACAGGGATGGGGAGAGGTGGAACAATTCATCACGAGGCCTTCAAGATGATCGAAGAAGTCCTTGGATTTCCCAATATCGCAATCGAGGGCATATTTACCCATCTGTCGTCCAGCGAAACCATGGTTGAATATAACACAATGCAGTGGAAGCTCTTTAAAGAGCTTCTGGACAAGCTGGAGAAAAATCAGATCCAGATTCCCATCAAACATATGGCAAACAGTGGCGCCATCCTCAATTACCCTCTTTTTCACCTGGATATGGTGCGGCCGGGACTCATGTCTTATGGCATCTATCCCGGACCGGAAACAAGATCAAAGGCGGCCCTCGCGCCTGTCATGAGTTTCAAGACGAGGGTGGTCCTCGTCAAGGAATTCCCCAAAGGATACAGCATCGGATACGGCCGGTCTTATGTAACGGGTAAGCCGACAAAGATAGCGACCATACCGGTAGGATACGGCGATGGATACGGACGCATACTCTCCAATCAAAGCGAAGCGCTTATCGGAGGGGAGCGTGTACCTATAGTCGGGAATATCTCCATGGACATGTGCACCATCGATGTCAGCCGCATCGATAATTGCCGGATCGGTGATGAAGTGGTACTGATGGGCGGCCAGGGCCGTGAATACATATCCGCCGATGAGATCGCGGGAAAAGTACAGACTATCAGTTATGAAATTCTCTGCGCCTTAGGCAAACGGGCGCCTCGTGTTTTCCTGCATAAGGGAAAAACGAATTCCGTGGAGCCGCGTTTGAGGAGAATTTTCATTCCCGAAGAGGAAAAGTCGATCGCCAGGATCGACGGCATTATCCGCCACTGCTTCCAGGCACGGGCCCATGATGAGGAGCTGGGAGATGCGATATACTACGAGATGTTTGAAACTCTCTTTGGGAAAGATGATCGTCAACTGGAGCTAAGAACTAATTTCAGGTATGATATTTCTGTAAAAGAGTTTTCCAAGGAAGAGAGGTTGTCAGACAATAGGGCAGCGGATTACTTCAAGGTCACCACCCACGTCGAATATGTGAAGACCCTGAAGAACCCCTTCTTCATGATAGGCTGCGCCCTGAATGATGAACAATTGGCCTCTTTCTTCAACGACAAGAAATGCGAGTACCGGTGGCTCTTAAGCAGGGGTGATGATCCGGTAACGGAAAAGGATTTCAAGGTCGCCGGAGTGCGCATAGACAATGAAGACGTGCCCATCATAAAGACGGAAAACACCGAGAGGGGTTATGAGGTCTGGTGCGGCGATGACAAGCTCAAGAAGAAGTTGAATAAGCAGGCCAGGGTGGAGATCGAGATTGTTACGAAGAAATCCAAGAGCAGCAATACCTTCTCCGTCTATATCGTATATCCCACGAGGGGCCTTGACATTTCCTTCAATTATGAGGGAGTGAAATTCAAATATGTAAAAGAGGTCAGCTACTTTGCAGGGAAGCAGCCGTATCCGGAGGTCATCCGGAAACAGGGAAAATCGATCAGGCTGCGAATCAGCGACGATGAATGGATCTTCCCCAACAGCGGCGTGACTTTCTTCTGGGATTTTTGATTTTATGAAAAAGCTGAGGGTGGGCATCATATCAGGCGGCATGTCCTCGGAGAGGGAAGTTTCGCTTAACAGCGGCAGGAATGTCTATGATAACCTGGATACTGAACTCTACGAAGGCAAACCAATATTCATGAATGGGGATGGAGGCCTGTGGGTCATCACGTGGCAGCTCGTTTCTCAAAACACAACCGTTGACATATCAGAGCGTCTGGCGAAAGAGGCGCGCAAGATATCATACGAGGACCTGAGAAAGGAAATCGATTTTGCCTTCATATCACTCCATGGAAAGTATGGGGATGACGGATGTATCCAGGGCCTTCTGGAACTCTTGGGAATACCCTACACTGGCCCCGGTATTCTGGCATCAGCTATGGGCATGGACAAGCACATGCAGCAGATACTACTTAAGGCTGAGGGGTTGAAGGTCCCCGACAGTATCATCATCCACGAAAGGGAGTGGATGGAAAATAAAGAAGACGTGAAAAAGAAAATCACAAAACATTTTACGTTCCCTGTTTTTACAAAGCCCACCAGGGAAGGGTCAAGCGTGGGCGTTACAGGCGTCAAAGACGAAGCAGCGCTGGAAAAAGGGATAGAAGACGCCCTTAAATATGATACTGCAATCCTCGTTGAAGAATATCTTCAGGGGATAGAATTCTCGTGCATCGTCCTGGAAGAGGAGGGCATTGCCAGGCCGCTTGATCTCACCGAGATCTACCCGCAAAGCGAATATTATACATATGACGACAAGTATATGCCAGGAAGGTGCAGGAAGTTCACACCGCCCAAGAATATTCCCACCGATGTTGTAGAGAAGATCAAAGTGGAAGTCCTCAAAGCTTACCGGGCATTGGGGTTCAGATCTTATGGACGCATCGATGGCTTTCTTACAAAAGACGGACGGATACTAATTACGGACCCCAATTCTTCGTCCGGCATGGCGCCTTCATCATTCTTCTTTGAACAGGCCGCCGCAATGGGGATGCTTCCCACAATGGTGATATCCAAGCTGATAGAGAACGCAATCAAAATCCATCAGGAAAAGAAAGGGCCGTTATAACGCCGCTGATATGTTCATCCTCGTGCAAAAGCTCCGGGAAATGACTTTACAAAAAAACAAAATATCTCTATAGTTCGCGCTGTTGCGATTCAGAAATTTAAGGATGGGAGAACAGAAGTTGACAGCGGAAAACAGCACAAAGACCGGTAAACTCAAGGTTGGCATCGTCATGGGAGGGGTATCCTCCGAGAAGGAAGTTTCTCTCGAAAGCGGTAGAAACATCTTTAACAAGATCGACCGAAAGAAATACGATCCCGTCGCCATCTTCATGGACAGCAAGGCCGACTTCTGGGAGATACCGGTAAAGCTCCTGATGCGAAACAGCACGAAAGATATTGAAGAGGATCTGTCGGAGGAAGCGAAACACATCCCCTACGAGATGCTGAAGTCCCGGTTGGATTTCATCTACATCGGTCTGCACGGTAAGTACGGTGAAGACGGATGCCTGCAGGGCCTGCTGGAGCTTCTTAAAATCCCTTATACCGGCTCAGGTGTGCTGGGATCTGCTTTAGGGATGGACAAATTGGTGTGCAGGAAGATCCTGGCGGCAAGCGGAATCGATGTACCGAAGACATTTGCTGTTTTCAAACGGGAATGGCAATCCGAAAAGAAAGGGGAAATCCTCGACGCCATTGAAAAAGAGATCCGATTCCCTTGCGTCATAAAGCCCACGCGCGAGGGATGCAGCACCGCCGTGAAAAAGGTAGTTTCAAAAGAAGGCATAGCATCTGCCGTGGAAGAAGCATACCAATGGGATAACACGGCGCTCGTCGAGGAATTCATCGACGGCATTGAGGTTACCTGCGGGGTCATCGAGGACGATGAGATGCTGGCGCTGACTCCCTCTGAAACTATTCCCACCGATGACGTCCTTTCACTGGAAGACAAGTTTCTCTATGGCCAGGGCGAGAATAAGACGCCCGCCAGAGTTCCGGATAATGTGCTGCAGAAGATTAAGGACGTGGCAGTGGCGACCTTCCGTGCCCTCGACCTCAGGGGTTATGCAAGAATCGATATGTTCGTGAGAAAAGATGGAAAGATTGCCGTCCTCGAGCCCAATACACTCCCCGGAATGACACCATCTACCGTCCTCTTCCACCAGGCAGCAGCATCCGGTATTACCCAGACAGAGTTCATTGACCGGGTAATTGCTTCAGCCGTGAAGGCCCACGAGAGGAAAAGAGGGCCGCTGTAGATCCTTTCTGTCATTCCGAACGAATGTGAGGAATCTAAGATCCCTCCCTTTGCTCGGGACAATGATTTCTCAGTCGCTGCGCTCCTTCGAAATGACATCTCTAGCTGCACATAAATGCCAGGAAATATTCAGTAAATCTGGAATGCCGCCGCGAATCCACGCAGGAAGACCCATTCTCACAAAAACATTGACAGAGCCCCGAAAATGCATATATTAGACGCGGCTTTGATGGATAAGCCGGGCAGGTAAATGGTATGGGCATGCATTTTAATCCGGCACAAAGAACACTCGCGAATAATGTGTTTCAACAGGCGGAAAACCTTGCGGGACAGTATTTCCGTTTTAACCGCGAGGAGATGAAGAAATACCGGTACGATGTGAAGACCCTCGCTCATCTTGAAAAACACGAAGTAAGAGATGGGGCATTTGCCCATTTATGCAGGTACCATTTCGGTAAGGATAAGGAGCCGGAGACATCGGATGGTTCTTATTTTTACAGAGTCTGTCTTCAGGACAACCAGATTCTCAATGCCATAGAGAGGGGACATTCGTTCATCAGACTGAACCCCCTGCTGTTATATATTGCCGCGCACGAGCTGGTCCATATCGTAAGGTTCGAGGCGAGGGAAATTGATTTCGATGCCTCTCGGGAAGAAAAAGAGCGGGAGGAAGATAAAGTCCACACGATAACGAGGGATCTCCTTCAGTCCTTGATCTCTCCTGATCTGAGACTTATTTTTGATTGCTTTAGCAACCGTTACAAAATAGGAGATATTTTTAATTAAGGATTATTTGCCGGTGGAGGGTTTATATGCCGATTTATGAATATAAGTGCAGGAAGTGCGGAAAGCAGTATGAGCTCTTTCAGCACATGACCGATCCCGTTGCCAAGACGTGCAAGTTCTGTAAAGGTCCTGTCAGCAAGCTCATTTCCATGACATCCTTTCATCTGAAAGGTTCAGGCTGGTATGCGACCGACTACGGCGGAGCCAAGGCGCCTGCAGTAGAGCACAAGAAAGAAGAGAGCGCGAAATCCGAAACGACCGAAACCCCAAAGACGGAATCGACTGCGAAAACGAGCACGGAGGATTAGGCCACTAAGAAATCTTATCACGAAGAAAGGCTTCCACAGAAGT
>Ga0326726_10002824_pt1 | contig 15871 bp, 12 predicted proteins | sample MHFenrmetagenome_2_FD_207603 | JGI IMG/M metagenome (GOLD analysis project Ga0326726, IMG submission 207603) | Lab enriched peat soil microbial communities from Michigan Hollow, Ithaca, NY, United States - MHF15MN | ecosystem: Environmental > Terrestrial > Soil > Wetlands > Peat | place: USA... | reverse complement strand
CTCGATGAAGGGCGGTCGGCCGGACTGCTGGACGAGAACACGATCAATGACCTGGGTTACGACTACCTGGGGCAAGAGAAATACGATCTGGCAATCGAGGTCTTCTCCTATAATGTGCGGTCGTTTCCCGGCTCATGGAACGTTTATGATAGCGTCGGAGAGGCATACATGAAACGGGGGGCCAGGAAACTGGCGATTGACAACTACAGAAAATCGTTGAGTCTGAACCCGCAGAACGAGGGGGCAAGGAATGCTCTGAAATCGATGGGAGTGAACGAGTGAACGGAGTAGCACAAAGCTTTGCGGATTGCAAAATGGGGAATTCGGACTGTAACAGCACTTTAAAATTTGAAAATTGGATTTTGAATTGGATTGAACTCTCGTTTGTGTTTGGTTTCTAATTGGAATAACTCATGACTCAGATCACCGACGAGTACATGCGGGAACAGTTATCCAGGAGCAGGACCTATTGCTTTGTCCTTCTGAGGGCAACACCGAAACGCAAAGAACCAGGTGCAGATAAACTGGTGTGGGAGCACGGAAGGAGGAACTTTGGTTTGCGGCAGGAAGGACTTCTGGCTATCGTGTGCCCTGCGACAGGCGAGGGAGACGTCAGGGCGGTCGCCATATTTAACGCAGATGTCGTGACCACGAAGAAAATCATGGACGACGATCCCGCTGTGGCGGCCGGAATTTTTACGTATGAGACTTACGAGTGCCGCGGATTTCCGGGAGACAAGTTGCCGTAATGGCTACTATTGAGCGTGGAAGCAAGGCATTTTGGATTTTGAAATGTGAATTTTGAACTGCGTCATGCAATGGGTGTACGGTATTTCCGGGGATACGTAACAACCTTTAGGTGCTTGAATGCGCGATGAAACGTAGTGGGTCGACATTTTGAATTTTGGAATGCGAATTTTGGATTGAGATATGAAAAGACAGTCTGATGCATTCGCGGTCCCCACTCATTGCCAATTACCAGTTGCCCTTTCCGAATTCCCAATTCTCCTGGTCTTACATTCAGTTACATTTTTCCTCCTGTTTTCGGGTTGTCAGACCAGCATGAATCACGCCATACAGGACCGAAGTGCAAGAGTCCAGGACTTCATCGCGAGGAGACTCGGTTTCAATGACTCTCCCGGGCTTCAGTATCTTGTGCTAAATGCAGATTCAACTCTTTTCAGCTATGCCGGGGGCATGGCAGATATAGCGGCGGCCCGAGCCGTACAGGAACATACGACGATGATGATCTATTCGATGTCAAAGACGATCACCGCCGCTGCGGTACTCCAGTTGATGGGGGAGGGGAAAATCGCGCTGAACGATCCTGTCACGAAGTATCTCCCGGATATCCCGTATGGCAGTGAGCTCACTGTCCGCCACCTCCTTTCTCAGACCTCGGGAATTCCCAATCCCATCCCCCTCAGATGGGTTCATCTGGTCGAGGATCACCCACGGTATAACGAGAATGCCACTCTTCAACAGATACTGAAAGATAACGCTGAACTCGACTTTGTCCCCGGAAAGAAGTATGCCTATTCGAACATCTCCTACTGGCTGCTGGGGCACATCGTTGCGAAAGCCTCCGGACAAAGCTACGACGACTACGTGCGAGAGAACATCTTCAGAAGGCTCGACATCCCCGCAACCGAAATTGATTTTGTGATTCCTTCACGAGAGGAACATGCAAAAGGCTATCTTCCAAAATGGTCGTTTGTGAATCTTTTTAAGTCGTTCGTTATCGATGCAAGGTTCGTCGGCGAGTACGAGGACGGCTGGCTCCATATCAACGATCACTATCTCAACGGCCCCTCGTTCGGAGGAGTTGTTGCGTCCGCTCATGCCGTGGGTATATTTCTTCAGGATCAGCTGCGGGATAATTCCCGGCTTTTTACGCGGAATACGAAGGACATGTTATTTGAACAGCAGAAGAATAACGATGGCGAACTGATCGAGATGAGCCTCGGATGGCACATCGGCTCGCTCGACAAAGTCGGCTATTACTTTAAGGAAGGTGGCGGCGGTGGATTCCACTGTGAGATGCGCCTGTACCCCACTCAGAAAGTTGCTACCGTCGTCATCGGCAACAACACCTCATTTGATGCGAAAGGATTTCTCAGCTCGGTCGATGGAGAGTTCTTTGGCAAATGAGAAGGAGACTTTGCACTGCGGATTGCGGAGTGTGGACTGGAAGCGCATTGCGGATCGCGGAATGCTGAGTGCGGACTGTGGGGTGCGGTGAGAGCGATGGCGTTTTGGATTTTGAAATTTGGATTTTGAACTGCGTTAAGCGTAACTCAACCTATCACTCATTGCCAATTGTCAGTTGCCCGTTTCCAAATCCCAATTGCTCCGGTCTTGATGTCCAGAATTCAATGAGCAGCTCCTCCGGTACGCGGCGAAGCCCCTGGGCCTGGGTTCCCTCGCTCTATTTCGCAGAGGGAATTCCGTATGTGCTGGTGATCGATGTTTCGGTGATCCTGTACAAACGTTTCGGGATCTCCAATACGGACATCGCGCTGGCGACAAGCCTGCTCTACGTCCCGTGGATGATCAAACCCTTTTGGAGCCCTCTTGTTGACCTGGCGAAAACCAAACGAGTCTGGATTCTCACGCTCCAGTGTGCCATGGGCCTTGGTCTGCTGTTCGTGTCAATTGCCCTTCACCTTTCGTCATTCTTCACGGTCACGCTCATCCTCTTCTGGCTTGTTGCCTTTGCATCTGCGACCCATGATATCGCGGCAGATGGGTTCTACATGCTGGGTCTTGATCATCACGATCAGACGGCGTATGTCGGAGTGCGCAATACCTTCTATCGTGGGGCCTGGGTTGCAGGACGAGGAGGGATTGTTTTCCTTGCAGGCGCGCTGGAACTGCGCTTTGTCGGTGACGTCCCGCAGGCCTGGTCGCTGGCCTTTGGTGTGGCCGCTCTTTGCCTGATCGGGGTGTTTCTTTTCCATACCCGGGCCCTGCCTCGGCCGGAAACGGACAGGCGTTCCTCAGGTTTGGCCCGAAGCGATGTATTTCGTGAAATCAGAGACATGGTTTCGTTGTTCTTCAGGAGGAAAGGGATTATATCGATTCTTGCATTCCTTCTCCTGTTCCGCCTGGCCGAGGCACAGCTTGTGAAAATCGTATCACCCTTTATGCTTGATCCCCGTGAACGTGGTGGGCTCGGACTTTCTACCGAGGAAGTGGGGATTGCCTACGGGACATTCGGAGTCATTGCGCTGATGCTCGGAGGGCTCCTTGGCGGCTATGCTGCATCGCGCCGCGGCCTTAAGTTCTGGCTTTGGCCAATGGTTGCTGCAATCCACATTCCGGATGTTGTGTTCGTCTATCTTTCACATGCACAACCTACCAGCTTTCTGGTAATCAATGGCTGTATCGCACTCGAGCAATTTGGCTATGGCTTTGGCTTTACTGCGTATCTTCTGTTTATGCTGATGATCTCCCAGGGCGAACACGCGACGGTCCGGTATGCAATCTGTACAGGATTTATGGCGATGGGAATGCTGGTTCCGGGTCTACCCAGCGGTGCCATACAGGAGTGGCTGGGATACAAAGAGTTCTTCATCTGGATCATGATCTCCACGATTCCCGGATTCATCGTCCCTGCACTCGTAAGAATTGACCCCCGGTTCGGGAGAAAAAGCTCATGAAGAATCCCCGGAAAGAATTGACCGTTTTTCTCCCCTGCAGCGATCCTCAAAAACCGCCTGATCTGGCAGCTGAACTGCTCGCTTCGGAGCACGTCGACCGTGTCGTCCTTGTGGTGCCAAAGCGACACCGTGGGCCCTCGAACGATTTTGCACAGATTTCGTCGGGCACACTCACCTCCAGCGAGACTATGGGAAAGGTGGCGGCGAAGACCCGCACACGATTCACGATGCTCATTCTTCAGGAAGCCGGAGTCTCGTTTGCCCGATTCGGGCTGAAGCGTTTTGTCGATATCGGAGAGACAACCGGGGCGGGGCTGGTATATAGCGACTATCAGGATGTCACTGGTGACGAGCGTGTTGCGCATCCGCTGATCGACTACCAGCCCGGTAGCCTTCGGGATGATTTCGATTTCGGGCAGGTTATCCTTTTTCGGAGCTCAGCGCTTACGGCTGCAGTCAAAAGCACGGCCCGCACGCAGTACAAATCCGGAGGCCTTTACGCAGTTCGTCTTGCCCTGAGCAGGAAGAGCACAGTCTTTCATATTGCGGAGCAACTGTATAGCAGGATTCAGGCCGATACGCGGACCGGCGGGGAAAAGCAGTTTGAATATCTCGACCGCCACTCCGAAGACGTCCAACTTGAAATGGAACGGGTGGTAACACAACATCTGAAAGCGATCAAGGCGTACGTACCCCCCGGCGGACTTGAGGTGGATCTCACGGAAGGAACATTCCCCGTTGACGTTTCAGTGGTGATTCCTGTGCGGAACAGGGAGGCGACCATAGCTGCGGCAGTCGCCTCAGCGCTCCGGCAGGAGGGACCGTTCCAGTTCAATGTGATCGTGGTCGATAACCATTCTACGGACAGAACGACTGCCATTGTTCATAATCTGGCCCGGACGGAACCGAGACTGATTCACGTCGTTCCGGAAGAGTTCGGTCTGGGCATAGGCGGATGCTGGAACGAGGCGTTGTTCAACCCGGCATGTGGTCGCTTCGTTGTTCAGCTCGACAGTGACGACATCTACGCGGACGGCACGACCCTCCGGAGAATGGTGGAGACTTTTCACGCGGAGAATTGTGCGATGGTCGTGGGTTCCTATCGCCTGACGGATTTTCAGTTTACTCCCATTCCCCCGGAAATTGTCGATCACCGGGAATGGACAAAGAAGAACGGAAGAAACAATGTGCTGCGGGTAAACGGTTTTGGCGCACCCCGGGCGTTTTTCACTCCGGTCCTGCGGCAGAATCCATTTCCTGATGTCAGCTACGGTGAGGATTACGCCGTCGGCCTGACAATATCGCGTGACTATCACGTAGGCCGGATCGCCGATCCGATTTACATTTGTCGCCGGTGGGAAGGAAATTCGGATGCACGTCTTGATGCAGTTGCGCAGAATGCGCATGACTACTACAAAGACACGCTCCGGTCTCTTGAGATCCGGGCCCGCCAATCGCGCACGGCGGGGCGGAGCCGGGGGCGATGAGTACGACTTTCCGGACTCTTGCTCTCTCTGACGTTGAACTGCATGTCCTGGGTGCGGGGCCCGATCTGCCCTCTCAGGTGCGTGCGCTGCTCGAGCAGCAGAAGAAAACCTGGCCCCTCCTACGGTCGACATACGCCTCGCTCCACAACGTCAGAGTACGCGCACTCGACCTCGAAGGATTTGAGATCCTGCTGCAACACAACCCGGCCAGATTGAGCTCTTCCACGGCCTTGGTCGATGCTGATTCTATCAAGGCACGCCCGTGCTTTCTGTGCGCAGACCGGCTCCCTGCGGAACAACGCGCGATTCTGTTTGCCGGCAGATATCACATATTGTGCAATCCATATCCGATCGTACACACACATCTTACCATTGCGAACCGCGATCACATTCCTCAAGCGGTCGAGGGCTCGGTAGGTGACATGTTGGACCTGACGAGGAGCCTTCAGCCGCTGTTCGTCGTTTACAACGGTCCGGCCTCAGGTGCCTCCGCGCCGGATCACATGCATTTTCAGGCAGGAGAAAGAGGCTCCCTTCCCCTCACCCGCGCTCTGCCTCACCTTCTCGACCCGAACCTGGATCTCCATATCATAGAACGCGTGAGTGTGATACCTGTAGATCTGATGGTTGCCCGTTTCTTCGCCCTTGTTTCGGATGAGGCCGTCGCACTCGAGCGGGCAATTCTATTTGTGAGAAAGGGTCTGGATCATCAACCAGGATGTGAGCCGATGATGAACATTACTGCCTGGTTTTCGGCCGGGGTGTGGACAGTGATCGTTTTTCCAAGAGCAAAACACAGGCCTTCGATGTATTACGCTGACGGGACCAAACGATTTCTTCTAAGCCCGGCTGCGATCGATTGCATGGGCCTCTGCGTCGTCCCCCGCGCCGAAGATTTTGACAGGCTCACGCCGGACATGATGAAGGAAATGTTTGCAGAAATTCTCCCTTCCCGGGCGGTCTTTCAAGGAATTACCGGCCGGATTGCATCGATGCGAAAGTAAAGGATCTCTGCAGTGGTGGCCTTCGACGATGAAAAGAACTGACCACCAATGATCCGTGGATCATCGACAATTGATGTCTCTGGCTCCCTTGATTTTCTATGGAATAATCTTGTCATTCGGTCATTCCCTGGAATCGCAGGTCTTCCTCATACTGAACTATTTCCTCCGTCCGATCGGTGCGAACCCGACCGACGGAGTCATGTAATTCTTTCCTGAGCATCCATATCGGGTGCACATCTCCATGAAGAACCTCACAATCCTTCTCAACGCCGGCCAGTACGACAATCCGAATGCCGTCAAGGACCAGCGATTTGCGATGAACTTGTCTGTCGCGACGGGATTGTTGATGCTCTTTGGCAAGTCGTATGCGTTTCTGATCACCGGGTCAATGGCAATTCTCTCGGACGCTGCGGAGTCTATTGTCCACATCTTCGCCGTGGGGTTTGCGGCGTACAGTCTGCATCTTTCCCGGCGGCCGCCGGACAAAACGCATCCGTACGGGCATGAGAAGATCAGCTATTTTTCGGCCGGAATGGAAGGCGGGCTGATCATCATTGCGGCTTTATTTATCATGTTCTCGGCCATATCGAAATGGATGTCGGGTCTGGCGTTGCAGAACCTCTCCACCGGGACAATCTATACCGGACTCGCGGCGGCTATCAATGGTTGGCTGGGGTTGTATCTGCTGCACAAGGGGAAGAAGACGGGCTCTCTGATCCTGGTTGCGAACGGAAAACACGTCTTGACGGACGTCTGGACAAGTCTCGGCGTTATCATCGGGCTTATGCTCGTGCTTTTGACCGGCCGGCTTGAGTTCGACCCCATTGCGGCACTGCTTGCTGCAAGCAACATCCTCTGGACGGGCGCCCGGTTGATCCGGCAGTCTGTGGGAGGCCTCATGGACGAAGGTGATCCCGAATTGGAGGCGGCGATCACGAGGGCCCTGGAAGAAGAATCGGCCCTGCACAACGTCTCTTTTCACAAGCTCCGCTATCGCACCATCGGCACATCCCTGTGGGTTGATGTGCACCTTTTGTTCCCGGGCGGAATGGTTCTGGATGAAGCGCATCGTATTGCGAGCGAGATCGAGGGTGCGGTTCACAAAAAGCTGCCGGTGTCGATGTATTTTGTAACGCACCTTGAACCAATAGAGGAACATGATGAGGCGCATGAGCGCGCTGAGGCGCCGCATCGGTAGTTTGTTTATGTTGCAGCCGGACCTTGTTCCGCTCGGTGAATTGTCACACATTGCGTGACCTATGCGAAAGTTGCTCTCCCCGTTAATCCGCCTGGATGCACACCATCGTCTCGGGATATCACTTCTTGTTGCGATCGTCGTGGTTGTCTGGCCGGCGGCCGGACTCCCCGGAATATACAGGCTGGTCCTTGGATGGATCGGGTTTACGGCGACATCGCTTGTCCTGGCGTGGAGCGTCATTGTTGCCAGAGATCCTGCGGAGGTCCGCCGGACTGCTCGTCTGCAGGATGAAGGGAGAACGCTGATATTCATCATAGCCATCGCATCCGCGTGCGGGAGTCTGGCTGCGACCGCTGCACTCCTGACATCCGGACGCGGACTTCACGGAGCAGAGTTTGCAGCCATCCTCGTTTCTGCCGTAGCCGCGATTATCTTCTCATGGCTTGAAGTTCACACCGCATTTGCACTCCGTTATGCACATGTGTACTACGGGACTGAGGGGCTCCAGAATTCCCACCATGGCGGATTGCTCTTTCCGGGCGGGAAGCTTCCTGACTATTTGGATTTTGCATATTTCTCGCTCGTAGTCGGCACGACGGCACAAGTATCCGATGTCCAGGTCACGTCACGACGACTCCGTCGGCTTGTGATGATACACGGAATTGTGTCGTTTGCATTCAATACGATTATCCTTGCCTTCACGGTGAATCTGATTGCTCCGGTTGCCTTCGGATGAGTAGCCGTCGCTTGACCCCCGCAGTTCCCATGCCTGCAAACCCTGCCTCGTTCCCGATTGCAGAATTGAGAACAATTTCGGCGGCTCTGCCCGCAAATGTGGTGTTTTTCAACAGTTTCGAATCTCAGGGTCTGGCATGCCCCTTGCGCAGAAATAGCAGGATTATTGGCTCAACGGAGCATCATTGCACCACAACCCGAAAGTGAAAGCCTCTATTCGCCGACAACTCATTTCAGCCGCCGCGATCCTCGCTCTCCTTTCATTTGCGAATGGAAGCTTATTCGCCCAGGATGCCGAACAATGCCTCTCCTGTCACCAGGAGGAGGGATTGAGTATGTCGAGAAAGGGGAGGGAAGTTTCGCTCCACGTCGATCGATCCGCCTTCAAAGCATCAGCGCATGGTGAGCTTGCCTGCGTTGCCTGTCATGTAGGGTTCAATCCCTCAGATCTCCCTCACGCTCGTCGTATCCGTCCGGTTGATTGTACCGGCTGTCATGGCGACGAACAGGTTGCCGCATATGGTCACAGCGTTCATGCGGTGAAGAAAAACGGCGTCCCCGCAGCTGCATGCGCGGATTGTCATACGGCGCACTCTGTAAAATCAATCTCCGGGCAATCCCCAGAGGCGCGAAAACAGTTCGCTCTCGAAACATGTTCGAGGTGTCACGCAGATGTGAGGGCGCAGTTTGTGGCGTCCGACCATGGCGTTGCACTTTTGGCGGGCGTTGCCGGTGCACCATCGTGTGTCGACTGCCACGGTGCGCATGAGACAACAATATCCTCCGACGATTCGTCGCGGACAAATCGTAAGAACCTCTCGGGTATGTGCCTGCGTTGCCACGTGGACAACAAGGAGGTGCGTGAGAGCGTCGGACCTTCGGTTGCGTTCGTCTCGAGCTATGAAAACAGTGTTCATGGCCGGGCTCTACGAGGTGGTAACGAGGCGGTAGCGACATGCATTGATTGCCACGGCAGCCACGAGATCCGCAGGGGCAGCAATCCGCTCTCAGGCGTGGCGCGGAAGAATATCGCCGTCACGTGCGGACGGTGTCACGGTGATATTCTGGATCAATACCAGGGGAGCATTCATGGGAAGGCATTTGCCTCGGGTGTGAACGCTTCGGCGACGTGCACGGATTGTCACGGCGAACACAATATTCTGTCGCCCAGCGATTCCATGTCTCCCGTAGCGGCAAAGAATATCTCCTCCCAGGTGTGCTCGCCCTGTCATGCCTCGGTGAAGCTGGTCAGGAAATACGGACTTGCGACTGACCGCTTTCAGAGTTATTCGGACAGTTATCACGGCCTCGCAGGGAAAGCGGGAGATGTAGAAGTAGCAAACTGCGCAAGCTGTCACGGCATACACGACATCAAGCCATCGAGCGATCCCTCGTCGCGTATAAGCAAGGACAACCTGGTCAAAACCTGCGGAACGTGTCATCCCGGCGCCAACGTGAACTTCACAAAGGGCGCAGTTCATGTCATTGCGACTTCCGGGAGCGACCGGGTGCTGTATCTTGTCTCCACGTCATACATCCTTCTTATTGGTCTGGTCATCGGCTGGATGTTCCTGCACAATCTCTTTGATTTCATCAAGAAGTCGAGACGCACCTTAATGATCCGGCGTGGATCTGTGCCGGCACCTCATGCAGGTCATCGACTCTACCTGCGTATGTCTCTCGGTGAACGCATTCAACATGGCACGCTCCTGATCAGCTTCTTCACGCTCGTGCTCACCGGGTTCGCACTGAAATTCCCGGACGCCTGGTGGGTCGCCCCGATACGAGATATAAGCCCTCTGATGTTTCAGGCCAGAGGCATCCTTCACCGGGTTGCAGGCGTGGTTATTGTCTTGGCCGGCCTTTACCACGTCTATTATCTTCTCGCGACGCCTCGAGGGAAAAGGCTGCTACGCGACCTGATTCCCGTGCGCAAGGATGTCACAGACGCCATAGCCGTCATGAAGTACAATCTTGGATTTTCCGCTGTCAAGCCGCAGTTTGGGCGATTCAGCTATATCGAGAAAAGCGAATACTGGGCTCTCGTCTGGGGGACCGTAGTGATGGGGGCGACCGGCGTTATTCTCTGGTTCGACAACACATTCCTCGGGCTCCTGACGAAGCTCTGGTGGGACGTGGCGCAGACGATTCATTACTATGAAGCCTGGCTCGCCACACTCGCGATCGTTGTCTGGCATTTCTATTTTGTGATCTTCAACCCCGATTCCTATCCCATTAACCTGGCTTTTTGGAAGGGGACGTTGACCGAAGAGGAAATGCAGGAAGAACACCCCCTCGAGCTCGCTGAGATGAAAAAGAAGAGCGAAGAGACCGAAGAGGCGGACGAGGATTTCATATGAGCAGGAAAATGCTCTTCGGAAAACCCGGGAATCGGCGTCGTCGGAAAGCGTCACAAGCGATGCGGTTCAGCGTGCAGCCGGAGGGCTCCCTTGCTGAGGGTATCGCGCTGTCGTGTTTCATCTTCTTCGTGCTTGCGGGTGGCGCCACAGCGAAGGCGCAGGAAAATTCGGATTGCTTTGCGTGTCATGGAGACCGAACGCTCTCAACGATGCGGGGAAACAGAACTGTGCCCCTCTTCGTCGATGAGAAGAAGTTTTCCACCTCGATTCATGCTTCGATCCCTTGCGTCGGATGTCATGCCGATCTGCAGGGAAAGGAACTTCCCCACGACACCCCACTCGCAAAGGTCGACTGCGGGAGCTGCCACAGCCAGGAACAGAAGGATCATTCAGCATCGCTCCACGGAAAAGCGATCGCCCGCGGCGACCCGTTGGCGCCCCAGTGCAAGGACTGCCACGGCAACCATGATATCCTGAAGGCCAGAGACCCCCGCTCTGCCGTTGCCCCGCAGCGCATTCCCTGGGTCTGCGGCAAGTGCCACCAGGAAGGAAGCCCCGTTCAGCGCCAGCGGAATATTCACGAAGATCATATCCTTGAGAATTACTCGGAGAGCATTCATGGCGAAGCCCTGATGAAAAAGGGACTCATCGTCACAGCGACATGTGTCTCCTGCCACACAGCACACAGTATCCTGCGTCATACAGATTCGCGTTCCTCAATCAACCGTAACAACATCGCATCTACCTGTACCCAGTGCCACTCTCAGATCGAAAACGTGCACCGCAAAGTGATCCGCGGGGAAATGTGGGAGAAGAAGGCCCACGTCCTTCCTGCATGCGTGGACTGCCACCAGCCGCACAAGGTACGCAAGGTGTACTATGATCAAGGAATGGCGGACGCCGATTGCATGCGCTGCCATGGAAACCCCGATATCCGTTCATCGAAGGACGGGAGATCGCTTGTTGTCAATTCAGGGGAAATCCGGGACTCCCGTCATACGAAGACTGCCTGCAGCCAGTGTCATGCGCAGGTCAACGCTTCGCGGAGGAGGCCTTGCGAAACGATAACGCAGAAAGTTGACTGCTCTTCCTGCCACGCCGAAGTCGAACAGCAGTACCAGAAGAGCATGCACGGCCTGCTCTTGGCGAAGAACGACCAGAATGCCCCGACCTGCAAGGAGTGTCATGGCACCCACGGCGTTCTGGGAAAAAAGGACCCGAAGTCGGGAACGTTCCCGACGAACGTGCCCGACCTGTGCGCCCGCTGCCACCGCGAAGGCAAGAAAGCTGCGATCCGATATACGGGGGTCGAGCATAATATTATCGAACGGTATACAGAGAGTATTCACGGCAAAGGTCTGTTGAAGAGTGGCCTAACGGTCACCGCCATGTGTACTGACTGTCATACGGCGCATGCTGTTCAGCCGATCACCTCCCCCGAGTCGAGCGTCAATCCGAAAAACGTTCCCGCAACCTGCGGGCGATGCCACCACGGCATCGAGGAACAGTTCAACAGCAGCATCCACGTGACGTTGCTGGGGAAGACCGACAAACAGTTGCCGGTGTGCAACGACTGCCATTCCGCCCACACGATCCGCCGAGCGGACACGGAAGGGTTCAAGCTCACGATCATGACGCAGTGCGGCAAATGCCACGAAGAAATCGCCAAGACGTACTTCGACACGTACCATGGGAAGGTATCCCAGCTCGGCTACACTAAAACCGCGAAGTGCTACGACTGTCACGGCGCGCACGACATCAAAGCAATCGTCGATCCGACTTCCCATCTGAGCCGTGAAAACGTCGTGGCGACCTGCCAGAAGTGTCACCCAGGTGCAACGCGTAAGTTCGCGGGCTACCTCACCCATGCTACGCATCATGATCCGCAGAAGTATCCGCTCCTTTTCTACACTTTTTGGGGAATGACCGGATTATTGGTCGGGACGTTCGTCATTGGCGGACTCCACACACTGATGTGGATCCCGCGTGCGCTGCAAATGCGTCGCAATCGCGGAAAACTCGTGGATGCTCCGAAGGACAATGCGCCAGAGGAAGAAGCTAAGGAAGCGTGATGCTCACCAATAACCTGCCCTCTTCTGACACGGGCGAAAAGCAATATCAGAGATTTACGCGGCTCAACAGGATTCTCCATGCCGTGATGATCGTGACGTTCATCAGCCTTGCGTTCACAGGCCTGACGCTCAAGTTTTCGTATACGTCGTGGGCCGCGTTTTTTTCGCACATCCTTGGCGGGTTCGAATCGGCAGGGTACATTCACCGCATGGCTGCGACGCTCATGGTGGGGGTCTTTGTCGTCCACATTTTCGATCTCTTCCGTCGGAAGAAAGAGGAATTCGGAAGCTGGAAACGCATGCTCACCGGACCGGACACAATGTTTCCCACCAAAAAAGATCTTCGTGACTTTGCCGGCTCGATGAAATGGTTTCTGGGGCTGGGCAAGAGGCCAGAGTATGGCCGGTGGACCTACTGGGAAAAGTTCGATTACTTTGCGGTCTTCTGGGGCATCTTCGTGATCGGATCGACAGGTCTCATGCTCTGGTTTCCCGAGCTTTTTACACTGATCTTCCCCGGCTGGGCCATAAACGTGGCAACGATTGTCCATAGCGATGAAGCGTTGCTGGCGGTAGGCTTCATCTTCACGGTTCATTTCTTCAACACGCACCTCCGTCCCGAGAAGTTTCCGATGGATATTGTTGTCTTTACCGGACGAATGACGATTGAGGAATTGAAACTCGACAAGCCGGCGGAGTATGCGACTCTGGTCAAGAGCGGAACGCTTGAGAAACATCTTGTGGACCCGTATCCTCCCATCGTCATCCGGGGCATCCGTGCTTTTGCCTGGCTCGCTCTCGGACTTGGCTTTCTGATTGTTGTGTGGATTATCTATGCGATGCTTTTCGCATACCAATAGAAAATTGTGGCATGTAAGCGTCGAAAGTTGTACATTTTTGCACACCATCTTGGCCACACCCGTTTGGGCGTGCGCATTGTTCTCCGTTCTTTGCACTTCACGCGTATCAATTCAATTCATGGAGGGTTCTCTGTATGAGAACGATGAGAGCGTTGCTTGCTTTCGTTGTTGCCGTTGCTGTTACGGCGAGCATGACTTTCGCCCAGAATAAGTTCGTGGGCGTCAAGACATGCGCAATGTGTCACAAGATGAAGGATAAAGGGGAGGCGTTCCAGGTTTGGGAAAAGAGCGCCCATGCGAAAGCTTTCGAAGTCCTGAAGTCAAAGGAAGCGGATGAGATCGCGAAGAAGAAGGGCCTGAAAACGGCGGCCTCCGAAAGTCCCGAATGTCTGAAATGCCACGTGACGGGTGGCGGATCGGCGACAAACGTCGAAGCGGGATTCAAGAAGGAGGAGGGTGTGACGTGTGAGGCATGCCACGGCGCGGCTTCTGCTTTTAAGCTGACGCACTCCAAGGGAGACAAGGAGAAGTCAAAGGCTGCCGGTATGCTCCTTCCAAGCAAGACCGATCCTAAGTTCTGCGAAACCTGCCACAATTCCCAGAGCCCGACTTTCAAGGGCTTCAAAATGGCCGAGATGTGGGCGAAAATCGATCACCACGGTCCAGCCAAGAAATAATTCTATGCCCGTCAGCCCGGCGCTGAGGAAATTCAGCGCCGGCGACGGGATGGAACCCCGCACAATGCACCCACACTGTCCCCGGTAAGAAAACATGATCCGGCATGAAGGGAAGAGCTGCGGTCGTCCTGTTCGTCGAGGAGTGAGTGCATGAGAAGGATTTTCCCGAATTCGTTTTACAACATTATTACGCTCGTCGGCAGTGCCATCGCGGCGGTGAGCTTTGGCCTCATCCTGTTCCTGATGCTGCTCGAATCCATGGCGGAAACGCCGAAACCGTACATGGGCGTCATCGCTTTCGTGCTCCTGCCGGGGATCATGCTTGCGGGACTCTTCGTTGCGGCTATTGGAATCTGGCGGGAACATGTGCGGGCGCGGCACGGCAAACCGGTTGAGCATCACCTCCCGCGGATCGATCTCAACAACCCGCGCCACCGGACCGCATTCGCCTGGATCTCCCTTGGACTTATCCTGCTCCTGTTGCTCTCCGCCTTTGGAAGCTTTCAGGCATACGAAAAAACCGATTCCGACCAGTTTTGCGGCGAAACTTGCCACGCTGTGATGGAACCGGAGTTTACCGCATACCAGTTTTCGCCCCACGCACGTGTCGGGTGCGTCAAATGCCATATCGGCCCTGGCGCCGGCTGGTTCGTTCGCTCGAAACTCTCCGGCAGTTACCAGGTTTATGCAACTCTCTTTAATAAGTATCCGCGGCCCATTCCCACGCCGATCGAAAACCTCCGCCCGGCCCAGGAGACATGCGAACAATGTCACTGGCCGAAGCACTTCTTTGCCGAAAAAGAACTGAACAACACATATTTCCTCTCCGACGAGAAGAATACGAAGTGGACTCTCAGCCTGTTGATCAAGATCGGCGGGGGGAATATCGAGGCAGGACCGACGTCGGGTATCCACTGGCATATGAACATCAACAACAAGCTGACGTATATTCCGGCTGATTCCACGCGGCAAGTGATACCGTGGGTCCGCTCCGAACGGCCCGACGGAACCGTTGAAGTGTTCCGCAGCACAGAGAATGCACTGAGCGATGAGGAACTCCAGAAACTCCCCTCGCGCCGGATGGACTGCATCGATTGCCATAACCGTCCCACCCACATTTATCATCCTCCGGCCCGCTCCGTCAACCATGTGATGTCGCTCGGATGGATCGATCCGTCGCTCCCCGGAGTGAAGGGGCTCGCCGTACGCGCACTTGAGTATCCATACACTTCCCGACTGGCGGGGATGGACAGCATCAAATTGCTGTTCGAAGAAGCCTATGTGAACAATGTGTCCGCCATCGATTCAACAAAGAAAAGCCAGGTCGAACGGGCGATTGCCGAGGTTCAAAGGATTTACAGCCGCAACTATTTCCCGACCATGGGCGTCAACTGGCGGAAGTTCCCGGACAACATTGGGCACATGTATTATCCCGGATGCTTCCGCTGCCACGACGGGAAGCACGTTTCCGAAGCGGGAAAAGTCCTCTCGCGGGACTGCAATACCTGTCATACAATTCTTGCGCAGAAGTTCGAACAGGATACGCTCCGGCTGTCGCTGAGTGGAGTTGAGTACAGGCATCCGGTGGATATCGGCGACGCGTGGAAAGAAACGAACTGCAACGATTGTCACAACGCCAATTGACAATGATGGACGAGACCACAACGAAACGAACGGCGGCTCCGTGAAGACTCCGTTGACGTTCTCTTCAGGCCCCATGCATTGCGTGGCCAGTGCTCAGGAACACGCCTAACCCGATTGCCATGAACACCATCGCCACAGGTGAACACGTAGCGTCGAGGAGGGATTTCCTGAA
>Ga0326726_10002823_pt1 | contig 15875 bp, 14 predicted proteins | sample MHFenrmetagenome_2_FD_207603 | JGI IMG/M metagenome (GOLD analysis project Ga0326726, IMG submission 207603) | Lab enriched peat soil microbial communities from Michigan Hollow, Ithaca, NY, United States - MHF15MN | ecosystem: Environmental > Terrestrial > Soil > Wetlands > Peat | place: USA... | reverse complement strand
CCCCGCCCACCCGTCTCGCTGCGCCGAGCGCGCGCCGGTACATCGTGGTTCTGCGGGACACCGTCCGCGACATCTCGGCGACGAGCAGCCGGCTGCTGGCGCAGGGTCGAAGCGTCACGCGTCGCGCCTCATTCAATCTGACGGGTGGCAACGTGCCCCCGAGCGACGAGCGCGTGTACAGCAGCGCGCTCCACGGCTTCGCACAGACGCTGAGCGACGATGCGGTGGCCGAGATGAAGGCCGATCCCCGGGTCGCGTACGTCGAGCCCGATGTCACGGTCCACGCGACCGCGGTGAACACGGAGACGGGGGCGGGCTGGAACCTCGACCGCATCGATCAGCGCTCGCTTCCATTGAACAGCGCCTACTCGTACGGGGTCACGGGCGCCGGGGTGAACGTCTACATCCTCGACACCGGCATTCGCTACACGCACGCGGAGTTCGGCGGACGCGCCCACTTGGGCATCGACGAAGTCACGCTCGGCGGGGACGGCGTCGACTGCAACGAACACGGCACGCACGTCGCGGGTACCGTTGGCGGTGCGCTGGCCGGCGTCGCGAAAGACGTGACGCTCTACTCGGTGCGGGTTCTGGACTGCAACGGCGGCGGCGACATGTCCGGCGTGATCGCGGGTCTCGACTGGGTGGCGTCGCAGAAGGCGACGCAGCCGACGACGCCGATGGTCGTCAACATGAGTCTAGGTAGCACGGCGCTGCAGGCGATGGACGACGCCGTGCGCCGTGCGACGCAGGCCGGTGTCGTGGTCGTCGTCGCCGCCGGGAACGAGAGTGGCGATGCGTGCAATCACTCGCCCGCGCGGGCGCCCGAGGCGATCACCGTCGGCGCGACAGACTGGACCGACGCCGTCGCTTCGTTCTCGAATACGGGCCGCTGCGTCGACCTCTTCGCGCCGGGTGTCTCCATCAGGTCCTCGTACTTCGGCGCGGACACCCTGTACGCGACGGCCAGTGGCACGTCGATGGCGTCGCCGGCGGTCGCGGGTGCCGCTGCTCTCTATCTCGAGCGCAATCCGACGGCGACGCCGGCGACGGTAGCGCAGGCGCTCGTCTCCAATGCTACCGCCGGATCGCTCACGGGGCTTCGCTCGACGCTCGCGCCGAACAAACTGCTCTACACCGGCTTTCTGAATGCGCCGCTGCCGGCTACGCCGACGACGCCGACCGCGACGTTCACGACGTCGTGCACCAAGCTGACGTGCACGCTCGACGCCTCGAAGTCGACGTCGGGTGCCAAGATCACGACGTATATGTGGAACATCGGCGGCGCGGCCGCGACGGGCGCCCGGGTGACGAAAACGTTCACGAGCACCATCGACGTCGCGGTGACGCTGATCGTGAAGGACGCCGCGAACCTCGCCGATACGACGCGCGACACGATCACCTTCACCGACAAGTCGCCTACGGCAGCCGGGTCGGTGACGTGCAAGCGTGCCGTTTGCACCTTCTCGAGCGCCGCGTCGAAGGACGATTGGGCCGTGACGTCCGTGGTCTGGCAGTTCGGCGATGCCGCGACGGCGACCGCGAAGACGGTGGGAAGTGTCTCGCACACGTACGCCTCGCTCGGATCGTATTCGGCGAAGGTCATCGTCGGCGACGCCGCGGGACACGCCGACACCGCGACCGTGCCGGTGACTGCCGCCGACAATGCCCCCGTGGCGAAGGCCATAGTGTCGTGCGTCACGCGCGTGTGCTCGTTCACCAACAAGTCCACCGACGACGGCACGAACACCAAGTACTTCTGGGACTTCGGAGACAACACGACCTCGACGGCGTTCTCGCCGTCTCACACGTATCCGCTCGCCGCCGGGACGTACACCGTGAAGCTCACGGTCACCGACGACGCGAATCAGTCGAGCTCCACCACGCTCACGGTCAATAGCGGCGACTCGGCGCCCACCGCCGCGTTCACTGTCACGTGCACGAAGCTCGTCTGCAAGTTCGACGGGCGTTCGTCGACCGACGACGGCGGGATCAAGTCGTGGGCGTGGCTGTTCGGCAGCACGAACAAGACGGCCACCGGATCGCTGCCGAGCTTCACGTTCCCGGCCGCGGGTTCGTACGCCGTGAAGCTGACCGTGACGGACGGCGCCGGCCAGACGGCGATGGTGACGAAAACGGTGACGGTGACGGCGCAGTAGCTCGAGACGCTTGGCCGCGGTGTTCAGTCGCCCGCGACCGCCTCGGCGTCGTGCTTGCCGCCGTTCAGCTTGTTGCGAAGCGTTCTCACGCTGATACCGAGCAGCTCCGACGCTTTCGTACGGTTGCCGCGAGAGACTTCGAGCGCGCGCTCGATGAGCTTTGCTTCCGCATCGTTGACGTTGAGCGACGTCAGCACGACGGCGCCCTCGGGGACCATCGTCGCCGTCGCGGTCGCCGCGCCGTTGGACGCGCCGCCGCCCGCGGCGAGCGCCGCCAGCTCGCTCGAGCCGATGCGCGCCGGCGTCGGCCCGCTCCACGCGCCGCTCAGGCCGAAGCGCTGACCGTCGAATGCGTGTTCTGGGATCACGGCGTCGCCGCTGAGAATGACGGCGCGCTCCACGGCGTGCTGCAGCTCGCGGATGTTCCCCGGCCACTCGTACGCCTGCAGCAGACCGATGGCTTGCGGTGAGATGCCGCTGATGTCCTTGCCGATCTCCTGGGCGTAGTGCGTCGCGAACCGGTACGCGAGGAGCGGAATGTCATCCTTCCGCTCGCGAAGCGGCGGTAGCCGGACCGGAATGACGCTCAATCTATAGTAGAGGTCCTGGCGGAACTGGCCGGCGGCGGAGTAGGCGGCGAGATCGCGATTCGTCGTCGCGACGATCCGCACGTCCACCTTGATGGCGGTGGAGCCGCCGACGCGCTCGAACTCCTGCTCCTGGAGCACGCGGAGCAGCTTCGCCTGAAGATCCAAGCGCATCTCGGAGATTTCGTCGAGCAGGAGCGTGCCGCCGTGGGCGCGCTCGAACGCTCCCTCCACGCGCTTGATCGCGCCGGTGAAGGCGCCCTTCTCGTGCCCGAACAGCGCGCTCTCGACGAGTCCCTCGGGGAGCGCGGCGCAATTGAGCTTGATGAACGGCCCGTCGCGGCGCTCGCTCTGCGCGTGAATCGTGCGCGCGAACAACTCTTTGCCTGTGCCGGATTCTCCCTCGAGCAACACCGTGGCGCGGGTCGGCGCGGCGGTGGCGACCGTCTGCAGCACTCGCCGAATGGCCGCGCTGTCGCCGATGATCTGTCGCTCGTTGCGAAACTCCATCACTTCCCGCCGCAGGCGCTCATTCTCGCGGCGAAGTCGCACGACCTCGAGCGCCTGACTTACCGCGAGCTCCAGTTGCTCTGGACGAACGGGTTTGGTGATGTAGTCGATCGCGCCGGCCTTGATCGCTGCGACCGCGTGCTCGATGCTGCCGTATCCGGTCAGCATGATGAGCGGCGTCTCGTGGCCCTCCTGGCGCAGGAGGGCGAGGAACTCCAACCCGGTCAGCCCCGGCATCCGGTAGTCTGAGATGATCAGATCTACCGTCCCGGCAGCAAGTGCCTGGAGCGCCTGGGGGACGTTATGGGCCGATACTGTCTGATGACCGGCCCGCTCGAGCGTATCCTGGAGGATCAGCCCGATTGCCGGCTCGTCATCGAGACAGAGAATCGTTGCCATAGAATGGTTTAGGTCAGCCGCTCAAGTTCCGGCGGCAGCGAGACGATACTGGGAACAGACGCGTGGACTCGGCAGGGGGCAACTTTTGCCTAGTCGTGAAAGTGGCCGTTAGGAAAAGTGGGAAGAGGGAAGACGGAAGTGGGAAGGGGAACGAGGTTACAAAGTTTGTCGCGCTCCCGTCCGATTCTTGATGTAGACCGCCTCTATCCGATCCCACTTCTCCCCAACCGCTTCCCCCGCTCCCCGCCTTCGCTTTCCTCTTCCGCTTCCCGCGACATGAGAATTACCAACAGCATCATGACCCGGGCCCAGTTCGACGGGCTGTCGGCGGCGATGGCGGCGCTCGAGAAAGCGCAGTCGCAGGTGACGAGCGGCAAGCGTCTCCAGCAGGCGTCGGACGACCCGACAGCCGCGATGCGCGTGATGAACACGGACAGCTCGCTCGCCGCGCTCGATCAGTACCGTTCGAACGTCCAGCTCGCGTCGAACCGCATCAATATCGAAGACAGCTCGCTGCAGCAGCTCGGCGACCTGATCACGCGCGCCAAAGAGCTCGGCCTCGCGCAGGCCTCGGGCACAGCGGATTCCAGCACTCGCTCGGTGGCCAACGCCGAGGTGCAGCAGCTCTTCACGCAGGCCATCTCGATCGGCAACACGCAGTTCGGCAACGAGTACATCTTCGGCGGCGCACAGTCGCAGACGGTGCCGTTCACCTCGAGCGGCAGCGGCGCCACGCTCAACTGGGCGTCGACCAATCCGCAGGGCACGCGCCAGGTCGCGATCGGCGACGGCCAGACCATCGCCGCGTCGCTCGACGGCTCGCAGCTCCTCATCACCTCCGGCGTCCTGGATTCCATCAAAGCGCTGTCGGTCGCGCTCGACCCGACGTCGCCGACCTACGGCCAGGCCGGAATCTCTGCGGCGATGAACCAGCTCGACGCCGCGTTCAACTCGATTCAATCGCTCGTCGGCGACGTGGGTGCGCGGGGCAAGCAGCTCGATACGACCCAGCAGAATCTCGTCGCCTACAAATCGAATCTCACGACGTTCAAGTCCGATCTCGAGGACGTCGACGTCGAGCAAGCCGTGACCGAACTCACCAACAGGCAGATGGCCTACCAGGCCGCGATGCTCGCCACGACCAAAGTCATGGGTCTCACGCTCACCGATTACCTCAGATGACCCAGTTGAAGCTGGTCGACGCCGAGCCGGACATCATCACGGTGCGTTCGGATCTCCTCGGGGAGCTGCAGATTCGCCCATCCGAGTCGATGTACTTCGCCAACGGCCTGCTCGGGTTTCCCGAGTGCCGGCGGTTCGCCCTGGTGCGGGCAGAGCACGACGGCTTGTTCTGGCTGCAGTCGATGGAGTACGCCACCCTGGTGTTCCTGCTGGTCGATCCATTCGTCGCGGTGAGCGGCTACACGATCGACGTCGCGCCCTCGCAGCTCGCGGATCTCGGCGCCTATCGGCCGGCGGATATCGCGCTCCTCTCGGTCGTCACGCTGCCGGCGAGGCCCGGCGAGACGGCGACGGCGAATCTGCAGGGTCCCATCGCCATCAACTTCGTGACCCACGCCGCAAAGCAGCTGGTCTTGAGCGAAACGGACTTCGGCGTACGGGTGCCGATTGATCTCAAGCTGCTCACGACGCAGCAAAAGGCGTGAACTAAAGTCGCGGAACCCTCCGCCGATAATGAACTGTGGCGACGACTAATTGAGCCGACGCCTTGGAGCACGGACGCTCCGACAACAGTTCATGGAGGAACACACAGATGCGCATCAACACCAACGTCAGTGCGATTCAGGCCTACACGAACCTCGGCCGGGTCCAGAACGCGCTGCAAGAGTCGATGGCGAAACTGTCGTCGGGTCTTCGGATCACCAAGGCGGCGGATGACGCGGCCGGCCTCGGCATTGCCAATAACCTCCGCGGCGCCACGCGCGCGCTGAGCCAGGCATCGAAGAACGGCGAGCAGGCCTCGGCGCTGTTGAACGTCGCGGAAGGCGGTACCTCCGCGATCGAAAGCATTCTCGAGCGCATGAAGGAGCTCGCGGCCCAGTCGGGGTCGTCCAACTCCGGTGACCGCGTGCAGCTGCAGGCCGAGTTCAACACGCTGCGCACCGAAATCTCGCGTATCACGCAGACGACCCAGTACCAGGGCAACAACCTGCTCGACGGTACGATGGGCAACCAGATCGACACGGTGAACTCGACGATCACGACCGGCGTGCAGGCCAGCACCGTGCAGATCAACGGCGCGAAGGCGGACACGTACACGATCGCCCTCGAGAGCGCAACGACCCTGAGCCTGACCAACGCCAACGGCGACAAGCAGGTCGTGACGGTTGGCGCGGGCGTGCAGACGGTCAACTTCTCGCAGTTCGGCGTCTCGTTCAAGACGGCCGCGACGTTCGATCCGGGCACCATCGCCACGACCCCGGACGGTGAGAACGTCATCGTCACCGCGGGCACGTCGGGCGCGGACTTCCTGGTCAGCGCGGCGGCGGGTCAGTACACCAGCAACGACCTCGTGTCGCTCGCTACGTCGATCGACCTCACGACGGGCGCGACGGGCCTCAACATCGCGGCCTCGGATATCAGCACGCAGACCGGCGCGCAGACGGCGTTGAGCTCCCTCGACAGCGCCCTGACGACGGTCAACAGCGCGCTCGGCAGCATCGGCGCGGCGCAGAGCCGAATCGGCTTCGCGCTGGACAACACCAAGACGGCGATCGCCAACTTCGCCGCCGCGGAGTCGACCATCCGCGACGTCGACATGGCCGAGGAAATGACGAACTTCTCGAAGGATCAGATCCTCGCCCAGGCCGGCACGGCGATGCTGGCGCAGGCCAATCAGTCGGCGTCGAGTGTGCTCCGACTGTTCCAGTAAGCTCTCCCGATCGAAGGCTCCCGAAGGCGGCGAGGAAGGATCCTCCCGCCTTCGGGAGTTTCGGCTTTCTGCCGATACTTTGACGATAGAGTCACATAGCACGTCGTAATCCGCACGCGTCGCTGTTCGCCGTTCTCCGCACGTCGTTCGCCGTACTCGAGGTCCCATGTCCAGCCCCATCTCGTCCGTCAACGGTCTCGCCAGCGGCATCCAGTGGCAGCAGATGATCGATCAGATCATGCAGCTGGAGCAGTCGCGCACGCTGGATCCGATCACGACCCAGGAGACCACCGATCAGGCGCGGCTGGCCGCGTGGCAGAGTTACAGCGACGTCGTCTCGAAGCTTCGCGACGCCGCATCGACGATTCGCGACGGGACCGCGTTCACGTCGTTCCAGGCCAGCGCCGCTCCGAGCCCGACGAGCAATCGCACGCTCCTTTCGGCGACGGCGGCATCCGGCGCCGTGCCCGCGACATACAAGGTGGAAGTCGACGACATCGCGCGCGCCGAGAAGCTCGGTAGCTCCCCGGTGCAGGACGCGACCGTCGCGCTGAACGTGTCGGGCGACGTGTTCATCGGCGGCCGTAAGCTCACCGTCACGGCGAACGACACGCTCACGTCGGTCCGCGACAAGATCAACGCGCTCAACACCGGCGCCAATCCGTCGCACGTGAGCGCATCGATTCTCACCGTGTCGACGGGCGTCAACCGGCTCGTGCTGACCAGCGACACCACCGGATCGGCGGGCATCGAGCTCGTCGAGAACGACGGCAGCACCGTGCTGTCGTCGCTCGGATTGGCGAGCAGCTCGCTCGTCGCGAACACGATCGGCGGCAAGGCGCGCAGCTACGGATTCACGACGTCGTCGACGCCCATCGGCCAAGCGCTCGGCGAGACGATGCCGGCCGCGGGCAGCTTTCAGGTGAACGGCACCGTCATCAACGTCGACCTGAGCCAGGATTCGCTCGCGACCGTCGCGTCGAAGATCAACACGGCGCTCGGCGCGAACACCGCGACCGTGAGCTCGGAAGTCGTGAACGGCACGACCGTGTCGCGGCTGCTCGTGAACGGCGCCGTGACGGCCGATCCCGGCGCCGGACCGGCGGACCTTGCGATCAGCACGCAGAACCTGCAGCAGCTCGGCTTCCTCGAGAACGACCGCACCGCATCGCAGCTCGTCGCGCCGACCGACGCACAACTCAAGATCGACGGCATCGCGCTCACGCGCAGCACCAACACGATCTCCGACGCCCTCGCCGGCGTGACCCTCACCCTCCAGCAGGCCGAGGTCAACACGGCGGTCGACGTCACCGTGTCGCGCGACAACTCGGCCGCGGTCAAGGCGGTGCAGGATTTCGCGTCGGCGTACAACGCCGTGTCGCAATACGTCGCCACGAACACCGCGGCGAAGGGACCGTTGGCCTTCGACACGTCGATCCGCAGCACGCTGGCGCAGATGAAGCGCGTGCTCGTCGACAACGTGGCCGGACTTCAGAACGGCATCTACACGAGCCTTCCGCAAGTCGGCGTCGCGCTCGACAAGAACGGCGTGCTGCAGGTGGATACCACGAAGCTCAACGCGGCGCTCGACGCGAGCCCCGACGCGGTGAAGGCGCTGTTCGCGACGAACGGTACGTCGACGCTTTCGACGATTCGGTACTTGAGCGGCTCGTCGTCGACGCAGCCGGGCACGTACGCCGTCGCCATCTCCCAGGCCGCCACCACGCCCACCGCCACCGGCAGCGCGATCGTCGGCACGTACGGCAACTCGGCCGTCGCCAACACGATGAAGGTGACGGACAGCTACACGGGGAAGACGAGCACCATTGACCTCGTCGACGCGGATACCGCTTCGACGATCGCGTCGAAGCTGAACGTCGCCTTCGGGTCGGACGGGCTCCGTCTCGGCGCATCGGTGGTGAACGGCAACCAGCTGAAGATCGACGGCCTGCAGTTTGGAACGCGCGCGACCTTCACGCTCCAGTTCCTGCTCAACGCCGTGGACGCCGGATCGCAGCTCGGCTTCAACACGACGCCGTACGCCGGCGTCGACGTGGCCGGCACGATCAACGGCAAGGCGGCGACAGGGGCCGGCCAGATGCTCACCGCGCCGGTGGACAGCACCAATCCCGCGCAGGGTCTCTCCGTGTTGTACACGGGCACGACGCCGCCGGAAACGGCGGACGTCACCTATGTGCTCGGGCTCGGCGGCACGATGTTCTCGTCCGCGGATAGCCTGACGCGGTCGGGCGACGGCACGATCCAGGCGCAGGAAAACAACATCCAGTCGGAGATCGACCGGCTCGCGAAGCGGGCTACCGACACGCAGGAGCGCTTGGATCAACAGCGCGCGTCGCTGACCAAACAGTTCACGGCGATGGAGACCGCGCTGTCGAAGCTACAGTCGCAAGCCTCCGCGCTGACGAGTCAGCTGAACTCGCTTCAGCAGTCGAACGGCTGAGCCGATCATTAGATCATGAGCTACTCACGGCAGGGCGTCGCGTACCGCGACCGCGAGATCCAGACCGCGTCCCCGAGCCGCCTCGTCGTGCTCGTCTTCGACTGCGCCTTGTCGAACCTCCTCCGAGCGCGCCGAGCGGTGCAGGCGGGCAAGATCGAGGAGCGGGTCGAGGCGGTGGGCAAGGCGCGCGAGGCGATCATGGAGCTGCTCGTCACGCTCAACCTCGAGCAGGGCGGGGTTCTCGCCCGCAACCTTCAGTCGCTCTACTCATTTATCTTGGCCGAGCTGGTCGACGTTGCCCGGCGGCCCGACGGGGCGCGACTCGAGTCCGTCATCAAGATGGTCGGCGAGCTGCGAGCCGCGTTCGAGACGATTGCCGTCGACGCGGCGAGAAACCCGGCGGCGTAATGACCACGGCGCGGACGAGCGCTATCGCGGTGCACGTAGAGGCCGCCAAGCGGCTGCTCAGAGAGCTCGAGCAGCACGCCGAGACGGCGCTGCACGCGCTCGGACGCGAGAGCGGCGCGGAATTCTTCGCGGCCGTCGACGAACGCGATCGCATTCTCGGCGAGCTCGATGGCATCGTCGACGCGCTGACGAGCGAGCGGAACGCCCCGGGTACGTCGCCGAGCGACGAGGATCCCGAGACGTCGTCCCTCTTCGCCGAGATGGCGCAGGCCGCGGCGGTGGCGCTCGAGTCCCACGATCGGCTCGCGACCGAGACGCGTCGCGAACGTGATCGACTCGCGGCGGCGCTTCGGCGGACGGTGCGGCCGGATTCGGTGGCGCACCAGTATGCCGCGTCGAGTGGTCCACGGAGCCGCACGATTTCGGTCACGGGGTGAGCGAGATGTCGGAGCGCGTGGTGGACGCAGCCGCGGGGGCCAAGCTCTCGGCGGACGCAGCTCGTGTGGCGCGGGAGTCCGGGGCAGAGCCCGGCGCGGCCTCAGGCGCGAAAGTGCCCGAGCGATACGAGCAGCTGCTCGAGAAGCTGGCGCGCGCCGAGGAGGAGCTCGGAACGGCCGACGGCGCAGGCCGCAGCGGGTCGCTGGAGGAGGCGTCGAGCATCGTCTTCGATCTGCTCTACGCGCTCGACTTCCGGCGCGGTGGCGAACTGGTGCCGCGGCTGGCGGCGCTCTACGGCTACATCGGGAACGAGCTGCTGAACGTGGGCCGGACTGGCGATCGGGAGCAGCTCGCGCACCTTCGTGACATGATCAAGACACTTCGCCAGAGTTGGTACGACAGCGAGGCAGCGGCGTAGGCGTGGGCGACCCCGGACGTCCCATGGACGCAGCCGGCGACAACGCTCATATGTTGTTGTAGGGTAAAGCTTTAGCAGGCAGAGCTCAGGCTGTCCGTCGTTCGCGGGGAGACCGGGTGCGCCGACGCTGCCGGATCCAGGCGCAAAACGTGTCACCAGCGCGTTAAAGAATCCCGCCCGACGTCCGATAATCAGCGAGTGGAGGAAACAAATGCAAATTTATCCGAAGAACTCCGGCCCGATTCGGCCGGAAACCACTCAGTCATCGCAGCCTGCCGGCGTCGCGGATAGCGATGCCGTTCGTGGCGTTTCGCCGACGCCCGCCAGCGTGGATCGGGGCGACAAGGTCTCGATCTCCGATGCGGGCCGTGCGTTGGCAGCGCGAGATGGCGGGCCGAATGGCGCGGCGCTCGATCCCGCCCGCGCATCGCAGATTCGCGATCGCGTGCTGAACGGCGCGTACGACACTCTGGAGGTGGTTGACGCGGTGGCGCGCCGACTCCTCGACTCCGGCGACCTGTAGCCCTCGATGTCCACGTCCTGGACGTCCCACCGATGAAGTTTCTCGTCGTCGACGACTCGCTCACGATGCGCCGCATCATCATCAACGCCCTCCAACGGATCGGCTACAACGACACCGTTGAGGCGAGTGATGGGAAGGAAGCCCTCGAGAAATTCGACGGCAGCATCGGCTTCGTGATCACGGATTGGAACATGCCTTCGATGAGCGGCGTCGAGTTCGCTCGTGCCGTGCGCTCGAACAGCGTCGGCGCGTCGGTGCCGATCCTCATGGTCACGACCCGCGGCGCGCGCGAAGACATCGTCGCGGCCGTGGAAGCGGGCGTGAACAACTACATCCTCAAACCCTTCACGCCCTCCGTGTTGAAAGAGAAGATCGACCGGCTTCTGGCCGGTCTCGGGGCGGCGGCTTAAGGACATCCTCATGAGACCCGCGGAAGAGCTGCTGTACGACTCCGAAGCGTCGTTCCGGCTCGTGGACCACGCCATTCGCGAGCTGAGCGCCTCGGGCGCCGAGCTCGATCGCGAGGCCACTGGCTTCCTCGCGCACGTGATGGCGCAGCCGGGCGGGTTCGCGGAGTTGTCGCGCACGCTCCTTCGCGCCTACGCCGAGACGGCCGGCATCGTCGGCCGCTTCCGCGAGACCGCGGGGATGCTCGATTCCAGCGGGATCGACAAGCTGCAGCAGATGCACGGTCACCTGCAGGAAGTGTCTTCGGCGACCGAGACCGCGACCCACGGCATCCTCGACGGGCTCACGCGAGCCGTCAGCCTCGTGGAACAGCTCGATGGTGAGGGTGGCGTCAGCGAGGCGGATCGCCGCCGCATGATGACGTCGCTCCGCGAGGAGCTGGGCGGCGTCGTGAATCAGCTGCAGTTCCAGGACATCACCGCGCAGCAGCTCAGGCACATCGAAGGGCAGCTCGCGGACATGAATCGGCGCATCACCCAGGTCGTGAAGATCTTCGCGCCGCCGGCGGTGACGTTCGCCAGTCCGGAGCCGCAGGTGGCGTCGTTCGGCGAAATGCATCTCGCCGCGGAGAACGGCCAGGCGGTAGCCGACGAGATCTTCGCCATTCGGGCGGACCGAAAGTCGGCGTAGTCCCCTCTCTTCGACGGCCCGCCGATGATCGCCTCCGAGCTCGCCGAGATCGCGTGCCGACTCGATGAGCTCGCGGCGGGACACCCCGCCGCTCTCGACGTCCTTCGCCCGGCGCTGCACCGCGTCGTGGTGTCGCCGAACCATCGCGCGGCGGTCAAGACGCCGCTCGTGCAGGCGCTGCTCCTGCTCGACGACCCGCGCGTCGCCGGCGGCTCGAGCGGCACGCACCTCTTCGCCAAGATTCGCAAGCTCGTCGCCGCCGCGTCGGCCGCCGCTGCCGCGACGCCGAGCGCGCCGGTGCCCGCGGTCGCGCGCGCCGCCTTCAGCCCCGACGCGCTCCTCGCGCCCGGCATCGATCGCGCGCTCGTCGACGAGTTCGTGAACGAAAGCCGCGAGCAGCTCGAGATCGCCGAGGCGGCGCTGCTCGTGCTCGACAGCGAGCCGGACGACATGCGCTCGCTCGAAACCGTGTTTCGCTCGCTGCACTCGATCAAGGGCACGTCGGCGTTCCTCGGCATCGAGCACGCGACCGAGCTCGCGCACCACGCCGAGTCGCTCCTCGCGCGCGTGCGCTCCCGTGCCGCTTCGTGCACGGGCGACCTCGCCAACCTGCTGTTCCGCGCGATCGACATGCTCGACGCGATGCTCTGCGCCATCGAGCGGGCGGCTGACGGCGAGACGCCGACGGTGCCCGAGGGCTATCGCGAGTTGCTAGCCACGATGCGCGAGAATCACGCGGCCGCGAGCGACGCGCAGAACACGCAGCGCCGGAACTCCGGACAGTTTCGCCGCCTGCTCTCGGGCGATCTCACCGTGCGAATTCGCGCCGACGAGCTCGACCGGCTAGTCCGCGGCGTGCGCGAGCTGGTGCTCGCGCATGCCATGCTGGCGCGCGACGCATCGCTGCGCTCGAATCCCGACCTGGCGCGCAAGACGGCGTTCGCCGAGCGGCTGGCGTTCGAGGTCGAGGACATGGCGCGCGAGCTGCGCACAGTGCCGTTCGCCGCAACGCTCCAGCGCCTGGCGCGGATGGCGCGCGATTGCGCGTACCAGTGCGGCAAGACGATCGACCTGGCGATGGTGGGGGACGACGTCGCGATCGAGCGCGTGATGGCGGACGCGCTCGTCGATCCGCTGATGCACATGGTCAGGAACGCCGTCGACCACGGGCTCGAGTCGCCCGAGGAGCGAGCGCGAGCCGGCAAACCGCCCGCGGGCCGCATCGGCATTTCCGCGCGCCGCGCCGGCGCGCAGCTCATCATCGAGCTCAGCGACGACGGCCGCGGCATCGACCCGCGCCGCCTCGTGCGCGTCGCGGTCGAGCGCGGCTTCGTGTCGGCCGACGCGCGGCTGAGCGACGACGACGCGTTCGCGCTGCTCTTCCGCCCGGGCTTCTCTACCGCGGCGGTCGTCACCGACCTCTCCGGCCGCGGCGTCGGCATGGACATCGTGCGAACCAACCTCGACGCCATCGGCGGCAAGATCGAGATCACCTCTCGCGTTGGAGCCGGAACGACGTTTACCATTCGACTGCCGTTCCGGACGCAGTCGGCGCACGACGACGCGCAGACCTGGGCAGAATCCGAGAGGACGATCGGCCTTATCGCATGACACCGTCGGTGCTCGATGGACGCGAGTCGTGGACGCGGATGGTGATCGCGATCTCCGGCTCGAGCGGCCTCATTGGCTCGGCGCTCGTTCGTGCCTTGGGAGCGCACGGCCACGACGTCCGCCGGATCGTGCGCGGCGCCCCGTCAGCGGCCACCGACATTGCCTGGGACGTGGAGCACGGCACCATCGACGCGGCGCGTCTCGACGGTGTGGAGGCAGTGATCCATCTCGCGGCAGAGAATCTCGCGCAGCGGTGGACGAGCGCCGCGCGCCGCCGCATCCGCGAGAGCCGCGTCGCCGGCACCGCCGCGCTCGCGCGGGCACTCGCCGAGATGGAACGCAAACCTCGCGTGCTCCTCAGCGCGTCGGCGGTTGGCGTGTACGGCAACCGCGGCGACGAGACGCTCGACGAGCAGAGCGCGACCGGCAACGATTTTCTCGCCGAAGTGTGCACGGCGTGGGAGGCGGCCACGGCGCCGGCGAAGGACGCCGGCATTCGCGTCGTGCTGCTCCGGTCGGGTCTCGTGCTGTCGCGCGACGGCGGCGTGCTCGCGAAGATGCTGACGCCGTTCAAGCTCGGCATCGGCGGTCACCTGGGGAGCGGCCGCCAGTGGATGAGCTGGATCTCGATGGACGACTATTCGCGCGCGGTGAACTTTCTCCTCGCGACGACGGCGATCAGCGGTCCGGTGAACGTGGTGGCGCCGAACCCGGTGACGAACGCGGAGTTCACGCGCACGCTCGGCCGCGTCCTCGCCCGGCCGTCGTTCTTCCCCGTGCCGAAGCTCGCGCTCAATCTGCTGCTGGGGGAGTTGGCCCACGACACCGTGTTGGCGAGCCAGCGGGTCGTGCCGCGCCGGTTGCTGGAAGCCGGTTTCGACTTCCAGCACCCGACGCTCGAATCAGCGCTTCGCGCCGCGCTTACGCAATCAGGGCGCTGAGCCGGTCGCTGAACACGCGGCTCGCGGTGAGCCGCGTACCGTCGCGCATGATCACGATGTACTCGCCGTGGAACCACGGCTCGAGCTCCTTGATCCGGTCGATGTTCACGATCGCCGACCGGTGGATGCGCACGAACGTCTTCGGGTCGAGCTTCGCCTCCATGTTCTTCATGCTCTCGCGGAGGAGATGCGCGTCCGCCTTCGTGTGCACTTTGACATAGTTCCCCGAGGCTTCGACCCAATCGATCTCCTCGGCGCGCACGAAGAACACGCGGCCGCTCGACTTCACAATGAGGCGCTCGGGATACTTCCGCTCCTCGCGCAGCTCCTCGAGAAGCGACACGAGCCGCGAGTCGATGACCTGCCCCTTCTTGGCGGCGAGCTGCGCCCGCGCGCGCTCGAGCGCCTTCTCGAACCGCGTCTGATCGAACGGCTTGAGCAGAAAGTCGAGGGCGTGGATCTCGAACGCTTGAATGGCGTGTCCGTCGTGCGCCGTGACGAACACCACTGCCGGCAGGCGCGCGGGATCGAGGTTCTCGATGACCTCGAAGCCGTTCATGCCGGGCATCTGCACGTCGAGAAAGACCAAGTCGGGTTGCTCGCGGTCGATCGTCTCGACGGCGCTTGCGCCGTCGGCGCACACGCCGACGATCTCGACGTCGGGCTGTTCCTCGAGGAGGGATTGAATGCGATCGCGCCCGAGCTCTTCGTCGTCGACGACGACGGCGCGGATCTTCGGGGTCATCGGGGTCACTGGCTGAGGCTGGGTCATCAGTCTGCCGCCGCTGGTTCGTAGGAGGAGAAGGGGATTGCCATGGACACGCGGACGCCCTCACCGGGCGCGCCGCGCAGAGAGAACGCGTGTCGGTCGCCGTAGAGAAACGCGAGGCGCTCGCGAGTGCTTGCGAGGCCGACGCCCTCCTTGTGGCCGGCGCGCAGGCCGCGGCCGTCGTCGACGACGTCGCAGCGCAGCATGTCGCCGTCCCGGCGAACGGTGATCGAGATGGAGCCGGCGCCGAGATCCCCGAATCCGTGGCGGAAGGAGTTCTCGACGAGCGGCTGAAGAAAGAGATTGGGCACGCGCGCGTCGCGCGTCGCGGGATCGACGTCGATCGACACGTGGAGCCGGTCGCCGAAGCGCAGGCTCATGATCTCCACGTACCGCTGAAGGAAATCCAACTCGGACTGCAACGGCACTTCCTGCGCGCCGATGTTCTGCAGCGACATGCGCAGGAGGTCGCTCAATGCGGCGACCATCGAGTCGGCGCGCCGCACGTCCTTGTGCATGAGCGCCGAGATCGAGTGCAGCGTGTTGAACAGGAAGTGCGGCTGGAGCTGCATGCGCAGCATCTGCAGCTGCGCCTGAGCGAGCCGCGCCTCGAGCTGCGAGGTGCGGAGCGCCCGGTCCTTGGACACGCGGTAGTACACG
>Ga0326726_10002822_pt1 | contig 15877 bp, 12 predicted proteins | sample MHFenrmetagenome_2_FD_207603 | JGI IMG/M metagenome (GOLD analysis project Ga0326726, IMG submission 207603) | Lab enriched peat soil microbial communities from Michigan Hollow, Ithaca, NY, United States - MHF15MN | ecosystem: Environmental > Terrestrial > Soil > Wetlands > Peat | place: USA... | reverse complement strand
CGAAGAGAGCGATCTGCTGTCGTACCTGCTGTTCGACGGCGACTATTGCTCCGAGCTGATCGATCTCGGCCGTCGCGATGCCGAGAAGAAGGCCGACGAGCTCGCCGCGCTGTTCGACGTCGATGCGCAGATGCAGACCTCGGTGGTCGACGAGGCGCGATGACGTCATGGCAGGACACTCCCGAGCGGGACGGTCGTCGTTAGCTCGCCGAGCTGAGTGCGATCGCGCCGGTGCCGTGGCAATGTCCGCGGCATGAAGCGTCTCGTGATCTCGTGTTTGTGCCTGCTCGCCGCGTGTGGCTCGACGCCGAAGACCGACACGGTCCCGGCACCAGCGCCGAAGCCGACGGGCGATGTCGGCTCGATGCCGAACCCGAACGCCGGCCTGCGGCCGAATCCCCAGACCGCGGCGGACCTCCCGCTGTGGTCCGAGGTTCACAAGGGCACGCTGTCGAACGGCCTCACCTACTACATCATGAAGCACGGCAAGCCCGAGAAGCGCGTGCTGATGTGGCTCGCGGTCAACGCGGGCTCGGTCGACGAGGACGAGGATCAGCGCGGCCTCGCGCACTACGACGAGCACATGGCGTTCAACGGGACGAAGCGGTTCCCCAAGGACGCGCTCGTCAATTATCTGCAGTCCATCGGCATGCGGTTCGGCGCCGATCTCAATGCGTACACGACGTGGCAGCAGACCGTCTATCAGCTCGAGGTTCCGACCGACAAGCCGGAGTTCATCGCCAAGGGCTTCGACATCCTCCGCGACTGGGCCGGCGACGTGACCTACGACCCCGAGGAGGTCAGGAAGGAGAGCGGCGTGGTGCTCGAGGAGTGGCGGCTCGGTCGCGGCGCCGGCATGCGCCTGTTCGACAAGCACGCGCACGTGGTGTTCAAGGGCTCGCGCTACGCCGATCGCATCACGATCGGGCTTCCGGAGATCATCAAGGCCGGCAAGCGCGACGCGCTGACCCGCTACTACAAGGACTGGTATCGCCCCGACAACATGGCGGTGATCGTCGTCGGTGAGATCGAGCCCGCGCAGATCGAGAAGGAGATCAAGGCGCGGTTCGGCGATCTCAAGAACCCCGACAACGAGCGCAAGAAGGTCGCCGGCGGCGTGCCGAAGGCCGACGGGACGCGGATCTCGATCGAGACCGACAAGGAGCTGCCGAGCGCGAGCATCGACGTCGCGAACCTCGTGCCGCACCGCTCGAACTCGACCGAGCAGGACTTCCGCCGCTTCGTCGTCGAGGATGTCTACCAGACGATCGCGAACGAGCGGCTCGCGCAGCTGCGCCGCCGCCCCGACGCGCCGTTCACCAGCGCGTTCACGAGCATCGGCGCCGAGGTCCGCGAGATCGACGCGTTCTCGCGGAGCGCCCAGGCCAAGAACGGCAAGACCGAGGATGCGCTGCGCGCGCTGATGACCGAGACGCTGCGCATCGAGCGCCACGGCTTCTCGCAGGCCGAGCTCGATCGCGCGAAGACCATCATCGCGCGCCGCAGCGAAGAGAGCGCCGATCAGGAAGCGACCGCGAACGGCCGCGTGTACACCGACGAGATCACTCGCAACTACTTCACGAAGGAGCTGATGATCGGCCGCGCCGCCGAGCGCGACCTGACGAAGAAGTTCCTGCCGCTGATCACGGTCGACGAGCTCAACGCGCTCGTGAAGACGTTCGGCACGACGGAGAACCGCGTGATCACGATCTCCCTGCCCGAGGGCCAGCCGCTCATCAAGGAAGACCGCGTCAAGGCGATCATCGCCGAGGTCGAGAAGTCCGAGATCCCGGCGTGGGAAGACAAGCCGATCCCGACCGAGCTGATGGCGAAGCCGCCGGCGCCGGGCAAGATCGTCAAGGAGAAGAAGCTCGACAAGATCGACGTCACCGAGTGGACGCTGTCGAACGGCGCGCGCGTGATCGTCAAGCCGACCGACTACGAGCGTGACGCGGTCGTGCTCACCGCGGACTCGCCCGGTGGCACGGCGCTCGTCAAGGACAAGGAGTTCAAGGACGCGCGCTTCGCGTCGCAGGTCGTCGGCCTGGGCGGCGTGGCCGACCTCGATGCCGACACGCTCGGCAAGGTGCTCGCCGGCAAGCAGATCAGCGTGTCGGCCTCGATCGGCGAGGTCAGCGAGGGCCTGAACGCGCAGGCGTCGCCGAAGGACCTCGAGACGATGTTCCAGCTCCTGTACCTGCGCGTCACCGCGCCGCGCAAGGACGAGGAGCAGTTCAAGGTCTGGCAGGCGAACTCGGCCGAGCAGCTCGCGAACCAGGAGCGGTCGCCGGAGTTCCAGTACTTCAAGAGCTCCGCCGAGGCGCTCTACAACAACAACCTGCGCCGCAACCTGCCGCGGCCGGATGACTTCGCGAAGGTCGATCTCGACAAGGCCCTCGCGTTCTACAAGGATCGCTTCAGCGACGTGTCGGACTTCACGTTCGTGATCGTCGGCGAGGTCGACCTGGCGAAGCTGAAGCCGCTCGTCGAGACCTACCTCGCGAGCCTGCCGGGCAAGAACCGCCACGAGAAGGAGAAGGACCTCGGCATCCGCAAGGTCCCCGGCGTGGTGAAGAAGCAGTGGCAGTTCGGCATCGAGCCGAAGGCGACCGTGCGCATCGACTTCCACGCCGACGATCCGTGGACGAAGGACAAGGAGCGCGACCTCTACATCCTCGGCCAGGTGCTGCAGAACGCGCTGCGCGAGGAGATGCGCGAGGAGAAGAGCGGCGTCTACGGCGTCGGTGCGAACGGCTCGATCGCGCGCTCGCCCCACCAGGAGCGCTCGTTCTCGGTCAGCTTCGGCTGCGATCCGACGCGCGTCGACGAGCTGATCGACGCGATGAACAAGAAGATCGCGGCCGTCGCGACGAACGGGATCGACGACGCGCACATGAACCAGATCAAGGAGATCTACACGCGCACGCGCGAGACCGACCTGCGGACGAATCGGTTCTGGCTCAACCGCCTCGCGTACGCCTATCGCTACGGCGAGGATCCGGTCGAGATTCCGGATACGACGAAGACCCTGGCGCGCATGACGGTGCCGAATCTCAAGGCGTCGATCGCCCACTTCCTCGACAAGAAGCAGGTTTACACCGCGATCAGGATGCCCGCGCCGGCGCCCACGCCGGCGAAGTGAGAACCGCGGTACCATCATAAAGGTGGTACGTGCGTCCCTCTGGCTGGGGCTCGTGACGGCGTGCGGGTTCAGTCCCGCACTCGGCGGTGACGGCGTCGACGCTCCGGATCCGCTCGGCGACTGCACGACGTGGCATCCGCACGACTTCACGCCGTGCGCGATCGGCGTGCCGCAGGGGCCGGTGCACCTCGTCCCGGATGGCACGCCGTACGTCTACGACACGTCGCAGGACGGCGGCGTGCTGACCGACAAGACCGGCGCCGAGGTGCTGCGATCGCCCTTGACCCACACGCAGAGCGACGGCTCCGTGGTCGCGCTGCTGTCGATCGAGAGCCTGACGATCGACGCGAACGTGCGCTGGAACGTGATCGGCACGAAGCCGCTCGTCGTCGCGTCGTGGAGCACGATCGACATCGCGGGCGCGCTGGATGTCGGCAGCCACACGACCGACACCGACGCGACGACGCACATCCAGGTCAGCACGACCGTCGGTGCCGGCGCCGATCTCGACTGCGGCAACATGAACGGCGCGCCCGGGGTGGCCGCGACCGCCGACGGTGGCTCCGGCGGTGGTGGCGGCGGCGCGTTTCAGGGTGCCGGCGGCGGCGGCGGCAGCGGCGACACCGGCTGCAACGCCATGCTTCCATGTCCGCGTCCCGGCGGTCCGGGTGGCGTGCCGCTCGCGACCGCCCCGACGACGATCCGCGGCGGCTGCGGCGGTGGCGCGAGCGGCACCGCGGGCGACGGCGCGACCGCACCGGCGACTGCCGCGACGGTGTCGCAAGGTGGCTCCGGCGGAGGCGCGCTCGAGCTCGACGCGCGACTCGCCGTCCACGTCGCCGCGACCGGGACCGTGTCGGCCGGCGGCGGTGGTGGTGCCGGCGCGCCGATGCACACGGCCGCCGGTGGTGGTGGTGGCGGCTCGGGTGGCTTCGTCGGACTCGACGCGCCGATCGTGATGGTCTTCGGCACCGTCGCGGCGAACGGTGGTGGCGGTGGTGCGAGCTCGCCGTTCACGGGCGGCATCGGCTACGGCTTTCCCGGCGCGGACGGCGCCGCGAGCGCGACTCCAGCCGCCGGCGGTCTTGCCGCCCAGCCGCCGGCGACCTGCGGCAAGCCGGGCGCCGATGGCTCGGCGGGCGCGATGCTCGCCGGCGCGATGCTGACCGCGTTCGATAGCTGCGGTGGCAGCGGCGCGGGCGGCGGCGCCGGCTTCATCCTCTACTGGTCGGCCGCATATCAGCCGGCGGCTGGCTCCACGGTCTCGCCCGATGCACTCGCCGGCGTGCTCTAGGCATACGCGATGCACCGCACCCACTCATGACCAAACCAGGCGTTCCGACCAGCTACGAAGAGATCGCCAAGACCACCGTGCCCGAGCTCGGCGTGTTTCGGCCGACACCACCCGCGGTCACACCCAGTGACACCGCGCTGGAGGCGAGCGTGCGAGAGACCTTTCGAGCCGATGCCAGGTTGGCGGGATTGCAGATCGACGTTCGCGCACGTGAATCGATCGTCCTCCTCACCGGAACCGTGATCGGTCGCGGTACGGCCGCGCATGCCGCCGACCTCGCGAAGAGCGTCCCCGGTGTGGTCGAAGTTCAGAACGAGCTCGTGGCGTTGCCGGGTTTGTGACCGATCGCGTCAGCCGAGTAAAATGCGCAAGACCTGCGCGCCCTGTCGGCTAGAACCGCGCCGACAGCACGAGGCCCGGCGCGGTCGAGGTCGGGGTGCGTAGCGCGGTGGGGACGACCTGGACCGCGTGGCGACGATTCCACGCGCGCGCGGCGGACGGCGCTTCGACGATATCGAGCACGGTCGCGCCGAGGTACAGCGCGGCGCCACCGCCGAGCAGCCCGATCGTCGACGCGTGCAGGTGGCATGGCCCGGTCGTATCGGCGCAGTCGCCGACGTCGCTGTTCGAGGCGAACACGAGCCCGACGAATTCGACGAACAAGCCGCCGGCACGCAGCGCCATGGTGCCGTTGAGCCAGTGGTGGCTGTAGAGCTCGCCGAGCGACGGCGTGACGATGCCGGCGACCGCGCCGCCGATCGCGATGCCCATGCCGAGATCGCGGATCGCGTTGTTCGAGCCTTCGAGCCACACCAGGGTCCCGATCCCGATCGACGCGAGCGGGATCGCGCTGCCGATCGTGGACAGGCGCTGCGCCGTGTCCGGATCTGCCGGTGCGTCGTCGAGTTGCAGCGGCTCGGCGTGCGCGACCGAGGTTGCCGCGAGGACGACCGCGACGATCATCGGCCTCACCACGCGAGCCACACTCCGGCTGCGAGCTCGATGCCGAGGATGCCGCTGGGCGAGCGCGTGGTCGGGTACATGGGATCGTAGACCTCGTGATGCCGCGAGACGAGCGCGGCATCGGCTTCGAGATCGAGGCGCGCGCGGATGCGCGTCGTGCCGACATCGAGCCCGACGCGCGGGATCGCGACGAGCGCGGTCGAGCTCGCGGACATGAGGTAGCCGTTGTTCGGCTCCCAGGACCCGTGCTGGCCGCCGAGATCGAGGCCGGCGATCCCGCACAGCGCGCCGGCGCGCGAGCTGCACCACCGGCCCTCGGCACCCGCGTGTACGGCCAGGTTGCGACCGTTGTTGAGACCGTGGCCGCCGAGGTTGTCGATCGTCGGCCCGTACGCGAACGCCGCGTGCGCCCACCACGGTCCCGCGATCTGGATCCCGGCGGCGACGGTCGCCATGAGGTTCCAGCCGATCACCGGCTCGGCGGCGCCGAACGTCATGCCGCCTTCGACGAACCGCGACGACGCCGGGGCCGGCTCGGCATGCACCGCGGCAGGTGCGAGCGCGAGCGTCAGGATCCACGTCCTCATGTCACGACCATCACTCACCCCGAGCGCGGCGGCGATGGAAAGAGGCGGTAACGCCCGGCGGGAGCGTTGCAGCCCCGTTACTTCTTCGGCTTCATCACGCCGAACACGAGGTGTTTCGGGTCGAGGAAGTGCTTCGCGGTCGCCTTGACGTTGTCGTTCGTGACGCGCGTCACCGCGGCCCCGACATCGACCAGCGCCGTGAAGTCATCGCCGAACCAGTACGCGTCGTGGAGCTGCTGCATCCACCAGCCGTTCTCCTTGACGCTGACCTCGTGATCGCGGCGCAGCTGTTCCTTCACCTTCGCGAGGTACTCGTCGCCGATACCGTCCTTCGCGATCTTCGCGAGCTCGTCGAGCGCGGCCTGCTTCAGCTTGTCGACGTTCTGCGGATCGCAGCCGAAGAACACGTGGAACGTGCGGCGCTGCACCGGCTGGCGGCTGAGGTCGGCGCTGACCTGCACGCCGTACACGCCACCCATGTCCTCGCGCAGCACTTCGCGGTAGCGGATGCGCAAGATCATCGACAGGATGTCGGCGTCGCGCTCGCCGTCGCGCGTCCACGTATCGGGGGCGGCCATCGTGAACGACACGAAGCTCTTCGGCTCGGTACCGGCGACGATCGTCTTCGTGATCGCGGTCGTCGGGTACTTGATGCCGATGTCCTTCCACGCCTCCTGCTTGCCCTTCGACGGCAGGCTGCCGAGGTACATCTCGACGAGCGGCTTCAGCACCTGGAGGTCGAGGTTGCCCACGAACACGAACGTGAAGTGACCGAAGTCGGTGAAGCGCGACCGGTAGACCGCGAGCGCCTTGTCGGGATCGATCTTCGCGAGCATCGCCTCGGTGACCGGCTGGCGGCGAAGGTGGTTGCCGCTCTGCACCGCGTTCATCTCGTCGAAGAAGTTGACCTCCGGGAGCTTCTTGCGATTGCGCACCCACTCGAGCTGATCTTGCTTCCACGCCTGGAACGCGCGGTCGTCCTTGCGCGGCTGCGTGACGCGCAGGTAGGCGAGCTGGAGCGCGGTCTCGAGATCCGCGGGACGGGCCGCACCTCCGATGGCCTCGGACAGCTCGCCATAGCCGGCGGTCACGCTGACGACCTTTCCGGACAGCACCTTGTCGAGCGCGATCGGATCGAGGTCGCCGACGCCCATCGAGCTGATGAGCCCGCCGAACCGCACCTGCGCGTAGTCTCTGTCGGACAGCAGCGAGGTCCCGCCGGGCTGGAAGCCGTCGAACTGGACCTCGTCGTTCTGGAACGTCGTCGGCTTCACGACCACGCGGATGCCGTTCGACAGCGTCCACACGGTCGCGTCGGCCTTGTCATCGTGCGCGGTCGCGACGACCTTGCCCGGGGTCGGTTTGGCGGCGAGGAGCGGCTTGTCGGCACCGACGTCCTGCCATGCCTCGGTCGGAGCCGCGGCCGCGGCCTCGAACAGCTTGCGGACCTCGGCCTCCGACGGCAGCGGCTTGCCGGTCGGCGCCGTGATCGTGACGACGCGGCCCTTGTCGCCGCCCCACGACTTCGCGACGTGGTTCAGCTCGTCGAGCGTGATCGTGGGCAGGAGCTCGCGCTCCATCGCGAGCTCGACGATGGGGCCACCCATCTGCTCGTGCTCGTAGAAGTTGCGCGTGATCTCGTCGGCGATGTCGCCGTCCTGCGCCTTGTCCCACTCCTTCGCCGAGGTCTCCGCGCTCGACAGGATGCGGCGGCGCGCGCGCTCGAGCTCGGTCGTCACGAAGCCGAACTTCTCGACGCGCGCGAGCTCGCGCACCAGCACGCTGATGGCGTCGGCGACCCGGCCTTCCTTGGCCTGCGCGCTGCGCAAGAACACGTCGCTCGACCGCACGAGCGACGACGTCGACGAGCTGGCGCCGAGAAACGGCGCGGCCGGATCGAGCGCGAGCTCCTCGAACCGCGCGCCGAGCATCGAGTGATACAGCCCCTCGACGAGGAAGCGCCGGAAGTCGCCCTTCGTCGCCTCGCTGCGGTGGTCGAGCTTGTTGTAGACCGACACGCTCGTGAACGGCAGCTCGGGGTCGGTGGCGATCAAGACCGCGGACGGCTGGTCGTGCGGCACCGCGGGGACGACGCGCTCGCGCTCCTTCGCCGGGTTCACGAGATCGCCGAACCGGGCCTGGATCTCCTTCTCCATCACGGCCGGATCGAAGTCGCCGACGGCGATCACCGCCATCTGATCGGGGCGGTACCAGTCCTTGTAGAAGCGATACAGCGTGTCGCGCTTCGCGGTCTTGAGCACCTCGGGCTTGCCGATCGTGAGCCGGTCCGCGTAGCGCGAACCCGCGAACAACACCGGCATCTCCTTGTCGGCGATGCGCGCGAACGCCCCGCGGCCGAGGCGCCATTCCTCGAGCACCACGCCGCGCTCCTTGTCGACCTCGGCCGGATCGAACGTCACGTCGCCGGCCCAGTCGCGGAGGATGTCGAGGCCCTTCGCCATCACGGCGCTGTCATCGGTCGGCACCGTGAGCTGATACGTCGTGTCGTCGAACCCGGTCCCGGCGTTGACGTCGGCGCCGAACTCCATGCCGACCTTCTCGATGTAGTTGACGATGTCCTGCTTCGGGAACCGCTTCGTGCCGTTGAACGCCATGTGCTCGCAGAAGTGCGCGAGCCCGCGCTGGTCGTCGTCCTCGAGTACCGAGCCGGCATTCACCGCGAGCCACAGCGACGCGCGCTGCTCGGGCTTGGCGTGCTTCATCACGTAGTACGTCAGGCCGTTCTTGAGGTGCCCGACCTTGATCTGGGGATCGAGCGGTGTCGGCACCGACATCGGATCGACCGGCGCGACGGGTGGCGCGATCTCGACCGGTGGGCGGTGCGGCGGATCGTCGAGCCGCGTGGTGAGGGGCTTCGCCGGCCCGCTGCAGCCGACCAACGCGACGACGGCGAGCGACCAGATCCGAGTGCGCATGGTCGTCATGTAATCACATGACGGCTACGGTTGCGGGCTCTCGGGGCCACCACCACCGCCGAGCAGCTCTTCGAGCCGCGGCATGATCACCGCGGAGGCAATGCCGAGCGCGGCGGCCGGCACCATGAGGCCGCCCTGGCCGGTCGCGTAGTCGGTCGCGAACGGCGACGTCGGTGCGCTCGCGGCGATCGCCTTGGCGACGTCGGTTGCCTTGCCGTGGACGAGGTCGTCGCCGGAGATCGCGATCACCTTCGCCGTGACCTCGGGTGGGTTGGCCCAGGCGGTGCGCAGCACGCCGCGCATCGCGATGCTTCCAGCGTCGACCTTGATGCCGATCCCGAGCTCGTTGACGAGCGCGATCGCGTGGATCGCGGCCGACGCCTGCGGCGGCAGGTCGATCGTCGCGGGCTGGATGCCGGCGAGGTTCAGCATCGTGCCGCGGCCCCAGAACACCGCGGTCCAGGCACCGGTCGCGAGCTCGGCGCCGATCGGGGTCAGCGCGTCGATCGAGCCGGTCGCGGGCGTGTTCTTGTGCGCGCCGATCCGCAGCTCCTTGCCGTCGACCCACGTCTCGAGCTCGAGCACGCTCGCGCTCTGCATCCGGAACCGGCACGAGCCCGGCACTTGCTGGTCGACGAGATCGAGGACCGGCGCGAGGTCCTTGCAGTGATCGATCACGTCCTTCGCGGGCGCGGGATCGTTTGTCGGCACGTGGACCTGGATGTCGACCGAGCCACTCGGGATCAGCGCGGTGACCGGGCCGACGAGCGACTTCGCCAGCGCCTCGATCGTGACGTCACCCGCGAGCGGCACCGGCGGCAGCCCGCCGATCAGCTTCGCGACGTCGAACGCGACGAAGCCCGAGGTCTTCGTCACGTCCGGATGCGGCGCGGTCACACCCGCGAGTTGCCCGAACGTCCCCGCCAGCTTGCCGAGATACTTCGCACGCACCGCGATCGAACCGTCGTCGAGCTCGACGGCGAACGCGAGCTCTCCGGGCTCGGTGCCGAACAGCGGCAGCTTCGGCGCGTACAGCTCGATGTCACCGCGGCCGCCTGCGAGCTGCACCTTGCCGCGCAGGCTCGCCTTGCCGAGCCGATCGAACATCTTGTCGTTGCTCGCGCACACGTAGAGGCCCTGGAGCGGCTTGCACGAGTTGCCGTTGAGGTGATCGACGTCGCCGCGCTCGCCGTGCTTGACGGCCATGAACTTGTCGCGATCGCCGACCGGCATCACGCCGAGCACGCCATCGTTGGTGATGAACATCGCGAACCCGCGATCGGTGGCGATGCCGGCCTCGGCGGGTGTCGCATCGGGATTGCCTAGCAGCGCCGCCACGATCGCGTCGACCTCCGGCTTCATCGGCGCGAAATCCGGCGTCGCCGCGAGGCTCCGCGCCGCGGCCACGCCGCGCATCACGAGGTCGATCGCGCGCGGGGCGGCGACGATGCCGACCTCGGTGCCATCCGGCGCGAGGTCCCACAGCGCGTCGACGTCGCTGGCGCGGTCCAGGTCGAGCTTGGACTTGTTACCGCAGCTGCATAACGCCAGTGCCAGGACCCAGATCCGCATGGCAGGGGTTCTAGCGTAGATGACAGCCGGACGCCCGCAAGGTATGCACCTTCGGTGAGCGCGCCGTACGTCGAGCCAGCCGAGCCCGAGGGCCGGCCCCCACGCGAGCGGCGCCGGCTGGCGGTGCTGTGGCGGCTGACCGCGCTGCTCAGGCCGCATCGCGGGCGGTTCGTGCTCGCGGTGCTGACACTGCTCGCCGCGTCGTCGATCACGCTCGCGTACCCGCAGGCCGCCCGCTACGCGATCGATGTCGGGATGCACTCGAAGGAGACCCACGATCTCGATCTGATCGTGGTCGGGCTGCTCGGGCTGTTCCTCCTCAACGCGGTCTTCGTGTGGCTGCGCCACTACAGCATCAGCTGGCTCGGCGAGCGTGTCGTCGCCGACCTGCGCGCGATGGTCGTGAACCGCATCGTCACGCTGCCGCTCGCGTGGTTCCACGAGCGCCGCTCGGGCGAGCTCGTGGGCCGGCTCGCGTCGGATGTCACGGTGGTCGAAGACGTCGTCGGCAGCGATCTGTCGATGGCAACGCGCAATGCCGTGCAGATGCTCGGCGCGCTCGTGATGCTGTTCGTGATCGACGTCCGCCTCACGCTGCTCATGCTCGCGATCGTGCCGCCGATCGTGTTCGCCACGATGATCTTCGGTCGCAAGATCCGGACGATGACACGCGGGGTCCAGGATCAGCTCGCGCAGGTCTCGGGGCAGGTTCAAGAGTCGATCGGTGCGATCGCGACCGTGCAGGCGTTCGTGCGCGAGGAGCACGAGGCCGCGCGGTATCGCGGCGGCGTCGAGAACGCGTTCCGGAAGACGCTCGAGCTCGTGCGCTGGCGCGCGTGGTTCTTCTCGACCGCGATGACCGCCGGCTATGTCGGCATCGCCGCGGTCGTGTGGCTCGGTGGCCGCGCGCTCATCAACCACGAGCTGACGCCCGGCGACCTGACGTCGTTCTTCCTCTACACGTTCATCGTCGCCGGCGCGCTCGCGGACCTCGCCGGGCTGTGGGGCTCGCTGCAGCGCGCGGCCGGCGCCACCGATCGGTTGTTCGCGGTGATCGACACCGTCCCCGAGATTCGCGATGCCGAGACCACCAGGCCGCTGCCCGCGGGCAAGGGCGCCATCACCTTCGAGAACGTCTCGTTCACGTACGCGGCGAGGCCCGGCCAGCCGGTGCTCACCAACGTCGATCTCGACATCAAGCCCGGCGAGGTGATCGCGGTCGTCGGTCCATCCGGTGCCGGCAAGTCGACGATCCTGTCGCTCCTGTACCGCTTCTACGACGTCGATGCCGGCACCGTGAAGTTCGAAGGCGTCGACGTGCGCGAGCTCAAGCTCGCCGACCTGCGCGGCGCGCTCGCGATGGTCGCGCAGGAGCCCGTGCTGTTCTCCGGCACGGTCCGCGAGAACATCGCGTACGGCAAGGCCGGCGCCACCGACGCCGAGATCGAGCAAGCCGCCAAGGATGCCTTCGCGCACGACTTCGTCGCCGGCTTCCCCGACGGCTACGCGACGATGATCGGCGAGCGCGGCACGAAGCTGTCGGGCGGCCAGAAGCAGCGCATCGCGCTCGCCCGCGCGCTCCTCGCCAACCCGCGCGTCCTGATCCTCGACGAGGCGACCTCGAACCTCGATGCCGAGAGCGAAGCCGCGGTCCAGGCGGCGCTCGCGCGCATCATGGAAGATCGCACGACGATCATCGTGGCGCACCGGCTCAGCACCGTGCGCGACGCCGACCGTATCGTGGTGATCGAGGGTGCGCGCATCGTCGAGCAGGGCGGTCACGACGAGCTGATGGACCGCCGCGGCACCTACCGCCGACTCGTCGAGCACCAGCTGATCGCGGACCGCGCCGCGTCGTGACCAGCCGAAAGCTGTTCGATGCGAGAGGTGGCGTCAGGGCGACTCGACGAGGTCGCGGAGCGCGTGGGGATCGTGGACGGGGAAGACGAGATCGCCGGCGACTCGGATGTACTCGAAGTCGAGGAGGACCTCGACGTGGTGGTAGGCATTCGCGACGTAGCTGGGCAGGGCGAGCTTGTGGTGCGGGCGGGCGAGGAGGCGAGGCAGCTCGGCGCCGCCGGTGCGGTTCACGAGCTGGAGGATCTGCTGGGTCTCGTCGACCGTGACCATCCGCTGGTGCGCGGCAAGCGGCAGCGCGGGCAGCGCATCGAGATCGAGCATGCGACTCGCGGGTGAGGTGAGCGCGGCGCCGGCGCAGACGAGGCGGGTGGTGCCGACGACCTCGAGGTCGAGGATCTCGGCGAGCACGGCGAGGGTCTGGCGACCACGCGCCGTGGACGCGGTGTGGCAGCCGAACAGGCGAACGTGCTCGATGCCGAGGCGAGCGAGCACGCGTTGTTCGGCGAGCTCGCGGAACAGCGCGCGCGCTCTGCGGTTGGCGCCGTCGATCACCCAGGTGCCGATCGTGAGGAGCTTGTCCTGGTTGGAGAGCCCGACGAGATCGAGGCTGGTGGCGGTGACGTTGGCCGCGAGGAGGTCCTCGAATGCGGACTCGAGGTCGCCGCCATCGCCGGTCGCGTCGAGCACGATGTGCTGCGGAGTGAGTTGGTACTGCACGTGACTTACCTCTTGGGGCTCTTGCGTTGCAGCCAGCGCTGCAACGTCTGGCGCCCGATCCCGAGCTGGCGCGCCGCATGTGTCAGGTTGCCGTTGGTGTCGGCGACCACGCGCGAGATGTGTTCCCACTGGACGCGTTCGAGCGTCGGAGTCTCTTTGATGTCGTGCTCGGGCGACGAGCCCTCCTCGAGGTGGCGGATGATCTCTCGCGCGCCGATCGGCTTCGACAGGACCACCTCGGCACCGGCCTTCACCGCTGCCATCGTGACCGTGACCGACAGATAACCGGAGAGCAGCGCGATGCGGATGTCGGGGTGCAGCCGCTTGAGATCGCGGATCAGATCGATGCCGGACTCCTCGCCGATCCGGAGGTCGACGATCGCTGCATCCGGTTTGAACGATTTCGCGATTTGACGCGCGCGTGCGGGATCCGCCGTGACGTAGACCTCGTGTTCGCGGCGCAAGCTCCGCTCACATGCCCCGAGCACGTTCTCGTCGTCGTCGACGATCAGCACTGAACGAACCGCACGCACCACAACGCTTCTTGCAGCGTAGGGATGTGTTGAGGAAGTCGTCAATTGCGGCCACGGGTGAACTACTCAACTGCACCAAAATGGATCAGTGCATTCCCTAGAAGCTCAGTTTCACAGGAGGAGGTTGGCCAGACGGTGCGCGTTGCCCCGCTTGGCAGCTCGAACGTGACGTCGCAGTTTTCGATCCGCGAATGGTTCAGCGACGGGCGAGCTCGGCGACCTCGGCGTCATCCAACGCGCGATCGTAGAGCTCGATCTCGTCGATGGCGCCGTCGTACCAACCGTCGATGGTCGGTCCACAGGAAATGGTTGCCTTCGTTGTTGGTCGTGAAGGACATCCGCCGCCCGACGTCCGATTCGATCTGCCAGCTATTCGAGGTGGGCGGGACGGGCCTTGCTGAGACATTCGTCCGAGCGGCCCGGACGCCGCCGTGATACACGACCCGCCATGTCCCGGCGTCGTCTGATCTTCGCGACCATCGCGCTGTCGGCATGCGCCAGCGCGAGCCCGCACGAGCTCGCGGTGCCCGACGTTCGCCAGGCGACCGACTACACGTGCAGCGCATCGGCGCTGCAGGCGGTGTTCGCGTACTACGGGATCGAGATGCGCGAGGACACCCTCGCGGGTGAGCTCGGCGCGACTCCCCAGGACGGTGCGCCACCCGAAGCGATCGTTCGGGTCGCCGTGGCGAACGGCGTGAATGCCACCCTGCACGAGAACATGACGGTCGACGACCTCGCGGCCGAGATCGCGAAGGGACAACCGGTGATCGTCGACCTGCAGGCGTGGTCGGACGCGCCGCGGACGTCGTGGGCCGACGACTGGGACGACGGTCACTACGTCATCGTGGTCGCCGTCGAGTCGGACCGGGTCGTGTTCGAGGATCCGTCGGTGCTCGGCAGCCGTTCGGTCCTGTCGCGTCGCGAGCTCGACGAGCGCTGGCACGACACCGACGGTGGGCATCGCTACCTCCGGACCGGGATCGTGTTCGGTGGCAAGCGTCCCGTCCGCGCGCCCGCCGCTGTTCACATGGACTAGGAGCCCGCGGCTTCCAGCACGGCGCGCGGATCGACGGCGACCTGGTCACCGACGGCCAGGTTGCGCGTGACGCTGATCAGCTCGCCCTGCGGCGGACCGAGCGTGACCTCACGTGCCTCGGCGGAGGTGCCGCGCACGACGTACACGAAGGTCTTGCCGTCGGTGCGGCGCACCGCGCTCGCGGGCACGGCCGGTAGCCGCGCCGGTTCGAGCTGGAGCTCGGCCTTCACCGCCAGCTCCGGCTGGATCGCCGTCTGCGGGCTGTAGAGGTCGAAGCGGATCGAGCGCTTGCCGTCTTCGACGCGGCGAAACACGTACGCGATCTGCGCGGTCACCGGGTGAGTCGCGCCCTCGATCGTCAGCGTCGCGGGCGTGCCCTCGTGGACGAGCGCGGCGTCGTCGGCGTCGAGCTCGACGAACACCCACGCGCGCGCCGGATCGGTGATCGTGAACATCGGCCCGGGCTCGACGAGCCCCTTGGGCGCACCCTCCTCCTTCACGACCGTGCCGGTGATGCGGGAGACCAGCGGCAGCACCGCCTCGGGCTGCTGCCGGGCCTCGATGCGCTGCATGTTCGGCATCGGCATGCCGTAGCGCCGGAGCCGGTAGCGTTGCTCGTCGAGCAGCGCCTGGCTCTTGAAGTCCTTGACCTGCTCGACGACCGCCGCGGTCGCCAGGTAGACCTCGGGGCTGATGATCGTCGCGAGTGGCTCGCCGGGCCGCACCTGCCGGCCGACGGACGAGGTACGCACTTTCTGCAGCCAGCCCGAGACGGGTACCTGGAGGCGATGCGTGCGGGTCTCGTCGTAGCCGGTGAAGCCCGTCGCGGTGATCTGCCGCCGCAGCTCGAGCTCGCGCACCGGCGCCGTCGCGACACCATGGCTCAGGGTAAACGCGGTCGGGGGCGCGTCGACCTTTCCCGGCATCGCCGAAACTCCGAGCTTCGCCGGCAACTTGACGGCCACCGATGAGATGGACACGCGGGGATGCGCGCTCCACACCACGACGGTCGTGGCCACGAGCACCAGCGCCGCGATCAATCCTCCATGCGAGCCGGGATGCTTCTTGAGCGGGGTCACGGTGTTCATGTCGAACCTCGAGGGTGAAGGCCCAGCTCGATGCTGCTTCAAGCCACGTGCCCGCGAATAAATCGGTATTTCCGGCAAACACTGCGCCGCGGCTGCAACGAACGACAGAACGTGCGCTGGCCAAGATCACGCGCAACGACGGCCAG
>Ga0326726_10002821_pt1 | contig 15882 bp, 11 predicted proteins | sample MHFenrmetagenome_2_FD_207603 | JGI IMG/M metagenome (GOLD analysis project Ga0326726, IMG submission 207603) | Lab enriched peat soil microbial communities from Michigan Hollow, Ithaca, NY, United States - MHF15MN | ecosystem: Environmental > Terrestrial > Soil > Wetlands > Peat | place: USA... | reverse complement strand
TGACGCGCGCGAGCCGGCGTTTCTCATGGCGGTGTCGCCCGTCAATAACCCCGCACTACTCCTCGGCGTCGCGCTGCTCGATCTGTCCACCGGCGAGTTCACCACCGCTGAATACGGCGGGGCCAACGCCGCGCAGCTGCTCGGGGACGAAATCGCGGTGCTCAAGCCCCGCGAGCTCGTCGTCCCGGCCGGCGTCGCCCTCCCCGCCTCAGTGTCGAATGCCGGCGTGACCATCACGACGATCGACGGATGGACCTTCGACGCCGACAACGCCAGCCGGATGCTGCTCCAGCAGTTGAAGGCCGGCGGCCTCGAGGGCTTCGGCCTCGACGGACACGCCGCGGCGGTGTCAGCGGCCGGCGCGCTCGTTCACCACCTGCGAAACACTCAGAAAGTCGACCTCGCGCACGTGACCCGGATCGCGTTCAGGCAGCGGGCGGACGCGCTGCTCATCGATCCCACCACGCTCGAACATCTCGAAGTCCTCGAAGGATCGGAAGGGGGGCGAGAGGGCTCTCTGCTGGCCGAGCTGGATCGCACGATGACGTCGATCGGCAGCCGCCAGCTGCGCTCGTGGCTGCTTCGCCCGCTCGTCTCCATCGAGCCGATTCGCGACCGGCTCGACGCCGTCGAGGAGCTGGCGTTCCGCGCGACGGAGCGCGGCAAGTTTCGCGAGACGGTGAAGCCGGTGCAGGATCTCGAGCGGCTGCTCGCCCGCGCGGCCCTCGGCACGGCCGGGCCTCGGGATCTCGTGGGACTCAAGCAGTCGCTCGGGGTTCTCCCCCGCGTCAGGACCGTGCTGGCCGACTGCCAGTCGCCGCTCGTCCGCTCGCTGCTCGCGCAGCTCGATGACCTCGCCGACCTTCGCGAGGAGATCGAACGCACGCTCGTCGACGACCCGCCGGCACTCGGCCGCGACGGCGGCTTCACCCGCGACGGACGCGATCCGGAAATCGACGAGCTTCGGCGCATCAGCCGATCGGGCAAGCAGGTCATCGCCGAAATGGAAGAGCGCGAGCGGGTCCGCACGGGCATCGGATCGCTGAAAGTGCGGTACAACCGCGTCTTCGGCTATTACATCGAGGTTTCCAAGTCGAATCTTCACGCCGTCCCCGCCGACTACCTCCGGAAGCAGACGATTGCCGGCGGCGAACGCTTCGTGACGCCGGCGCTCAAGGAATACGAGGAGAAAGTACTGGGCGCCGACGAGCGCATCCTCGAGCGCGAGCTGGACATTCTGACCGCGCTCCGAAGCGCGGTCGCCGCCGAATCGCCCCGAATCCAGGGTTCGGCGCGGGCGCTCGCCACGCTCGACGTCCTGGCCGCGCTCGCCGACGTCGCGTCGCTCAACAACTACACCAAGCCGCACGTCCACGACGGCGACGAGCTGTCGGTCATCGACGGCCGTCATCCCGTCGTCGAGCGGCGGACAGTGCTGACGGGGCCATCGCCGACCAGCACCGACGGGTTCGTGCCGAACGACATCACGCTCAACAGCACCACATGCCAGCTGATGATCCTGACCGGCCCGAATATGGGAGGTAAATCGACGTACCTCCGGCAGACGGCTCTGCTCTGCCTGATGGCGCAGGCTGGGTCGTTCGTGCCGGCGAAATCGGCAAAGATTCCGCTGGTCGATCGCGTCTTCGCCCGCGTCGGGGCCTCCGACAACATCGCGCGCGGCCAATCGACGTTCATGGTCGAGATGCAGGAAACGGCGAACATCCTCAATCAGGCCACGTCGCGCAGTCTCGTCGTGCTCGACGAGATCGGTCGCGGCACCGCGACCTTTGACGGCCTGAGCATCGCGTGGGCTGTCGCCGAATACCTGGCCACCCATCCGCGCGTCCGGCCGAAGACGCTCTTCGCGACGCACTACCACGAGCTGACGGACCTCGCCGACGCCACGCCGGGCGTGGTCAACTTCCACGTCGAGGTCCGCGAGTGGAAGGACGACATCGTGTTCCTGCGCAAGATCGTGCCCGGGCGGTCCGACCGCAGCTACGGCATCCAGGTGGCTCGGTTGGCCGGCCTGCCCGCAACGGTCATTGGCCGGGCACGGGAGATCCTGCAGGCCCTCGAGCAGGACGAGCTGTCACGTGGCGGGCGGCCGTCGTTGACCGGCACCAAGACAGATCCGCGCCGTCAGCTTGGCTTGTTTCAGGCGCCGGCGGACGATCCGGTTCGCGACGCGCTGGCGGCCGTCGACGTCAACCGGCTCACGCCTCTCGAAGCGCTGACATTGATCGCCGATTTGAAGACGAAATTATGAGCCTTCATGCAGGTGTGGTGTCCGCCTTCAGGCAGACCTGTCGGGTCCAGCTGAGGCTGGACAGTACGGCCGTCTGCCTGCTGGCGCTCGCGGCGTCCGCCTGCTTCCGCGCGCCCGTCCGCGATCCAAACATCATCGTCGTCGGCGTGGTGAGCGGACCGAACAACCTCGATCCGCGCCTGGGCACCGACGCCGTCTCGCAGAACATCCAGCAGCTGATCTTCAGCGCGCTCATGCGCGTGGACGAACACCTCAAGATCGTGCCCGACGTCGCAGAACGGGTGGACAACCCCGAGCCCACGGTCTACGTGGCGACGCTGCGGAAAGGCGTGCGGTTTCACGACGGCCGCGAGCTGACATCGGCTGATGTCGTCTACACATTCCGCAGCCTGTTCGATCCCGCGTTCCCGAACCCGTATCGCGGGGCGATGGGGATGCTCAAGTCCGTCGACGCGAGGGACCGCTACACCGTCGTGTTTACATTGACGCAGCCCTTCAGCTCGTTCCCTGTGAACCTCGTGTTCCCGATGATTGTTCCCGACGGCGCCGGCCGCTCGTTCAACACTCATCCAATCGGCACCGGCCCCTACAAGTTCGTCCGGAACGTCACGGACGATCGCGTGGAACTGGCGGCCTTCGATCAGTACTGGGGCGGTCCCCCAGCCAATCACGGCGTCGTCATGAAGGTGATTCCCGACAACATCATGGCGGGACTCGAGCTTCGGAAAGGCGTGACCGACATAGTCGTCAACGACCTGCCGCCCGACATCGTGTATCAGCTCGAACGCGACCCGAAACTGCGGACTGAGCGGTCGCCGGGGACGGATTATCAGTACATCGGCTTCAACATGCGCGACCCGATCCTGAAGGATGTGCGGGTCCGCCGCGCCCTGAGCCAGGCCATCGATCGCCGCGCCATCATCGAATATCTGCGTCGCGGCCTGGCCATCCCTGCCGTCGGGATCATGCCTCCGACGTCCTGGGCCTTCAATCCAGACGTGCCGGTCTTTGATTACGACCCTGCGAAGGCACGCGCGTTGCTCGACGAGGCGGGCTATCCCGATCCGGACGGCGACGGCCCGGCGTCGCGCATGCACCTCACCCTCAAGACGTCAACCAGCGAGTTCTTCCGGCTTCAGGCGACGGTGATCCAGCAGGAGCTGCAGGCGGTGGGCGTGGACGTCGAGGTCCGCACGTACGAGTTCGCGACGCTCTATGCGGACGTATTGAGCGGCAACTTCCAGATGTACTCGCTGCAATGGGTCGGCGGCGCCGTCGTAGATCCCGACATCCTGCGGCGGGTCTTCCACTCGAATCAGGTGCCGCCCGCGGGCTTCAACCGCGGTCATTTCAGCGATCCACGGGTCGATCGCGTGCTCGACGATGCTTCGCGAGCGACCGACGAAGCAGAACGGCGCAGGCTGTTCGGAGAAGCCCAGCGGCTGATCGCGGAACAGGTCCCGTACGTCAGCCTCTGGTGCAAGACGAACGCGGTCGTCGCTCAACGCGATCTCTCCAATATCCACGTCGCGCCGACGGTGGACTTCATCTTCCTCAAGGACGTCGCGCGCCTTCAGTAGTGTCCGCCTTCAGGCGGACTCTTCGGCCGGCTGACGCCGGCCGCTGCGACTTCCAGCCGAAGTTGTTGACTATAATGTCCGCGCATGGCGAGGAAGAAATCGCGGTTTCTCCAGACGCCGATTGAGCCTTTCACCGTCGAACCTGGTCTCACCGCCGATCAGATCCTGCTCCGCATGGAGCGGATCTCGTTTCAAGGGCGGATGCTCGCCACCGCGCACCGCGTGTGGCAGAAGATGCTCGAAGACGACGTGACGATTTTTCTCGGCATGGCCGGGGCGCTGAGCGCCGGTGGCTTACGGATGATCGTCGCCCACCTGATCGCCAACCGGTACGTCGACTGCCTGGTGTCGACGGGCGCGAACCTGTATCACGACCTCCACGAAACGCGCGGCCAGCATCACTACATCGGGTCGCCGCACCCGGATGATTCGGCCCTTGCCGAAGACCGAATCGATCGCGTGTACGACACCTACGCCAGCGAGGAAGAGTTCATCTCGAACGACAGCTGGATCGCGGATTTCGCGGCGACGCTCGAGCCGCGTCCGTACACGTCCCGCGAGTTTCTGCACCAGCTGGGCGGCCACCTGTGGAAAACAACCGGCCGCGACGGCATCCTGACGGCTGCCTACCGCGCGAGCGTGCCGATTTTCTGTCCGGCCATCGCGGATTCGTCCATCGGCATGGGGCTGTCGCAGGCCCGCCAGCAGAAACCTGACTGCGGCCACATCGACATCATCGGGGACATCGTCGAGTCGGCCAACCTCATCATCCGCCGGCCGCGGACGGCGTCGGTGGTGCTGGGGGGCGGGACGCCGAAGAACTTCATCAACCAGGCGAGCGTTCAGGCGGAGTTCTACAGCCCGGAGGTGACGGGCCACAAATACGCGATCCAGATCGTGACCGATGTTCCGCACTTCGGCGGCGCCTCCGGCTCAAGCCTCGAGGAGGCCGAAAGCTGGGGCAAACTGGCGGCCGATTCGGCGAGGGCGGAGGTCCATGCCGACGCGACCATCGCCCTGCCGATCCTGACAAGCGCGCTCGCGGTGTCGGCGCCGCCGATTCTTGCGCGCCGAAAGCCTCCTGTCTTCTCGCTGGCCTCCCGAGTGATGACCATCGACGGCCAGACCGTTCCCTCAGTCCGATTCGAGGACATGAATGCACCTGCCGTTTGAGTACGAGCGAGTCACCCTCGGCGAGTTTGGCGGCACCACCCCGACGACTTCCGACTTCGACAATGCCCGCGTCGTGATCCTGCCGATCCCGCTCGATCGCACGACGTCGTACGTGCCCGGCACCCGGACCGGTCCGCACGAGATCCTCGTCGCTTCGTCGCACATGGAGCTCTGGGACGAGGAGACTCAGACCGACGTCCACAGCATCGGCATCTGCACGCTGCCCGAAATGGAGTTTCCGTTTGCGGGAATGGACGAGGTCATGGCTGAAATCCGGCGGGTGGCCGCGGAGCTCGTGAACCGCGGCAAGTTCCCGGTCATCCTGGGCGGCGAACATTCAATCACTCCCCCTGTCGTCGCGGCAGTCGCCGCAAAGCACAAGGGGCTCTCCGTCCTGCAGATCGATGCCCACGCGGACCTGCGCGACTCGTTCATGGGCACGCCGCACAACCACGCGTGCGCCATGCGGCGAACCCTCGAGCACGCACCGGTCACGCAGGTCGGCATCCGGAGTCTCTCGAGCGAAGAGGCCGCTGACATCCCGTCGTTGAAGACGAAGGTCTTCTACGATTTCAACATGCGGCAGGACCCGTCGTGGATGGATCGTGTCGTCGACTCGCTGAGCGACCTCGTCTACATCACGATCGACGTCGATGGGTTCGATCCGGCGATCATGCCGTCCACGGGAACACCGGAGCCTGGCGGATTGGGCTGGTACGAAGGCCTGACGCTCCTCCGGCGGGTGATCGAACGCCGCAAGGTCGTCGGCTGCGACATCGTCGAGCTTTCGCCGATGCCCGGCAACGCCGCGCCGAACTTTCTCTGCGCGAAGCTGCTCTACAAGATCCTGTCGTACCGCTTCGGCAGGGAGATCAAGACGTAGCGTCCGGCTTTAGCCGGACGTCGCAGGGTTAGGTCTTCTTCAGCGCGTCGAGCTCGCGTTTCGCGTCCGCGCTGAACGGCGACTCCGGGAATTCTTCGACAACGCGATTGAAGGTCTGCTGGGCGTCGCTGGCGCGGCCGGCGTCCCGATAGACGCGGCCCAGCTGAATGAGGATGCCGTCGATGGGCAGCTGGCCATCCTTGCGCTGCACCAGTTCCTTGTAGGCCGTGATCGCCTGCTCGTACTGCCCGCTGCGCGCGTGCGCCTCGGCGAGTCCCAGGCGGGCCATCTGTCCGTAGAGCTTGTCGCCGCCCTGGTCGATGACCTGCTGGTACGCCTTGGCTGCTTCAGCGGGGTTGCCGAGCACCATCTGCGTCGACGCCTCCTGGTAGCGCGCGAACAGGCCGGCGGCGGTGGACGGATACGCGTCGGCGGCGGCCTTGAACTTCGTGACCACGGCCTGCGCCCGTTCGCGCTCGGTCGGGAACGTCAGTCCTGTGCCGCCGGTCGCGGCAGCCGGCGGCCCGATCCGGGCCTCCTGCACGACCAGCGCGTCGGCGAGCAGCGCGTGTACCCGGCTTTCCACCCGCTCATGCCAGGCCCAGTAGCCAACAGCGGCGACGCCGACGACGACCAGCACGGCGACAATCCATGTCACCTCGCTCCTGTGCTCTTCGAGCGTGCCCTGGACTTGTCGCGTCAGCGCGCCGAGATCGTTCTTCTTGAGGTGATGACGTTCAGTTCGTTTCATTCGAAAGTACTTTCAAGCTTTAAGCTTCGAGCTTTTCGCTTAAGTTGGTGCGCCCGGCAAGAATTGAACTTGCGGCCCCCCGCTTAGGAGGCGGGTGCTCTATCCGCTGAGCTACGGGCGCTCGGGCGTCGTCCAGCCATAGTCTACCGCGTCCCCTTCTTACCCCGTCAATTTCTGGAGCGCCTTGGACACGCGGACGTATTCCTCGTATCGACGCTGATAGAGATCCAGCTTCTCGCGCTCTACGGCGTCGAGACGCGCGCGGCCGCCGGGCGACGCCAGTTCCTGTTCGGAGACGGCGGTCTTCAGCTTGTAGGTCGCGTCGTGCGTCTGCTCCCAGGCGAGCCAGTCCGCCGTCCATCGCGCGTGTGCGGCCGAGATCACGTCAGCGCTGAAGGGAAACGTCGCCCCGGCAGCGGCGTCGAGCGACGCGCACTCCTCGGGAAAGATCCGTCGCATCGTCACCGCGAGAGGCTGCCACACCAGCAGCGCTTTCGGATCGACCTGGACGGCGGCGATGGCCGGCCCGAAGACGGCGGCGATGGAGAGCGTCCGTGCCCGCCGGGTGTCGTCGCGCGCCGCTCGCATCTCGCCGCGAATCTGCTCGATGCCCCAGCCGATCACGGCAGCTACGACGAGTGCGGCGATCAGAGTGCTCATGTAGTGCGGGCCTTCAGGCCCGCCGGGATGCAGGCCTGAAGGCCTGCACTACGTACGCGGGCCGCAAACAGGTCCTCTAGTACGTCAGAACGGAATGAATGGTCTGGCCCTTCAAGCGCTCTCGTCCGCTCAATCCGGCCAGCTCGATGAGAAAGGCGAATGCGTGCACCTTGCCGCCCAGGCCTGTCACCAGGTCCAGCGTGGCTCTTGCCGTTCCTCCGGTCGCCAGCAGATCGTCGACGACGAGCACGTTCTGTCCACGGTTCACGGCGTCGTCGTGAATCTCGAGCGAATCGGTGCCGTACTCGAGATCGTACGTGACCCTGACCGTTTTGTGCGGCAGCTTCCCGACCTTCCGGACCGGCGAGAACCCGGCGCCGATGCGATCGGCGACCGCCGCGCCGACGATGAAGCCGCGGCTTTCGACGCCGACGACGAGGTCGATGCCCTTGCCGTGAAACGGCGCCGCGAGGCTGTCAACCACCGCATGAAACCCCGCGGGATCGCGCAGCAACGTGGTGATGTCGTAGAAAAGGATCCCACGCTTTGGGAAATCCGGAATGTGTCGAATCTTCTTCTTGAGTTGATCCGCAGTCACTTGATGCTGAACTCCGTCTCGCCGGCCACGGGATAGGTGCTGTCGACGTCGACCCGATCGACGCGCGCGCCCGGCGGGCCGATTCGCACCGCGCGCTCGAACCGCTCCACCTGGTCGGCGTCTCCCTCGGCGACCACCTCCACCGAGCGATCCGGAAGATTGCGCACCCACCCCGCGACGCCTTCGCGCTCCGCAGTGGCCTCCGTGAAATACCGGAAGCCGACGCCCTGAACCCGGCCGCTGATGATGTATCGCCGTGCGACGCGCATGGCGTCCAAATGAAGCGGGTCATGATAGCATTTCGGTGCCTAAACCCTGCGGAACGCGCTGGGTGCGGGGGACCCAGAAAGCCGGGGCGCACTGGTGGCGACGTCGAGCAGCACGTCGATAACGACCAGAGGACATTCCGAGTCCGAGCCCGTCAGCTAACCCCGTCGGCGTAACACGGAAGCTACCCTTGCTAAAACTGTCGCAGCTGGCTGGCCCTGCGGATGTCTGACGACTCCGCGTTCTCCCTCAAACGAATCCTCGTCGGCAGACCGATTCCCTCGAGCATGGCGCATCACGAGCGCCTCTCGCGCGTCACCGGTCTGGCCGTGCTTTCGTCAGACGCGTTGTCGTCGGTGGCGTACGCCACCGACTTCATTCTTGCGACGCTCGTCGTCGCAGGTGTCGGCGCGTTTGGACACGCAATTCCCATCAGCCTGGTGATCGCGGCGCTCCTGGCCATCGTGGCCTTCTCGTACCGCCAGACGATTCACGCCTACCCGACCGGCGGCGGCGCGTATATCGTCGCCAAGGAAAACATCGGGTCGATGGCCGGCCTCGTGGCCGCCGCGTCGCTGCTCGTCGACTACACGCTGACGGTGTCGGTCAGCATTTCGGCCGGCGTGCTGGCGATCACGTCGGCGTTTCCGCGGCTCGACGTCTTCCGCGTCGAGATGTGTCTGTTCTTCCTGGCCATCCTGATGGTGGGCAACCTCCGCGGCATCCGCGAGTCGGGCCGCATCTTCGCCGTACCCACGTACTTCTTCGTCTGCGCCATCGGCGTCCTCCTCCTCGCGGGCTTCTATAAGTACGTGACCGGCGGCATCACACCGGTCAACGCGCCGCTTCCGCCGAACGCCGGCCATGCGCCGCTGACGGTGTTTCTCCTGTTGACGGCATTTGCCAACGGCTGCACGGCGATGACGGGCGTCGAGGCCGTCTCGAACGGCGTCCCGGCGTTTCGCCCGCCCGAGTCGAAGAACGCGTCCGCGACACTCGTGGCGATGGCGGTTCTGGCCATCGGCATGTTCGTGGGCATCACGGTCCTCGCGCACGCCTACAGCGTGATTCCCAGCGCCGCCGAGTCGGGCGTTTCTCAATTGGGCCGGGCGATTTTTGGTGTCGGTCCGACGTACTACCTGATTCAGGCCGGGACGACGCTGATTCTCGTGCTCGCGGCGAACACGGCCTATGCGGACTTTCCGCGGCTGGCGTCGATCGTGGCGCGCGACGGATACCTGCCGCGGCAGTTCATGAACCAGGGCGATCGCCTGGCGTTCTCGAACGGCATCCTCGTCCTGTCCGTGTTCGCCGCGGTGCTCATCATCGTTTTCCGCGGCGATACCCAGCTGCTGCTGCCGCTCTACATGATCGGCGTGTTCGTGTCGTTCACGCTGTCGCAAGCCGGCATGGTTATTCACTGGAGAAAAACCAAGGAAGCCGGCTGGAAGACCAGCGCCGTCGTCAACGGATTCGGCGCCCTCGTGACCGGCATCGTGCTGATCATCGTCGCCGTCACCAAGACGCTCGAGGGCGCGTGGATCGTCCTGCTGCTGATTCCCCTGATCGTGGCTGTCTTCAGGTCGACCAGACAGCACTACGATCACGTCGCGTCGCAATTGACGCTGCGCGGCTATGAACCGGAGCACCGCGCCCACAACACTGTCGTCATGCCCATCGGAGGAATGCAGCGGGCGGTCGTCGAGGCCCTGCGCTACGCGGAGACGCTGTCAGACGACGTGCGTGCGGTCTACGTGGATATCGATCCGAAAGCGACGGAGCAAATCAGGAAAGACTGGGACAAATGGGGCGGCCGGGTCACGCTGGTCGTCCTTCCGTCGCCGTACCGCTCGGTGATGGAACCGCTGCTCGCGTACATCACTCAGGTCGAGACCGACCGGCCCAACGACTACGTGACCGTCATTCTGCCGGAATTCGTTCCGGCCCGCTGGTGGCAGCACCTGCTGCACAACCAGAGCGCGCTGCTCATCAAGGGCGCGCTTCTCTTCCGCCCCAACACGGTGGTCACGAGCGTGCCCTTCCATCTGGAGCGATAACGCAAGCGCAAAGCTTAAAGCTTAAAGTTGGCAAGTAAGTTTAAAGTCACTTTTCGCTTTGAGCTTTGCGCTTCGACCTTTCTGCTTACATCCCTGCCGGGCCTTCGTCCGCACTTGGACCGTAGATCGACGGGACCGGCACGTTCAGCAGCCGCAGATACACGGACAACTGACCGCGATGGTGATACACGTGGTTCAGGCAGATGCTCCGCACGAGCGCGCTCTTCGGCATCGTCATCAGGGTCTTGCCGTCCGGCGCCTGCATCGACCACATCTTGCCGAGACCGGCGTCGCCGATGGCGCTGAGGTTGCTCTTTGCCTTCGCCAGGCCGGCGTCGTGGGCCGACAGTATTTCGGCGGTCGTCTTGGGATCCGGTGCGCCTCCGCCCGACATCTTCGTCGCGTCCTGGACAGCCCAATCAGAGATGTAGCCGGGCGACATCGCGACGTGCATCGCCAGCGTCCCAAGCGACATCGATTTGTCATGCGGCTTCCAGGCGAGTTTGTCGGAAGGCACGCGCTCGAGCACGCGCCGGGTGGTCGAGGCTTCCTGTTCGAGTTCCTGAAGAATTGCAGCAGTTGCAGACATGGGCTGAACCTCCTTGGTGAAAGCCCACCATGGTACGTGATCGTCAAGCCGGTCCTGCGGAAATTTTATGTAAGATATCGCCTTGCTCAAACGCGCCGGCGCGGTCGCGCTGTTGGTTTTTGTCGTCCTCTTCTGGCGGCTGGGCGAGCCTACGTTCTGGGATCCCGACGAAGCGCACTACGCGGAGACATCGCGCGAGCTTCTCCGCACGGGCGACTGGCTGGCACCGTACTACAACGACCAGCCGTTCTTCGACAAACCCATCCTCTTCCACTGGTTCCAGGCCGCGTCGATGGCGGCAGTCGGCGCGAACGAGCTCGGCGCGCGCCTCGCGCCAGCCCTCGCGGCGCTCGCTATCGTCGTCACGACAGCGTGGCTGGGAACAGCGCTCGTTTCCGTTGAAGTCGGCTTCGTCGCTGCCCTGCTGCTCGCGGCGAGCCCGGCCGTATTTGGACTCGCGCGGTACGCGATTCTGGACACGGTCTTCACCGCGTTCCTCTTCGGCGGCGTGTCGCTGATCGCCGTCGCGGCTCTGAAAGATCGCCCTCACCTTCAGTGGCCGGGCTACGTGCTGATCGCCTTGTCGGTTCTGACCAAGGGCCCGCTGTCGTTCGTCCTCTGCGGGCTGGCGTTCGGGTTGGCCGCGCTCGTCTCGTCCGATCTCCGGCGCCGTCTGCTTGCACTCCACTTCGTCATCGGCCTGGTGATCGTCGTGGCTGTGTCGGCTCCATGGTTCGTGTACATGTGGCTCCGGTTCCGCGATGCCTTCGTCGCCGGGTATCTGCTGGACGAAAACATCAGCCTCTTCGCGACGAACCGCTTCAACACGCGCTTCGATCTGGCGTTCTACATCCGCGTTCTTGCTGCCGGACTCCTTCCGTGGACGGGACTTCTCATCGGCCGGCTCGTGGACGACGTGCGAGGCGTTGCACGACGTCAGCCACTCGATTCAGTCGAGACGCTGCTCTGGTGCTGGATCGCCGCGATCGTCGGTTTCTTCACCGCATCGCGGTTCAAGCTCGATCACTACGTCTTTCCCGCGGCGCCGGCACTGTGTCTCCTGACGGCTCGCGCATGGGCCGACGTGCGCCGCCGCGTGCTCGATCCCGGGAGCCGCTACTCGCGCATCGGATTCCACACGATCGGTCCGATCCTGATCCTGGCCGGAGCGGGTGGGGGTTATTTCATGATCGCGCGGCTGGATTTGCCGACGGCCGCCACGATCGTGCCCGCGATCATGCTGATCGCGGGCGCTTACGTCACCGCTCAGACGAGCTTCAGCCGGCGGCGGGTACCCGAGGTGCCGTGGGTCACGCTGACGGCATTCCTCGTGACCTACGCCGGCGTCATCCTCTGGGTCATGCCCGCACTCGAAGCTCGAAAAGTCGTGCCCGACGTCGCGCGATGGACCGCGAATCAGGCCTCACCGGGCACGCGCATCGCGACGTATCGGCTCAACCGCTGGAGCAACGCTTTTCGCTTCTACGTCGATCGGCATGCGCCGCATCTCGACGGGCCTGAACAAGCCATGTCGCTGTTCGGTGCGCCCGAGCCCTTCTACTGCGTGATGCCGGGCAATGTCTACGACGAGTTTGCGGCACTCGGCGTGCCGATCGAGGCGGTGTACGAGCGGGAGGGCATGTGGGTAACGTCGGGCCGCGCACTCTGGAGACGCGCGTTGCCGCCCACGCGCTTCGTCGTCGTCAGGGCACGGCAGCCGGGACGGGTCAACCGCTCCGAGTGACGACTGCGCCGCTTCAGGTGACGACCGCGTATAGTCATAAGATTGGGGCATGAGATATTCACGAGTTGCCGCCGGAGTTATCTGCGCCCTTCTCGCCGCCACCGCTCTCCGCGCCGACGAAGGGATGTGGACCTTCGATCGAGCGCCGTCGCAGGCGATTCAGCAGCGCTACGGCTTCGCCGTCACGAAGGAGTGGCTGGATCACCTGCGCCTGTCGAGCGTGCGGTTTCCTGAAGGGTCGGGCTCGTTCGTGTCGCCCAACGGCCTCGTCCTGACCAACCACCACGTCGCCCTCGACCACCTCCAGAAGATCTCGACGGCCCAGAAGAACTACGTGGCCGACGGCTTTTATGCCCGCACGCGGGCCGAGGAACTGAAGTCGGCGGACGCCGAGCTGAACGTCCTCATCTCGACCGAAGACGTGACCGCTCGCGTGGTCGCCGCCGCCTCGAAGGCGGCGTCGGCCCAGCTGGCGCTCGACGCGCGCAAAGCCGAGATCGCGCGCATCGAAAAAGAGAGCGTCGATTCCACCGGGCTTCGGTCGGACATCGTGACGCTCTATCAGGGCGCACAGTACTGGCTGTATCGCTACAAGAAGTACACCGACGTGCGGCTCGTGTTTGCGCCCGAACAGCAGATGGCGTTCTTCGGCGGCGATCCCGACAACTTCACGTATCCGCGTCACGATCTCGACTTCGCGATCTTCCGCGTCTACGAAAACGGCCAGCCGATCAAATCCGACCAGTACCTGAAGTGGAACGCGAAGGGCGCCGCTGATCAGGAACCGGTGTTCGTCACGGGCCATCCGGCGTCGACGGACCGCGACGACACCGTCGCCGAACTCGAAACCGAACGCGACGTCGTGTATCCCGCGAGCCTGAGGGTCGTGAAGCGGCGCATCGAGACGCTCCGCCGGTACGGGAGCCAGGGCGCCGAGCAGGCGCGACAGGCGGCCTCCCGGATCTTCGGTCTCGAGAACGCCCAGAAGGCGTACACAGGCGAATACAACGGTCTGCTAGACTCCAAGGTCTTCGCCAAGAAGACCGCGGACGAACGCGCGCTGCGCGATCAGATCAACAGGAAGCCCGAATGGAAAGCCACCTACGCAGCCGCGTGGGACGACATGCAGCGGGCGCAGGAAGCGCGCCGCCGCCAGTACAAGACCGAACGATTCGCTCAGCTTCGAGGATCGTCGCTCGCGCCGCTCGGGCTGGTCATTGTCCAGTTTGTCGCCGAAACCACGAAGCCTGACACGGCCAGGCTCGACGGCTTTCACGAGGCGCAGCTCCCGTCGCTGAAGTTTCAACTGTCCTCGCCGGCGCCCTATTACCTGCCGCTCGAGGAGACGCTGCTCGCCGACTCCCTGCAGGAATCGCTCGAAGAGCTCGGTGCGAACCATCCGTTCATCAAGGCCGCACTCGCCGGCCGGACACCGAAGGACGCGGCCGCCGCGCTCATCTCCGGCACGAAACTCACCGATCCGGCCGTCCGCAAGCAGCTGATCGACGGCGGCCAGGACGCCGTCGCCCGCTCCACCGATCCGCTCATCGTGCTCGGCCGTGCTCTCGATCCCATCGCCCGCGAACAGCAGAAGACGCTCGAGCGCGAGGTGACGAGCGTCTCTTCGGCGGCGCGCCAGAAGGTCGGCCAGGCGCGGTTCGCGGTCTACGGCACGGCCGCCTATCCCGACGCGACGTTCACCCTGCGGCTGTCGTACGGCAAGGTCAGCGGGTACCCGATGAACGGCACGAAAGCCCCGTACAAGACCACGTTCTATGGCCTGTACGCCGAGTCGGCAGACTTCGACGACCAGCCGCCCTTCAAGCTGGCGCCACGCTTTCACCAGAAGCGCGCGCAGGTCGAGATGGCAACGCCGCTCAATTTCGTGACGACGAACGACATCATCGGCGGCAATTCGGGGTCGCCTGTCGTGAACCGCGCCGGCGAGCTCGTGGGCCTGATCTTCGACGGCAACATCGAGAGCCTCGTCGGCCGCTTTGTGTACGAAGAGGAGCGGAACCGCGCGGTCGCGGTCCACGCAGGCGGAATCGTTCACGCGCTCCGGGCTGTCTACGACGCGGGACCGCTGGCCGACGAACTCGACCCGCGGTGATTCGCGCTATAATTTGAGGGTAATCACCCGATTTGAGCCTGAGGATCCGCCCATGAACGAATGCGTGCAGGAACCCCCCGTCGTCGCAGACACCCAGGTCAAGCAGCTCGTGGCCAAGGCGCGTGTCGCGCAGGCGGCGTTCGAGTCGTTTTCGCAGGAGCAGGTCGACGCCATCGTCAAAGGCATCGGCAAGTACGTCTACGACAACGCGGACCCGCTCGCCCGGATGGCGGTCGACGAGACCGGCATCGGCGTGTACGAAGACAAGATCCTCAAGAACAAGGGCAAGGCCCGCGTCATCTGGAACAACCTGAAAGGCAAGAAGTCGCGAGGCATCATCGGCGAGGACGAAGAACTGAATCTCGTCTTCGTCGCCAAGCCCATGGGCGTCGTCGGCGCCGTGACCCCGGTCACCAATCCGATCGTCACGCCGATGTGCAACGCCATGTTCGCCATCAAGACCGGCAACGCCGTCATCTTCGCGCCGCATCCGAAGGCCGAGAAGTGCACCGAGCGGCTCACCGACGAGTTCATGAAGGTCGTGAAGGCGAACGGCGGCCCCGACAACCTGATTCAGATGGTCAGGAAAGGCTCGATCGAAACGACGCAGGAGCTCATGAAAGCCGTCGACGTGGTCGTGGCCACCGGCGGCGGCGCGATGGTCAAGTCGGCCTACTCTTCCGGCCGGCCCTCATTCGGCGTCGGCGCCGGCAACGTGCCCGTCATCATCGATCGCGACGTCGACCTGAAGGACGCCACGGAGAAGATCGTTCTTGGCGCGTCGTTCGACAACGGCATCATCTGCTCGCACGAGCAGTTCGTTCTCGCGCCCGAGGAGAAATACGCGGACGTGCTCGCGGCCTTCAAAGCCACCGGCAAGGTGTGGTTCACCGAAGACAAAGCGCAGATCCAGAAACTGCGCGACGTGGTGTTCCCCGGCGGTCACCTCAACAAGGACGTCGTCGGCAGGTCACCCCGTCAGGTCGGCGCGCTCGCGGGCATCGACGTCCCAGAATCAGCGCGCATCATCCTCTTGCCGGCCGAGGGCGCGGGCTCGAAGGACGTGCTCGCGAAAGAGAAGCTGTGCCCGGTCGTGGCGATTCTCCCCTACAAGACGTTTCAGGAGGCCGTCGCCGCCGCGAAAGCCAATCTCCTGATCGAAGGCGCCGGCCACTCCGCGGCGCTGCACTCGAAC
>Ga0326726_10002819_pt1 | contig 15908 bp, 17 predicted proteins | sample MHFenrmetagenome_2_FD_207603 | JGI IMG/M metagenome (GOLD analysis project Ga0326726, IMG submission 207603) | Lab enriched peat soil microbial communities from Michigan Hollow, Ithaca, NY, United States - MHF15MN | ecosystem: Environmental > Terrestrial > Soil > Wetlands > Peat | place: USA... | reverse complement strand
CCGTAGCTGGTGAGCCAGGCGTTGTCCTTGGCGTCGATGGCGGCGCCGAAGGTGCCGCCCTGCATGCCGCCGCCCGCGAAGCCGGTGGTGATCGGCGAGAGCGGGCGTCCGTTCGGCGCGAACTTGCTGGCATTGCCCTGCCAGAGATCGTCCTTGCCCTGCCAACCCACGGTGAAGTTGTCGCCGACCCAGAGGTTGCCCTCGCTGTCGAACATGGCCTTGCCGCCTGCGCGGTAGCCGCCGCCAGTCACTTTCAGCGGCAAGACCCACGCGCTCGGGGCGAACTGGAGATACGGCATGTACGGCACGGCCCGCATCGTCTTGCCCTTCGGAATCGCGTAGAACTGGTCGAGAAGCGCGAAGAGTCTCTCGGGCTTGTACCAGGAGTACCGGGCGATCGACTGCGCCGAAGTCAGTGTGTCGGTCGGAGTCACTCCCGTCGGCGGAGTCGCTGCCGCGAACAGGTTGCTGCACGCGTCCGTCGACACGCCGGTGACGCAGCCGGCCAGCACGTCCGCCAGGGTGGCGAAGTTCGCCATCGTGGGGGTCTGACTGCTGTTCAGCGGGTCCTGGATCGTCCCGCCCCAGCCACCGGTCGCGACGTCGACGAAGTTGGGCACGTTGCCGGCTGAGATGCGCAGGCCGAGCGCGTGGCCCTGGATTGCGCTGCCCTCGATGAACTGCGCGTGCGTCCACACGGATGCGACCGTTGTCATCTCGTTGATCGTGACCTTCGCGGGAGCCTGCGCTCCCAGCACCGAAACGAGCGCGATGGCCGGGTTGTTGCCGCCCTGGTTCAGCTTCGACTGGCCGCCCTTCGCGACGAGATATAGAGTGGAGTCCTTCGCGCGGGCTCCGCTCGGCCGGATCTCGAACGCTCCATCCGCGCCCGTCTTCGCCTTGCCGAGCTCGATCGGCGCACCGCTGCTCGCGGCCCAGAGCGTGACGCTCGAGCCTGCGATGGGTGCGCCGCCGCCGAGAACGCGACCCTTGATGGCGGCGGTCTGCGCCGACGCGGGCGCGGCGCCGACTAGCGCAGTGAGCGCCAAGCCGAGCGAGATCCGAGGCCAGTGTCTTGCCATTTTGAGGTCCTCCGCTCCGAATGGAAGCGCGGTGCACGAGCCGCGCCGGACGGGTGTATCTCGACGCACGCGCAAGGCGACCCGCGCTGCGCGCGTGCGGCGTAGCGAGCCAGACTACTACGATGGAGGTGCTCGTGCGCCGACTCTCGCCCACCATGGACCGCGCGCCTTGCGACCCGGGAGCTCGGATGACCGATCGATCAACCAGCGGGCGGAGCGAGCGCGGACATCATCCTCGCGACGTGATCGCTGAACACACCGTCGAGGCCGAGCGCGAGCATCGCGGCGAGGCTCGCGTCGTCTTGGGTGTCCCAGGCGAGCAGCTTGCGGCCAGCGGTTCGAAACACCCGGGCGAGCGGTGCGCTCCAGTCACTCCAGTGGAGATTCAGGGCGTCGATGTCGAGCGCGGCCATGCGCTCGGCGCGCGCCGCGGGCGGCGTGCGCATGTGGCGGAGACGTGTCGAGTCGACCAGGCGCACGCGCTCCGACAGCGCGCGCCACGGCGCGATCTCGCGCCAGTTGTAGTGGCACAGCCAGAGGCGATCTTCGGCGCCGGCGCGCCGCGCGACGCGGATCACTTCGGGCGCGGCTTCCGGGTCGTTCACGTCGAGCGAGAGCTCGAAGCCGTGACCCAATTCGGTGTAGAGCTGCGCCAGGCTCGGGATGTGCGCCGGGAGCTCGTCGCGCGGCGCGGAGCGGATCGCCCGCCCATCGGGCAATCGGCCGTCGTGGTCCAGGACGGCGACGCCATCGGCGGTGCGCCAGACGTCCGACTCGAGGCCGCTCGCGCCCAGCCGCAGCGCGAGCGCGAACGCCTCGAGCGTGTTCTCGCGCGCGTCCGCCGACGCGCCGCGGTGCGCGAAGCCGATGCAGCCCACGCGCGCAGGGTAACCCGCTCGGCGTCGCCGGGAGATTTCCCAGCAATCACGGCGGTTTGGCGCGTTCTCGGGGGGCGGCCCACGACCCGCGGAGCACCGTGGGTGCCGGGAGATCTCGCGGGCGCCACGCGATCGCCGCGGTTGCAACGCGACGCGAGGGTCGGGAAGCTGCGCTCGCGATGAGTCGATCCCGATGAGCCGAGAGCCTTGGTGGCAACCGGCGCGCTTCGCGCGCCGGCGCGCCGCGCTCGAGGCGCGCGCGCGCATCGCGACGGCCGTGCGCGCATTCTTCGCGAGCCAGGACTTTCTCGAGGTCGAGACACCGGCGCTGCAGGTGTCCCCCGGGATGGAGCCGCACCTGTTCGCGTTCGAGACGCGGCTGCGCGATCCGCATGGCGGCTCCGAGCGGGCGCTGTATCTGCGGACGTCGCCCGAGTTCACGTTGAAGAAGCTGCTCGTCGCGGGGCTGCCGCGGATCTTCGAGCTCGCGCCCGCGTTCCGGAACGCGGAACGCTCGTCGACTCACCACCCCGAGTTCACGATGCTCGAGTGGTACCGGACCGGCGCCACCTATGAAGCGCTGTGGCGCGACTGCGAGGCCCTGCTGCGCATCGCCGTCGACTCGGCAGGAACCGCGCGGCTTCGCTGGCGCGGGGCGGAGTGCGATCCGTACGTGCCCGCGGAGCGACTCACCGTGGCGGAGGCGTTCGTGAAGCACGCCGGCGTCGAGCTCGCGGACCTGCGGCGCGGCCCGAGCGATGGCTTCGAGGATCGCTTCTTCCGTCGCTTCCTCGCCGAGGTCGAGCCCAAGCTCGGCATCGGCCGAGCGACGTTGCTCGTCGACTGGCCGATCGAGCTCGCGGCGCTCGCGCGCGCCAAGCCCGGTGAGCCGGAGGTCGCGGAGCGGGTCGAGCTGTTCGCGTGCGGGCTGGAGCTGGCGAACGGCTGGAGCGAGCTGACCGACCCGGTCGAGCAGCGCCGCCGCTTCGAGCGCGACCAGGCGGAGAAGGCGCGCCTGTACGGGGAACGCTATCCCATCGACGAGGATTTCATGGCCGCGCTCGAGCAGGGTCTGCCCGAGAGCGCGGGCATGGCGCTCGGCTTCGACCGACTCGTGATGTGCGCGACCGGCGCGGAGCGCATCGACGACGTGCTGTTCGCGCCGGTGGACGACGAATGAGGCGAACGCTCGACATCGCCGAGCTGGCGGGCGCGGGGCTGGTGCCACCCGAGCGCGTGGCCGACCTCGAGCGCGTGGCGTCGCGCTGGGCGGTGGCGCTCACCCCGGCGCTCGCGGCGCGCATCGATCCCGCCGACCCGGGTGACCCGATCGCGCGCCAGTTCGTGCCCCACGCGGACGAGTTACTCGTCGGGCCGGACGAGCTCGGCGATCCGATCGGCGACCTTGCATTCCGCGCCGTGAAGGGGATCGTGCACCGCTATCCGGATCGCGTGCTGCTCACGCCGACGCACGCGTGCGCGGTGTACTGCCGCTTCTGCTTCCGCCGCGAACGCGTCGGCCCCGGCGGCGACGCGCTGACGCCGGACGAGCTCGAGCGCGCATTCGACTACGTCGCGGGGGACGCGCGCATCTGGGAAGTGATCCTGTCGGGCGGCGATCCGCTCGTCCTCTCCCCGCGCCGGATCGAGGCGATCGTGCGCCGGCTCGGCGCGATTCCCCACGTGCGCGTGATCCGCGTCCACACGCGCGTGCCCGCGGTCGACCCGGAGCGAGTCACACCGCAGCTCGTCGCCGCGCTCGAGTCGCAGAAGGCCGTCTGGCTCGTGCTGCACGTGAATCACGCGCGCGAGCTCGAGGGCGGCGCGCCCGCGGCGATCTCGCGCATCGCGCGCGCCGGCATCCCGATGCTCGCGCAGACGGTGCTGCTCGCCGGAGTGAACGACGACCCCGCCGCGCTCGAGGAGCTGCTCCGCGCGCTGGTCGCCCTGCGCGTGAAGCCGTACTACCTGCACCACCTGGATCTCGCCCCCGGCACGGCGCGCTTCCGCACCTCGATCGCGGCTGGACAAGCGCTGGTGGCCGGCCTGCGCGGGCGCGTCTCGGGACTGTGTCAGCCGACGTACGTGCTCGACATCCCCGGCGGCGCCGGCAAGGTGCCGATCGGGCCCAGCTACCTCGGCGAGGCGGATGCGGAGGGCACGCGGGTGGTCACGGACTGGCAGGGCAAGTCACACGCGTACGCGGAGCGAGACCCCGAGCGCGGCGACGCCTAGTCGGCGCCAGACGCCACAGGCGCGCGACTCACTCGCTCTTCTCCTCGAGGAAGCGGTCGACCAACTTGCGGCTCCGCTCCTTGGGCGAGAACAGATGCGCGAGCAGGCGATTGCGCGCCGCGGATGCGAGATAGAAGCGCTCGTACTGCTCGCCGCGGCTGCCCAGCGCGCTGGCCGCGAAGTCCCAGGCCAGCCGGAACACGCGGATCCGCGTCTCCGCCGACGCTCCGCCCGCGCCCTGGAGATACTTCGCGAGCAGCGGCCCGAGCTCCGGGTCGCGAATCTGCGCCTCGGTCGGCGTCGCCAGCAAGTTGTGGGAGCCGATCAGCCGCAGGATCTCGTTCACGCGCGGCATCCACACCGGCAGGAAGTGTCTCAGCTGCGCCAGCGGCCCGCCGTTCGGGAACCACACGCCGTTGCCCCACTCGAACGCCTCGGCCTCGGCCGTGCGCAGCGCGGCGCGCGTGAGCTCCGCGTAGCCGAAGATCTCGCCGAGCAGCTCCGAGGTCGCGGGTGACTTGTCGCCGATCAGCTCCGCCATGCGGCAACCGAGTCCATAGGCGAACTCGAGCTTGGTCTGCGCGCGAATCATCGTCTGCTGCATCACGTTCGGATACCAGCCGGTGGCGAGCACGCCGTTGTACACGTCGACGTTGCCGTCGATGAAGAGTCGCTCGCGCGGAATCTCGACGTCGTCGAAGATCACGAACGCGTCCTGCTCGTCGAAGCGACTCGAGAACGGATGGTCGAAACGGTTCGTGCCGCGCGTCGTGCTGTCGCGGCACAGGAACCGCAGGCCGGAGGTCGCGCAGGGAATCGAGAAGGCGAGCGCATAGCGCTCGCCGCCGACCGCCGGGATCGGATGGCCGGGATACACGGCGATCTCGTTCGAGAACGGCGCGAGGGTGGCGAGGATGCGCGCGCCGCGCACCACGATGCCGCGCGAGGTCGACTCGACCTTGTGCAGGGCCACGTCGCCGCCGCCGCCCGCGATGTCGGGCAGGCTCTTGTCGATCGTCGGGTGGATGATCGTGTGCGTGAGCGCGAGGTCGCGCCGGCGCAGCTCCTTCTGGAAGCGCACGAGATTCTCGGCGCCGGCTTCGTTGCCGAACGCGCCCCACTCGTCGCTGCGGCCGGCGAACCCCGCGAACGTGACATTCATGTAGTCGGGCGTGCGACCCATGACGCCGACCGTGCGCTCCGCGATGCGCTCCAGACACACGCGGCGGCGCTCGAGATCCGCCCGTGAGCGAGGCACCAGGTGACTCACGTTGATCGGCTCGCCGGTCTCCGGATCGGGCGTGAGACACGCGGCGGAGTGCTCGTGCTGCAGGTCGAAGATCTCGGCCAGCAAATGGGCCGCGCCCTGGAGCGCGGGGTGCGAGGTCGGGTCGCCGACGCGCTCGCCGTCCAGCCACAGCTCGCGGCCGTCGCGCAGACTCTCGAGAAACTGCTCGCCCGTCCTGGCACCCATCGAGCGCCAGTCTACGCCGGGGTACTCGGCGACGAAAGCGTCGAGCGCGCGAGGCGAGGGCCGCCCCGAGCCGAGCACGCAAGCGCCGAAGGCGCGCGCAGCGAGCTGTCAGCGAGCGTAGTCAGTCGGACCCGCGAGGCGAGGGCCGCCCCGAGCCGAGCACGCAAGCGCCGAAGGCGCGCGCAGTGAGCCTCAGGCGAACGAAGTCGACAAGGGGCGATGCGCGCGGGCTTCGAGGCGGAGGTCGCGCAGCAGGTCGATGCGCTCCAGGCAGCTGCCGCAGCCGGAGACGCCGGCGGTCATCGGGTCCTTGGCGACGGCGACGGGCAGGCGGAGCTCGCGCATCAAGAGCTCGGCGAGACCGTCGAGGCGCGCGCCGCCGCCCGCGAGCACGATGCCGTTCTGCGCGATGTCCGCCGAGAACTCGGGCGGCGCGTCTTCGATCACGATGCGAATCGCGTCGACGAGCGCGGCGACCGCGGGAGCCAGCGCCTCGCGCAGCTCCTCGGCGCGCACGCGCACCACGCGCAGCGCGCCGGTCACGCGGTCACGCGCGTCGATGCACACGTCGCGGTGATCCTGGCGCGGCAGCGCGCAGCCGAGCTGCTCCTTCAGCGCGCGCGCCTGCGCCAGGCCGACCTCGACGTCGAGCTTCTTCTTCATCCAGGCGCGCACCGCTTCGTCGAGCTTCGAGCCGCCCATGCGCGTGGTGCGCGCGTGGACGACACCAGACAGGGTGACGACCGCGACCTCGGTCGTGCCCGCGCCGATCTCGACCACGAGCTTGCCGCCGCGCCCCGCGCTGGCCACGCCGGCGCCGAGGGCGGCCGCCATGGGCGCCGCCAGCAGATACACTTCGCGCGCGCCCGCGCCGCGAGCGGCCGACACCAGCGCGCGTCGCTCGACCTGCGTGAGCTCCGAGGGAACCGAGAGCACGATTCGCGGCCGGCGCGGCGCCAGATGATTGCGCGCGTGGAGAATGAGCGCGCGCAGCAGAACCATCGCGCCCTCGTAGTCGGCGATGGCCCCGTCGCGCAGCGGGCGGACCTCCTCGATCGTCTCGGGCAGGCGCGCGATCGCGTCGACCGCGTTGCGGCCGACCGCCCAGATCTCACCCGTGCGGCGGTGGCGGGCGACGACCGCGGGCGTGGTGAAGACCTCGCCGGTGCGGCGGCTGATGACGCGCGCGTTGGCGGTACCGAGATCGACGCCGAGATCGGCGGAGAACAAGCGGCCGAGGGAGATCGTTGGCTTCTGTTCGGGCATTCGGGCCTCCGTGCCCGGGCATGCTGCAGCCTCCATGCCCGCCGATCGCGCGCGCGCAGCCCGCGCGCAGAAGTGTGTCGTGACTGCGCGATTCCACTCACCGCAGCGCGTCGCGCGTTCTCGGCGGAGAGACGGAGCGCTGTGTAGCGGACTTCCACCGTGAAACGGCGGAACGACGTCACCCCTGGGCCGTCTGGGGGGCCTCCAGCCGGCCCTCGAGCTCGCGCAGCTCCTCCGGGCGCAGCTTGCGCCAGCGCCCGGGGCGGAGCGTCCCGAGCTCGATGTTCATCACGCGCACGCGCACCAGCCGCCGCACGCCGAGCTCGAGCGCCTCGCACATGCGTCGGATCTGCCGGTTGCGGCCCTCGGTGAGCACGAGACGGAAGACGCGCGTGGCGAGGCGCTCGGCCACCGCCGGAAGAGTCTTGCGCCCGTCGAGCTCGATCCCGGCGCGCATCCGCGCCAGCGCGCGATCAGAGATGGGGCGATCGATCTCGACGACATACTCCTTCTCGTGGCCATGCCCCGCGCGCAGGATCGCGTTCACGAGCTCGCCGCGGTTCGTGAGCAGGATCAGTCCCTCGGAGAACTTGTCGAGGCGACCGACGTGGAAGATGCGCTCCGGGTAGTTCACCGCCTGGATGATGTTCTCGGGCACGCGCGGATCCGACGTGCATTCGATGCCCGCCGGCTTGTGATACGCGAGCACCACCGCCTTCTTCTCGCGCACGCGCAGCGGCTTGCCGTCGAGCTCGATGCGGTCGCCCTCCTCCACGGAGTCGCCGTGCACGGCCACACGCCCGTTGATGCGCACCCGCTCGGCGGCGACGAGCTTGTCGGCCTCGCGCCGCGAGCAGATGCCGTGATCGGTGAAGTAGCGATTGATGCGAATGCGCAGATCGTACTTCAGTGCGCCGGTTCGGACGGCGTCGGCTCCGGCGCGCCCACCGGGTCCTGCCCGAGGTAGGCGTCGGGGTCGAACTCGGCCAGGACGAGCTGCGCCTGGCGCGCGATCGCGTCCGCGAGTCTCTGCGCGCACACGTTGTAGGCCCGGTGAATGTACTTCGCGCCGTCGCGCTCGCGGTAGCCGAGGCTCTCGCTGGCGACGTACCGGATCTCGACGTCGCGGGCGTAGTCGATCTCGACGCTCATGCTCCAGTCGCGGCGGCGCAGGTGGGCGCGGACTCGCCCGGGACTCTCCTCGTCCGAGAGGAAGCCCTCGAGCGCCAGCGCGCGGTGAATCGCGATCAAGGTGAGATCGGCTCTCGGGGCGCCCGCGACCGGCTTCGGGTCGGCGAGCGGCACGATCCTGCACGCCGCGAGCAACGCCACGAGCGGGACGAGCAATGCACGCATGAGTCAGTGAGTCGGTGGGGCGGCCGGCAGCGGCGCAGGCTGCGCTCCAGACCGAGCAGCATCCCCGCGCGCCTCCACGATCAGCTGGCGCTGGATCTCCTCCTGGAGCTCGCCCACGAAGACATTGTAGTTCCGGTGGATGTAGGCGACGTCGTTCTCGACCTGGTAGCGGAGATTGACGCTGTCGGCGTAGTGAATCGAGACGTCCTTGCCGTACAGCACCTCGACGACCAGCGACCAGGAGTTCTTCTGCAGCCGTGCGCGAATGCGCCCCGGTGATTCCTCGTCGACCACGAAGCGCTTGGTCGCGAGCGCGCGAAGCACCGCGATCCGGGTCTGCTCCAGAGTCGGGCCCGCCGCGGTGGGCGGCGGATCGACCAGCGGGGCCGTCCTGCATCCGCTCGCCGCGAAGAGCGCGAGCGCGAGACACACGGCAGTCACTGACCATGGACGATGGCGACTCCGCATGCCGCGATTCTACGTCGCTGCTCCACCGAGGGGAAGCGGGCGTGACCTGGGATTTTGGGGCGACGAGAGGGGGTTGGGGCCGGGGTGGCCTTTCGTCGCTGGTCCCAGGTCACGCCCTTCGGAAGTTGCTGCGATGTCTCTCGGTCGTGCATTCCACGGGCCAACTCATGGGAGCCCGCAGAGCGCGCGCCGACGGCCGCTCGCCCCAGGAATGCAGAAATGACCGTGTAGTCGTTACAAGCTTTGGAGCGCGGTCCGCGCTGGGTTCTGTCCGGCCGCGCGGCACGCTTCGTGCTCAACCGTTCCGCCATGCAAGGAACGAGTCGCCACGGTCGCGTCCGGTGTGATCGCGCTCTCAGTTTCCGGCGCACAGGAGGTTCCGCCATGACTCATCGAAACGGCGCCGCGCTCTCCGCACTCACTCTGTTGCTGGGCATCTCGAGCCCGCTCGGCTGCGCGTCCGAGAAGACGACCACCACCACCACGACCCATGTTCGCGAGCTCGACGACCCCGACGTCGCGAGCGGGCCCGAGGCCCGGAGCGACGTCGTGACTGAGGAAAAGACCACGACCACGGACGACGCGTGCGGCGGCGTGTTGAGCTGCACGGCGGACTTCGTCGGCGACGTGATCGCCTTCCCCTTCCGCCTGATCGGCGGCGTGTTCAAGGCGATCTTCTGACCATGGCGCTCGCGTCCTCTACGTGGTTCCCCCGGCACTGAGCTAAGCTCAGCGCTCGATGGGGAGCGAGTTCAAGGCGCGGCTGGCGCCGCGCGTCCGAGCGACTTCGGCGCTCGCCACCGTGGTGGTGCTGGGCGAAGCCGCGCTGATGCTCAGGCTCGCGAGCCAGGTGGCCCCACAAGTCGCGGCGATCTTTCGGGTGACTGGCGTGGCGCTGCTCGCGCTCTTCGCCGGGGTCGCGCTCACGGCGATCCGCGGCTACGAGCTCACGGGCGGCTCGCTGCGCGTCCGTCGCCCGCTCTGGTCGACGACTCACTCGCTCGCAGGGCTGACGAGCGCCGCCCGCGAGCCGAAGGCGCTGGGCTCGTTCACGCTGCGCGGCTTCGGCAACAACGGCTTCTTCGCGCTGAACGGCTGGCGCAGGGTCGAGCCGTACGGCTGGTGCCGCGTGCTCGCGACCGACCCCGAGAACGTGGTCGTGCTGTGCGCCGCGGCGCACACCTACATCGTCACTCCGGACCGGCCCGACGAGTTCATTCAGCAGGCGCTCGCACTCGCCCGGACGGCCCCCTAGCTACTTCTTCGCGTCTTCGACCTTCACTTCGTCGACGCTCGCGTCGGGCTTCGAGCGACACACTCCGACGCGGCCGTCGGCCAGCTTGAAGTCGACCATGATCCGGCCGTCCTGACCCTTGTACTTGCCGCGCACCTTCACCGTGGAAGCCTCGACGCCGGCCTGCTTGGCCGCGGCCGCCTGACACTTGCCGACGAAGTCGGGCGCCACCGAGGTCTCTGCCGCCGCGGCGAGCGATGACGAGGCGAGAGCAATGCAGAGCCAGAGAACGGCACCTCGAGTCACGATCCCTCCCCCGCGGGCACGCTAGCGCCCGCTGAACTTCGGCCGGCGCTTCTCCGCGAACGCGCGCTGACCCTCGCGATAGTCGTCGGAACGAAAGCACGCCTCGACCAGCTTCGCGACCCCCGCGAGCTCGCGCTTCGCTGGATCGCGGCGCCATTCGCGCAGTGCTGCCTTGCACGCGGAGATCGTGAGCGGCGCGTTGTCGCGGATCGCGCGCGCGAGCTCGCCCACCTCGCTCTCGAGTCGCTCGACCGGGACGACGCGATTCACGAGCCCGATCGACAGCGCTTCCGAGGCCGAGAGCCGGCGCGCGCTGAACAGGATCTCGGCGGCCCACGCGGCGCCGACCACGTTCGCGAGCGCCTCGACCCCAGCGTAGCCGTAGCCGAGCCCGAGCCGCGCGGCGGGTACACCGAACTGTGCATCCTCGGACGCGATGCGAATGTCGACCGCGAGCGCCGTGAGCAGGCCGCCGCCGATGCAGTAGCCGCGAATCATCGCCAGGATCGGCTTCTCGAGCGCCAGCCAGCCGCGCCCGGAGTCGGCAGCCGCGCGATCGTACTCGGCGCGCGCCTCGGGCGAGGTGCGCCGCTCGCCGAACTCCGAGATGTCCGCGCCCGAGACGAAGGCTTCGGTTCCGGCACCCGTGAGGACGACGACGCGCACGTCCGCGTCCTCTTGAAGTGACTGCAACACCTTGGGCAGCGCGGTGCGCATCTCGACTGACAGCGCATTGCGCTTGGCAGGATTGTTGAAGGTGACGCGCGCGACCCCGTCCGCGACGTCGACGAGCAGCTTCTCGGTGCCGGAGTCGTGGCGGGTCAATGCGAGTAGGACGCCGCAACACGCCGCGCCGATGCGACGCCGGCGAGCCCGAGCACGAGCAGCGCCGGGACACCCGCCTCCGGCGCGGGCACCGGGTCGTGGAACGCATCGATGTCGACAACCAATTGCTCCACGCGAGTTCGCTCGCCGCCGCCTTCGCTGCAGAATGAGTCGGGCCCGACGCCGGGCGTGTCGACACAGCGCTCCTGGAAGACTCTGAGCTGCTTCACCGAGAAGAGACTCGCGTCCGGCGCGTAGAGCGGCACTGGAAGGAACGCCGGGATGCTCGGGTCCCACAGCACGTTGCCGGGGGCGACGAGCTCGATCTCCAGCTGACCGGAACCCCAGTACACGCCGCCACCGGATTCCGGGAGGATCGGCGCGCCGACGAGGCTGGGGGCGTTGGGCAGCGTCGACAAGCGATCCGTCGATCCGGGCCCGCTGCCGTCGGAGCGAACCCAGTACCAAACGTATCCGTTCATCGACGCCTCGATGCCGTCGAAGGACGCGGAGAGTTCGATCGACGAATCCGTGAAGCGGAGCTCCCCGACGATCGTGTGGACCGGGCCACCGGTCGGGGCTTGCCCATGGGCTTCGAACGGCCAGCCGATGCTGCCGTCGGGCAGGGGCAGTGCGTGAGCCGGGTGGGCCGCGAGCGCGAGAAACAGACCCAGAAATGCCCAGCGCATGACTCGTCTCCTCTCCGCTCTTGCTGCGAGCGTACCACGGCGCCGGTCACCCGGAGCATTCAAATGACGCCGCGGCGGCGCAGATCCTCGATCTCGCCCGTGGCCAGGCCGAGCTCCGCCAGGACCTCGTCGGTGTGTTGCCCGGACTCGGGCGTGGGCGTGCGTACGGTTTTCGCGGCGCCGGTCATGGTGACTGCGTTGCGCACCACGTCGAGCGACCCGAGCGCCGGATGCTCGACGGACTCGGTCATCCCGAGGTGCACGACCTGCGGGTCGGCGAAGACCTCGTCCATCTTGTAGACGGGACCGCACGGCACGCCGACCTCGTTCAGCGTGGTGATCCACTCCTGTGTCGGGCGCGCGCGCAGCCGCGCGGCGACGATCTCGTTCAGCGCCGCGCGGTTGTGGAAGCGCTTTCCCGCCGAGTCGAAGCGCGGGTCGGACGGCAGATCGGGAAGACCGATCACCTTGCAGAAGTTCCGCAGCAGGCGGCCGCTCGGCCCCGCGACGTTCACGTAGCTGTCCGCGGTGCGGAAGCAGCCCATCGGCAGGAACTGCGGGTGGTGATTGCCCTCCTGCTCGGGGACGACCCCGTCGATGGTCCAGCGCGCGGCCTGCAGGTCCATCATGGCGATCATCGACTCGAGCAGAGAGGTCTGCACCCAGCGTCCCTCCCCCGTGCGCGCACGCTCGTGGAGCGCGACGAGAATTCCCACCGCGAGATACAAGCCCGCCGACAAGTCACTGACCGGAATTCCCACGCGCGTCGGCTCGGTGCCGGGCATGCCGGTCACGCTCATCAGCCCGCCCATGCCCTGCGCGATCTGATCCACGCCGCCGCGCTCCGCGTAGGGGCCGTCCTGGCCGAAGCCGGAGATCGAGCCGTACACGAGGCGCGGGTTGCGGCGGTGCAGCGTGTCCCAGTCGAAGCCGAGCCGGTGCTTCACGGGCGGGCGCATGTTCTCGACCAGGACGTCGGCGCGGTCGACGAGCCGGAAGAGAATCTCGCGGCCCGCGTCGCTCTTCAGGTCGAGAGTCAGGGCGCGCTTGTTGCGGTGCAGGTTCTGGAAGTCGGAGCCGTGGCGGCGCTCGCCGACGACGCCGAGCGCGGAGCCGGACTCACTCTCGCGCAAGGGCGGCTCGACGCGGATCACGTCCGCGCCCCAGTCCGCGAGCTGGCGCACGCAGCTCGGGCCCGCGCGCGCGACCGTCAAGTCGAGCACGCGGATGTCGTCGAGCGGCATTCGAGTCACGCTACGCCTCCCGCGGCAGACCGAAGAGCTGGCGCGCGATCACCAGCCGCTGCACCTGCTGCGTGCCTTCGCCGATGTCCAGGATCTTCACGTCGCGATACAGCTTCTCGAGGTGCGCGTCGTTGCGCACGCCGGCTTCGCCGACGATGTCGAGCGCCGACGCGATCGCGCGAAACACGATCGGCGGCGCGAACAGCTTCGCGTACGACGCCTCGAGCGCGTTGTCCCGGTTCTGGCGCGCCAGCCAGACCGCGTGCATGCAGATGAGCCGGGCGGTGTGCAGGCCGCGGCGGATCTCGGCGAGACGCTCCAGCGCGCGCCGCCGGCGCGGGCCGTGACTCGGATAGTCGGCGCGCACGAACGCCAGCGCGTGGTCGTGCGCCGCGCGGCCCATTCCCACCCCTTGCGCGGCGTGCAGCGGCCGCGTGAGGTTGAACGTCGCCATCGCGCCGCGGAAGCCCTTGCGCGCCTCGTAGCCGGACTCACCACCCAGCAGGTTCGCGCCCGGCACGCGCACGCCGTCGAGCGCGAAGCTCGCCGTCTCGTAGCCGCGCGAGCCCATCTTGTGCTCGATCTTGAGCAGCTCGAAGCCGCGCGTGCCGCGCTCGACGACGAACGCGCGGTGCCCTTCGCGCCCCTTCGCCGGGTCGACCGTCGCCCACACGACGACCCAGTCGGCGCGCGCGCCGTTCGAGCAGAACATCTTCGCGCCCGAGAGCACCCAGTCACCGCCGTCCTTGCGGGCGCGCGTCTGGATGCGCGCGACGTCGCTGCCCGCACCCGGCTCCGTGAGCGCCATCGCACCCCAGTGCGCGCGCGAGTGGTCGGCGAAGGGCGCGAGAAAGCGCTCGCGCTGCTCGGAAGTGGCCATGCTGCGCAGCGCCGCGCCGCCCAGGCCGGGGCCCGGGAGTGACAGAGCGACGCCGCGGTCCCAGTACGCGCTCTCCTCCGCAGTGAGCAGCGCGCGCAGCGGCTTCCAGGTGAGCGTCGCGCCGCCATCTTCGAGCGAACGCTCGTTCTCGCCGACGATGCGACTCACGAGTCCGCCCTGGCGCGAGCAGATTTGATAGAACGGGTGATCGGCCGGAGGCGGGTCGCCCGTGCGATCGCTCTCGAGCCCCATCGGCCGCATGTACGTGCGCCCGAGCTCGCGCACCTCGGCGAGCATCTCGCGCGTGCGCGGGTCGAGCTCGATCACGCGCGCGGCTCGCAGATGAACACGGGGATGTCGCGCTCCGTGCGCGCCTGGTAACTGGCGTAGTCGGGGTAGTGCTCGACACAGGTCGGCCAGACGTCGGCCTTCTCGGCCGGACTCGCGAGGCGCGCACGCAGCCGAAGCGTCTTGTCCTTGACCCGGACGTCGACGTCCGGATGACTCACCAGGTTGTAGTACCAGGTGGGGTGCTTGGGCGCGCCGCCGAGCGAAGCCACGAGGATGACGCCCTCCCGATACGGCACGTACATCAGCGGCACGTCGCGCCGCTTCCCGCTCTTCGCGCCCGTCATGGTCGCGACACAGATCTCACGGCCCAGGAGGCGATTCATGCTGCGGCCGTCGGAGGCGAGATAGCGCCGCGCGTTCCAGCGCGAGAACGGCGCGAGGACTCGCTTCATGATGCGCATCTGCCACTCGCTCATCGGTCGGGGCTTGGCCATCGAGTATCTCCTATGCGAGCGCGTCGGGAACGTCGAGGACGAGCTCCGCGACGTCCGCCTCCGCGACGTCGCGCCCGCCGGCCAGCAGCGCGAGCATGCGCGCCTCGCGGAAGCGCTTCTCGGCCAGGTGATCGACCAGGAACCCGTGACCGCCGAGCAGCTGAATGCCGAGATCGGTCACTGCGATCGCCGCGTCCACCGCGCCCAGCCAGGCTTGGGTCGACCAGAAGCCCGCGTCCGGCGCGCCGCGATCGCAAGAGCTCGCGGCGTCACGCACGGCGAGTCGCGCGCCGTGCAGGTTCGTCGCCGCGACCGCCAGCTCGAATGCGTTTCCCTGGTGGTGCGCCACGGGCTTGCCGAAGACCACGCGCTCGGTCGTGTAGGCGATCGTGGCGTCGAACGCGGCCTGCGCGACGCCGAGCGCGACCGCCGCGCACCAGAGCCGCGCGCGACCGCGCACGCCGACACCGCCTCGTGTCTGCAGGAGCCACTCACCGAGCGCCCGCGACCCTTCGAGCGACGCCGACACGCCGCCCGACGCGTGGAACGCGAGCGCGCGCGTCGCCTCGAGCGGTCCCGTGACCTCGAGCAGGCGAAGCGAGTCGCCTTCGCTCACGAACGCCCAGCGCAGCGGTGGCCAGCCGGGCGCCCAGGCGACCCGCCGCGTCGTCGGACCACCGGGATCGACGACGACCAGCGCGGCCTGCGCCTCGCCCCCGAGACACGCGCTCGCGATCTTGCGCGCGAGATCCGGATCCGGGCACGCCGCGAGCGCACCGGAGGCGATCCCCGCCGGGTCCGCCGCCGCCAGCCCGCCCGCATCGCCCGCCGCGAGTGTCTCGAGCAGCACCACCTTCGCGAGATACCCCGCGCCGAGACCGCCGAGCTCCGCCGCGACATCGAGCTCGCGCAGCGCGAACTTCTGCAGCACGTCGAGCACCGCCCCCGACCACTCGCCCGCCATCTCGCTCGCCCGCGCCGCCGGCGCCAGCTGCTGCGCCGCAAAGCGCGCCGCCTCCTGGCGCAGCTGCTCGACCTCTTCGGGCAGGGCGAAGTCCGTCACGGCTTCGACTCTATCAGCTGCGCGCCCCTTCGGACTTCGCGAGGGGACGCGGGCCGTCGCGCCCGCCGGGACGATTCAGGGTACGACCGCAGTCACGACCGGGGGCTCGGTCGGGAAGCTCCT
>Ga0326726_10002818_pt1 | contig 15908 bp, 13 predicted proteins | sample MHFenrmetagenome_2_FD_207603 | JGI IMG/M metagenome (GOLD analysis project Ga0326726, IMG submission 207603) | Lab enriched peat soil microbial communities from Michigan Hollow, Ithaca, NY, United States - MHF15MN | ecosystem: Environmental > Terrestrial > Soil > Wetlands > Peat | place: USA... | reverse complement strand
ATGATGAGCCAGTGCCGCGGCGTGTAGTCGGCAGCGAACAAGGCCCACATCAGCGCGAGCCCCAGAAGATTCAGCGCCAGGTGCGACCAGCCCAGATGCACGACGTGCGCCGTGACGAGTCGCCACCATTCACCTTCGAGTATTGCGTCACGCTGATATCGCAGCAGCAATCGACCCGCGTCACCGGTACTGGCAATTGTCGCCAACAGCAAACAGATGAACAGCAACGCCCACAAGCGTCGGCCGTCCAGGTGCAGGAATTTCCGCCAGGCCGTGAGCCGCTCGGTAATTGGTATAACCCCTTTGTGCTATCGTGACGTTGACTGCTTATAGCTCAACTTGCGCAATCGAGACATCAGCATGCGTATCATCGCTTCGGGGGTCGCGTCGCGTCGTGCCCTGGGATTCACCCTGATCGAGATCCTGGTGGTTGTCGTCATCATCGGCATCCTCGCGGCCATCGTGGCGCCCCGGATCATGGGCCGTATCGACGATGCGCAGATTGCCAAGGCCCGCCAGGACATCCGCGTCTACGAAACCGCCCTCAACCTTTTCCGTCTCGACAACTACAAGTATCCGACCACCGATCAGGGCCTGCAGGCACTCGTGCAGCAGCCGGCGGATCCGAGCATCCGCAGCTGGAAGCAGGGTGGCTACGTCGATGGACTGAAGAAGGACCCGTGGGGTTACGACTACCAGTACATCTATCCCGGCACCCACGGCAGCGAATATGACCTCTTTACCCTTGGCGCCGACAATCAGCCGGGCGGTGAAGGCATCAACGCCGATATCGGCAACTGGAATCTCAACTGACTGTCCCGCTCCGGGAGTCTGGCTGACCGTTTCACAGAGGCCGAGTTGCGATGAGCAGGCGCTGCAAGCCGCGAGCCTCCCTGGGTTTCACGCTCATCGAGATCCTGGTGGTCGTCTTTATCATCGCCATCATGGTCTCGGTGACTGTCATTTCGGTTCACTCGCTCGGCCGCGACACCGAAATCCGTGACGAGACGCGCCGTCTGGTCGGACTCATCGGCTCGGTGCATGAGCAGGCAGAGATGGAAGGGCGCGACTTCGGTCTGCGGCTCAAGGAACATGAATACGAATTTCTCGCCTACGATGCGCGGCGCGACGAGTGGCAGAGCGTCGAGGATGACGACCTGCTGCGCCCGCGCCAGCTGTCTCCCGGGCTGAGCTTCCGCCTGCGGCTCGATGGGCGCGAGGCGGTCCTGCGGCCGCCCGCCGATACCAAGAAACCGTGGCCGCCGCAGATCCAGATCCAGTCGAGCGGCGATCTCAACGCATTCGAGCTCAAGCTCCAGCGCGAAGACAGCGATCACGAAGCCACGATCACCGCTAATCCCAACGGCGAGCTCGAGGTCAAGGAAGTGGACGATTCGAAATGATGCGCTCGCGGGGCTTCACTCTGATCGAGGTGCTGGTGGCGCTCGCCATCGTGTCATTCGGGCTCGCCGCACTGTTCAGCGTCATCAACCAGAGCGCGCGCGCCTCGAGCTATCTGCGGGAGAAGGCATTCGCGCAGTGGATCGCGCTCAACCGCATCACCGAAGCTCGCCTCGCCGGCCAGCCGCCCGCCGACGACGACATGAAGGGCGAAATCAAGTACGCGGGACAGGACTGGCGCTGGGAGCTCAAGACCCTGAAGACTCCGGTGAAGGGCATCGTGCGTCTCGAGGCGCGCGCCCGCCTCGACAGCGGGGCCGAGGACAGCTGGCCCGGCTTTGCAGTCGGTTTCATCGGTGATGCCATGGCCCAGCCAGGCACATCCTCACCGAACTGGCTGGGCGACCAGAATGCTGCCCAGAAGAATCCAGGCGCGCCGACCGCCCCGACGACGAATCCGACCCCGCCGAGCGTATCGCCGCCGGGCAGCACCCCGGGACAGGATAAGACGCGATGAAGCAGAAAGCGCCATCGCTGCGCGGGTTCACGCTGATCGAGCTCTTGATCGCGGTCTCGATCTTCGTCGTGATCGGTGTGCTGGCCTATGGTGGCTACAACAACTCGGTTAAGCAGGCGGAAATCTCGCGCGCGGCGATGAAGCGCCTCGAACAGGTGCAGACCACGGTGCGCCTGCTCACGCAGGACTTCGAGCAACTCGCGCCGCGTCCGGTGCGTGACGTGCTGGGTGACGGTCGCCTGCCTGCCCTACTCGCTGATGGCAAGGGACCGACACTCTTGTCGCTGACACGTGCGGGCTGGAGCAATCCAGGAGGCCTGCCGCGCGCCACGCTGCAGCGAGTCAGCTACGTGCTCGAAAATGACAAGCTGCGCCGTGAGCACTTCACCGTGCTCGATGCCACGCTCGCGAACGAACCCGTGAAGCGCGAGTTGATAGACCAGGTCAAGTCGGTGCAAGTGCGCTTCCTGGACAACCAGAAACAGTGGCAGCAGCAGTGGCCGCCGCTGACGGCCGCGCCGGCGACGGTGGCGCGGCTGCGCCCGATCGCGGTCGAGATCACGCTCGAGCTCGAGGACTTCGGCGAAATCACACGCCTCATCGAGGTGGACGATTGACTCCGATGGTTAAGCAGCCACGTCACCGCCAGCGCGGCGTTGCGCTGATCACCGCCGTTCTGATCGTGGCGCTCGCCACGATCCTGGCGACACAGATCGGCTTCGATAGCGCCCTGGAGCAGCGGCGCAGCGGCGCCGCCATGTCGCTCGACCAGGCATTCCTCATCGGGCTGGGCGCTGAAGCCTGGGCAGCCTCCTACCTCAAGACTGACGCCGAGAATTCGAAGCAGGATTTTCCCGCCGAGCGTTGGGCGACGCCCATTCCGCCGATTCCGGTGGAGGGCGGACAGGTCGAGGGCTTCATCGAGGACATGCAGGGACGCTTCAATCTCAACAATCTGATTACGGCGGAAGGTGCGGTAAACCCCGAAGGCCTGCGCCAGTTTCGCAACCTGCTCACCGCGCTCGATCTCGAACCGAAATGGGCGGACATCCTTGCCGACTGGCTCGATACCGACACACAGCCGGCGTTTCCGGAGGGCGCGGAAGACAGCGTCTACACTTCGCAGACACCGCCGTATCGCGCCGCCAACGGGCCGATCACGAGCGTGAGCGAGTTGCTGGCGCTGCCGGACTTTGGGGTCGACCGTTACCGCAAACTGAAACCCTACGTCGCCGCACTGCCGATCGGCACCAAGATCAACCTCTGCACCGCGCCCGGCATCGTGATCGATGCACTGAGCGATGGCACGCGCGAGTTCGGACTCGACGAGCAAAGTCTCGCGCGTTCGCGAACCGATCACTGTTTTCCGACCGTCAGCGATCTGCAGGGATCGTTTCAGGGCAAGGATTTTGAGCGCATCTCGGATTATGTCGGCGAGTCGACGTCTTACTTCCGCGTCACGGCGCTGGTCACTATTGGCACCTCGCAGATGACTCTGTACAGTCTGTTGCATCGCGATGCGACGACGCATCTGGTGCGGCCCGTGATGCGTACATTCACCACTGACTGAGAGCCTTTCGACATGGCAGACACTCTCGTCATTCGCCTTCCCGCACAACCGGACACCCCGGCAGGTTGGATGGTTGTCGATGCGGACGGTGCGCGCCTGGGCGTCCTGCAGTCCGGGCCGCTGACGCTCGCCGCGCCGCAAGCCGTCGGCCGCCGGGTCGTTGCGCTGGTGCCGGGCATCGAGGTCCTGCATGCGCAACCGGAGCTTCCGGTGCGCGGTGGCGCGCGGCTCATGCAGGTGGTGCCGTTCGCACTCGAAGAGCACGTGGCGGATGAAGTCGAGGGCCTGCACTTCGCGCTCGGCAAGGCAAGTGCCGCTCGGCCCGGAACGCCCGTCGCCGCCCTGCGCCGCGATCGCCTCAACGAATGGCTCGCGGCCCTGCGCGCGGCGCAGATCACACCGGACGCCGTATACGCTGACAGCGCCGTAGTGCCGACCAATCCGGGCCAAATCATCCTGATGATCGAAGCCGATCGCCTGTACGTGCGCCGCCCCGACGAGCCGCCGCTGGTTCTCGAGGTAGAGCCGTTGAGCGAGGCACTGGAGCTCACAGCGCTCACGGCCGACAGCAACGTGATTCTCTATATCACGAAAGGCGACTGGCAGCGCCACCAGGCAGCGATCGATCCGCTGCGTGAGCGCCTGGCGAGTCTCAAGGTGCAGTTGCTCCCCGACGGGGCCTTGCCGTTGCTCGCGCAACAGGCGATCACCGACCCGCCAATCAATCTGCTGCAAGGCGGGTACACGCCGCACACCAAGATGGGCGATCAGTGGCGCAGCTGGCGCGTGGTAGCGATCCTCGGCGCATGCTTCATCACCTTGAATCTGCTGGGCAAGGGCGTCGAGATCTGGCATCTCAAGAGCATCGAGAAAGGGCTCGACGATTCGATCGCCCGGGTGTTTCGCGAGGCGATGCCAGGGGAACAGAACGCCGTGGACGCGCGGCGACGCATGGAAGTGCGCCTCACGGTGCTGCACGGCTCGAGCGGCGGTCCGAGCGCAAATCTCCTCGATATGCTGAGCGTTATCCACACGGCGGTGGTACAGGTTCCGGATGCCAAGGTCGAAGCCTTCAGCTTCCGCGGTACGGTGCTCGATCTGCGCGTCGCCGCCAGTGACGTCAATAGTCTTGACCGGCTGCGCCGTGTAGTTACGGATGGAGGACTGCAGGCCGAGCTGCAGTCCTCCAACGCCAGCGAAAAGGGTGTCGAAGGGCGCATCCAGGTCAAGGGCCACGGCACCTCATGAACCAACTGTGGGAGCGGTTCAATGCCTGGTTGGCTGGCCTCGCCGAGCGCGAGCGCCGGCTCGTGATCTGGGGCGGCGTCGCAGCGGTGGCGCTGCTGTTCCTGACTCTGATCGTGTTGCCGCTCTACTCCACGGCCAACCACGCCGAGCAACGCGTTGAGCGCAAGCGCAGCGATCTCGCCTGGATGCAGAGTGTTGCCGGCGAGCTGCGCGCAGCGGGACCGGCGCAGACCTCGGGCCAGTCCTTGGTGCTCATCGTCGATCAGACGGCACGAAGTGCCGGGCTGGCCGCTTCGTTGCGCGACACGCAACCCAGTGGCACCAGCGGTATCCGCGTGCGTCTCGAGTCCGCGCCTTTCGACGTGATCGTGGCCTGGCTGGCCGATCTCTCGCAGCACCAGGGACTCGTGATCGAGTCCGCCACCGTGGATCGCACGTCCGACACCGGCATCGTCAACGCCAGCCTCATCATGCGCAAAGGCTGACCGTGCGCAAGGCGCTGCCGCTTGTTGCCGCGGGCATCACTTCCTTCCTGCTGACTCTGCTGGCCACCCTGCCGGCCAGTATCGTGGCGACCGTCCTGCCGCCGGCGATCACGCTGGGCTTGACCAGCGGCACCCTCTGGAACGGCAGTGCGGACTCGCTCGCTGTCCGTGGCCAGTCTCTCGGCGGATTGCATTGGAAGCTGCGCCCGCTCAGCCTCTTCATTGGCCGACTGGCCTTCGATGGAGAGCTCCTGCGTAGCGACGGACAGGCACGCGGTCGGCTCGCGCTCGGGATCGGCGGCCGCGTCTCGGCACGCAACCTCGACATCCACCTGCCCCTGTCGGGCCTTCCGGCCGGCATCGCGCCCCGTGGGTGGGGCGGAGCCGTTCACGCTCAGCTGCAAAGTTTCGAGCTGGCACCGCGGGCAGCGCTGCGGATCGTGGGATCGATTGAGCTGCGCGGCCTGCAGGCGCCTCCTCCGGGGGGCGCTGCCATTGGCAGCTATGCCGTGACTTTCCCCGAGGCACCGGCATCCGATGGGAAACTTGTCGGTCAGCTGAAGGATCTCGAGGGCCCAATGCAGGTGAGCGGCACAGTGACCATCGCCGCGGATCGCAGTTACGTGATCGAGGGTGTGGTCGCGCCGCGTGCCGGTGCTTCGCAGGCCGTTACCGATACCTTGAAGTTTCTGGGCGCTCCCGATGCGCAGGGACGCCGCCCCTTCTCACTCGCCGGGACGTACTGACTTCACGCCCGCAGTCCATTCGCGCCAGCCACCGATCAGTGGAAAGTACAGGCCGACGCGCAGATCAGCGGGCCGTTCAGGATCCAGCAGACGCGCGTAACGCTCGAGCTGTGGGCGATACCGCTCCACTTCGCGATCGAGAAACGCCTCGCGCTCAGCGCCTTCGTGGCTACTGGTCTTGAAGTCGATGATCCAGCGCTCGCCGCCCTCCGTGACGAAGGTACGGTCGATCACGATGCGGCTGAGCTCGCCGTCGACATGGCCGGTCAGGCCCAGCTCGCTGCGTACGTCGCGGTGGCTCTCGCTGAAGATCCAGCGGCCGCGCGCATCTTCGCGCGTTCGAACCAGGGCTTCGATCACCCGCTCGACGGCGGCTTCGAGCCGCTCAGCCGGAACGCCGCTCGTCTCAAGCCTGCGCCGGTAGTTGCCGCGCCGTGAACGGATTGCATTCGCCAGCGGCAATTCTGCGCTGCGCGACCAGAGCTCGAGCTCTTGGTGCACGAGTGTTCCGACGCGGCGACTTGTTTCACTCGCCCAGTCGAACTCCGGTCGCACGCTGAGTTCCGCGCGTGCTATTGCGCCTGTGGTCTCGAGCCCCGGGGGCGGAGACGGCAAGGTCCAGTCCGTGGTGAGCCTTCTGATGACGACCGGTAATCGCTCACCGCCGATGTCCTCGCGTCGAAGTGCAGACTTCCGCGCTTCGAACTCGCGCGCAAACTGTGGCGCAACCACGGGCCAGAGCAGCGCGAGGAGCGAGTTCGCCTCCGGAGCGCCAAAACCCTCTTCGACACCCTTGCGGCGGGGCTTCACGTGACCGAACAGGTGCAGTTCGTCGGCCGCGCGCGTCACGGCGACGTACAGCAGCCGCGCGCGCTCGAAGGATTCCTGCTCTCTTTCGCGCTGCTTGAGATAGTCGAACAGCGGATCGCGCGTTGAGCCCTTCTGCCCGATCGGCGCCAGCAGCAGGCCGGGCTCGCCGGCCGCACGTGGAATCTCGAGCCAGCGCAGCAGCGGCTCATTCGGCGGCTGGCGGCCATCGCCCAGACGCGGAATCACGACAATGTCGAATTCCAGCCCTTTGGCCTTGTGAATCGTCATGAGCTGAATTTGTGGACCCGCTGTTGGATCAGGTCGCGCGTAAAGATCCGCAAACTCCAGCTCGAATCCCGGCCCCGATTCGACGCCGCCTCGTGCCTCGAGCTGTTGCAACCGCATGAAGAAAGCCGCCGCATCGTCCAGGGCACGCAGTTCGCCCAGCGTCGCGGGACCGCCAAGACTCATCCACGTCTGCTCGACGCAGGCGCGTAGTGACTGGCGCCTGACCTTGTCCAGTGCGTGGCCGAGGACGGCGGTGACTGCACCGGCCCGGCGTTTGCCTTCCGAGGTCAGCGCTTGCAGCCGCTCCGACTGGTTCAGCAACTCCCAGCAGGTCGAATGCTCATCTGCGCTGATCAGCGCCTCGAGATCCGCCAGGGTGAGCCCGCACACCGGCGCCCGCAGCAACGCGAGCCAGGCCGTACGGTCGCCCGGATGCAGCAGCGCGCGGCTCAGCGCCATCAGGTCGCGCACTACCGGCTGGCTCTCGAGCGTTTCGAGCTCGATCGCCTGAAAGGGCAGCTTGCGCTCGCGCAGCACCGAGGCGATCCAGGTCACGTGCCGCCGATACCTTACCAGGACACCGATGGTCTTCTTCATTCCGGGCTGGTAACGCGCCTCGATCAGATCCGCGACCTCGACGGCTTCGGCGCGCTCGTCGAGACTGAAGCTGCAGTGGACATGGACTGCCGGCTTGCGCTCCCGCTGGAGGCCGGCAGCGCTCGCAACATGCCTAACGGCCCCACGCGTGAGGTCATCTGTGCCGGGTAGCAAACGCGCGAACACATCGTTGAACCAATCGATCAGGCCCGCGTGCGAGCGGAAATTGCGCTGCAGTTGCAGCACCGCCGGCCGGATCGTGCTGAGGCCTAGGTCGCGCGTGCGCAGGAACAGGCCCACATCCGCCTGGCGGAAGCGGTACACCGATTGCATCGGATCGCCCACGCAGAACAGCGTTCGCCCATCGCCATCGACCCAGCCCGCGGTGAGCGCCTCGAGCAGCTGGATCTGCGTCGAGGAGGTATCCTGGAATTCATCGACCAGCAGGTGGCGGATGCGATAGTCGAGCGCAAGTGCGAGCTCACGGGGCTCCTCCGGTGCACCGAGGGCGTTGATGGCAGCGCGGTTCACGGCCGGAAAATCCACGGTGCCAGCTTCGCGAAACACCACCTCGAGCTGCGCCGCTGCAGTCAGCAACAGCTCGAACAGCGCCTGCGCCACTTGCCATTGCGCAGTGCTGAACTGTGGCGGGGGCAGCCTACGGACCTGCGCCAGCTGGTCGCACAGCTGTGGAACCCGACTGAGGACCGCGATCAGCTCGCGCCCTGCCGCGCGCGCGGCGGGCGTTGGATATCCATGATTCGCCGTCAGCTGCACGCGCCAGGTGTCGCTGCCGGTCAAGAGCAACGCCGCGAGGCCGCGCCAGAGCTCAAGATCGGCATGAGACTCACCGGGCGGAGACGTTCGGTGACGCCAGGCCGCAAGCGGCGTTGCGCGCGTCTGGGCGTGCAACGCGGCCGTGGCAGCGAGCTCCACTGTGTCGACCCACGTCTGCTCGGGCCACAGGGCGGTGAGCGCCCGCAGTTGCATCTCGATTTCAATCTGCAGCGCGCGCTCGAGACGCCTGCGAAGTTCCTCGCCGCGTATCCCGGCGATGTGTGGCAGCCACTGCTCGCGACGGCCGAGCATCTCGATCAGGAGCGCCTCGGTCTCGAGCAGTTGATTGTCACGATGCGCGAGCAGCGTAAGAAGCAACGTGCCCACCGGGTTGCCTTCGTCGCTAAGGCCGAGCGTGCGGCGCGCGGCCGCGGCGTAAAGCGGCAGTGGCTCGTCCGTCACGTTGAGCTCGGCACCGGCTCGTGCCAGGAGCGGCAGCTGCGCCGCGAGCGACAAGCAGAAGGCATCGATGGTTTCGACGCGCAGGCGGCTCGGGTGCAGGGCAAGGTTCCAGCCGAGCTCGTCCGAGCGTTCGCGAGCCGTCCGCGCGAGCTCGTGCGTCTGCCGCACGAACTCACTTGCACCCGCTGGCGGCCCTTCGACATTGCGCAGGGCCTGCACCACGCGGGTGCGCATCTCGGCCGCCGCTTTGAGCGTGAAGGTGATGGCCACGATCTGCTCGGGGACGTCCACCGTGCCGAGCAGGCGCAGATACCGCTGCACCAGCAGCCCGGTCTTGCCGGAGCCGGCCGGCGCCTGGATCAGAAAGGACCGGCTGGGATCGAGCGCCGCGGTGCGCGCCTCGAGGTCGATGTCGCGCTCAGTCATCGGCGCGCGCCTCCCCGGCCTGCGCCCGAACGTCCTCGATCCGACAAAGCGAATGCAAGTGGCAACGCTTGCAGGTCGTTGCATGCAACGGATCCACGCGGGCATCGCCACGCGCGAAATCTCCGGCGAGGCGCGCCAACACCGCGCGCCATCCCGCGACCTGTGCCGGCCATTCACCTATGGTCTGCAGCTCCGGCAGCGCTGGCGGTGGCGAACTGAGTCCTTCGAAGCGGCATCCCTCCGCAGTGAGGAGCCCGAAGCTCAGCGCCGCCGGTGGAGTATCGAGCGCCAGCGCGTACAGCGGCACCTGCGGCTCTTCCGGTCGCTCACCCCTCCAGCGACTCGCTTTCGCATCGCCCGTCTTGTAATCGATCAGCAGAGTCCTTCCATCTGCCAGCCGGTCGATGCGATCGATGCGCAGCGTGAATGTGAGCCCGGCCTGGACCCATTGCAGTTTCTGTTCCAGCGCCACGATCTCAAACGGTGCACGCGTGCTTTCGAGCTCGAGCCAGCGCTGCAGCAGCCCCTCGAGACGCCGGCACTCCAGATCGACGCTCTGCGCGGGCCAACCGCCTGCTGGCTTGAAGATCGTGGCGCGCGCCTGCGCAATGGCTTCGGCTATGAGTGCGCAACGCTCGTCGGCGGACTGCAGCAGCAGCGACTCGCGGTTGCCCAGCAACGTCCACAGACTTTCGAGCGCGCGATGGATGAAGGTGCCGCGCGTCCGCGGATCGATACCGGGCAGTGGTCGTTCGAGGGGCTCTGCGTGCAGGCGGCGTTGAGCGAAGGCGCGAAAAGGGCACTGCGACTGCAGTTGCAGTGTTTTCGCACCGCCGCGCAACTTCGCGGGCACGCGAACTGCCGGCGCCTGCTCATCGGACAGGGTTTCAAGTGCGGCGCCACGGAACACCTGCTGCAGGTAGCTCGCTGTCGGTGCTGGTATGAGGTCCGCGGCGCGAACGTCCGGCAGCGTGGCAAGCAGCGGGCTGGGTTCCGTGTCCGCGTCATCGAGACGCAACGGCCAGCTTACAACCACGTGCGGCGCACTGCTGAGCAGGCTGTGCGTGATGCCTCGCGCCAGCTCGAGGGCTCCATCGGCGGTCGCTTCGGTGACACCGGCGGCGCGCTGCAGATGATAGGCAATGAACGGATCGGGTCGCGGTGCCCGGGGCCACGCGGCGGCGTGTAGCCCTGCGATCCAGACGCCATCGTAGTGCGCACAGGGATCGGCCACCCGACTGCTGATCAGGATCGGCACTTGCCGCGTCGCGCCCGGAAGCGCGCGCGCGACCGCGAGACCCGAGAGCATCTTGATCGCTTCGGCCAGTCGCACCGGGCCCGCGATCGCATCGAGGGTGGCAAGCTCGGCCAGCGTGTCGTTGAAACTCTCCAGCACTTCGAGTTCTGCGGTTTCGAGCGCTCGCGTGCCGGGCCACCCGAGCTCGTGCAAGGCAGCAGCAAATGTGCCGCTCCAATGCGAGAGTGTCGCGCGCGGTCCTTGCAGGCTCTCGGCAAATCGCTGCAGTGCCAGCGCGAGCTCCGCATCAGCGGCGTGCGGTGTTCCATCCAGAGCACGGATGACCTCGCGCAGCGAGACCTCGGGCTGCGCCACGCGCCGCCAGCTCACATCGACTCGAGCACGGCGCGCGATCGCCTCCAACCCTCCGCCGAGATACGGACTGCGCAGCCAGTCGCTGGCAACTTCGAAGGGCACAGCGCCGCTCGCGAGCTCAAGTGCGGTGAGGGCCGGAACGATGAGTGGGTGTTCCTTGAGCCCCGTGCCGCCTTCTATGGCGAACGGCGCCGTCTGCAACGGAGTCTCGACCAGGCTCGCGGCCGGCATCAGCACCACGGAAAACAGGCGCGCCACTTCCTCGCGTCGCTGTGCGAGATCGGGAACGATGATGAGCAGCCGCGCGTCCGGATGAGCACGCAAGCGGCTGAGCGACCACTGCGCGGCCATCTCAAGTTCCGACCTCGGGTCCGGTAATCCGAGGCGCACGGCATCCGCACGCTCCGAGGCCGGTGATGCCCATGCGACCTGCGCGCCGCGCGCAACGAGCCGTTCTCCCAGTCGCCGCTGCGCCGGCGTCGGCACACCAAAGCCAGCAAAGACGATGTCCGTCCCATCCAAGGCACTGCCCGTCGGAAGGCGCCAGATTGCGCGCGCCTCGTCGAGCCAGCGGTGCTTCTCGAGCCGCCGGCCGTAGTCCTGAGCCCAGCGTGCAAACGCTACGCTCTCATCGCTCCCGCCTTCGCGCGGACTCGGCAGTGCGATCGCCCAATCATGCACACGTTGCCAGGAGCGCCGCACCGCGCGCGCCGCGCCGAACGGCTGCAGGAAGTCTTGCGCCTCGGCACTGGAGAGCACGACGCGCTCCCACAGCGCCTGGTCCTGGCTCGGCGAAAGAACGTGGGGAATCTCGCCGCTATCATCGGCTGCGGCAACTTGGGACCAGCTGCGCATGACCCAGGCATGCACCGACAGCACGTCCGGCGTCGGCCAGCTCACGCGGCCCTGGCGACGCTGCATCGCACCCCAGCCCGAGTGAATGGCGCGCGCCTGCTCGGCGCTCGCCGTGAGAACGGTCGCTCCACGCTCGAGGGCGTGCGTCAGAATTGCCGGCAACCGTGAAGACAAATCAAGCTATAACAGACAGATACAAGACTATAGTGAAGTGACTTATTTGACCTTGGAATCCGGTACGACCTTGAGATCCGGCCGTCTTGCAGCCGCCGCGCGGTCGACGTAGGTCTCGAGCAGTTCCTCGATGCGCTGGAACACGGTGCGCAATACCGCCGGTTCCGGCAGGTTGGTGATGCGGAAGTGATTGCGGTAAGCGACGTTGAAGCTCACGCCCGGTGCGACCAGCACGTGTTTCTGCTCCAGCAGGTCCATGGCGAACGCCTGATCGTCGAAATCCGGCAGCAGGTCAGGACGCACACCCACGAACGCGTACATCGCCCCACTTGGTGGCGCGAGTTCGAGGTACCTGCTGCGCACCACGGCTTCGAGGATCGCACGGCGGGATTCATACAGCCGACCGCCCGGGGCCGTCAGCTCGCGGATGCTCTGATGACCGCCGAGCGCAGTTTGCACGGCCCACTGCGCGGGAACGCTGCTGCACAGTCGCAGCGATGCGAGCAGCTCGAGGGCCGCCAGATAGTCGCCCGCCTGTTCCAGCTCGCCGGAGAACGCCGCCCAGCCGACGCGATAGCCGCAGGCGCGGTAAACCTTCGACAGGCCGCTCAGGGTCGCGCAGAGCGTGTGGCGCACGAGCGTCGCCATGGGCACGAACTCGGTACCGTCGTAGATCATCTGGTCGTAGATCTCGTCGCTGAACACCACCAGATGATGTTCCTCCGCAAGGCGCGCGATCGTCTCGAGCAGCGCGCGTGGGTAGACAGCACCGGTCGGGTTGTTCGGATTGATGACCACGATCGCGCGCGTCCGGCGCGTGATGAGTCGCTCGATCTGTTCCGGATCCGGCTGGAATGCGCGTTCCGGCCTGCAGTCGTAATGCACCGCCTTGCCGCGATTCAGGTTCACCGCCGCGGTCCATAGCGGATAGTCCGGGCTCGGCACCAGCACCTCATCGCCGGGATTCAATAGTGCGCGTAACGTCAGGTCGATGAGCTCGCTGACGCCATTGCCGATGAATACTTCCTCGGCGCTGACTCCGCGCACCCCACGTTGCTGCTGCTGCATCACCACGGCCTCGCGCGCCGGGAAGATTCCTTTCTGGTGGCAATAGCCTTCGCTGGCTTTGAGGTTCTCGATCATCGCCAGACGCATGGTCTCGGGCGTGCGAAAGCCGAATGCGCCGGGATTGCCGATGTTGAGCGAGATGATCTCGTAGCCGAGCCGCTCCATCTCCAGGGCACGGCGTGCGAGCCGGCCTCGGATCTCGTAGCGAACTGTGCTCAAGCCTTCGCTGGGAATGACGCTGCGGCGTTGTGGCATGGGCCGTCGATCCGGTCTTAGGTCAGAGCCTGCAGTGTACCGTCATTTCAGCACGCCGCGATCGTGCAGTGCGCGCAATTCTTCTGGCCGCAGGCCGAGCCTTTCCATCAGCACCTCGTCGGTGTGCTCGCCCAGCAGCGGCGCGGAACGACGGTATTGAAGCGGCGTGCGCGAATAGCGGATCGGGTTTCTTACGGCCGGCGCCGTGCCCGCCGCTGAATGCGGCAGCGTCATTTCGAGCTCGCGGTGCCGAACCTGTGGCTCGGCAAACACTTGAGCCAGGGTGTTGATCGGTCCGCAGGGAATGCCGGCCTGCGCGAGTGCGCTGAGCCACTCTCGGGTCGGACGTGAACTCAGGATCGGCGTCAGCCGGGCAACGAGCGGCTGCCGGTGCCTGACGCGTTCGGCGTTGCTCGCGAAGCGGGGATCGCTCGTCAGCTCGGCGCAACCGGCCAACTCGCAGAAGCGGTCGAACTGGCGATCGTTGCCCACCGCCAGCATGAGGTGCCCGTCGGCCGTCGCGAAGGCCTGGTAAGGCACGATGTTCGGATGCGCGGTCCCGTGCCGGCCCGGCGCCTGGCGGCTGACCAGAAAGTTCAGACTCTGATTGGCGAGTGCTGCCACCTGCGTGTCGAGCAGCGAAAGGTCGATGTGCTGACCGCGGCCTGATTCGCGGCGCTCGTAGAGGGCAGCGAGAATCGCCGTCGCGGCATACATGCCTGCCAGAAGGTCCGCGACCGCGACCCCGACTTTCTGCGGCCCACCACCGGCCTCCCCGTCCGGCAGGCCTGTCACACTCATCAGCCCGCCCATCGCCTGGATCATCGCGTCGTAACCCGGATGCGCCGCTGCCGGCCCGCTCTGGCCGAACGCCGAAATCGAACAATAGATGAGGCCGCCGTGCAGCTGCGCGAGATCCTCCCAGGCGAGCCCGTAATTCGCGAGCGCACCGACCCTGTAATTCTCGACCAGTACGTCGGACTGCAGCGCCAGCTCGCGCACGAGCCGGCTGCCCTCAGCATGCGCGAAGTCGATTGCCACCGAGCGCTTCCCACGATTGGCGCTGAGGAAGTAGGCGGATTCGGACGTCTCGCGCCCCTCCCCGTCCTTGAGGTATGGCGGTCCCCACGAGCGCGTGTCGTCACCGCCCGCAGGCTTTTCGATCTTGATGACGTCCGCGCCGAGATCGGCGAGCAGCTGCGTCGCCCAGGGACCGGCGAGAATTCGGCTCAGATCGAGAACCTTGATTCCGGACAGGGGCGTCATGCCACTCAGGCCTTGCGCGAGCCCACCGTCGCGATTTCCCGCCAGCGCCAGCAGGCCACGCGGTGCTCCTGCGCGACGTCCTCCAGCGCTGGCACGGCGCTCGCGCAGCCGGCCTGCGCCCACGCGCAGCGCGTGCGGAACACGCATCCCGATGGCGGATGGAGCGGCGACGGAACCTCGCCGGCAACGAGTGCCGCGGGACGCTCGCGCGCACGCCCGGGATCCGGAATCGGAATCGAACCGAGCAACGCTTGCGTGTAGGGGTGACGGGCGCTGCCAAAGAGCTCCTCCCTCCCGGCAAGCTCCATCACGCGCCCGAGGTACAGGACCAGCACGCGCTGGCTGAGGTGGCGCACCAGCGCGAGGTTGTGGCTGATGAACAGCATGCTCAGCCCGAGCTCGCGTTGCAGCCGCTGCAGCAGGTTCACGATTTGCGCCTGGACCGAGACGTCGAGCGCACTCACCGGCTCGTCACACACGAGCAGCTGCGGCTCGAGGATCAGCGCGCGCGCGATGCCGATGCGCTGGCACTGCCCGCCGCTGAACTCGTGCGGATAGCGCCGCAGCAGCTCGCCCGTGAGACCGACACGTTCCAGCATCCGCCTCACTGCGTCTGCACGCCCCTCACGTGTCAGCTGTGGACGGAATTCGCGTAAGGGCTCGGACAGGAGGTCGAGTACCGTCATGCGCGGATCAAGGCTGGCGAGCGGGTCCTGGAACACAATCTGCATCCCGGCTCGCAGCGCACGCAATTCCTCGCGTGACCGCTCTTCCAGCGGGCGTCCAAGCCAGCTGATGCGGCCGACGCCCGGAGCCACGAGCTGCAGGACGGCGCGCGCAAGTGTCGACTTGCCACAGCCGGATTCGCCGACGATGCCGAGCGTCTCACCCGCGCGCAGCTCGAAGCTGACGTCATCGAGCGCAACGAGATCGACGGCAGGGCGCCAAGGGCCGCGCGGCACGGGATAGACGACGCGCAGGTGTTCCACGCGCAGCAGCGCAGTGTCAGCAGCGTGCATGGAGGGGAGATTCAAGCGGGGTGAACCTCGGCGCGCGGGTTGTGGCAGGCCACGGCGCGCCGACCTTCTGCGGAGAATTCGAGCGTGGGATCGTCGGTCGCACAGCGCGCCAGCGCAGCAGCACAGCGACTCACGAATGCGCAACCAGGTGCATCACCCCGGTGCATCGGCGGCTGACCCGGTATAGCCGCGAGCTCCCGATCCGCGGGCGCATCGAGTCGCGGCACGGCCCGCAACAGGCCTTCCGTGTAGGGATGACGCGGTCGTGCGAACAGCTCATCAATACCCGCCTGCTCGACGATGCGCCCCGCGTACATCACGGCAACTCGATC
>Ga0326726_10002816_pt1 | contig 15910 bp, 9 predicted proteins | sample MHFenrmetagenome_2_FD_207603 | JGI IMG/M metagenome (GOLD analysis project Ga0326726, IMG submission 207603) | Lab enriched peat soil microbial communities from Michigan Hollow, Ithaca, NY, United States - MHF15MN | ecosystem: Environmental > Terrestrial > Soil > Wetlands > Peat | place: USA... | reverse complement strand
TCACCTGTCGACCGGCCAGGAGTTGCACGTCCGCGAGCATCAGTTCCTCGCCGCCACAGCCAACGTGGACTACACGTTCGAGCGGGTGAAGGGCGCGGCAAACATCCTGTTCGGCGGCACCGGCTTCTTCATCGACAAGTTCCACAGCCACGGCGAGGGCATTCTGTGGCTGCACGGCTACGGCAACGTGTTCGAGAAGGAGCTGAAGTCGGGCGAGTCGATCGACGTGGAGCCCGGCGGCTGGTTGTACAAGGACCCGCGCGTACACATGGAGACGAACATCGCGCGGCTCTCGACGGGCTTGTTGGGCGGGTTTTCGCTAATGCTCAATCGGTTTACCGGCCCCGGCCGCATCGGTCTTCAATCCATGTATCTACACATGCCCAGCGAGTAGCCTGGCTAAGGCGGGCGGAGTGACGAGACGGCCCAGTGTCAGGGTTGAGCCAACAACCCTTTCACGCGAGGTATCTCGTGATTCTGTCTCGTTGGATTCGCTGGACGGCGGTTGCGGCACTCGTAGTCGTTCCTGCGGGAGTGGCGACGAAGGCTCACGCCACGACCTCCGCAGCGAGCGAAGTGCGCCGGATTCGCGCGCATTTCGACAGCGTGCTGACGGAGTTGAGCCCACGCGATCCGCGCCCGATGACCGCAGAGCAGCGCACGCGCCGCTCGGCGCTGCTCGCCGAGCTCGGACGCTATCGTGACCGCGGAGCGTTTCCGCACAACTACGACTTCCCGGGTCAGCTCGTTCCGTACTTCGTCGATCGGAAGACGGGAGCGATGTGCGCGGTGGCGAACCTGCTCGCGGTGAGCGGCAGGCGCGACATCGTCGACCGCGTGGCGCGGGCGAACAACAACGTGTGGGTCGACGAGCTGCGGACCGACACGGCGTTCACGCAGTGGCTCGATGCCAGCGGTCTCACGCTGCGCGAGGCGGCGCGGATCCAGATCGTCTACGCCGAGCCCGCGACACCGGTCGAGATGGCGCGACAGGTGAGCTACCTGGCCATCGCGCCGCTCGCGGTGGTCGGGTCGGCGTCGATGACGCTCTGGAACCTCACCGGCAACGCCGACGGCCACCGCCGCGGCGCGAGCTGGACGGGGATGGTCGCCGGTGCGCTCGGTGTCACGTCGGGCGCGTTGCTGATGACGAGGTCCACCACCTCGCCGGAGAAGGTTGGTACCGTGGGCCTCGTGACCGCCGGCACGGGCCTCGTCAGCATGATCGCGTCGAGTGCGGCGATGCACCAGCATGGCGTCATCGTCGCGGCGGAGCGCGACAGCACGCGCCGCGCGATCGTCACCGACGCGTCGATCGGGCCGGTGGTGATGCCGAGTGGCGGAGCAGGCGTCGGCATGTCGTTCCGGTTCTAGGGATCAGCTCGACCGCTCGAAGAGGAACGCCGCCGCGGGACAATTGTTCCGCGGCGGCGTTTCCCCTTTGTAACGGGGCGTGCCTTCGTGTGCATGGCACGGCATCGAACGCGTCTCCTCACAGGCTGCCGGTAGTAGATGTGGCGCCGTGAACCGAACGCGGAGTTGCACTAGTAGATACCTCAGATGCCGAGATGCTCATGATGAATCGATTGTACGCCTGGGGCGCGATCGCGATCGTTCCGATCGGACTCGCGGCCCAGTCACCGCGCGCGGCCGTCGCCGACGTGCCGGTCACGAAGGTCCTGCTCTTCTCGTCGGGCGTCGGCTACTTCGAGCACGCCGGCTCCGTGCGCGGGAACAGCGCGACCGAGCTGCGGTTCAAGACGAACCAGATCAACGACATTCTGAAGTCGATCGTGCTCCAGGATCAGGACGGCGGGCGGGTGGGTGCGATCACCTATCCGTCGCAGGATCCGCTGGCGAAGACGCTCAAGAGCTTCCAGGTCGACATCACGAGGAACCCGAGCCTCGCCGATCTGCTCAATCAGCTTCGCGGAGCGCGCGTCACGTTCCAGGCGCAGGCGGAGCGGCTGAGCGGCACGATCCTGGGCGTCGAGACGCGCAGGAAGGCGTCGGAGCGCGGCGAGCCGCCGGTCGACGTGCCGGTGCTCAACCTGCTCACGGGGGCCACGATTCGCGCCGTGGAGCTGCAGTCGATCGGCGGCCTATCGCTGGATGATCCGCAGCTGCAGGACGAGCTCTCGAAGGCGCTCGAAGCGCTGGTGCAGGCGCGCGACCAGGACAAGAAACCGGTGACCATCAACTTCACCGGCACGGGCGAGCGCCGAGTGCGCATCGGCTACGTCGTCGAGACGCCGGTGTGGAAGACGAGCTATCGCCTGCTGCTCGGTGAGAAAGGATCGCCGTCCAGGCTGCAGGGGTGGGCGATCGTCGAGAATCAGACGGAGAGCGACTGGAACGGTGTGGCGCTCTCGCTGGTGAGCGGCCGGCCGATCTCGTTCGTTATGGATCTCTATCAACCGCTCTACTCGACGCGGCCGACGGTCGTGCCCGAGCTGTTCGCCGGTTTGCGACCGCAGGTTTACGATGCCGCGACTGAGGCGGACAAGGCGCGCGTCGCGCTCCGGGCACCGGCCGCGGCCGACGCCCCGCGACGAATCGGGTACACTCCCGACGGACGTCCGGACGTCGTGCAGCTGAGTGAAGTCGTCGTCACTGGCGCAGCGCCCGGCGCACGAGCGACCGCGAACTTCGCTGCCTCCGTAGAGGCCATGGCCTCCACGGCGAAGATGGGCGAGTTGTTTCAGTACAGCGTGCCGAACGTCACGCTCGCCCGGCAGAAGTCGGCGATGCTGCCGATCATCGCCGACACCGTCGCGCTCGAGCGCTTGTCGATCTACAACGCGGGCGTGCTCAGGACCAATCCCCTGAACGGCGTGCTCCTCAAGAACACCACGGGCAAGCACCTGCTCCAGGGTCCGCTCACGGTCCTCGACCAAGGCGGCTACGCGGGCGACGCGCGCATCGACAATGTCCCGCCGGGGCAGGAGCGGCTGCTCAGCTACGGCATCGATCTCGACGTTGCGATGGACAACACCAAGATGCGAGACACCGCCACCGTCGTCACCGCGAAGATCAGCAAGGGGACGCTGATCGTGAGCCGGAGGCTCACGTCGACGCAGGCATACGCCGCCGACAACAAGAGCGACAAGGACAAGACGCTGGTCATCGAGCACCCGATCCGTCCCGGGTGGAAGCTCGTCAGTGAGCAGAAGCCCTTCGAGACGACGCCGGCGGTCTACCGCTTCAAGGGCATCGCCCCGGCGAACAAGGTCACCACGCTGGCGGTCGTCGAACAGTTCGTGCAACAGGAAGCGATCGCGATGCTCCCGGCCGACGTCGGGCAACTGATGTATCAGAGCCGGACCGGCGAGATCCCGCAGGCGGTACGCGACGCCATCGGCAAAGCGATCGAGCTCAAGCAGAGCGCGCTGGACCTGGAACAACAGATCAATGCGCGAAGCCAGCGCATCGCCGAGATCACCGCGGAGCAGAACCGGATTCGTGAGAACATGAAGACGGTCGCACAGAACACCCAGTACTATGACCGGCTCCTCGCGAAGCTCAACGAGCAAGAGACGTCGATCGAGAGCTTGCAGAAGGAGCGCGATACCCTGATCGGCGCACGGGACGCGCTCCGTAGACAGCTCGAGGCCTACCTCGCGGCGCTGAACGTCGGCTGAGCGGGGCGAAGGGGAACGGGATCGATGGGAAGCCGTCGGCTCTCCCGCGCGGAGTCCGTGGGTGCTTGACGTCGCGTTAGCATCCACTGATGCCGTTCCCCAACCCATATCGGGGGCTGCGCGGGCTGCCCGCCGACGTCTGGATCATCGCCGTCACCACGCTCGTGAACCGGGTGGGGATGATGGCGCTGCCGTTCCTCGTGCTGTACCTGACGCGCTATCTGCACATCTCGGCGTCGGTGGCGGGGCTCGCCATCAGCGCGTACGGCGTGGGCGGGTTGATCACCGCGCCGGTCGCCGGCCGGCTGGCCGATCGGTTTGGACCGTACGCGGTGCTCCGGGCGTCGCTCGCGCTCTCGGGCCTGATCATCCTGGTCTTCCCGCTCGCGCACAGCGTCGCCGTCGTGATCGTGCTGACATTCCTCTGGGCGGTGGTCGCCGACGCGGCCCGCCCGGCGACGATGTCGGCGCTCACGGCGGGCGCGGACCCCGGGCAGCGAAAAGCGGCGATCGCGCTCAACCGGCTCTCCGTCAATCTGGGTATGAGCATCGGGCCCGCGGTGGGCGGGTTCCTGGCGCAGGCGTCGTTTCCGCTGCTGTTCATCGTCGACGGCACGACGTCGCTCGCCGCCGCGGCAGTCCTCTCGGCGCTCCTCTGGGCGCGCCAACGATCGGCCGGAACGCCGGCCGACCGGCATGCCCACCACGCAAGCCATGCGGCGCGTGCGGCGCAGTTCTCGGCGGCGTCCGTCGTCTGGCGCGACCGGCCGGCGCTGACGCTGTTCGCGATCTCACTGATCATGAACATCGTGTTCTCGCAGCATCAGGGGGCGATGCCGCTGTATCTCGTGCGCGACCTCCACTATCGCGAGTCGTTCTACGGCGGACTGTTCGTGCTCAACACGCTCATCATCGTCGCCCTCGAGGTGCCGCTCAACGTCTCGATGGCCCACTGGCCGGCCCGTCCGGCGATCGCGCTCGCGACGGTGCTGATCGCGGTCGGATTCGGCGCGCTAGGCGTCGCCCACTCGCCCCTGCCGATCGCGATCACGGTCGTCTTCTGGACGTTCGGCGAGATGATCTTCTTTCCCACGTCCACCGCGTACGTCGCCCAACTGGCGCCGCCGGGGAGAACCGGTGAGTACATGGGGGCGTTCGCGAGTACCTTTTCCCTTGCCCTGATCGTGGGGCCGTGGCTTGGCGCGGCGATGCTCGACCATCTGGGGGCGTCGGCGACCTGGGCGACGATGTTTGCGGTCGGTCTCCTTGCCACGTCTCTCACCGGTTTGGCCCGGTCCCACGGCACGGAGATGGTGGCTGCAGTTCCCGATTGAACAACGACAAGGGAGCGGTTGGCCGTCGTGATTCGCTGTCGAGTCGACCTGCTCGCACGCCGCGCGACGCGCGCGGTCGCGCTGTGCGTGAGCGTCGCGGTCGCGACGTCATGCGGTCGCGCGCACCGGGCGCAACGAGCGCCCAAGTATCAGCCTCAGGAAGTGGTCGCTGTGCTCGGCGTCCAGACGCCGGACGTCAGGTCGGCGATTCGCACGCTGGTCGACAGCGGGGGTGTTCCCGCGTGGGTAACGCCCGCGCGCTGGAAGATCGTGCGCGCGCTGTACGCGATCTACGACGACGCGCCGCTCTGGATCGAAGAAGAGGGTATCAAGGAGCGCGCGTCGGCGCTGCTCTCGGCGCTCGAGCAAGCGCCCGACCATGCGCTTCGCACGGAGGCATATCCGATAGATTCGCTGCGCCGCTGGGTGAACGCGAAACGGCTCGACAGCGGCGCGACGGCACAGGCGATCGCCAACGCCGACGTCCTCCTCACCGCCGCGTACGTCGGCTACGCGTCGGACATGCTCATCGGCCAGGTCGATCCGACATCGGTGTCGCAGTCGTGGCACATCCCGGCGCGCCTGTCCGCCGTCGACTCCGCCCTCGTCCATACGCTCCAGGATTCGTCGATGGCGGAGGGACTCGGCCTCATGGCGCCGCAGGACTCGGACTACGCGTTGCTCAAGACCGAGTATGCGCGCTATCGCGGGATTGCGGCGAGCGGCGGGTGGCCGCGGATCGAGCAGGGCGTGAGCCGGGAGGAGTTGTCATCGCGGCTCGTCGCGGAGGGTTATGACGTATCGTCGAAGGATTCAGTGTTCGCGGTGCTCGCGCAGTGGCAGAGCCGGCACAACCTGGAGCCCGACGGCAAGATCGGTCGCGCGACGTTCGCGGCGTTGAACGTGTCGGCGGCCGAGCGCGCCCGGCAGATCGCGTCGAACATGGAGCGGCACCGCTGGCTGCCGCGCGCTCTCGGCCAGCGCTACGTGTACGTGAACGTGCCGGCCTTCCGCCTCGACGCATACGACTCCGGACAGCGGGTTCTGTCGATGAAGGTCGTCGTCGGCGCCGAGTACAACGGGCGTTCGACGCCGGTGTTCGCTGATTCGATGCGCTACGTGGTCTTTCGGCCGTACTGGAAGCCGACGACGAACATCGTCAGGAATGAGATTCTGCCCAGGCTGAAGACCGACAAGACCTACCTCGCCCGCAACGACATGGAGTGGGGCGTCGAGAACGGCGAACGCGTGCTGCGCCAACGGCCCGGCCCGCAGAACGCGCTCGGACTGGTCAAGTTCCTCTTCCCGAACGACTTCAACATCTACCTCCACGACACCAATCAGAAGACGCTCTTCGCCCGGCCCGTGCGCGCGATATCGCACGGCTGCATTCGATTGGAGCAGCCCGCCAAGCTGGCCGAGTACGTGCTCGGCTGGTCCGCGGACAGTGTGAGGGCGTCGATGGAAGCAGGGCCGAACAATCGGTACGTCGCAGTGCCGACCAGGGTGCCCGTCTACATCGTGTACTTCACGGCGTACGAGCGCGACGGGCAACTCTATTTCGCGGAAGACGTCTACCGTCGCGACGAAGGGCTCAAGGGGAAAGTGAGCGACGATCCGACGCTACTCGTACCGTAGCGCCGCCATCGGATCCACCCGGCTCGCGCGCAGCGCGGGAATGAATCCGGCCCCGAACGCAACCGCCGCGAGCACCAGCGCGGAGCACGCCATCACGATAGGGTCGTAGCCCTCGAGCTGGAAGAGCAGTGAACGGGCGGCGCGCCCGAGACCGACGGCGCCGGCGATGCCGATCACACCGCCGATCGCCGTCATGACGCCAACCTGGCGAAGGACCATCGCGCGCACCGTTCCGCTGTTCGCGCCGAGCGCCATGCGAACGCCGATCTCGCGCGTCCGCTGCGCGACCGAGTACGCGAGCACGCCGTAGAGTCCCACCGCGGCGAGCAGCGTCGCGAGCACGGCGAACGACGCCGAGAGCGTCGAGATCATGCGGTCGAGGAACACGTTGTCCTCGACCTGCTGCGGCAGCAGCTTGAGCCGCTCCACCGGCAGGTTGGGATCGATCTTCTTCATCACATCCGGAATCGCGCGCAGGATCTGCTCCGGCGCGAGCGAGGTGCGGACGTAGAAATTGTTCGTGTTGAGACGGCCAGCCTGCCGGTAGGGCCGGACGAAGACCGGCGGGATCTTGTCCTTCACCTGCGAGTACTTCGAGTCTTTGGCCAGCCCGACGATCGTGATGTCGAGCGAGTCGTTTTCCATCGACATGTGCTTTCCGACCGCGTTCGTGCCGAGGTTGAACTTCTTGGCGAACGTCTCGTTGACGATCGCCACCTTCATCGAGCCGTCGTAGTCGCCGGCCGTGAAGTCGCGCCCCGAGAGCAACGGCACGCCGAGCACGTGAAAGAAACTCGGCCCAACCACGTTGTACCGTGAGCCGTTGTCGGTATCCGGATCCTTCTTGAAGCCCTCGACCGAAACGCCCTCGCCCCAATTGTTGCCCGCGATCAACGTGATCCCCGACGCCGTGACGCCGCTGACCCCGGGAATCGCCGCGAGCGCTTCCTCGACTCGTCCATAGAGCGCCAGCGCGCGCGTCGAGTCATAGCCGCTTCGCGCCGGCGCGAGACCGAAGGTCACGACGTTGTCGATCCGGATGCCGAGGTCCACCCGCGAGATGTTCTGCAGGCTCTTGATGAACAGTCCGGCGCAGATGAGGAGCGCCATCGAGAGCGCGATCTGCGTCGTGACGAGCGAAGTGCGAAAGCGCGCCGCCCCGCGGCCGCCCGACAACTTGCCCGAGTTGTTGCGCAGCTCCGTCACGAGGTCGGATCGCGTGCTCTGCAGCGCCGGGACGATCCCGAACAACACGCCAGTCCCCAGCGAGATCAGTGCGGTGAACGCCAGCACCGGGGCGCTCAATCCGAACTCCATCATCGTGTCTTGGGGCGGCAGCATCGCCGTGATGCCGGCCAGCGTCCAGTGGGCGACGAGAATGCTGGCGATGCCGCCGAGGGCGGCGAGCAGCACGGACTCGGTGAGCACCTGCGCGATCAACTGCCGTCGCGTCGCGCCGAGCGAGAGTCGCACGGCCATTTCCATCATGCGGTTCGCCGCCCGGGCCAGCAGCAGGTTCGCGATGTTCGCGCACGCGATCAACAGCACGATCCCGGTCACTGCAAAGAGCAGCGTCAGCGGCGTCCGCGAGGTCTTGATAGTCGAGCTCTGGCCCTTTCGGCCGTCGGTCATCGTGACCTGCTTCGCCTTGAACTGCGCCATGGTCTTGGCGCTCACACCCTTCTGCAGCGGAACTTCGACGTCGTTGATGAGCGTGTGGTAGACCGTGTTGACCGAGCTGAGCCCCTGCGCGATCGTCGCGCCCGGCTTCAGGCGGCCGAAAAGATAGACCCAGTAGCTGTTGCGGCGGTCGAAGCCCCTCCATCCTTGATTCATCACGGCGCGCATGGAGATCGGCACGAACACGTACGGTTGTGCGCCGAGCGTCGTGCCGGTGAAGCCTTTCGGCGCCACGCCGATGATCGTGAGCTGCTGGCCGTTGATCGTGATTTGCTGATCGAGCACCGCCGGGTTGGCGCCCAGGTGCGACTCCCAGAACGGGTAGCTCAGCACCACCACATAGTGTCCGCCGATCGTCTGGTCGTCGTTCGGCGTGAGAAGCCGGCCAAGCGCCGGCCGCAGCCCGAGCACCGGGAAGTACGAGCCGGACACGAACACGCCGTCGCCGCTCATCGGGGTCTGACCCGACATCGCCAGGTTGACGCCGAACATGAAATGCCCCGCGATGCCGCTGAACGCGGTATTCGCCTTCTCCAGGTCGCGGAACATCGGGTAGCTGAAGACCTCGTCGCAGTCCCCGGCCTGATTGCACGAGTTGCTGCCGTTCTGCGGCCCCGGTCCGGCGAAGTTGACCAGCCGCTCCGGTTGCGCCACCGGCAGTGGCTGGAGCAGCATCTGATTGAACAACGAGTAGATCGCGGCGTTGGCGCCGATGCCGAGCGCGAGCGACAGCACGGCGACGACCGTGACGAATGGCGTCTTGAACAGCGTTCGAAACGCCAGCTTCAGATTTCGCATTGTGAAAATTCGGGGGAACTTGGCTGGACCTCGCAACCTGAGCAGGTTCGACAGCCGAGTGCCGCGAATGGTTGGCGCCTAGCCGTGGGCGGGAGGCCCTGAGGCGGAGGCTCGCCCTCCGGAGGCCCGGATCAGGCCGAGGTCAGCAGCGCGACGGCCGGCGGCTCGACCCGCGTGTAACTCCCCGACGCATGATCGCGCTTGCGGCTCGTCCTCGACCGCTCACGCTGCGCGGCTTCACGCTCCTCCCGCTCGGCGGCCTGCTTCGACTCGAGCTCGGCGGCCACTCCCTCCAGCCGCGTGTGCGTCACCCAGTTCATCTTCACGGAACCGTCCGCGAAACGGCGGAGCGTGCGGATGGAAACATGAAGCTGCGCGGCCACGGACACTTCGCTCCCGGAGGCGAGGACGGCCTGGAGCACTGCGATCGACGACACGCGTTCGCGCGTCGGCGCTGACACAGGCTGAGACGAGGCTTCGGGCGACGATTGGGCTGACACGTGGGACGTGCGAAGGGGAAAGCCGGTCCTGCGGGGGTTGGGGACGTGAAGCGTCCAGAGGGGCAGTATCGGCTGCGAGGCGCCGAGACTGTACCGGTTCCATCCTGGCGTAACGAACTGACCGAGCCTGTCGCGGCGTGGATTTCGCGGCGATCATTGGGACCGTGACGACGAGCCCCAAGGCCGGAAAACCTGCGGACGACGGCATGCTGGCCAACGTGCCTCGCCTCGTGTCCGCCTACTACACCACTCACCCCGATCCGTTCGAGCCCGCGCAGCGGGTCGCGTTCGGCACATCGGGCCACCGCGGAACGTCCACCGCGGCCACGTTCAACGAAGACCACATCGTCGCGATCACGCAGGCCATCTGCGAGTACCGCGTGCGACAGTCCATCAGCGGACCGCTCTTTCTCGGCATCGACACGCACGCGCTGTCCGAGGCCGCGTTCGCTTCGGCGCTCGAGGTGCTCGCGGCGAACGACGTCACCGTGATGATCGACGACCGCGGCGGCTATACGCCGACGCCGGTGCTGTCGCATGCGATTCTCGGCTACAATCGCGGGCGGAAGGACGGTTTGGCCGACGGTATCATCGCCACGCCGTCGCACAATCCGCCCGAGGACGGCGGCTTCAAGTACAACCCCCCGAACGGCGGGCCGGCGGACACCGCCGTCACGAAGTGGATCCAGGATCGCGCGAACGACGTGCTGTCGGGGTCGCTGCGAGATGTTCGGCGCATTCCGCTCGCGCGAGCCATGCGCGCTGCGACGACCCATCGTCACGACTACATCGATGGGTACGTCGGCGATCTGGGCTCGGTGATCGACTTCAATGTCATTCGCGGCGCGACGCTCACGCTCGGTGTCGACCCGCTCGGCGGCGCCGGCGTCGCGTACTGGAACGCGATCGCCGAGCGCTACCGGATTCCGCTCGACGTCGTGAGCGAGGCGGTCGATCCGACCTTCCGGTTCATGACCGTCGACTGGGACGGCAAGATCCGGATGGACTGCTCCTCGCCGTACGCGATGCAACGGCTCATCGGGATGCGCGATCGATTCGACGTCGCGTGGGCGTGCGATCCCGACCACGACCGCCACGGCATCGTGGCGCGCAGCGCGGGGCTGCTCAACCCCAACCACTACCTGGCCGCCGCGATCTCGTATCTCTTCTCGCACCGCCGCGAGTGGCCTCGAGACGCAGGAGTCGGCAAGACGGTCGTGAGCAGCAGCATGATCGATCGGGTCACCGCACGGCTCGGTCGCCGGTTGGTCGAGGTACCCGTCGGCTTCAAGTGGTTCGTCGACGGACTCGCGAACGGCTCGCTCGGTTTTGGCGGCGAGGAGAGCGCCGGCGCGTCGTTTCTGCGCTGCGACGGCCGCGTGTGGTCGACCGACAAGGACGGCATCATCCTCGGTCTGCTCGCCGCCGAGATGACCGCCGTCACGGGCAGCGATCCCGGCGAGATCTACCGCGACCTCACGAAGGAGTTCGGCGATCCGGTGTACGAGCGAATCGACGCGCCGGCGACCGCGGTACAGAAAGCCTCGCTGTCACGCCTGTCGCCGGAGCAGGTGACCACCTCGGAGCTTGCGGGCGAGCCGATCGTCGCGAAGCTCACGAAGGCGCCCGGCAGCGACAACTCGATCGGCGGCCTCAAGGTCGAGACGAAGAGCGGCTGGTTCGCCGCGCGGCCGTCAGGCACCGAGGAGATTTACAAGCTCTACGCCGAGAGCTTCCTCGGCGTCGACCACTTGCGTCGCATTCAGGCCGAGGCGCGCGAGATCATTCGAAGAGCGCTCGAGTAGGCCCTCACTCGTACCTCAGCGCCTGCATCGGATCCACTCTCGACGCGCGAACCGCCGGAATGTAGCCGGCGCCGAGCGCGACGATCGAGAGAACGACCGACGCCAGGGCGAGCACGGCGGGGTCGGATCCCTTCACCTCGAACAACAGCGACGACGCTCCGCGACCGATGGCGACGGCGCCGGCGATTCCAATCGCGCCACCGATGAGCGTGAGCAGGGCCATCTGGCGCAGCACCATGCGACGCACGCTCCAGATGTCGGCGCCGAGCGCCATGCGGACGCCGATCTCTCGCGTGCGCTGCGCGACCGAGTATGCCAGCATCCCGTACAGACCAACGGCGGCGAGGATGGTCGCCAGCAGTGCGAACGCGGCGGAGAGCGAACTGATCATCCGATCGAGAAAGACGTTGTCTTTCACCTGCTGCGGGAGCGTCTTGAGATTCATGACCGGCAGGTTCGGGTCGAGACGTCGAATCAACGCCGGAATGGCGCGAAGCGTCTGAATGGGATCCGCGGCCGTCCGCACGTAGTAGGTCAGGTCGCCGAGCGATGAATCCTGCATGTACGGAATCGCGAATACGGGCTGCGCCTTGAGCTTGACGTCGTTGTAGCCCGCGTCCCGCACGAGGCCGACGATCTGGATGTTCAGTGAATCCGAACGGCCGGTGCCTATGTATTTGCCGACAGCGTCGCGTCCCAACCCGAACTTCTTGGCGAACGCCTCGTTCACGATCACCACGCGGGGCGCGCTGAGGTTGTCCGAGGCCGTGAAATCGCGTCCGCTGAGCACCGTCGTCCCGAGCGTCGTGTAGAAGCCGGGGCCCACTTCGTTGAACCGCGAGTTCGCGTCGGTGTCCGGACCCTTCTTGAATCCTTGCACGCTGACGTCGTTGCCCCAGCTGTTGTTGGCGAGCAGCGTCACGGTGCTCGCCGACACGTTCGTCACTCCCGGCACCGCGGCCAGCGCGTCGTTCACTTCCTGAAACAACTGCCGCGACCGCGCATGCGTGTAGCCGTTCAGCTCCGGCGAGAGCCCGAACGTGACGACGTTCTCCGTCTTGATCCCGAGATCGAGCTTGCTGACGTTGGTGAGACTCTTCACGAACAGACCCGCCGACGCGAGCAGCGCCATCGACATCGCGATCTGCACCGTGACCAGCGAGTTGCGGAAGCGTGATGCCGAGCGGACGCCGGCGAGCTTGCCCGAGCCGGCGCGCAGGACGCTCACTAGATCCGGATTCGTGCTCTGAAGGGCCGGGAAGATCCCGAACAGCAAACCGGTGGCAAGCGAGAGTGCGGCGGCGAACCACACGACGCTCCAGTCCAACTCGAAGTGAATCACTCCGCTCGCGTCGGGCGGAAGCATTTGCGCGAGTCCGGCAAGCGTCCAGTGCGCGAAGAGCAGGCTCGCCACGCCGCCCAACGCCGCGAGCAGCACGGATTCCGTGAGGAGCTGCCCGAGCACCTGCTTTCGCGTCGCGCCCAACGACAAGCGGACGGCCATCTCCGTCGTTCGCCCGGCGGCCCGCGCGAGCAGCAGGTTCGCGATGTTCGCGCAGGCGATGAGCAGCACGACGCCGGTGATCGCCATCAGCAGGATGAGCGGCGTCTTGGCCTCCTCGTGCATCGAGCTCTGTCCGCGCCGCCCGTCCTCGAGGAGGATTTTCTTCGCCTTGAACTTCACCATCGTCGCCGCGCTCATCCCGTCCTGGAGCGGCGCCTCGACGTCGGCGAGAATCGGCGTGTAGACCGTGTTGATCGCGGTCTGCGCCTGCGCCATCGACACGCCCGGTTTGAGCCGCGCGAAAAGATAGGCCCAGTAGTTCCGCCGCTTCGTGAACGCATCGAACCACGGGTTCACGACCTTGCGCATGGTAATCGGCACGAAGACCGCGGGCGTATTTCCCACCGTCGTTCCCTCGAAGCCCGGCGCGGTGACACCCACGACCGTGAACGTCTGCCCGTTGATCACGATCTTGTCGCCGAGGACGTTCCGATCGCCCCCGAGCTTGTCGGTCCAGTAGGCGTGGCTCAGGACCGCCACGAAGTGCCCCCCGATGGTCTGGTCGTCGTTCGGCGTCAGCAATCGTCCGAGCGACGCCGTGGCGCCAAGGAGCGGGAAGTACGAGCCGGAGACGAACAGGCCTTCGGTGTTCTGCGTCTGATTCCGGTACGCGACGTTCGCCGCGAAGTTGCGATGCGCGGCGATGCCGACGAAGCCCGAGCTCGCCTTCTCGAGATCGCGGAACATCGGATAGCTGAACACGACGTCGCATCCGCCCGCCTGCCCGCACGATTGAGAACCCGGGTTGGGGCCCGGGGCGCCGAGGTTGACCAGGCGCCCGGGATCGCGAGTGCCGGGGATGGGGCGCAGCAACAGCTGATCGAACAGCGAGTAGATCGCCGCATTCGATCCGATGCCAAGTGCGAGCGACGCGACGGCGACGATCGTCACGAACGGCGTCTTGAAGAGCGTGCGGAAGGCGAGCTTGAGGTTCGTCATCGCGACCAGGGAAGCAGGTGCGGGAGCCTACGGATGCTGGGGCGGTTCGGTTGCAGGCGACCGGCCCTCAAAAGGCCACCAGCCGTTCGACCGCCGCCTGGGCATGGATCTCCGTCGTATCCAGCACCGTCGTTCCCAGCCGGCGGAAATCCTCGACCAACGGAAACAGTTCCGTGCCGCCCACGATCACGCCGTCGACCTTCACCGAGCCCAGCATGCGCGCCACGATCGCCGTGATTCCGTCGCGCGTCGCCTGCGGAATGTCGCCGGAGAACAGATCCGTCATGTATTTCTCGTGCAGGTAGTCGCGTTCGTCCTGCTCGGGCGCGACCACCTCGATGCCCGCGCCGTCGAATGCGTCCTGGTAGAAGGTCGCATCCATCGTGAAACGCGTGCCGAGAAGCGCGAGCTTGCGGAGCCGCTTCGCGACGGCGACGTCGCGCGTTGCCTCGACGATGCTGATGAGCGGAATCGGCGCTCGCTGACGCACCTCGTCGAACACGATGTGCGGCGTGTTCGCGGCGATGAGCGCGAAGTCGGCGCCGGCCCGCGCGAGCGCCTCGACTTCGCGCACGAGCAGCCCGGCGAGATCGTCGTACCGTTGCTGCGGCATCAGCGCGAGCATTTCTGACGCGTCGATGCTGTTGATGATGACGCGCGGGTAACCGGCGCTCGCGCCGCGATCGCGAAACGCCGAGACGATCGCGCGGTAGTACGCGATCGTCGACTCCGGTCCGATCCCGCCGACGATGCCGACGGCGGGTTTGCGTGGCTCGCTCATGTTCGTTCGATCGCGCTAGCGACGCCGCGGATCGAGCGCCTCGTCGACGCGATCGGCGATGTCCTGCCAGTGCGCCTTGGCCACCGCGCCCTGCCCCGTCGTCGCCATCCGCTTCGCGTCGTCCCGGATCTGGCGCAGCTGCGCGCGCGCCATCGCGGGCAGATCGCTCCGCGGTACGTTGGGCGCGGAGACGAACGGCACGGGTGTCACCGGCGTCGCGGGGAGCACGGCACCGGGCGGCAGCGTCGGCGGGGGCGGCGGATTGATGATCGCCGCGAGTCGCTCGACATAGACCCGCTGCAGCGTCCGCCGGTTCGCGTCCGGCGCCGCGCCGGCGAACACGTCCGCCTTGAGATCGCTCAGGAACTCGGCGAGCGGGTACGCGTTCGCCGCGTCCACCTCCTCCGATGCCGCCAACCGCGCCAGCCGTGGAGTCCCGAGCAACGAGGTGAGCACCGTCGATTGCCGGTTGAGGAGACTGGATGGGCCGATGCGCGACGTGATGTCGGACGGCTCGAGCCAGGCCGGCGTCGCGAACACGTTCGCGTTCAAGAACGCGAGCGCCGCCTTCTGCTTCGCCTTGGGAACGACGCGATAGACGTTGGCGCCCTGGTCGGCACTCTTGAGATCGACGTTCACGCCACCGATCTCCGTCGTGACGTGCCCCATGTACAGCGACCATTTGCCGAGCGCTTCGTCGTACAGCTCCGCGAGATCGGCGTAGTTGTCGCCGGTCCGCGTGGTCCAGGAGACGAGCTGCGGAATCATCTTCCGCATGTTCATCAGTGCGTAGGTGCTCGCCTTCACCGGATCGTCGCCGATGTCCTCGGTCTGCGACCGCGGGTCGACGCCGCCGTACTGTTGCGGCACGTACCGGTACTGCGGCCATCCAGTCTGTTTGACGATCCACGAGTTGAGTGTCGCGCGCTCATCGTCCGAAGACTTGGCACCCGGCAGGACCCGATAACCCCAGTTGATCGCGAAATCGTCGAAAGGTCCGAGGCGGCGGATGTAGTCCTTCGGCTTGAGCCCGTCGCCCGGCTGTGCGACATAGTTCTGGCGCGCGTAATCCATGATCGTGGCGCTCACGCCGTACTTGCTCGTGAAGCTTTGGCTGCGGAGCGAGTCAACCGGGAAGCTCGAGCTCGCGACCATGTTGTGCTGCAGCCCGAGCGCGTGGCCGATCTCGTGCGCGATCACCTCACGCATCGTCTCGCCCATGAGCTCTTC
>Ga0326726_10002815_pt1 | contig 15914 bp, 13 predicted proteins | sample MHFenrmetagenome_2_FD_207603 | JGI IMG/M metagenome (GOLD analysis project Ga0326726, IMG submission 207603) | Lab enriched peat soil microbial communities from Michigan Hollow, Ithaca, NY, United States - MHF15MN | ecosystem: Environmental > Terrestrial > Soil > Wetlands > Peat | place: USA... | reverse complement strand
CTTGCGGCCCACGAGCTCGTAGTTCCCGGCCTTCTCGACCGCCCCGATGACGGCCACCTGCTGGTTCTTGTATTCTTTAATGAAGATCGTCACCTGGGGGTTCTTGACATACTTGGCCTGGAGCAGCCCTGAGAGCTTCTGGACGACGCCTTCCTGTGTCAGCCCCTCGACCATGACCCGCCCGAGGAGAGGCAGCGTGATCGACCCGTCCTCCTGGACACGGACGGTCTGATCGAGCTCCTTGACCTCGAATACCTTGAGCTCGAGGAGGTCCCCCGGGCCGATCCGGTAGGCCCGGACGAAGGCGTCCTTCGCGGCCTGAGGCTGCGCGACGTCTTGGGCCAGGGCGGCTCCCGCCGCGGCGACGATCGCAACAGCCATAGCGAATACAACAATTTTCCTCATCTTCCTCTCCAACTGTTCAATCCCGCCCCTCGAAATCGGGGACATGTGACAATTCTCTTGAACTGGTACGTGTCCCCGATTTCGCCTATCTCACACACATCCAAGGCTAGAAATCGTACGTCAAGTTTAGTCCAAAGAAGGTCCTTTTGTCATCTTCCGCGTCGAGATTCGAGTTCCGCGCCCACCAGCTGGCGATGAAACCTAGGCCCACGGTCTTGCGGATCCGGAAGTAGACGCCCCCGGAGTGGATCGAGTATTCGTCCGATCGTTTGACGTCGGGCCCGCCGCCGCCAACCTCGGGGTAGCGGTTCCTCCCGATCGAATAATCGTAGTCGAGCCGCAGGAACCTCAGCAAGTACAAAGACACGCCGGCGCCCGGATGGCTCTCGACATAATAGGGATTATTATACCAGAGTGAAAACTGGACGTTCCTGATATAAGAGGCCCGGACGACGAACGGCTTGGCCAGCCTGATCCAGAGCTGTGAATCGCCCACGATCCCCTGATAATCAGGGCCATCCGCGGCCCTCACATCATACGACTTGTAGCCTATCCGGATACGTCCTCTCACTCTCCGGCCAAGCTGCGAGAATTCAAGCCCGGCATAGGCGGCCCCGCTTTGGGCATCGCCGATGGCCGCCTGCGTGGCGAATTCGAATTCGTACTTGCCGTATTCGAAGTCGAGGAAGAAGCGCCGCTGGGTCGAGGCCTGGTAAAAAAACGAAAGATTGGCGTAGCTTTCCTGCCTGTTAAGCTTCTCTCGGACGTCGAAATTATCGCCATAGACGATACTCTCGTAATTGTATTTCACCGATCGATAGCCCAGAGAAAATGACGTCTTCCAGGCCAGCTTGACCAGCGCCGACCCGCCGTAGCCCGCTTCCTTCTGCCTCGGCCGGATATCGATCTCGGTGTTCCAGCGTTGCCGGGCATCCGAATACACGCCCTCGAGCGAGAAGAAAATATTCTTCAGGCTCAATTGGGCCGCTCCCTTGAAATAATAGTTCCATGTCCTTTCCGTTTTGGTTTCGGAGTACCAGAGATATTGAGGGGAACCGTAGGCCGAAAGGACAAATTTCCGATGGATCGGAAGATAAACGGTGGCCGCCGGCCCTGCCGTGATGGTGTAATCCTTGACCGGCTGGTTCGGCGAAAAGAAGATATTCGAATCAACGCCCGCGTTCGAGATCACGAGCTGGGGCTGAACATGGAAGGGCCCCCAATGCCAGGCGGCATCGTGCCACTTGATTTCAAGATCCTTGCCCTTCCAGGTTTCGGCAGAAGCCGTCGTCACGACGGCGAGCGCCAGAGCTAAGCCACAGATCAGGATCTTTGGCCTACGCATCCTTCGCTTCTTTCCAGGTAACGGCTTACGTCTTCGCTGCCCCTGGGTCCGCTCCGCCGCTGACGGCCTGGGGCCTATAAGTCGGTACGATCTCCATGAGGCCGCTGACGATACGGCCGCGGTCCCTATGTTCACGGCAGCCTTTGATCAATTCCTCGATCTTGCGGAAGGTCTCCTCGTCGGGCTGGACCTTCGGATTGCGGGCTTTGAAGATCCGGGCATGCTCGGTCGGCTCCGAACCCTCCTCCGCACCTAGGAGTTCCTCAAAAAGCTTTTCCCCCGGCCGGAGGCCGCTGAAAACGATCGGGATATCCACGTCGGGTTCACGGCCACTCAGTCGGATCATCTCCCGCGCAAGGTCGAGGATCTTGATCGGTTCTCCCATATCCAGCACGTAAGCTTCTCCCCCGTCCCCCAGGGCCGCCGCCTCGAGAACGAGGAGGACCGCTTCGGACGTCGCCATGAAGTACCTTTTCATCTCCGGATGCGTCACCGTCACCGGGCCGCCCCTCTTAATCTGCTCCTCGAAGACGGGAATGACGCTTCCCCGGCTGCCGAGCACGTTCCCGAATCTCACGGAGATGAACTTAGTCCCGTTCCGCCCGTTGAGAACTCGGAGCATCTCCTCTCCCACGCGCTTTGTCGCGCCCATAACGCTCGTGGGATTGATGGCCTTGTCCGTCGAGATGTAGACGAACTTTTTGACGCCAAACTTCAGGGCGGATTCGCCCAGGATCTTCGTCCCGAGGATATTCGTTTTCACGGCTTCCTCGGGAAAGCTCTCGAGCACGGGGACGTGCTTGTAGGCGGCAGCATGCAGGACGATTTCAGGCCCAAATTCAGCCAAAACGCTCTCGATCTTAGCCCGGTCCCGGATATCCGCGATCACGGGAAAGACCTCAGACGCGGCTCCTCGGAAGCGGTTCGTCAAATAGAAGAGCTCCGTCTCGTCGCTGTCGAGCAAGACCATCGAGCGCGGTTCGAACAGCAGAACCGTTCTGGCTAGTTCGCTTCCGATGGACCCGCCGGCACCAGTGATGAGGACGCGTTTCCGATTCAGAAACTCTCGGATGGCCGCGAAATCGATCTCGACCTTGTCCCGTCCAAGCAAGTCCTCGACTCGGACCTCCTTGATGTCGGAGAGCGTGACGTTCCCGGCGACAAGATCGAGGATGCCGGGGAGGATCTTGACCTTGGCCGGCCCTCCCGCAGTCCGGATGATCTCCATGACGGCGCGGATATCCTCTGACCGAAAAGACGGAATGGCGATTAGCACTTCGTCGACGGCATTGTTCTTAAGCAGTGCGGGGATCTCATCCCTGGCCCCCAGCACCTTGATGCCGTGGATGCTCATCCCTATCTTGGACTTATCGTCATCGACATATCCGACGGGAAAGTAGTTGGATTTCTTAATGACCAGCATGTCCCGGCCAATGGAGCTTCCGGCGTCGCCCGCCCCGACGATGAGGACCCTTGACCTTCCCTGCCTCATCCTTCTCGACTTTCCGACGTATTCGATTATGGCTCTTTTCGAGATCCTTAGGACGCCGATCGAGCCCAGCGTCAGCAGATAGTCGACGAGTACGACGGATCGGGGAAGGGTCGGAAAATATTCCGTTCCCCTGTAAATAACGGCCGCCAAGCCAAGCACCAGCGATGACAGCGTGATCGCGCTGAGGAGCTTGAGGGCATCCTTGAGGCCAAAGAACCTCCACGAAACATCATACATGTCGTGGAAGAGGAGAATCGCCAGCTTGAGGGCCAAGGCAATCGCGATATAGTACTTGAGATTGGCGGCATAGACTTCCGGGATCACCCCATCAAACCGGAGCCAGAACGACAGGAACAGCGATCCGGCAATACAAACTGCATCCGAAGCAAGAAAGAACAGGCGGCGCTTGAACAGAGTTAATCTGAACAAGCTCGCGACCGGACGTGACCAAATACGTTTCATGTCTCAGGATCCCATGTCAAAGCATATCGATAATTCCAGGCGTTTTCAAACCTCCCTCGGAGACCTTTGGCCGTTCTCCATGCGTGAGGCAAGATAATGTCCGACGAGATAACTCATTAAAAGGAGTGACCATAGAACGGCCATCGTTCCAATAGGAGCAGAGAAGAGGAGCAAAGATGCCACCCCGAAACAGGCTTGAGCAATGCCATAGATGATCGTCGCCTGGGCATGGCTCCAACCCCTGGTGTGGACCAGCAATTGATAAAGATGTTGCTTGTGCGCGCGGAAGACATTCTGCTTCTTGAGGGCCCTTCGGATAATCGTCATGACACCATCGATCGAGAAAACGCCCTGAAACAGAGCAAGCCCGAGGAATTCCTTAAGAGATCCCGACATCATAATGATCATGGCCGCGAACAAGAATCCGAGAAAGAGACTGCCGACGTCGCCCATGAAAACTCTCGCGCATGGGAAGTTCCAGGGCAAAAAACCGAAGGCACCGGCGGCAACCGCAATACAAATCAAGCATAAGTCAGACTGACCCATCCGTTGTGCGTAGATTCCGAGCAATGTGAACGAGATCAGCGCTTCTATCCCGGCAATCCCGTTGATTCCGTCCATGAAATTGAAGATATTCGCCTGAGCAACGATGTAGAGAACGGACATCAAGAGTATTAATAGTGCGAGCGACTGTCCCCTCAAGGCTCGCGCCGCCAGGAAGACCGGCCAAGCCAAGGCAAAGGCCGCGAGGGCTTCGAACCCTAATCGGACGATGACGGGAGACTCTCTCTTGTCGTTGAAAAAGGCAATCGTCGAGATAAAGATCGAAGCGCCCACGACGAGGGGTTGCGAAGGGGCGAACAGGAGACTCGCTAGCGCAACAGCCAAGGGAATGCCGAATCCGCCGCCTCTCGGTACGATCGAAGCGTGCGAACTCCGCTCATTGGGAATGTCCGCGAACCCCCAAGCTATGCCGCGCTTGGCCATCAGCAGGGCTCCGGACCCCGCCAAGACCACCGAAGAGACCGCCACTGCAATCAAAGGCATCGCTTCCCGCTAGGAACGGCTTTCGCCCAACATCTCCGATGACAGGTTCCAGGGGAGCCTGACCCCTGCGCTCAAGAGTTTTTCTCCCGAGTATACGGCCCCCCAAGCGACCTTGCCCACTTGGTAGCCCAGTTGGACTCCTCTCCCCGGTCTTCGGCTCGCGACTCTTGACGTGCACGAAACAAGCGGTTCTTTGGGTATCCTGAGAACAGGCCGGTAAAAGTGTTTGTCGAGCTTCCGCATAACGGCGATGATCTCATTCATCGAATAATCTTCTCTGTCTTTGAGATTGAAGACGCCACGGAATCCCCCTTCGACTGCCAGGCCCTGTGATACCGCGCTAACGACGTTGCCAACGGCACACATCGATATCCGCTGTGTGCCGTCGCCGATCTTATAAAAAGCGGCTTGTTTCGGCAGATAGACCCTTTTATCGATATTCAGTCGGAAATCCCTGCCGTAGACCGGGGCCAACCGGAAAATCGTGTGGGAAAAACCCTTCTTATCGGAAAAGGACTGAACTTCTTCTTCCGCCGCGAGCTTGCTCTCACCATAGGGGTCCAAAGGAACAGGAGGAGTCTTTTCATCGATAGCCTGGCCCGGATTCGTAAGGCCATAAACGGAAACAGTACTCAGGAAAATTATCTGCCGGAGATAGTCCGAGTCGAGCGCACGCAGGATATTACGGGTTCCCTCCAAGTTGACTCGGAAGTAGTTCGCGCGCGAGAGGTCCGCGGATTTACGATGGACAAGGGCGGCACAATGGACGAGGATCGCAGCCTCACGTATCCGGGACGGTATCGTCTCGGGTCGTGTGATGTCGCCGTTAAGGACACGAGGGCCCGAAGATCCAATCCCGATATCCTGCGGAGGTCTGATGTCCAAGCCAAGGACTTCAAATCCCATTTGGGAAAGGTTCCTCGCAAGGATAGACCCGATATGGCCGGAAGCTCCGGTGACAAGGATAGATTCAGCGCTCAAGGGATGATCGATTCGATTTCCCGGACTAACTGGTCTGTCAAAAAAGGACGGCTAAAATTCTTCTGTGCGAATTGTCCGTTTATATCTCCCACCTGCGACCACTCTTCCTCCCCTGCAGAAGCAAATATCTTAATCTTTTCCGCCAATTCCCGTGCTGCCCCGTGCTTCACGGAAATATTCCCGGGGCATTGTTCGAGAATATCGGAGATATGACTTGGCTTGGGTCCGATGTAAAGGATCGGCTTCCCAATGAACATGGCCCCATAGACCTTATTCGGGTGGGTATAACCGGTGCAGCCGTCCCCCTGGATAACGACCTGCAAATCCGCTGATCCCAGAGAAATCGGAATCTCCTCCCTGGGCTGAAGCGGCAAGAGCACGATGTTCGAAAGCCCGTGATCCCCCTTAAAGACCTCGACATCCTGCTTCCTGACTCCCCCGCCGATAAACACAAACAGGAAACGCTCATCGTTCCTCAACAGGAGAGCAGCTTCGAGCAAAGTGTCCAAGGGGTGGACGACGGCCATGTTGCCCGAATACATAATGACAATCTTCTCTCCGAACTTCATCTTCTGGCGGAATGGGTTGTCCGGCCGGGATCCCGTATGCCGGGTCGACATGGCCGGCCAGATGGCGATGGCCTTGACTCGGTCCGGCTTTGCCCCTCGCCCGATAATATGGGAGGCCATATAACGGTCGAGGGCAACGATCAGGTCGGATTTCCTATAGATGAAGTCGCTCATCTTCATGAATATTTCGGCGGCCATACTGCGACCATCGAGATATCCAGAAACAATGGCGAGCTCCGGCTGAAGGTCCATGGCATAGAAACAGTAATTCCGACGCCACATCTTTGCTCGGAGCAATCCGATGAATGAGAGGAATGGCGGCACCGTGGTCCCAATGATCAACTCAGGACGGGCTCTTGACCTCATCCATAAACGCCACATCATAGAAATATTGAAGCTGGCAAAATTAAGAAGCCGGCCCAGCTTGCTATGCTTGGCATAACCAGTCTGCCAGAGCCTGATGATCTTGACTCCGCGACGGACTTCCTGGGACGGAAAAGAGATGCTCGGATCCTCGTATCCATAGCGGCTGGAATAGACCAGAACCTCATGCCCTCGCCTGCTCAAATCTTCAGTCAGATCCGTCAAGACTTGAGAAACGGCAGACGTGTCCGGGTAATAAACTTGGGAGATGAGAAGTATGCGGGCCAATAGTGCTCCTCAGCCCATGATCTCTGGTTCGTGTCCGGCCGACGAGACCTTCTTTGCAACGACACCCAGCGACATCCAAAAAGGGTACCCTCGGCCAATGCCTTTCCAGGCCACGATCTCAAATCCACTCCTGTTGAGGTTCGCAGCTAGGGACTTACGGGTGAAGAAACGAATATGAGATATGTTTGGATTAAAATGCCGTTCAAATCCGAACGCCGCAATCGCCAGATCCTTGGCAACCCCGTGATAGGGCACGGTCAAGATCAATACTCCCTCGGACAGAAGTATTCGGTTGAGTTCCGATAATGCCGAGTGCACAGAAAAGATATGTTCAAGCACTTCGCTACAAAATATGGCCCCAAAAGAACCATCGGAAAAAGGCAGTCCTTCCTCCAATGACGCGGCCACATAGGAGTCGTTGGCTCTTGTTGATCGGGCTTTATGGAGAGCTTCGAGTGAGAGGTCAAGGCCGAAGGCGTGGAAGCCAAGCTCATCAAGATACCTCACAAAATCACCCTTGCCGCAGCCCACATCAATGACCTTCTGGTCCTTCGGCAACGAAAGGGTCGCGTCTCGGAGAAATGATCTGCGCTCCTCGAGCGCGAATCCACCTTCAGCAGGAGAGCCGCCGCTTCGACTCCAGTACTTCTCATAAAAGATCTTTTGATCCATCTTAAGCGCCCGCGATCTTCTGTGTTCGTTCCCTATTCTTGATCTCCGCCACCTTGAGATCGATCATATATTCGTTGATGGATCACAGCCGGCAATAGATCAGGCCAGCCCGGCCATCAAGCACGCCCAACCGGAAGACATACAAATAGAGGAAAACGATCAGCGGCCGGCCCGGCAACCTATACCCCAACTGCTTCAAGGATTTCCTCCGGGAGAGTGGATCGGGCGAGAAGATCTCACGGAGCGAATGGATTGGCCCGGCTTCTTCAATAAGGGCTTTAGCCTCCATGCTCGAGTATCGATTATGCCGCTCGATCCACCAGGCCATTCCTTTGCTGACGGGTCAAATACCACCACATCGTCGCTGCACGAGCAGGACTGAATACAGTCCTTGATATTGATTTCCTCGTTAAGCGTCAAGATGAGGATCGATACCGGCATCATAATCTCAGATAGGCGCTCGTCCGCTTTGGAGACGTCTTTTAGCGGACCCCCAGATTCTTGCGATCAAGAGCCAGCTCGTATGCGGAGAGGGTCTTCCGCGCAGTTTCCTGCCAAGAGAACTCGGACACTCGTCGCCGGCCCTTCTGAATCAGGTCCGCGCGCAATGCGTCATCAGTCAATATCCGGCCCAGGCAATTGGCCATTTCCGCGCTGTCCTTCGGGTCAAAGAACAATCCTGCATCGCTGACGACTTCAGGCAACGATCCGGCGTGCGAACAAGTGACCGGAACCCCGAAAGACATCGCTTCAAGCGCCGGTAGCCCGAATCCTTCGAACAGCGATGGGATGATGTAGGCTGACGCATGCGCATAGAGCCAGGCCATTTCCTCCAAGGAAAGATAATCTGTTAAAAGGACCGCTTCCGTCAGGCCATGGCATTCGACGATACGCCGAGTCTCCGCTTCAATCCCCGCGCCGCCCCCGACCACGAGCTTAAATCCAGGCAGTTTGGCATGGCAGATGCGGAAAGCCGTGATCAAGCCGAGGAGATTCTTATGACCTTTAATGGAATTAATCAAGGTGAACACATAGGGTTCTGCGGGCAGGGGTTTGCGGGCTAGCTTGCCCGGCGCCTGATGTCCTTCTTGTGCAAGCCGGGCCTTAGCCAATCGATCATCCACAGCCAAGTGCGAGACGACGATCTTATCCGCCGCTGTCCCCAGATACTTCATGATGTCCTGGCGGGAATTCTCTGATATCGTCAGCACGACGTGACTCCGACGAGCGGAAAGTGGCACCGAGATCTGCCAATAAAGCCTTTTGGGCTGCGGGATGATCCGGGGATAGACCCGATAGAGCATGTCGAGGATGCTGACGACGCGGGCACAGCGCGTGGCCAGAGGAACAGCATACGAAGGCGAGTGCAGGACGTCCAAACGATATCGGGAGGCGAGGTGCGGCAGTATGAATTGCTCGAACGCCACCCGCCTTAATTGCGGCCGCGCCTCAATAGGACAGAGGACTCTGTGGAATCTTTCATCGGCAACTTGAAACGTTTCGTGATTATCAGGATTGGTGAAGAGGAAATACTCACTTGAGGAATCCACGCTCGCCAATCCCGGCAGGAGATTCCGAATATAGGTCTCAGAGCCAAAAATGCCGCCCGGCAGCACGTGGAGCAGGCTAATACCTATTCGCATGCTCAATTCGCGGGTTGATATGGGCGAAGCGAACGGACCGCCACCGCACGTTCGATCATCTCTTTCCATAACTGCCTATTATCAGACTCGCCATACTCGCGGGCAAAGATCTTCTGCGCCGCCCTTGCATAAGCTGGCCACGTCTCCTCGATCAGGGCCTTCTTGACCCGGACCGACAATTCCGGCAAGCTCGACGCATTAATGGCCCCTCGGTCGCATATCTTCTCGACTCCCTCCATCTGCGGATAGAGACAGGCCAGGCATTTGCCAGACGCTAATATATTCACACAGCGGTTCTTGGTCCCTGCCCCGCCCGAATCAGGGATCACCGTGATCTTGGCGTGATGAAGAGCGCCGTGCTCATCCTCCAACTGGGGCGCATAAACCACACGTGACAACAATTCCGGTCCCAAGATCCTTTGCGCCTCTTGGACAGGCGCTCTTCCTACCACGAGGATACTGATGCCCTCGAGCCATGCCCCGTCTCGTGCCGCGGCCCCTAAAAAGGCTCTTGCGCCTTGCGCGATCGAGCCGATTCGGAGATCGCCCCACACAATCACATCCCATGTGTTCGGCACCGACGAAGAAAAGCCGGGATTCAAGAGATCGGCGTTGGGAATCACCTCGTACCGTGCCTGTGGGTTGATGGACTCCAACCAGACCCGGTCGCGCTGGGTGATAACATGTGTCAGCAGAGCCCGATGATAATACGTACGCTCATACCGGCGCGCCACCAGGCTCTGGAAGAGATAGCGAGCCGCCCCCAAGCCGGGCGGCGAGAGCCGAAAGTGGCTCCAGAACATCTTGGAAATACAATCGTGCGGGCTCAAAATAGCATTGGGTCCGTAGCGCTCCACAAACGGCGCCAGCGTAATATCATCGAACAGCACGAGGCGGTCTGGCTCGTCCCAAGCCAACTTGTCCAAGGCCTCGCGCAAAGCACCTGGTTCAAGCTGGCTTCCAAACTGGAAACGTCCTGTCATGGCGGCTCGCAGCAAGCTTGCCCTGGGACCGTAGGCGATCCAGCGCGTCGCGTTCACACGTCCTTGCCAATAGATGTCGAATGCTCTCGCGCTCTCTTCCAGCCTTTCATGCTCCACGAAGGACACAACGTCCACGTGGCTTAATGCGGAGAGTGCCGTAATGCCGCATAGAGATTTGCTGGTTGAGCCCGAAAACGGCGGAATGGGCGGCTTGGCGGCCACCCAGATTATCTTCGGCAACCCATTAGCTTGCTTCATGTTGCACGACCTTCGGCCTGGGGATGCCCTGCTTTGAGATGAGGCGAGCCCCCACGGCCAGGAGCAAGATGAGAACGAAGTTCGTGATGACCAGCGTCGAATAGAGATTAAAGAACGTCAAACGCATCGCCAAGAATGCCCATATATAGGCCTGGACCAAGAGGCCTTTAAAGGCTTCGGATGAGGAATAGATCCTTTCCAATATGATGACCAAAAAGCCATAAAAAAACGGTATCAGGGCAATTCCGAGATAGCCAAAATGAAATAGGGCTTCTCCCAGGGGAGTAAACAACAGGATCGAACCGAATTCCGAATACGATCGACCTGTCACGAGCTCTGTATATTCCTGGTTCGGATTCGAAGTCGGCTTCTCCGGCCAAAGAACTCGCGGAATCGGCAAGACTATCGTGCGTTTGATATAGTCAATACCCCGGTCCATTGATTCGGGCCTGTTATTGATCCCAAATTGAAGCCCGAACCCGCCATAAGCAAAATCCGTACGGAGGGTCCTTTCCAGCCGATCGAATATCGTCCCTTCCGACACGAGTCCCTGGCGGCCATACCTGAGCCAATCCAAGAATAGCAATAACCCGACGATCATGACGCCTATTAATAAAACCTTCAGGGGGCGAATCGCCCCGTGACGCTTTGAGCCGTTCGTCAGTTTGGACCTTGTAGGTTTATTCATCGATAGGAATCTCACCGATCGAACGGCTCCTGTACGGCCCGGGCCGTTTACCCGCTTGGCTCCCCGCGTTTCATGAGACATCAACACCAATAGAACCGGCAACAACAGCGAAACCATGAGGAGGCTGCGAAACCCGCCGCTGGTCAGAAACGATCCCAATAGATATATGGCGAAAACGGGGAAGAAGAGGCTGCGCTTCTTGATGATGAGAACCCCAAGGCTCAGATACCAGAAACCCGATAACTGGGTTTGGACGCCTTTGATCAAGGCTTCTCGGCCAAACAGCGATTGGCTGCTGATCTCAATGAGGTCTCTTGAAGTCAATGGTGCTGTATTCGTCAACCAGACTGAAGCAAAAACATCTCTGATCGATTGCCCGCTCGTCAAAACCTGAAATAAAGGCAAGAAGCAAAAGACAATGAAAATAATCAATAACGCATAATTGGCGATGGGATGGGATATCAATAGTTGTCCTACTTGTTTATATCGGTTCGTATTGAGGGGCACATGTCTCGCGCAATACTCGCCAATAGCAAGGAACAAGTAGAATCCAATCCCAATCGATATGACAATCCAAGCATCGATATTTCGTTCGAATTGAAGCCCCAGCACGACGAACAATGCGGTCCCCAGCAGATTCGCGAAGCTGGCTGACAATATTTTACGTTGCCCCAAAATGCTCCAAATGAGCATCATAGAAGCAACAATGACAATAAAGATCATACTGGCGGTGCTTTAACGGAACTGAATTGGAATGTTCGTATTGAGCGTTTTTAAAAGAAACGTCTGTTCTTCCGGCCTGCTCAGCGTGTTCAAGGCCCGGATCAAAAGATGATAATATCTTATACCCATTATTCGCTTCATCAGAAGCATGGCTTTCGTCAACGTCTTGAGCTTACGCTCGGCCTCCGCAATATCGCTTTTCCTGAACTCCCCTTTAGCGGCAGGGGTCAAGATCAGCATCTTATTCGCTCTCAACAAGTCGTAGTAAGTATGGGGCGCGGTGGAGAAGGGATTATCATAGGTCAGTCCATTATCGGCGAGACTTCTATAGAGCCGGCGTTGAAAGCCATAGATCCACACGCCATTATCGAACCTGGAATACGCATAAGAATTGGCGCTGGGACCGTTTTGGTTTTCCAGCAACTTTTTTCGATACCCCCCAAATAGCTCCTGATACTCCGGCCTTCCCTGAAGACCTACCGGACCCTTCCCATGCGGCCGGGTAACGACATCAGGATTGCTTGGGTCAAACCCAGAAAAGTGAAAAAACACAAGATCCTGATTATTAACCAGATAGCCGTCTTTAGCTCTAGTTATCACTCTTTCGTGCATGTTCCAGTGGGCGACATTTAAACCGGGGTGCCGAGCTATGCCTATCCCGTCCTCATCAAAGCAGGGAAAGCAGTCCGCCCACTTCTGATCCACATACAATCCATCCGCAAAATCGGCGTATCCCTTATTTTGCGTTTTCGTTCGCCACCACGTCAGCAGGGCCCTCCCCTTTGGGCTATTTTTAAAGGCAATGAACCCGAGATTAAAGACTCCGCATCGGAGATAATCGTCAGCCGGTTTGGTCCCGTTTTCCGCCCCCTCGAGCTGCGTAAGGTGCGGCGTTAATATGACAAAATGATCATCCAATAAGCTATCGATTATGTTCAGCTCGGAATAGATATAGATATCCGGGTCAAAATAGATGATCTTCTCATAGCCGTACTTGTTGAAGAAATATTCGAAGATAAACGGCTTCATCGACGTGCAGAATTCCACCAAGTCATATTTAAATGCCATGTCCCGATACGAAGCGATGCCCATATCCTTGGTTTCAATAACTGGATATTTCTCTTTTTTCAGATCGATTTGTCCCTCAGTCTCGTCCGCCAGGACCATAAAGAAATCCAAATTCGGATGAAAATTCTTGATAGAATCCCCAAGAGTCCGTGCTTGGGGCAGATAGTTCTTAGTTATAATCGTAAATACCGCGTCCATCACGACTCCTCATCAAGGGATCTGATGACCCGTGCCGGGATCCCCCCGGCCACACAGTTTCGGGGAATATCTTTGGTGACGACCGCATTGGCCCCGATTATCGCATTCTCGCCGATTCTGACTCCGGCGAGAATGACGACCCCTTCTCCTATCCAAACGTTGTCTTCAATAATGACTGGGCCTTTTGATACAAGAGTTCTTAAGGCCGGCGGAGTCGCTAAGGCTCCTCGACTAATCTCCCCATGAGAATGGTCGGTGATATGGACCTTGCTTCCCATGAGCACATTGTTGCCGATCACGATCTGATTGATACAGCCGATGTGACAATCATAATTCATTGCGACATTATCGCCGATGAAGATTCTGGGGCGGTAATGATTGCCCAGATGTTCGCTATAGGTTTCTAAACGAAGCCGGGAATAGGAGACGAAATTGGCTCCAATCGCAATATTTTCTGCGCCCATAATCACAGCAGGGAAGTAAATCAAGAAATTGTCCCCAGCATGCTTGAAGCTCCTGCGCATGGCATAAGAATATGTTTTATTAAAGAAAAGTCGCGCATAATTGATTAGTCTCGGATTGACCCCGTAGGATAATACAGAGGCTAGGCCATCAAACGCTCTCAATAAGCGGTCCCTCACACTTTTCATTCATATCACCCTATTTCGACCTAGACGTTAAACCCCCCGAGTTAAGGAAATGGCAAGCCCGTCAAAGACGTTTTATTCGCATAAGAGAGATGCCCATGGAACTCACGCCGAGGATAACCGCCCACTTCGTAGGGCCCATGCGGAAGGGACATCATCAAACCAAAAGCCCGCTCTCTGACTATTTCTGACATTCCATATAGAAGGACAAGCTTGGAACGGTCGAATCGAACAATTGGGTGTTTCTCATAAATGCGCACTTGGATTGGCCATATCGCGATTCATAGATGTTCTCAAACCCCGCATTCTCTAAGAAGCTACTTAACTTCTTGACGTTGAACCAATTCACGTGATGCTCAGGGAAGGATTCTTTGGACTCTGCGGGGATTTGATTGACGAAATAACCCAGCGCATCTTCCTTGCCATATTTTGAGAAAACATCCCGTATCTCTTCGTCAGCAAACTTATGGCATCGAGTTTCTGGGTGATCGAGGGTCAATGCGGTCGCAAAATGTTCTAGGAATCTCTGCTCTATGCTCGTACTGAGAGTTCCCCAAGGTGTCGGCCACGGAAAAAGGGTGGCATCTCCTCGGCAATATGCGTCATATTCTAAATCGATATCTGGACAAGCAAGACGAAAGTAGCCGCCCGGCTGCAAACAACGATGAACCTCGGCACAACAAAACCGTACGCAGTCGTCAGAGAGATGCTCTACGACATGGGATATGTACGCGACTTTTAGAGAATCACTTTTCAAGGGGAAGGGCCGCCCAGATTTTAGGTCATAGCTAATATGAATGTGTCCTTTTTGAACATTTGCATAAAAGAGATTTGGAGTATCCATGTTATGCCAAAAAGGATGAAAGAAACTCCCAGCCCCGATATTAATATAGAGAGGCGTGGCGGGCCTTACTTTTTCGGGATAAATATCCAGATTGCCATAAACGTGCCGGGTCGGAACGATCTGTATCCCCCAGCGGCCAATAGCCTTGTTGATAGCCCTTGCCAGTTTTCTAAGATATTCACTCATATCCAGTATCCCCGCCAGCTGTGGTATGTCAGTCCGTCCATCGTCGTCTGGTTCGAATTGTATTCAATTTACCTCCCTCTTGATCCCTTATTGTCGGGGGGTCGTCTGAGAAAGATCGACTCCTAATATCCTTTTAAGGGGCCAGCTCGATCGCAGCGCCAGAGTCCTCAAGGAACCTTTCCCTCACGAGCTGGCAAACAATTTCGCAGTCCTCCTGAAAAACTCGCTGCGAAGTTCGGGCATAGCGAAGGCCGCCGCGGCCGCCGACGCGCACCAAACCAGTCCGATCAATACAAAGGCCGTCATGCGCGAGGATGCCGAGGGCAAAAGCCAGCGGCTAAGCAAGATTAAGGGAAGAGAGGCAAATAATGAGCGCGCCAGGTCGCGCAGGAGCCAGTTCTTAAGTCCCCCTGGCAAAAGGCGCCGGTGAAGAAGAAACATATACAGAGGAAAAATAATGAGGTTCATCGCCAGTGAAGATATTCCTCCACCCAATATTCCATATTTGTTGATCAAGACTATGCAGAGAGAAGTGATGATGACAATCGAAAGCAACTGGACCTGGAGAATTATCTTGGTTTGGCCATGGGCTAGCGCTAAGTAGTACGGAACAACCGTGAGGGCATTCAGGGTCTGCGCTCCGAGCAATAGGGAAGCGACCAAACCCGCATGTTCGGCGGCAACAACAGAGCCAGTCCAAGCGAAGATAAACTGCCCTGCAAATAGGGCAAGCGTCAAGGCACCCGGAATAACGGCCACGCTAGCAAGCCTGCATGCTTTATGATAAAGCCCACTAAGTGTATCCTTGTCGCCCGTCGAGACGAGTCCAGTCAGACGGGGGAACAGCGCCACCCCGATGGGGCTAGCTAGGATCATGGGAGCCATGCCCAGCGAACCAGCAAGGGTGTAATATCCGAACGTTTCTAGCGGCAGCATTTTGCTGACGATGAGTTTGTCGGTCTGGAGGAGAATCGTCGAAAAAAAAGCCATGCCGGCCATGCCGGCCGCATAACGCCATGTGCCGCGAAACACCGAAGGATTGAACCGCGGTT
>Ga0326726_10002814_pt1 | contig 15914 bp, 17 predicted proteins | sample MHFenrmetagenome_2_FD_207603 | JGI IMG/M metagenome (GOLD analysis project Ga0326726, IMG submission 207603) | Lab enriched peat soil microbial communities from Michigan Hollow, Ithaca, NY, United States - MHF15MN | ecosystem: Environmental > Terrestrial > Soil > Wetlands > Peat | place: USA... | reverse complement strand
CGGTTGCCGCTGACGGCGTCCACCATGAAGATCTGGTTGCCGACGGTGTCGGTGACGTAGGGGCCATTGTCCTGCACCGTGTTGTAGCCGCCGCCGAATACCAGCACCTGCTGCAACGCGTTCTGCGCTGCGCCGCTGACGTTGACCCGTGCCACGGTCGGCGTGGACCAGCTCTGGCCCGCGCCTTTCATCAGCTTCAAGCCGGCCTCATTCGGGCCGATCTTGAACAGCAGCGCCGGCGCATTGCGGTCGGTCACATCTAGGCCGTAGTACTCGCTGCCGCCGCGGCGCATCCCGAAGTAGATATAGACCTTCTCGCCGAGCAAGGGCTCGAGCACGCCATTCTCGTTGACCTCGTTCTTGAGGACCCGGATGTTGCCGTCCAGGCCATAAACGCGGTCCGAGAGTGCGTCATTGACGAACAGATTGCGCATGCGCGTCAGCATCTGCTTCGGAATGAAGGCCCACAGCTCGTTGCCGTTGACCGCATCGATCGCGTGCAGATAGCCGTCATTGGTCACGGCATAGACGACGCCGTCGTTGGGGTCGGGTGCGGTGACCGTGCCGCCGTAGATGACGGTCGCCGGACGCCCGTGCATCGGGTCGCCCATCGCAAAGCGTTGATCGGTCGTGACGCCGTTGGAATTCTCGTCGTCGATGTCCATGCCGCGCACCCAGTTGATCATCGCGTCGCGGCCGGGCGCTTCGGCAGCGCCGAGGCCCAGCATGGCCGTCGTGATGGCGGCGTTTGCGACCGTCACTTGGTTGGCCGTCGCTGTCAGCGCAGCGGCGGTATTCAGGTCGCTGTAGACCTTGCGTGTGGCCGGTGACGGCTGCTTGTTGGCCGCGCCGCCGAGGCGCACGTTGTCGCCGTCAATACCGGTCGTCCAGTAGCTCTGGGACGTCGTCCGGAAGAAACCGGTCGTGACCTCGACCGCAGGCGAGCCCACGGCGTCCAGGATCGTGCCGTCCGGATCCAGCCGGTACTTCTTGACGTTGCCCGCCCAGGCATAGGTTTCGCTGGGCTTGAACACCGTCACGTAGAGGTCGTTCAGGTTCTGCGTGCGGTTGAAGGCGTTGACCGACACCGCGGGCGCCGTAAAGGACGTATTGAAGTCCAGGATCGTTCGCACGATCTGGGTCAGCACGGTGCTGAGGGTCGCCGTGTCGTGCGCCTCGTAGAACACGCCGCCCGCGCCGGCAGCCGTATTTTGAAGCACGGCCTTACCGCTCGCGTCGGCCCCTGTCAGGTCGAATCCGATTGTGTAGGTCGTGACATTCTGCAGTCCGGCCAGCGACGGGCGCATATCCTTCTCGTACATGTACTTGGCGATTTCCTCGAGGCACTTGCCCTGGGCGCCGCCCACGCAATTACCGCCGATCAGGCCCTGGATCTGCGTGTTCGCACTGTTGTCGGAAGTCGGCAGACCGTCGGTCAAGAGCACGATGAAGTTCTTCTGGCAGGACGTCTGCAGCGGGCTCTTGTAGACGCCTGTGTTCGGCGCGGCCTGGCGTGAAGTCGAGACGCTCGGCAGTAACCCCGCCGCGCCCGGCACAGTATGCGAATTGAGTCCATACTTGACGCTTCCGCCGCTCAGGTAGAGATAAGCTTCGTACATCGTCTCCGACAACGGCGTGCAGCCGTCTGCGTTGATCGCGTCGACCTTTATCTTCATCGGCGCCGCGTTTGTGGCGACCGGGGCGATCTCCTGCAGCACCATGCCGCCCTCGGCTGTGAGCGTGTCATCGCAACCATTGTTGGTATTGTCGCTGTAGCGCATCAAGCCGATATTTGTATTGTTGGCGGCCGCGAGCTGGTCGATCGTGTCCTTCGCCGCCAGTTTGACGATCTCGAGACGAGACTGCGAGATCGTGCTTCCATTCAGCAACCAGTTGATGTAGTTGCCGGAATAGAACACGTAACTGCCATTTGCGTTGTTCGCGGTCCAGGTGATCGCCTGGGCCGCAGTCGCGGTCCAGGGGCCATTGCCCTGGTCCGCGGCCCATCTCTTGAGGAGATTGATGCCATCGCCGTGGATGCCGGCATCGGCCTTGCATTCCACCCAGGCAGTGGCGGGCACATTGCCGCCCTGAAGGTCGCGCCAGCGCGGGCCATTGCCACGCCACATCGCGGCGGGAGCGGCCACGTAGTAGCCCTGGGTCGCCATCGGCGCGGTCGCCGCATCGCACTTCAGGAGCGCAATCGGGAACGAGTTGCCAGTCGTGCAATTCGGCGGGGTGCTGGAGTTCGTGCCCTGGATGAAGTAGACCCTGGCCGTACTGCAAGTACCGGGATAAACGGTCGCCGGGTTGAATGGCACCTGGGTCACGACCTGGGTGTCCATACTGCCCGATGAGTCGATGATGAACAGGATGTTCGGCAGCTCGGACGAAACCGTGTTGCCGGCGCCCGTGAAAATCTCGGTTTCGTCGGCTGCGGCGGCGCCTACCAGCGTCAGCAGCAGGCTGGCGCAGGCAATCTGGAAATAGCGGGTGGCTTTATTCATGGTGAGTCACTCACTGTTTGATGGCGTCGGCGCTGGCGGCCAGGCGCACGCGGGTCAGGACATGGGTATCGGGCCGGAAAAAGACATCGAGCCGCAGGTCGCCCTTGGCGGCTGCCGTCCGCAGGCGGGCATAGGTCACGGCCTGCTTGCCGATGAAATAACGGGTATTGGCGTCGAAAGTCAGGCGCTGTGAGTCACATGCCTTGCATTCCTTCGCCGTCAGCATGCCACCTGGCACTCCGGGCAGGGAAACCAGGCCCGTGCCGGACTCGAGGCATGCCTCGATATTCTGCATGGGCGGCCCGGCCAACGCGCTCGATGCCCCGAGCACGCCGATGACGGTGGCCAGCAGGCCCGCGCGGCGTGTGACGCCATTGCCCTGGTCGCTGGTGTTCATGATTGCTTTGCTCATGTGACAGTCTCCGTCGATGTTCAGGAGCCACCCGGGCCCACGATGTAGAAGCTCTGGGTGTGCTGCGCCAGGGAGTTGTCCGGGCCGTTGCCCGTGGCATCCACCTGGAAGTGATAGGCCGTGAAAGCGGTGCCGATGCTGTAGCCGGTCATGCCGGTGCCGAGCGGCGTCTGGCCGACGAACTGCAGCTGGAACTGGTACTGGTCGCCCGCCGAGCTCGGATTTGCGATCCAGGGCTGCACGACCGGCGTGCTGGTGCTCAGCGCGGAGTTCGCGAGCGCATCCTCGACCCCGACCTCGGCGGCCTGAAACGCGTGTTCCTGGCTCTGCGTATTGCGGACCATGCGCAACTCGAGGCTCGAGGTCATGACGCCCGAGACCGCGAGAATCGTCAGCACGAGCAGCAGGATCAGGCCGACGATGAGCGCCGCGCCCTGCTGCTGCGCGCCGAAACCGACGCTGGTGATATTCCGGTTCATCGCCGCGTGTTCCTCAGTGCGATGGTCTTGGTGACGAGTACGCGCCGGAAATTGTCGCCGGGCGTGTAGGCGGCGCCGCCGGAGCGGTCTGAATACGCATACGTGCGGCCGTCGGTGAAACTGAAATCGGCATCTTCGGCCCGCACCAGCAGCCAGACGCGGACCGCGACGATCGCGCGCCCCGCCGGGATCACGGTGCCCGGCGTCACGTAGTAGTCGGCATTCTGGTCGTTGTTCAGGTCCACGCCGAACTCGACCTGCAGGTCTTCGACGCCAGGAACGATTTCGCGGTCCTGGATCACCGGCGCGCCGCCCACGAATGCCAGCTGCTTGCGGCGCAGCGACGGCGTGACGGTGTCCTGGTCGGAACGCTGTGACACGTAGTAGCCGTTGGCGACAACGGCCCGGGTTTCGGATGTCGCCGCTGAATAGCCTGTCGGCAGGACGCCATTGGCAAACAAGGAACCCTGCACGCGGCTCGACTGAATCTTGATCTGCCCGGCGGTCGCGGCAAGCCCGGCCGCTGCGACGGCCGTGGTCGACACGCGGCGCACGGTGAGCTGATCGGAGCCCGCGACCGCCGTGCCGAAAGCCGCGCAGTTATAGCCGTAGGCGTTGTTGCTCCCTTCGACATAGGCGGGCAGCTTGACGGCCCACATCGCGCCGCAGGAATTGATCGTCGCGGCATAGCCCGTGAGGCCTGCGGGCAGCGTATAGGTCGGGTCCACGGCCGGCGGATTGGCCGTGTCCAGCGCCGGGCCGTTCTCGATCAGGTCCGCGCGGCTCATCAGGCCCCAGTAGTTCGCCATGCGCAGATCCGCCTCGATCGTGCTCATCGCATAGCGTGCGGTCTCCTGCAACCGCGCCTCGGCGTCATTCGTGCGATACAGGTCACGGCCCTTGGCGAGCACCGAGATCGCGCCGGCGAGCAGGAAAAGCCCGATGGACATCGCAACCATCAGCTCGACCAGGCTGAGGCCCCGCTGCAGGCGCCACTGGACTGCACGTGTATTCATGACTGGAATCCGATCTGGAATGTCACCGGGTTCGGGTCGCCGACTTCGGCCCAGCGCACCGTGACGACATAGTTCGCCGGCTCGCCGGCGCCGACCGGCAGGGTCACTGCGACCTGGCCCTGGCCGTTCGGCAGCTGCTGGGCGATGGCGGCCTTCCAGCGATTCAAGTCCGCGGCGGCGAGTTGGGCCGGCGTGCAGCCGGCCGTCGTATAGCAGGCCGCGACGTCGGCCGGAGCATCCGTGTAGACATTGGCATACGCGGCGAGCGCCGTGCGGTTCGAACGGATGCGATCTGCGAGGTCCGCGGCAAGATTGACCGCCTCCGTGCGATAGACGGCGGAGCGGCCGGCCTGCAGGCTGTTCAGGTAGAGGGCCGCGATGCCGAGCAAACCGATCGCCAGCACAACCAGGGCGACCAGGGTCTCGACCATCGTGAAGCCATTCTGCGATTTCATGCCGTTGTCCATGGATGCGACTTCAGGAGCAACCCGCGATCGGCACGCCGATCGCATTGATCAGGGTCTGGATTTCGCCCGCGTCCCGGGTCACGCCGGCGCGGCCGGTCACGGAAATCAGGATGCCGCGCGCGGAGGAAAGCTCACCGCCGGATTTCACGTTTCCGCGCTCGTCGCAGAGGACGAGCCGCGTCTGGTTGACGTTGAGTGCAAAGCCGTTGTCGAGGTAGGTGACCCGCAGCGGATTCGTCGTGGAGCGCCCGACGATCGAGGCGGGAATCGCCTCGTGCTGCAGCAGCACCTGCTCGCCGCCATCGCGTTGGCCGTTCTGGTTCGTGTCCACGAAAACAATCCAGCCGGTGAGCATGGCAGACGCTGCGCACACCGGGTTGGCGGAAGACTGCAGGCTCGCGCTGGTGCAAAGCGTCACGGGCACGCGGCGCTTGATCGCCTCGGAACGCGCGAAATGCATGCCCACCATCACGTCGTTGGCGGCGCCGGTGATCCGCGCGTTGCGGATGTAGTCGCCCATCGCCGGGACGCCGATGGCGAGCAGGATCCCGGCGATCCCGACGACCAACATCAGCTCGAGCAGCGTGAAGCCTGATTGCGCTCTTTTCATGGCCTGCACTATAGGGCGGGGGAAACGGGCCGGAAGCATGAGCCGACGGACGCCGCGCCCGCGCCGATGAACGGCACGAATCGCCGTCTCTTCAGCCGCTTGGCGGGCTTCCTTTGTGACGAATCTCACAGTTTTGCTGGCGGTCGCGGCCCGCTTCCACTAGACTGAAATCCCGTCGTAATCGGGCCAGGGGCCGGCGCAGTTCGCCGGTTCGACGTGTTCCGGCCCGGTACTTTTTTGTCCTGGACGGCGGGGACCCTTCAATGACGCGATTCGTGTTCGTGACCGGCGGCGTGGTTTCCTCGCTGGGCAAGGGCATTGCCGCGGCCTCGCTCGGCGCAATCCTCGAGGCGCGCGGGCTCAAGGTCGGCATGGTCAAGCTCGACCCGTACATCAACGTGGATCCGGGCACGATGAGCCCGTTCCAGCACGGCGAGGTCTTCGTCACCGAGGACGGCACCGAAACCGACCTCGACCTCGGCCACTACGAACGCTTCGTGCGGACCACGACCGGCCGCAACAGCAACTTCACGACCGGGCGCATCTACGAGCGCGTGATCGCCCGCGAGCGCCGCGGCGACTATCTCGGCGCCACCGTGCAGGTCATTCCGCACATCACCGACGAGATCCGCCGCAGCGTGATGCTGGGCGCGGGCGATGCGGACGTCTGCATGGTCGAGATCGGCGGCACGGTCGGCGACATCGAGTCGCTGCCGTTCCTCGAGGCGATCCGCCAGATGGGCGTCGAGCTCGGCCGCCAAAACTGCGTGTACATCCACCTGACGCTGGTGCCGATCGTCGGCGGCTCGGGCGAGATCAAGACCAAGCCGACCCAGCATTCGGTCAAGGAGCTGCGCGGCATCGGCATCCAGCCGGACGTGCTGCTGTGCCGCTGCCGCGACCCGCTGCCGGACGAACAGCGCCGCAAGATCGCGCTCTTCACCAATGTCGAAGAGCGCGCCGTCATCTCGGCCGTTGACGCCGACGACATCTACCGCATCCCGATCCTGCTGCACGAGCAGGGGCTCGACGACATCGTCTGCGACAAGCTGCGGCTCACGGCGCCGCCCGCCGACCTGCGCGAATGGCAGCAGGTCGTCGCCGCGCGCCATTCATTCGATGCGACGGTCAACATCGCGATGGTCGGCAAGTACGTGCAGATCCGCGATTCCTACATCTCGTTGAACGAGGCGCTGCAGCACGCGGGCCTCAAGACCCGCACACGCGTCAAGGTGCACTACGTCGAATCGACGGACATCGAAAATGCAGGGACCGCGGCGCTTGACGGAATGGATGCGATCCTCGTTCCCGGCGGCTTCGGCGAGCGCGGCATCGAGGGGAAGATCGCGGCAGTGCGATATGCGCGGGAGAACGGCATTCCGTACCTCGGCATCTGCCTCGGCATGCAGGTCGCCGTGATCGAGTACGCGCGCCACGTGCTCGGGCTCGCCGGCGCGAACTCGACCGAGTTCCAGCGCGCGGCGGCCGACCCGGTGATTGCGTTGATCACCGAGTGGCGCGACCGCAGCGGTGAGACGCTGAAGCGCGACGACAAGTCCGACCTCGGCGGCACGATGCGCCTCGGCGCGCAGGAGTCGCGCATCCGGCCGGGGACGCTCGCGCGCTCGGTCTACGGCCGCGACTCGATCCACGAACGCCACCGCCATCGCTACGAATTCAACAACAACTACATGGAGCGCATGCAGAAGGCCGGATTTGCGTTCTCCGCCTTCTCGGAGGACGGGCTCGTCGAAATCGTCGAGCTGGCCTCGCACCCCTGGTTCCTCGCGGTGCAGTTCCACCCGGAATTCACGTCGAATCCGCGTGACGGCCATCCGCTGTTCACGGGATTCGTGCGCGCGGCGCGCGATCACGTGCGTGGGCAGATGCCGCAGGCGGCGAGCGCGTGAAGCTTGCCGGCGCATCGATCGGTGCGGGACAACCGCTGTTCCTGATCGCCGGACCCTGCGTGGTGGAGAGCGCGGGGCTCACACTCGACATCGCGGGCCGGTTGAAGGAAGTCACGGCGGCGCTCGGCGTACCCTTCGTGTTCAAGGCGTCGTACGACAAGGCCAACCGCTCGTCGCGCGCTTCCTATCGCGGGCCGGGCATCGAGGAGGGCCTGCGGGTGCTCGCCGAGGTCCGGCGCCAGCACCGGGTTCCGGTGCTGACCGACGTGCACGAGGACACGCCGCTCGCCGAGGTCGCCGCGGCCGTCGACGTGCTGCAGACGCCGGCATTCCTGTGCCGGCAGACGAACTTCATCGTCAACGTCTGTTCCCAGGGCAAGCCGGTGAACATCAAGAAGGGCCAGTTCCTGAGCCCCTGGGAAATGGCGAATGTCATCGAGAAGGCGCGCTCGACCGGCAATGCCGACATCATGGTCTGCGAACGCGGCTTCAGCTTCGGCTACAACAACCTGGTCTCGGACATGCGCGCGCTCGCGGTGATGCGCAGCTTCGGCGCGCCGGTCGTGTTCGATGCCACGCATTCCGTGCAGCTGCCGGGAGGCAAGGGCAATGCCTCGGGCGGCCAGCGGGAGTTCATTCCGGTGCTAGCGCGGGCGGCGGTCGCCGCCGGCGTCGCGGGCATCTTCATGGAGACGCACCCGGATCCGGAGCACGCGCTGTCCGACGGGCCAAATGCCTGGCCGCTGGCGCGCATGCGCCCGCTGCTGGAGGCGCTCGTCGAGATCGACCGGGCGGTCAAGTCGCGGCCCTTCGAGGAGGACGGCCTCTGATGCGCGTCGTGGACATCTGCGGACGCGAGATCATCGATTCGCGCGGCAACCCGACGGTCGAGGCCGACGTGGAGCTCGAGGACGGCACGGTCGGGCGCGCCTCGGTGCCGTCCGGCGCATCCACCGGCACGCGCGAGGCCGTCGAGCTGCGCGACGGGGATCCGCTGCGATTCCTCGGCAAGGGCGTGCTGAATGCCGTTGCGCACGTCAATGGCGAGCTGCGCGATGCGCTGGTCGGGCGCGAGGCCCAGGACCAGTCGGGCATCGACCGGCGCATGCTGGAACTCGACGGCACCGACAACAAGTCGCGGCTCGGCGCCAATGCGCTGCTCGCGGTCTCGCTCGCGACGGCGCATGCCGCTGCCCGGTCGCAGCGATTGCCCCTCTATCGCTATCTCGGCGGCGACGATGCCGTCGTGATGCCGGTGCCGATGATGAACATCATCAATGGCGGCGCGCACGCGGACAACAGCCTGGACATCCAGGAGTTCATGATCGTGCCTGCCGGCCTCCCGACCTTTTCCGCCGCACTGCGCTGCGGCGCGGAGATCTTTCACCGGCTGCGCCAGCTGCTGCACGAGCGGGGCCTTGCCACCTCGGTGGGAGACGAGGGCGGCTTTGCGCCGAACCTCGCGTCGAACGAGGCGGCGCTCGGGCTGCTGCTCGAGGCGATCGAGGCGGCCGGCTACAGGGCCGGGCAGGACGTGTGGCTCGGCCTCGACGTCGCCAGCAGCGAGTTCCACCGCGATGGCGTCTACCTTCTGGAGTCCGAGGGCCGGCGCTTCACGGCAGCCCAGTTCACGGAGTACCTGGCATCGCTGGCCGCGCGGTATCCGATCGTGTCCATCGAGGACGGCATGGCGGAGGCCGACTGGGAAGGCTGGACCGGCCTGACACGGCGGCTCGGCGGCAAGATCCAGCTGGTTGGCGACGACCTGTTCGTGACCAATACGGAGTTCCTGTCGCGGGGCATCGCGGAGGAGGTCGCGAACGCGATCCTGATCAAGCCGAACCAGATCGGGACGCTGACCGAGACGCTGGCGGCCATCGACATGGCGGCCCGCGCCGGCTACAAGGCGATCGTGTCGCATCGCTCGGGCGAGACCGAGGACTCGACCATCGCCGACATCGCGGTGGGCTCGTCCGCGACCCAGATCAAGACCGGCTCGCTGTCGCGCTCCGATCGCGTCGCGAAGTACAACCAGCTGCTGCGGATCGAGGAGCAGCTCGGCGCCCGCGCGCGCTACGCGGGCCGCGAAGCCTTTCCCGTCAAGCCATCATGATCCGTGCTAACCTTTTCAACCCATGAAGATCTTCCTGGGTGGCCTCGTCGCGGTGCTGGTGCTCCTGCAGTACCGGCTGTGGCTGTCCGACGAGGGCATGCGGGAGGTCTGGCACCTCTCGGCGGCGGTCGAATCCCAGCGCGCGGACAATGCGGTGCTCGTCGAACGCAATACCCAGCTGCGCGCGGAAGTGGCCGACCTCAAGAAGGGACTGACTGCACTCGAGGAACGGGCTCGCAATGACCTCGGGATGATCACCGTCAACGAAACCTTCTATCAGGTCGTGGACACGCCGCAGCCCACGCCCGATGACCGCCAGATCGAGCAAAGCACGATCCAGGCCTCTACAACACCCTGAAGCTCCGGTGTCCGAACGCACGTGGTTCGTGATACCCGCCGCCGGCGCCTCGTCGCGATTCGGCGGCTCCACACCCAAACCCTACCTGCGCATCGCGGGCCGCAGCCTGCTCGAGCATGCATTGCGCGCCATGCTGCGTTGCCCGGGCCTTGCCGGCGGCGCCGTCGTCATCGCCGGGGGCGACCGGCGCTGGTCGAGGCTGCCGGCTTCGATCCGCCGGCGCGTCGTGACGGTGACGGGCGGCGCCACGCGAGCCCGCTCGGTATGGAATGGCCTTGAAGCCTTGACAGGCGCGATGCCCGAGGACTGGGTGCTGGTGCACGACGCCGCGCGGCCCTGCCTGCCCGCAGGGGACCTCGCGGCGCTGATCGCAAGCTGCCGCCGTGACGAGGTCGGCGGGCTGCTTGCCTTGCCGGTCACCGAGACGGTCAAGCTCGCGGATGGCGAGGGCCGCAGCGCACGCAGCGTGCCGCGTGACGGGCTCTGGCGCGCGCAGACTCCGCAGATGTTCCGGCACGGCCCGCTGTTGCGGGCCTTGTCGAGGGCCATGGAGGAGGGAATCGAACCCACCGACGAAGCGGCCGCCATCGAAAGAATGGGTTTGCGCCCGCTGCTGGTCGAAGGATCGCCGCTCAACATCAAGGTCACGAGACCGGCGGATCTCGAGCTTGCGAGCGCGGCTCTGCGCCTGCGCTGAGGAGATATCGTGAGAATCGGCAGTGGACACGATCTGCACCGCTTCGGGCCCGGGGATCACGTGATGCTCGGTGGCGTGCGCATCGCGCACGACCGCGGGCTCGTCGCGCATTCGGACGGGGACGTCGTGCTGCATGCGCTGATGGACGCGCTGCTGGGCGCGGCCGGCGCCGGCGACATCGGGCAGCACTTTCCGGACAGCGACGCGCGCTGGGCGGGCGCCGACAGCCGGGCGCTGCTGCGCGAGGTCGGCAAGCTGATCGGCTTGCGCGGCTTCAAGATCGCGAATTGCGATGTCACGCTGGTGGCCGAGGCGCCGCGCATCGCCGCCCACCGCGAGGCGATGTGCGCGAACATCGCGGCGGATCTCGGGCTCGAGCGCGGCCGCGTCAACGTCAAGGCGACGACTGCGGAGGGCCTCGGGGCGCTGGGGCGCGGCGAGGGCGTCGCGGCGCACGCCGTGGTCCTGCTGCTGGAAGGCGATAGTGCCTGACGATGGCCGGCTCGATTCCTGGCGGACGCTCGCACTGGAACCAACCTATGCGCACGGCGGCCCGCCCGCGGCCGGCCTGATCCGCAGCGATCCCGGGGATTTCGCCGTCGAGGAGCGGCTCGGCTTCGAGCCGGATGGCGGGTCTGCCCATTTTCTGCTGCTGGTCGAGAAGCGCGACGCCAACACGCTGTACGTCGCGAAGTGCCTTGCACGGCTTGCTGGACTGCCGACCGGCGACATCGGCTTCGCGGGCCTCAAGGACCGTCGCGCGGTGGCAAGGCAGTGGTTTTCGATGCCTGCTCGCAAATTCCGACCCTCGGCCGCGGGGCTAGAAGGTGACGGGTTTAAAGTGCTGGAGATCCATCCGCATTCGCGCAAGCTGCGGCGCGGAGCGCTCGCCGCCAATCGTTTTGCCCTGAAGGTGCGCGAACTCACGGGCGACATCGCGGGCCTGGTCGCGCGCCTGCAGGCGATTGCCGCGACCGGCACGCCGAATTACTTCGGCCCGCAGCGATTCGGGCGCGATGGCTCGAACCTGCGGCGCGTCAGTGAATGGCTCGATTCCGGCGAACTGCCGCGCGATCGCGCGGCCCGCGGCTTCCTGCTGTCCGCCGCCCGCTCGCTGGCATTCAATGCGGTGCTGGGGCGGCGCGTCGCCGACGGCAGCTGGAACCGGCTGCTGCCGGGCGAAATCGCGAATCTCGACGGCAGTTCGTCCGTGTTCCGCGTCGCCGTCGTGGACGGGGAACTGGAGCGCCGCTGCCGCGAGGGGGATGTCCACCCGAGCGGCCCGCTGTGCGGCGAGGGCGGGATGCAGCCCGAGGGCGAAGCGGCAGATCGGGAGCAGGCCGCACTGGAAGCGCTCGCGCCGTTGCCGCAGCGCCTGGCCGCCGTCGCTGCGGGCGAGCGACGCGCGCTGGTCCTGCGGCCGGCGGAATTCGCATGGCAGGTGAACGGCCGGGAACTCGAGCTGGCATTCGAATTGCCGCGCGGCGCATTCGCGACCAGCCTGCTGCGCGAGGCGCTCACGGCGACCGTGCCGGAGGCGGAAATCGATTGACGCGGTCAGCGATCGAGCAACACGTACAGCGCGCCGGTGCCGCCGTCGGGCCGTCGCGCCGAACAGAAGGCCCGAACCGCGTCGTGCCGGCGCAGCCAGCGATTGACGGCCGCCTTCAGCACCGGTCCCCGGTCGCCGGAACCGCGGCCCTTGCCGTGAACGATGCGCACGCAGCGCAGCCCATGCCGGCCGGCCTCCGCGAGGAACCCAAGGAGCGCGAGACGCGCTTCGGCCTGGGTCATGCCATGCAGGTCGAGCTCGTCGCGCCGCGCGTAGAGGCCGCGCTGCAGCCGGCGCATGGTCGCCTCCGGCACACCATTGCGCCGGTAGCTCAGCTCCTCGCCCGTCTCCACCTCGAGATCGGCAGCGTCGGCATCGAGGGATTCGGCCAGCACGCGCGCCTCGTCCGCGCGGCGCAGTGCCGCACGCGGCGCGATCCTCGGCCGCTGCGGCGGCGGGCGGGTCTGGCGCAGCGGCCGGACGCCGCGCATCGCGGCGCGAAAGAGCTTTCGTTCTTCGTCGTTCAATTTGCGGTCCGGACCCTGTCTGCAAGACTGCCGACGCAATCAAGTATAGTGCGGCCCGGTCGCCGGGCACGCGATGGGGATGGACAGGCGCCGTGAAGATCCTGCTTTCGAATGATGATGGCTACCGGGCCCCCGGCCTGCGCTGCCTGAAGGAAGCGCTCGCCGATGTCGCGCCGCTGACGCTGGTCGCACCGGACCGCAATCGCAGCGGCGCCAGCCATTCGCTGACGCTCGACGTGCCCCTGCGGGTCCAGCAGGCCGAGCCCGACACCTGGTACGTGATCAATGGCACGCCGACCGACTGCGTGCATCTCGCGATCACGGGCCTCTTTGCACACGAATTCGACATGGTCGTCTCGGGGATCAACGACGGCCCCAACCTCGGCGACGACGTGCTCTATTCGGGCACCGTGGCCGCGGCCATCGAGGGGCGCTTCCTGGGCCTGCCGACCATCGCGATGTCGCTGGTCTGCGGGTCCGGGCCCGATCCGCATTTCGCGACCGCCGCGCGCATCGCGCGCGAGCTGGTCCTGCGGCTGCTGGCGAAGTCGCTGCATCAATCCATGATCCTCAATGTCAACGTGCCCGACCTGCCCTATGAGGAATTGAAGGGCTTCGAGGTCACGCGGCTGGGAAACCGCCATCGGGCGGAAGCGGCGGTCAAGAGCCTCGATCCGCGCGGCCGCCAGATCTACTGGGTCGGCGCAGCCGGTTCGACCCAGGACGCCGGGCCCGGCACGGATTTTCACGCGGTCGCGAATGGATTTGTCTCGGTGACGCCGCTGCAGGTGGACCTGACGCGCCACGCTGCCATCGACAGCCTGCGCGACTGGCTGCTGGGACCCGCATCGTGAACGGCGATCGCGAGGAGCCAACGCGCAGCGGCATCGGGATGACCTCGGCGCGCACGCGCGAGCGCCTGATCCAGCGGCTCGTGGAGCAGGGAATCCGCGATCCGCGCGTGCTGGACCGCATCCGCAACGTGCCGCGGCACCTGTTCGTGGACGAGGCCCTGTCGAGCCGCGCCTACGAGGACACCGCGCTGCCGATCGGGCACGGCCAGACGATTTCGCAGCCCTATGTCGTCGCGCGGATGACCGAGGCCGTGACCATCGGCGGCGTGCCGGACAAGGTCCTCGAGATCGGGACTGGTTGCGGTTACCAGACGGCGGTGCTGGCGCCGCTGGTCGGCAAGCTCTACAGCATCGAACGCATCGAGGCGCTGCTCGACCGCGCCAGGGAAAACCTGAAGGAGCTCGGCATCCGCAATGTCCGCTTCAAGCACGGCGACGGCAACGAAGGCTGGCCGTCGCAGGCGCCATTCGACGCGATCCTGGTCGCGGCGGCGCCGCACGCCGTGCCGCAGAAACTGCTGGACCAGCTGGGCGAGGGCGGCCGGCTCGTCGCGCCGATCGGGCCGGAGGGCCGGCAGGAATTGCTTCGCCTGACGAAGCGTGGCGATCAGTATCTGCGCGAGCGCCTGGGCCTCGTCAGTTTCGTCCCTTTGCTAGGCGGCCTTTCCTGAGGTGACAGTAGCGACCAGGCTCGCGGCCACGCTCAGCCGTTCCCTCGTCCTTGCGGCGGTTCTCGCACTGGCGGCCTGCGCCGGAGCGGACCGGCGGCGCGACATCCCGGACCATCACATCGTGCGGGCCGGCGAGACGCTTTATTCCGTCTCAATGCGCTACGGACTCGACTACCACGATGTTGCACGCTGGAATCGCATCGGACGCGACTTCCAGATCGTCCCGGGGCAGCGGCTGCGGCTCAACCCGCCTCCGGGCGCGCGCAAGACCGCCGCAGGTCCCGGCGTGATGCAACCCGCCGCGTCGCCGCGAGCCTCACCCGATGATCCCGCGCATCGGCCGCCCCGCTGGCGATGGCCGGTCGAGGGCGGGCGGGTGATCGGCACGATTACCCAGCCGTCGGGCGGCGCCGGCCTGCGCATCGATGGTGAATTGAACCAGCCCATATTCGCGGCGGCGGACGGCAGGGTCGTCTACACGGGCAGCGGCCTGCGCGGCTACGGCCAGCTCATCATCATCACGCACGAGCGCGGCTGGCTGTCGGCCTACGGGCACAATGCCCTCCTGCACGTGCGGGAAGGCGATAAGGTCCGCGCCGGTCAGCCGATCGCAGCGATGGGCTTCGGGCCGGCGCAACAGGCGATGCTGTACTTCGAGATCCGCCTCGACGGGCGGCCGCTGGACCCGCTAAGACAACTCTCGCGGCGCTGAATGAGTTGGCGCCGGGTCGTACTCTCGTACTGATTCCTTGAGCGTCAGATTGATGAAATGCGGTGACGCATCAATCAGTATGTCAGTACGACCCGGCACCAATCAGACGATCAGCGCGAGCGCGACCTCGCGGAATTCGGAAAGCAGCAGGTTGTAGGTGCGGCAGGCCGCGCCCGTGTCCATGACCTCAAGGCCGATGCGGCGCGCGGCGAAGTCGGCGAAGAGTTCCCGCGGCGGCATCCGCTGCGTCACGCCGGTGCCGAGGATCACGACATCGGGCGCCAGTTCGAGCAGGCGCGCAAAATCGCCGATGCCGAGCGCTTCGACCGCCGCGGGATTCCATTCCTCGATGACCGCCTCGCGCGTCGCAATCAGGCTCGCGCGGAACACGCGATCGCGCATGCGGATCTCGCCCACCGCATAGGCGGTGATCGCGTTCGAGACATTCCCTTCTTCGCGGCTGATCTGCATGGTCGGACCCGGTCGAAATATAGCCAATCCCCGGTTTGCGCGCCGTTATCATGACCGGCGATGAAGCCCCGTACCGTTGAACGAAGCGCGCCACCCGTGATCCGGCGGCGGGCGCCTGGCGCCGTCGATGCGCTGCCCGGGTCGCTGCACCCCGTATTGCGTCGCGTCTATGCCGCGCGAGGGATCCGGGACCCGGACGAGCTCACGCTCGAACTCCGCAAGCTCCTGCCGGTGTCGACGCTGGACGGCATCCTGCCCGCGACCACGTTGCTGCTGGAGCACGTCAAGCGCGGCTCGCGAATCCTCATCGTGGGCGACTTCGATGCGGACGGGGCCACGAGCACGGCGCTGGTGCTGCGCCAGTTGCGCCGGCTGGGACACTCCAATGCGGATTTCCGCGTCCCGGACCGGATGAAGCACGGCTACGGACTGACACCGGTCCTGGTCGCGGACCTCAAGGGCGAACGTCCCGATCTCCTGATCACCGTGGACAACGGTGTAGCGGCCTTCGCGGGGATCGAGGCGGCTCAGGCGCTCGGCATGCAGGTGCTCGTCACC
>Ga0326726_10002813_pt1 | contig 15919 bp, 5 predicted proteins | sample MHFenrmetagenome_2_FD_207603 | JGI IMG/M metagenome (GOLD analysis project Ga0326726, IMG submission 207603) | Lab enriched peat soil microbial communities from Michigan Hollow, Ithaca, NY, United States - MHF15MN | ecosystem: Environmental > Terrestrial > Soil > Wetlands > Peat | place: USA... | reverse complement strand
GTCGTGCATCCATCCCATGTCCCACTTGAGGCCGAAGCCGAGCCCCCCGACGTAGGCGGGCTTGGAGACCATGGGCCAGGCGGTGGACTCCTCGGCGATGGTCTGCACGTCGGGATGGCTGCCGTACACGTCCGCATTCAGCTTCTGCAGGAAGCTGATGGCCTCCAGGTTCTCGTTGCCGCCGTACTTGTTGGGGACCCACTCGCCGTGCTGGCGGGCGTAGTCGAGGTAGAGCATGGAGGCGACCGCGTCCACGCGCAGGCCGTCAGCATGATATTGGTTGAGCCAGAACAGTGCGCTGGAGAGCAGAAAACTACGCACTTCGTTGCGCCCGAAGTTGAAGATGTGCGTTTTCCAATCGGGATGGAAGCCCTGGCGCGGGTCGGAGTGCTCGTAGAGATGCGTCCCGTCGAAGTAGGCGAGCCCGTGCGCGTCGTTGGGGAAGTGCGAGGGCACCCAGTCAAGGATCACGCCCACGCCGTGCTGGTGCAGGTGGTCCACCAGGTACATGAAGTCCTGTGGCGTACCGTAGCGGCTGGTGGGAGCGAAGAAGCCGAGCACCTGATATCCCCAGGAGCCGTAGAAGGGATGCTCCATCACCGGCAGAAATTGCACGTGCGTGAAGCCCATGCGGTTGGCGTACTCGGCCAGCTTGGGCGCCAGCTCGCGATACGTGAGCCAGCGATTGCCCTCGTCCCAGGCGCGCATCCATGAGCCCAAGTGCACTTCGTAGGTCGAAATTGGACGGTTGAGCCCGTTGTTGTGCTGGCGGGAGCGCATCCATCCGCCATCGCCCCAGTCGTAGGCCAAGTCCCAGACGATGGAGGCCGTCCGCGGCGGGGCCTCGTTCTCAAACGCGTAGGGGTCGGCCTTGTCCACACTGTAGCCGAGATAGCGCGACGCCACGTGGTACTTGTACACCGTGCCCGGACCCAGCTCGGGAATGAATCCTTCCCAGATGCCGGAGCCGCCGCGCGTGCGCAGGAAATGGCTGGTCTTGTTCCAGCCGTTGAAGTCGCCGATCACCGAGACGGAATAGGCGTCCGGTGCCCATACGGCGAAGTAGGTTCCGGGCTGGCCCTGGACGGTCGCTAGGTGCGCGCCCATTTTGTCGTAGAGGCTGTTGTGGTTGCCCTCGTTGAACAGGTGGAGGTCGTAGTCGCTCAAGAGCGAGAGGTCGTGGCGCACGGCGTGGTTCTCGATGAGAGGCATGACTTGGTCTGGTGCTCATTATACTAATGCGGATTTCCATTTTGAATGAGACTACAGATGTCGGGTTCGTGGCGGCTTTTGAGATGCAACCTTGGTGGTTAACCCGGAATGGTTCCTCCGCAGATCGCTCATTGGTTATAACACCACCGGCATCCGGAGTGGTCTCCTAGTTTTGATTGAGTGGCGACGAAAGGCCATAGGGGCTGGATGGCGCCGGGTCCCCCTCGTTGACGACCGCCAGGAGCACACGGTAGAACTGCGACTATGATGGACGCTTGGTGACATTAGCTGAACTTCGGCTGCGCCTCAGGATTTTGCCAGCAATCTCTCCCCCTCGCTGCGCTCGGGGTCATGCCTGCTGAACGGCTCAAGTGCAGGTCGCGGTAGTTCCACCAATGCGGTATTGACCGGCGTGGATTTGAACTTTGAGGTCAGAGGAGTCGGTGGCGATGTTGGCTGCGCCACAACCAAGGTGCGCACCAGGATGCCGGTGCATTGCCACCAGCCGGCGAAGACTGCGCCGCTCGTGGCAACCACCCGCAGCGGGTGCCAGTTCCCGTCCTCCCGCCCGCGTTGGGCGTTGACGAGGCTAACGGCCACACACCGGGTGTCGAGGCGGAGCCCTTCCTGCAGAGCCTTGAGCGCGCTCTCCTTTGCGCTCCACAGTAGATTGATGAGAAGCGCGCGGTCTTCCGTACATGCGCTCGCGATGAAAGCCTGCTCTTTATGAGTGAAATAATCGGCGACGAAAGCGTCACTGCGCGGTTCGACAGCTTCGAGGTCACAGCCCAACGACACTCCGGGCATGCCGACGGCGCACGCCGCGACTCCCGCACGATGGCTAAGTGAAATATTGATACGGGACGGTTGTCCGAAAAGAAAGACCTCGGGCGCTCCGGACGCCGCCGAACGTATTTCAATCTGCGCCAGGTCTCGCAGATCACTGCACGTTTTCAGGCAAGCCGCCAGGGCGCATTTTGCCGTCCAGCGCCCCAGCCGCCAATCGGTGCGGCGTTTCGCGAAACGCATGGCGGCGAGGCGGGCCGCTTCCCAGGCGCTGAGCCAGTCATCTTCCGCGGATACATCGGCTTCGGTTTGTTCGAGCCAGTATACGTCCATGATGACCGCCCAATTTCACGCCACGGTTTGCAGTGCCTTCAGCGACCCGGCCTCCACCGCATTGGGCAGCGCGACCGTACGATAGCCGGTTAGCTGGACGTACCGGTTCCCTGCCCTGTCCACCACTTCCACGTCAAAGTTTCCTCCCGGGTCAGGCGTGGCCACGGCAAGAAGCTCGGCGTCCCCCGGCGCCGCGCGCCCGACGCAAACTCGATCCACGTGTTGCGGCAGGCCGAAGCGGCCATGCACACCAATTTCCCAAAGCCCCGCGGTTTGGAAGCAGAGCTCGATCAACCGCGGCGCTATCACCAGAGGCCGCTCCGATGGATGATGATTTGCCGGCAAGCGCCGGGACAGCTCGCCGATGATGCGCTGGTCATTCCGCCATGCCCGCTCCACAACCTGGTATGCGGGCCCGTGGAAGAAGATGCGATAGATGTCGCCGGCTTCCGTCACCGAACCCGATCGGGCGTCGGGCGCTGGGCCGGTGGTTGATTGCGGCGCTTGCTTCACCAGCCGCACACGAGCCGTGAAATGGGTTGTCACCTGCGGATCGAGCTGGGTGGGAAGCTGGCGGCTGCCCGTCAACCGGCACTCCGCCACGATCGCATCATCTTCAGGCCGGAGCACCGCATGGATGGTCACGGTGCGCGGCTCGTGCCGGTAGAACTTGAAGGGCGCCAAAAAGTTGACGTCTTCGACGGCCTCGATGTGCCAGCCCGGAAGCATCGCCAGGGCGGCCTCGGCGAAGGCTTCGATGCCCATGACGCCGGGCAGCACCGGCGTGCCGTCAATCTGGTGATCGCGCAAGAATGGTTGCACCTTCGGGTCGAGCGTCGTTTCGATGGTGAGTCCGCTGTGCACACCCATGCTTGCGACTTTGCCAAGCATCGGTCCATGCGCGGTTGTCGAAGCGTCGAATGCAGTTGCCTCCACACCGCCGGTGGGATCGTATTCGCTGAGCAGAATGCCGAAGCGCTGGCCGATGACGATCTCACCGCGCGTTCCGCCGGCGGTGAGCTCGCGGCGGATCAGGGGAATGCCGGCCTCGGGTGGCAGCATGTCAATGCCGGCCAGCTCCATCATCTTCGGGATGGAGCCGCGCGTGGCCATGCCGATGCCACCCCATGCCGTCCAGTCAATCACGATGCCGCGAGTGGCCGGACGCGTAGTGCGGAAGCTCGACGTCATCTTGCAGAGCAGGTCGTTGGCGGCGCTGTAATCCGCCTGTCCCGCGTTGCCGAAGCGGCCGGCAATCGAGCTGAACGCTACGGTCGCGCCCAGCGGCATGTCGCCGATGGCATGCAGCAGATTGAACCAGCCATCGCTCTTGACGTCGAAAACGAGATCGAATTCAGCGGGCTCTTTATCCGGCAGGAAGTGGCTGCGTTCCAAACCGGCGGCGTGCAGCAGCACGTCAATACGCCCGCTGCGCTTGCGCACCTGCTCGATGACGGTGGCAACAGCGTCGGCATCGGCCAGATTCACGCTGAAGTAATGAGCCGTACCGCCGGCAGCGCGCACAGCTTCGATCGCGCTCACGGCGGCTTGCGCTCGTTCCAAGGCCGCGAGTTCCTTTTCCACCAGCGCCGGCGTGGCGCGTTCGCCTCGGGCCTGCATACGCGCGAACAGATCGCGCTTCAGGCCATCCCTATCGCTCACGAAGCGCTTCAAGTCGGGATTGTTGGGGTCCGGCTCCGGCACCAGATCCAGCAGGTAGAAGGTGCCGCCGGAAGCAGCCGCCAAATCCGCAGTGATGGCCGAGACGATGCTTCCGGCTGCGCCCGTCACCGCAAACACGGTGTCAGGATTGAGCACGAAGCCGGGCTGACCGTCAGCCGCGGGTTTTTCCTGCAGCCCAACCGTCCAGCGCTGGTCTCCCCGGTGGCCGATCTCCACCGCTCCGGGATCGCGCAGGCTTTCCGCGATGAGCAACTTCGCGATGTCGGATGGATTACGCTCGGCTTCGAAGTCAACCGCTTTGACGAGCGCGTCGATGCGCTCGCGCTGATACGTCTTGGTGAAGCCGACCACCGCGCCGCCCAGCGGTGCGAAGGCTCCGGCTTCATCGTAGCCGTGCATGCCGCCGAGCCGCGTCGCGGAGACAAGGAAAGTGCCCGTGGGCGCGATTTGCTGGTACAGAGTGCGCATGCTGGCATAAAGCAGTTTCACGCGCACGCGGATGGCTTCGTGCCAGGCTGCCGCGTCCATGTCTGCGAGTCGTTTTTCTTTGTCCAGCGCGGGCAGCCAATAGATTCCTTGGATTGGACCGGCAGCCATCCACTTCTTCAGAAGATCGGCCACGGCCGCCGTATCCGGCGCGTGCTCGATGCTGAGGACTTCGACCTCCATACCTCGAAGTTGTTGGGCCAGGGCGTCCCCGACACCTCCTGCGTCGGACATGATGACCACGCGACTACCCCGGCCCAATTTCACAGCCGTTGGTTTCGAGATCGCCAGTGACGGACGTGGAGTCGGCACCGGCACGCGTCGCGGAATGCGATTGGCAGCTTCCAGAGAAGTCAGATTGGGGAGTGCACGCGCCGGGGCAGTCGGAGCCGCGGACACGGGCGGCTTCGGCGTAACGTCAGGTTCACCCGAAGTTTCGGAAGCGGGAGTTGGCGCAAGTTTCATCTGCCCTTCGCGCGCAAACTTGATGACGTGAGCGAGGGTTGGAAAATCGCGCAGCTTCAGGTTCTCATCGCGCGGAATTTTGTAGGCGGCGCGAATAGCGGCAAACATCTCCGCTTGCTTCACCGTATCGATGCCGAGATCCGCTTCCAGATCGAGATCCAGGTCCAGCATCTCTTTCGGATAGCCGGTCTTTTCCGCAACAATATCGAGAACCTTGTCCCGGATGGCCTCGTCGCTCGCTTGCGCCGGAGGCGGCACGGATGGTGATGGCGATGGCGTCGGCTCCGCCGTTGGAGCGGGCGTCGGTGCGACTGCACTAGCTAAATCCGGGCGCTTGTCATAGACAAACTGAATCACGTGGGCGAGCGTCGGAAAGTCGCGCAGCTTCAGGTTTTCATCACGCGGAATGTTGTAGAGGCCGCGGATGGCCGCAAACAACTCCGCCTGCTTGACCGTGTCCACACCGAGGTCGGCTTCCAAGTCCAACTCCAGGTCCAGCATGTCTTTCGGATAGCCGGTCTTTTCCACGACCAGCGCCAGGATGCTTTCTTTCACCGCATCGGCGGCGCCGTCTGCAGATTGAGTCGTGAGAGCGGGTGTGCTTGGTACTTCTTCACGAGCGGTTGCCGCGACCGCTACCGGTTCGACCGCTGGCTCCGCTTTCTTGGCCGCCTGGGGTGAGGTTGCAGCGACAAGGTCGGGCCGCCGGTCGTATACGAACCGGATTACGTGGGCGAGCGTCGGAAACTCACGCAGCTTGAGGTTTTCATCGCGCGGGATGTTGTAGAGGCCGCGGATGGCCGCAAACAACTCCGCCTGCTTGACGGTGTCCACTCCCAGGTCGGCTTCCAGGTCCAGATCCAGGTCTAGCATGTCTTTCGGATAGCCGGTCTTCTCCACCACCAGCGCCAGCACGCTTTCTTTCACCGTATCGGCGGCGCTGGTTGCGGCGTTCGCTGCGGGCGCGGGCGTGCTTGGTACCTCTTCCCGAGTGACTGCCGCAGTCGCGACTGCTGCAGGCGTGGTGACTGGAGTCACTTCCTTGGTCTGCATTGCCGGCGCTTCAGCAACTAGGTCAGGCCTCTTGTCGAAGACGAACTTGATCACATGAGCGAGCGTCGGGAAGTCACGCAGCTTCAGGTTCTCATCACGCGGGATGTTGTAGAGGCCGCGGATGGCCGCAAACAGTTCCGCCTGCTTGACCGTGTCCACACCCAGGTCGGCTTCCAGGTCCAGATCCAGGTCCAGCATGTCTTTCGGATAGCCGGTCTTTTCCACCACCAGCGCCAGGACGCTTTCCTTGACCGCATCGGCGCTGATTGCGGCGTTCGCCGCGGGCGCGGGCGTGCTTGGCACTTCTTCCCGAGTGACTGGGGCCGTCGCGACCGTTGCCGGTGTTGCTACGGCAGCCAGTTCCTTGGCTGGCTGCTGTGGGGATACATCGGCAAGGTCGGGCCGCTTGTCGAAGACGAAACGGATCACGTGGGCGAGCGTCGGGAAGTCGCGCAGCCTTAGGTTTTCATCACGCGGAATGTTGTAGAGGCTGCGGATGGCCGCAAACAGCTCCGCCTGCTTGACCGTGTCCACACCGAGGTCCGCTTCCAGGTCCAGATCCAGGTCCAGCATGTCTTTCGGATAGCCGGTCTTTTCCACCACCAGCGCCAGAACACTTTCCTTCACGGCCTCTTTGCTGGCAGGTTGTGGCAGTGTGACAGACGCAGGCGGCGCGGCCTTAGCCTCGCGAATGGGTTCAGGGGGCTTGCTCGGTGGCGGCGCTACGGCCGGCTTTGCTTCGGTTTTCGCAACCGGTGGCGGTGGTGCCGGCTTTGCTTCGACTTTCACAACCGGCGGCGCTGGTGCCGGGGCGACCGCGACGGCCGCCGCCACAGGGGCGAGTTTTGCACTAGTTTCACTACTATCCACAGTTGTTCCACGTGGAACATTTGTGGAAATCTCGCGCTCTGTGGAAATCGTAACCTTCTGAGCCGCTTCTACTTGCGGGCGGGCCGCCTGGTCGCGCACCCGCAGCGTATGGCGCACTACTTCCAAGTCCACTGCGGGACGGCCAGCGATCCGGCTCAGCCAGGCGTGCCAGGCGTTCTCGTCCACGATGCGATAGGCGTAGCCGAGAGAGTTGGCGTCGCGACGTACGCCGTCTTTGTTCGCCACCCAACGCATGAGCGTCATGCTGATCTGCGAGCCGAAGCCGGCGCCGAGGCGGATAGCGTACTCGACCGGATAGCTGCCGCCCTTGGACAGATTCAACGCGCCCAGCTCGGGATCGACTTCCTTGAAGTTGGCGACTGGCGGCACGCACCCGGTTTCCAGCGCCTTGATGGCGACCACATCCTCGATGCCAGTCGCCATGGCATGGCCGGTGAAGCCTTTGGTATTGGCGATCACGATGCGATCGGCGGACTCTCCGAAGACCCGCCGCAGGGAGTGGATTTCCGCCGAGGCGCTGCCGCCGCGCGCCGGCGTGTAGGTCTCGTGGGAAACGAAGACGGTTTTCTCCGCGATCTGATGCCGGTTGATGCCGTAGCGCGTTTCCGCCTGTGCCATCAGAGTTTCCATGACTCCGCCGATGTGTTGCACGTCGAGACGAGTGCCGTGGAAGGCGCTGTTGGCCGTGACCGCGCTCAGCACTTCGCAGATGGGCTGGATGCCGCGTTCGCGCGCGGCCTCCGCGCTCTCCACCACGATGGCGGCGGCGCCCATGCCGATGATCATGCCGTGACGGCGACGGTCGAAAGGAATCGCCGTATCCTCGACCACTTCGTCGGTGGCTGCCGCTCCGGTGGCCAGGAACCCGGCGCCAAACCAGCCCATGAGATGGTCGGAGGTGATGTCGTCAGCCGAGAGGATAACCACCCGGCGGCAACGGCCGGCGCGGATCCAGTCCTCGGCCAGGGAAACGGCTTGCGCCGTACTGGCGCAAGCGGCGTTGATTTGCGTGTTGGGACCGCGAGCGCCAATGAATTCGGCGAACTGTGAGTGTCCCATGGGCAAGACCCTGAACAGGAAGCGCCGGTCGAAGACGTACGGCTCTTTTTCGATGGCGGCCTTCAGTTCATCAATGCGCCGCTTGATTTCCTGGCTGAGAGCGGCTTGACCATTCCCCGCCGTGAGACGGGAGCGGACCTCTTCCAGCAGGGCGACTTGTTCGCGGCGCGAGTGGTCGGCGTAAAAGCGCGCCATCTCGTCGGCGAAGGAGTCGCAGCCGGGAAAGGCGGAGCCAAAAATCACGCCGGTGTCGTCGCGCATAGCGTCAGGCAAGCCCCAGCGATCGGGTAATTGCGTTCCCTTGGTGGTGGTCTTATAGCGGAGAACCAGCGGGATGCCGGCATCGCGCAAGGCATCGATGCCGGCGGCAATGGCCAGGCTGGTGACCCGGTCGAGGGCGGCAAAACGGTCGGCGGAGACGCCGAATTCATTCACCAGATCCAGGGCGCCGCCGCGTCCGGCCAGCTTGATGACATCGGCGACATCGGTGATGGTCTCAAACCTTCCTCCGTTATCGCTCTTGACCAGGCGCGTGATGTTCTTGTCGAGCATGGCGCGCCGTAAGTGGGCTGGAACTAGATCAATGAATTGCTCACCGCGCAGGATGCGGGCGATGTTGGCGTCGTCGAAGATGCGCTCGGTTCCGGGAAGCCCGAGAGCCGCGCCGGTGATCACCACCGGCGAAGGCGGTGCTGCATGCTCGCCGTGGTACATCTGCCATCCGCGCTCGAGGACATCGGCAAACATCCGGCCGAGTTCCACCATGCGATCGCCGTTCAGCGGCGTGGTTGCGGCTGATTTGCCTGCCGCCGACGCAGCATACGCCACGGGCTGAGGAATGGCCACAGGCGCAGGCACTGGGGACGCGGTGATCACTGGCCGCCCTGCTTCGGGTTGAGCTTCGGCAATGCCGCGTCCCAGTCCCGCCGCATAAAGTCCGCACAGCGCCTGATTAAACGACGCCACGTCACCGACTTTCGGATGATTGGTAAAAACCGAAACCACGTCACCGCGCTCGCCGAGTACATCCTCGACAAATCCATGCAGCGCCTTCTTTGGCCCGGTTTCCACGTACACGCGCACTCCGGCGTCGTACAGCGTCCGCAGGCCCTTGGCGAACTGCACCGGGGCAGCGACCTGCTGCGCGAGAATATCGAGCATCTTCGGCACCGCATCCGCACCGGTCGGGTAAAACTCACCGTTCACGTTGGCCACGATCGGCAAACGCGGCGATTGCAAGCGCAGCCTTGACAGCACCTGCCGCAACGGCTCGCTCGCCGGCGCCACAATCGAAGTGTGGAACGCTTGGCTCACCGTCAGCGGCGCCACTTCGTACCCGGCCTTCTGCAAAAGGTCCATCGCCTGCTCGACTGCTTTCGTCGCTCCGCCGATCACTCCCTGGTGGTCGCTGTTGATATTGGCGATCACAACATAACCGCTGACTGACTTCAGGATCCGTTCGATTTCCTCCACTGGCGCAAATACGGCCGCCATGAGGCCGTTATCCGCAAAAGACACGCGCGTCATCTCGCGCCCGCGCGCGCACACCGCCTCCAATGCGTCGGCAAAGGGAATCCCGCCGGACGCAATCAGGGCCCCGTATTCGCCCAGGCTGTGTCCCATCGTCATGTCGGGCTGAATGCCGTATGCGGCCAGCAGTCGCGTCATTGCCGTATCGGTCGCCAGCACGGCCGGCTGTGTAATCGCCGTCTGCCGTAGATCCTCTTCCGCCCGCTCAACCGCGGTTGCGTCTTTGGAATCGACGAAAATATAGTCCGACAGCGGTTTTCCCAGCAGCGGCGTCATGACCCGGTCGGCCTCGGCGAACGTCTCGGCGACGATCGGTTCGATAGCGCGCAACGGTTGCATCATGTTCACGTATTGCGAGCCCTGGCCGGTATAGAGGAACGCCACCTTGCCCGCAGGCCCGTGACCGCGGAAGATGCCTTGCGCGCGCAGCGCCTTCCACATCGCGGGTTGGTTGGCCGCCAGCGCCTTGAGCGCGGTGGCTGACTTGCCCGCCAAGTCGGCGGTATCCACATAGTCGATCGCCAGGCGTTCCGCCGCGCGCAGATCCGATGCCAAGGGCGCGGCCACCGCCGGCGCACGACCCTGCTTGGCTTCGTCGTGTACCGAGTGCAAACGGTCGGCGAGCTGTGTCTCGGACTCGGCGCCAATCACCAGGGCGCCGCGCAACGGCGGCTTGCAGGAGGACGCGTCGTATGAGGTGGGGGAATTACTCTTCGCAATCATGGCTCCGCCGTTTCCCGCAGCCGGCGCCAGATCGCCGACCGCAATCGAACGTTTGCCGTTTCCGGTCAGTTTGTGAGGAATGTATTCCTCGAGCACAAGGTGGAAATTGGTGCCGCCAAAACCGAATGCGCTGACGCCGGCGCGCCGCACCACGTCCTTGGGCACGTCCCATGGCTTGAGCTTGGTATTGACGTAAATTGGAGCGTGGGCGAAATCAATGTTGGAATTGGGATGTTCGCCGTGCACGCTGGGTGGCAGCACCTTGTCGCGCAATGCGAGAGTGGCCTTCAACAACCCGGCGGCGCCGGCAGCGCCTTTCAGATGCCCGAAGTTGGACTTCACCGAGCCCAGCGCAATCGAGGCGGTGGGGAGATTGAACTCCTTCAGCACGTCGACCATGCTTTGCAGTTCGACAGCGTCGCCCACGCTGGTAGAGGTTCCGTGGCCTTCAATCATCGTGGCGGTAGCCGGAGACAGGCCAGCGTTCTGCCAGGCGCGCTCCATGCAGATCTTCTGGCCGATCGGGTTCGGCGCCGTAATGCCCTTCCCCTTACCGTCGCTGGAGCCGCCGACGCCGCGCAGCACGGCATAGATGTTGTCGCCGTCGCGCTCGGCATCCGCCAGGCGCTTGAACAGGAAGATGGCCGCGCCTTCGCCCATGACGAAGCCGTCGGCGCCGTCGGCGTAAGGCCGGCTGCCGGTCGCCGACAGCGCGCCGATCTTGCAGAACTTGATGTAGGTGGATGGACCCATGTTGCGGTCAATGCCGCCGGTAACGGCCACGTCGAATTTGTTTTCGACCAATCCCTCAACCGCGGAGTTGATCGCCGCCATGGCCGAGGCGCAAGCGGCGTCACAGACGTAATTGGGTCCGCGGAAATTGAAGAGATTGGTGATGCGGCCGGCAATGCAGTTGGCCAGTTCGCCGGGCATGGTGTCTTCGGTGATTTCGGGGAAGCGCTTGCCAATGCGCTGGCGCAATTCGCGAGAGAGTTGATCACGCACCGCGGCCGGCAACGCCGCGAAGCTGCCCGTCTCCTCCAGTTCATGGGCGATTTCGGGAAAGTACGCGCGGAGCACGGTGAAGTACTGTTTCTCGCCGGCGATGGCACTGCCGAGGATAACGGCCGTACGTTCCGCGTCCAGCGGGCGCTTGGGATATCCGTAATCCTCCAGGGCGGCGCGCGTACTGGAAACGGCCCATTGCTGCGCTTCGTCCATCGCATTGGCGACACGGGGCGGAATGGGCAGACGCCATTTCATCGGCTCCCAAACGTGCTCGCGCACCCAGCCCCCGATCTTGGAGTAGGTCTTGTCGGGCGCCTTGGGATCAGAATCGTAATAGAGCGCCGGATCCCAGCGGTCAGGCGTGACCTCAGTGATGCTGTCACGGGAGTTCTTCACGTTGTCCCAGAAGGTGGGTACGTCGGGGGCATCGGGCAGCACGGCTCCGACCCCGACAATCGCGATGGCGCGATCCGCGGTGCTTTCCATGATGACGCTCCTTCGACCCCGACGCGCGTGTCACCTCGCGCCGGGGGTTCCGGTTGAATGAAAGTGGGACAGGAAGTTATGAAAAAGCTGGATGCCTGTCCCCAGCGTTCGGACCTAAGCAGACATACGCGCGGCTTTCGCCACGCGGTTGTAAAGAACGTCGGCTACAAAATCCATGTCGGCAATCAAGCCCGCTTGCGCGCGGTGGACCGCCGGCACACCCAAACTAGTTTCGAATGCCGGGATCTCGCTGTCGCTCACACCGGCGGCGCCGATGACCAACCGCAATCCGTCGCCGGCGACCTTGAGGACCGCATCGCGCGCGAACACGCGGGCCAGGGCCGCCAGCGCGGTGGCGTCGAAGCGCTGGCTGGCTTTCTCGTGCAGCTTTCCCTCGGCAGCGGCCGCAGCGCGGCGAGACAGACACCCGGCGCATTCGGCGTAGGCGATCAGCTCGCCAAGGCGCAACAGAATGTGCTGATAGCGTGTGAGCCGGGCAACCCGCGCCCGTTCCATGAGTTCGGCCAGGGCATGCAAGGCGAGCGCGGCGATGCCGGCGCCCACGTCGGGATAGCGGGCGTGCAGCGCTTCCATTTTGCGCGCTTCGTCGTGGTAGTACTGGCCACGGGTTTTCAGGTGAAGCTGCCAACGGTCGCGGGCGATGGTCATCTCCATGATCTCGGAGGTGCCTTCGTAGATGATGGTGATGCGAACGTCCCGGCTGATCTTCTCCACCATGTACTCGTGGGTGTAGCCATAGCCGCCCAGGGCCTGGATGCTGGCCTCGGCCGCCTGATTGCCAGCCTCGGTGGACATGTATTTGGCGATGGCGCCTTCGGTGTTCAGACTGCCTTCGGCGCCGGCGTCAATCCGCGCCGCGGTTTCCTCGATGAAGGCGCGGCCGGCCTCGAGCCGAGCTACGTTGGGCACGATCAACTTGTGGGTGTATCCCTGTTTCTCGGAAAGGGGCGCTCCCGCCTGGATGCGCTTGGTGGAATAAGGAATGGCGCGATCGAGCGCGGCCCAGCCCGCGCCCAGACCAAACGCCGCCACCATCAGGCGCGTATAACCGAAGACGGCCTGCGCCTGCAGCAGTCCCTGCCCCTCGACGCCACCAATGAGCCGGTCGGCATCGACGTACACATCGCTGAAGGCAAGCGCGGCAGTGTTGCTGAGGCGAATGCCGTGTTTGTCTTCGGGTTCGTCGTGGGTGAAGCCTTTGGCGCCCTTTTCCACGATGAACCAGCTCGGACCTGTGGGCGTGTTGGCCAGCACGGTATACGCGTCGGCAATTCCGCCGTTGCTGATCCATTGCTTGGCGCCGTTGATCTTGTAGCCGACGGTGCGTCCGTCCTGTTTAACCGGATCCGCCGTGGTGCGCAGCGCGCCCAGATCGCTGCCAGCTTCCGGTTCGGTGGCGCCGTAGGCGAACAGGATGCCCTCGTCGGCGATGCGGCTCAGCCACTTCTTCTTCTGCTCTGGAGTCGCGCCGACCCTGATCGGGTCGCTGCCGAGGAATGTAGCCAGCACGGCGGTGGCGATGCCCAAGTCAATGTGCGCCATTTCTTCGCAGACGCAGTACACGTCGAAGGCGCCGCCGCCCATGCCGCCGAACTCTTCGGGAACAAACAGCAGTTGTATCCCGAGCTTGTCGGGGTGGCACATGTGGCGGACGATTTCCTGTGGACATTCGTCGCGCTCATCCAGAGCCAAAAGCTCCTCGTCGGGGAGGCGCTTCTTGGCGAAGTCTTTCAGCGCTTTCAAACTCTGCTTCAACGTCTTGCTGGTAATCATGGGCTTGCCTCTCCTTCAATGAGCAATGGACCGCAGTTCAACGATTTTGCTGGTCAGCAGCGGGAGAAACTCCAGGAGGTCGTCCGCAATACCTACATCGGCCACCTGAAAGATGGGCGCTTTGGGATTCTTGTTGATGGCGATGATGAAGGGATTGCCCTTAAGCCCCGCCAGATGTTGGAATGCTCCGCTAATGCCGCAGGCCAGGTACACCTTGGGCTTGACCGTCTTGCCGGATGTGCCCACCTGGCGGGATTTGTCCATCCACTTGGCATCGACCACCGGCCGGGAGCACGACACCGCCGCTCCCAGGGCATCGGCCAACTCCTGCGCAATGGCGACGTTATCTTTTTCCTGGACGCCTCGGCCAATGGAAACCAGGACAGGCTGCTTGGTGATGTCGACATCGCCGGCCTCGGCGATGATGGTCTCCAGATAGCGCCGTCCGGCGGCCAGAGAACCGACGTCCGACGACTTGTCGACTACGACGCCGGTGACGGCAGCACCTTCCAGCGGTTGGAACGCGCCTGGACGCAGGCTGAGAACCGCGCCGGATGAAATGTCGCAACGAACATGAGTGCTGACCTGACCGCCGAATTCCTGGCGGACAACGTTTAAGGAATTGCCCTCAAGCGCATCGATCGCCACCACGTCCGAGATGAAGGCCGAATTGATCTTGACGGAGAGTCCTGGAGACAGGTCGATTCCGAAATGGTCGTGCGGGACCAGGAGGATTGAACCGTGCGGCAGAATTTTCACCAAGGCCTTGCGGACCAACTCCGCGTTGGAATAGGCGAGGGCTTCGTGGGCGATTTTCCACACTTCCCCGAACGACGCACACAAGGAATGGCAAGCGGATTCCAGATCCGCACCCCATCCGGCCAGAATGGCTGTAGGAGAAGCAGCGGGATCGAGTTTTCGTGCCGCGGACGCCAGTTCGGCCGCGGCATCATCGGCCACGCCAGCTTTGTGTGGGATGTAAGCGAAGATTCGAGCCGTCATCTCAATCCCCCTTTGGTTTTCACTAACTCAATCACTTTGTCCGCCATCTCTTCGCGGCTGCCCTGCAGCATTTCGGCGCCCTTGCCCAGGGCGGGCACGAAGTAGTCCACGCGCTTCACTTTCGCGGCGCGTTCCCCGACGGCAACTGCATCAATGCCCAGCTCCGACGCGCCGAAGACCGGGATCTTGACCGAGGCGACCTGGCGAATGCCTCGCATTCCGACATATCGCGGTTCATTGATGCCGGTCTGAATCGAAAGCACGCAGGGGAGGTCGATCTCGCTCATCTCCCTGTTGCCGCCTTCGATTTCCCGACCGATCTTCAGCTTGCGGCCCTCGAGGACCTCGATGGAATTCACCAGGGAGGCAAACGGATAGTCCAGCATGGCGGCCAGCATTCCACCTACCTGGGCGCCGCCCGCCTCGGCCTGCACACCTGTCAGGATGAGGTCGTAATTGCCCTTCTGGACGAAGGCCTTCAGGATGGTGGCCAGGCCGCGGGCGTCCGATCCGGCAAAAGCGTCATCGGAGATCAGCACGCCGTGGTTGGCGCCCATGGCCATTTCCCGTCGCAGGATCTCCTCGTCGTCTTCGCCGCCGACGGTGGCAACGGTAACGCTTCCTCCAACGCGAGCGACAATCTGAATGGCCTCTTCGACGGCGTAGTTGTCCCATTCGTTGACCGAATAGACCAGGTCGTCGCGCTCGATGTCAGTAGCCGTGCTGTTAAGTGCAATCTCGTTTTCCGACGTGTCAGGCACTCGTTTTGCGCAAACCAGGATTTCCATGGTCACTCTCCCCGAACCGATGTTGGTTCCCTTTGTCCTCGGTGGTCGATCGGACTTGCTGGCGGAGTTTCCCGCGCGATTTGTTGGTCAACCAGTTCCGCCAGGTCAATCGCGGTCATCTTGCCTTCCAGCCCTGCGACCTTGATCGCATCTTCTATATTGGCCATGCAGAACGGACAGGCGGTCACGATGACGTTGGCGCCGGCATCGGCGGCCATCCTGACCCTGATCACGCCCATCCTCTGATCTTCTTTGGGCTCGTAGAACAGCATCAACCCGCCGCCACCACAGCAGAATGAGCGATCCCGCGAGCGACTCATCTCGACTCTCTTCAATCCGGGAATGGCGTCGAGCACCTCTCGCGGAGCGTCGTAGAGTTGGTTGTGGCGTCCCAGATAGCACGGGTCGTGGTAGGTGTAGACGGCGTCCTGGTTAGCCACAGGATGAAACGCGATGTTGCCGGCCTTGACGTGGCGCGCGATCACCTGGCTGAGGTGCTCCACCGGGGGCACATCCCGGTAGTCGTTCTTCAGCGCGTTGTAGGCGTGCGGGTCGTTGGTAACAATCCGCCGCACTCCGGACTTCTGAATGGCCGCGACGTTGTGGTCGCGCAAGGCCAT
>Ga0326726_10002812_pt1 | contig 15922 bp, 11 predicted proteins | sample MHFenrmetagenome_2_FD_207603 | JGI IMG/M metagenome (GOLD analysis project Ga0326726, IMG submission 207603) | Lab enriched peat soil microbial communities from Michigan Hollow, Ithaca, NY, United States - MHF15MN | ecosystem: Environmental > Terrestrial > Soil > Wetlands > Peat | place: USA... | reverse complement strand
TTTTTTGCAAGTGCTTCGTAATTGCAGCTGTCAGGGTTGTTTTACCATGATCTACGTGCCCGATGGTGCCGATATTCACATGTGGTTTGGTCCTCTCAAACTTCTTCTTAGCCATATCCATTACCTCCTTCAACTTTAATGGTTCGTTTGTTCGCTATACTTTTAATCCCTCATCGAATGACTTTATTCTGTCAATAACCAGTCTTGCTTGACTCTCAGACACAGCATAGTAATTCAGAAAATGCATGGTAAAGGTCGCCCTTCCCTGCGTTTTTGATCTGAGGTCGGTGGCATAACCGAACATCTCTGCCAGAGGAACCTCGGCATTGATGGCCTCTAAAGAAGGCCGCGACTCAATGCTTACAATATTTCCCCGTCTTCCCGTCAGATTTCCGATAACATCACCCATATATTCCTTGGGAACTATAACTTCCACTGACATTATGGGCTCCAGCAAGATAGGGTGAGCCCTTTTCACCCCGCTCTTAAACGCCATGGAGGCCGCTATTTTAAAGGCCATATCAGAAGAATCTACTGCGTGAAAAGAACCATCCACGGCACTGACGATCACGTCTACTATGGGAAAGCCTGCCAGGACGCCTTCCTCCATAGCTTCAAAAACGCCCTTCTGTACTGCCGGGACATACTCACCGGGGATTACACCACCTATTATCTTGTTCCTGAATTCAAATCCTTTGCCCGGTTCATTGGGTTCAATCTCCAGCCAAACATGACCATACTGGCCCCTACCACCTGACTGTTTAACGAACCTGCCCTCAGATCTAATACTCTTTCTGATGGTCTCTTTGTATGCCACCTGTGGATTACCGATGTTAGCGCCTAATCCAAATTCTCTCGAAAGGCGATCGACAATAATCTCTAAATGCAGTTCTCCCATTCCCGATATTAGAGTTTGACCTGTGTCCTTATCGACTTTAACCCTGAAGGAAGGATCCTCACGAGAGATCTTTCGGAGCGCCGTGTCCAGTTTTTCCTCATCTACTTTCGTTTTTGGTTCTATGGCTATGGCAATAACTGGATCGGGGAACTCCAGATTTTCCAGGACAAGAGGATACTTCATATCACAAAGAGTATCACCTGTCGTTGTCAGATTTAAGCCTACAGCTGCAGCAATATCACCGGTGCGAACTTCCTTAATCTCCTCTCTCTTATTGGCATGCATCTTGAGCAGTCGGCCTATTCGTTCTTTTTTTCTCTTAGATGCATTATACACATAGGAACCGGCAGCAAGGATGCCAGAATACACCCTGAAATAAGTTAACTGGCCGACATATGGATCCGTAACAATTTTGAAGGCTAATGCAGAAAAATGTTCATCATCACTCGCTACCCTTTCTATTTCCTCTCCTTTCATATCCTTCCCAGATACCGAGGTCATATCCAAAGGGGAAGGGAGGTAATCGATAATGGCATCCAAGAGCGGTTGAACACCTTTATTTTTGAAAGCAGAACCACACAACACCGGTGTCGCCTTCAAGGACAGCGTGGCCTTCCGTAGGGCACTTATAATTTCTTCCTGTGAAAGAGCTTCTTCATTGAGATATTTTCTCATCAGGTCCTCATCATAATCCGAGAGAAACTCGATGAGCTTTTCTCTTTCCTGAAGAGAAGAATCAAGGAGATCAGGAGGAATTTCACCAACGACAAACTCGGCCCCTAGGGAATGTTCATCGTAGATAATTGACTTCATGCGGATAAGATCAACAATTCCCCGGAAACTATCTTCAGCTCCAATCGGGAGCTGAACAGGAATTGGGTGCGCTCCCAGCCTATCCCTGATAGAGGCGACAACCTTCCCGAAATCGGCTCCTACCCGGTCCATCTTATTGACGAAGGTGATCCGTGGAACCCGGTACTTATCTGCCTGCCCCCATACTACCTCGGACTGGGGTTCCACACCACCGACAGCACAAAAAAGGGCAACAGCTCCATCTAAAATTCTCAAAGATCTCTCAACTTCTATCGTAAAGTCTACATGACCGGGTGTATCAATAAGGTTTATACGGTGATTACTCCATGTACATGTGGTAGCCGCAGCGGTGATGGTAATACCCCGCTCCTGTTCCTGCTCCATCCAGTCCATGGTAGCCGTACCCTCATCAACTTCGCCCATCCTATAGGATTCATGGGTATAAAAAAGTATCCGCTCTGTCGTTGTCGTTTTACCGGCATCTATGTGTGCCATGATGCCGATATTGCGAAGATTATGTAAAGGAACAGTACGCGCCAATTGTATTCACCAAAATCTTTAAAGAAAGCTAGAACCGGTAATGGGCAAACGCTTTATTAGCCTCTGCCATCTTGTGAACGCTTTCTCTCTTTTTGACAGAAGCGCCCCTGTTATTTGCAGCATCAATCAATTCGGCGGCCAGCTTTTCTCTCATAGTTTTTTCGGCGCGTTCTTTTGCATGAAGAATTAACCATCGGATTGCCAACGCAATTCTCCTACCAGGCATAACTTCCGTCGGCACTTGGTACGTGGACCCTCCTACACGCCGTGATTTTACTTCTATCACGGGCTTGACATTATTTATGGCCTTTTCAAATACTTCCACCGGTTGTTCTTTTGTCTTCTTTTCAATTATATCGAAGGCCCCGTAGAAAATAGACTCCGCAATGCTTTTTTTGCCCTGCCTTAATAAATTATTAATAAATTTCGCCACAAGTTTATTGTTATACTTGGGATCTGCTATTACTTCTCTTTTAGTAATTTCTCTTCTTCTAGGCATAGTAGACTCTCACTTAGCTCGGCTTTTTAGCCCCGTACTTTGATCTTCCCTGCTTTCTATCCTGAACGCCGACGGCATCCAGAGTACCCCTGATGATATGATAGCGTACACCGGGCAGATCCTTTACCCTGCCGCCCCTGACTAAAACAACCGAATGTTCCTGAAGGTTATGGCCCACTCCCGGTATATATGATGTTACCTCGTAACCACTTGCCAGACGAACCCTTGCAACTTTTCTTAAAGCAGAATTCGGCTTTTTCGGTGTAGATGTATATACCCTAACGCAAACTCCTCGTCTCTGTGGTGAACCCGTTAAAGCAGGTGTCGAAGTTTTCTTTTGTATCTTTGTTCTTCCCTTGCGAACCAATTGATTTACTGTTGGCATTATTCCTCCCAAGATCTATTAAGACAATCGACAACCTTATACAATAAAAGGAATTTAGCTATCAATTTGCAGCCTCTATGTCAAGCTTTTTCTCATTTAATTTTTCATCCATCTGTTGGTTTTCTAATCCGAGGGGACTTACATCTTCTAATGTCTTGATGCCCAGCTTCCTGTACATAGGAAGACCAGTCCCAGCCGGAATCAGTCTCCCCATTATGACATTTTCTTTTAGACCCCGCAGGTAATCTACCTTTCCAGCGAGACTTGCCTCAGTAAGAACACGCGTCGTCTCCTGGAAGGACGCAGCAGATATGAAACTCTGCGTACTTAGGGATGCCTTGGTAATGCCAAGAAGCATAGGTTCCCCAATTGCCGGTTTTCCTCCCTTATTTATCACCCGCTCATTCTCCTCCTGGAAGCGATGTCTTTCCACCTGTTCATCAGTTATGAACGCTGTATCACCCGGGTCTTTTACTTTTACCCTGCGCAACATCTGGCGTACAATTATCTCCATATGCTTATCATTGATCTTCACGCCCTGCAGCCTGTATACCTCCTGCACCTCATCCACCAGGTAGCGGGCCAACGCCTTTTCACCTTTAATCGCAAGGAGATCATGGGGATTATGGACGCCATCCATTAATGCTTCACCTGCCTGAACCCTGTCTCCCTCCTGGACACTGACATGCTTACCTTTCGGAATAAGATATTCCTTATCTTCACCCACATCAGGTGTTATGACTACCTTCCTCTTCCCCTTTGCATCTTTACCGTATGACACCGTGCCGTCAATCTCGCTTATAACCGCAAATTCTCTTGGCTTTCGAGCTTCAAAAAGCTCGGCAACCCTGGGAAGACCTCCCGTAATGTCTTTGGTTTTCGTGGTTTCTCTGGGAATCTTAGCAACGATATCACCAGCCTTCACCTTATCACCCTCAGAAACTACAATATTCGCTCCCACAGGCAACAGATACCGCGCTACGGAATTTGTACCCGGGAGCTTAGCTGTTTTACCCTTCTCGTCTTTGATTGAAACCCTCGTTCGTAAGTTAGCACCCTTATATTCGACTATTACCTTTCTTGAGAGACCGGTTACTTCATCAACCTGCTCCTGCATGGTTTTTCCTTCAATGATGTCACCATACTTCACAGTCCCATTAACCTCAGCAAGTATTGGTATGGAAAAAGGATCCCATTCCGCGAGCAAATCTCCCCTTTTTACGATTTTACCATCCTTGACCTTAAGATGCGCCCCATAGGGAACGGGGTATTTACCTCGGCTCCTTTGCTGCTCATCAAGAACATGAACTTCACCATTTCTATTCATAACAACATGATCCTTCCCGTCCGTCTTTGCCGTATTGAGATTCACATATTTTATTGTGCCGTCATGCCTTGCTTCAAGGGTTGAATGTTCTTCAAACTTGGCTGTACCACCGATGTGGAATGTCCGCATTGTAAGCTGGGTCCCAGGTTCACCTATAGACTGAGCAGCTATAATTCCAACAGCTTCACCTATATTGACAAGATGACCGTGTGCCAAGTCTCTCCCATAACACATGGCACAAACACCTTGCTTTGATTTGCATGTTAGCACTGATCTTATGTTCACCCTTTCTATACCGGCCCTATCAATTTTTTCTGCCAGAGCTTCATCGATTTCATCATTAGCATGCACGAGGATTTCATTGGTAAAAGGATCATTTATTTCTTCAAGAGCAACCCTGCCGAGAATTCTTTCTCCCGCAGTTTCAATAATCTCGCCACCTTCCATAAGAGCAGAAACGTAAATACCATCTATAGTACCACAATCAGGTTCACTGATAATACAATCCTGCGCTACGTCAACAAGCCTTCTGGTAAGATATCCTGAATTGGCAGTCTTAAGAGCCGTATCGGCAAGACCTTTTCTGGCACCATGTGTGGAAATAAAATATTGAAGAACAGTTAAACCTTCCCGGAAGTTCGCTGTGATGGGAGTTTCAATAATTTCCCCCGAGGGTTTAGCCATCAATCCTCTCATCCCTGCAAGTTGCCTTATCTGAACAGCACTCCCTCTTGCACCAGAATCAGCCATCATAAAGATAGGATTTAAACTTTCTCCTTTCCTCTTCGTCTTGGACGGACCCTCATCTTCCCCCGCACTTATACCACTCAACATTTCTACTGCAATCTTTTCTGTCGCCTGTGACCATATATCAATAACCTTATTGTAACGTTCACCATCCGTAATAAGACCATCCATATATTGTTTCTGAACTTTTAGAACCTCACTATCAGCCATGGCTACGATATCTTTTTTATTTTCAGGGATAACCATATTGTGGATTGCAATCGATGCCCCCGAACTCGTTGCATATTTGAATCCTAAATCTTTCAACTGATCTGCCAGTAACACTGCTGTTTTTGCACCGCACATCCTGTAACAATTATCAATGAGATTTGCCAGTTCCTTCTTATTCATCAGTTTATTAATGAAATCAAAGGAAATATCCTTAGGTATTATCTCATAAAGAAGAACCCTGCCTACGGTTGTATCCTTCAATTCATCCTCAATACGAACTTTCACCTTCGCATGCAGGTCAACAGCGTCTGCATCAAGGGCGCTACGAACCTCTCCAGGATCTGAAAAGATCATACCCTCCCCTTTTACACCGTACTTGGCCCGTGTTAAGTAATAGATCCCGAGTACTATATCCTGACTTGGGTTAATTATTGGCTTCCCATTAGCTGGAGAAAGAATGTTATTCGTGGACATCATCAGGACTCTGGCCTCTGTCTGGGCCTCTATAGATAGGGGAACATGGACAGCCATCTGATCCCCATCAAAATCGGCGTTAAATGCCGTGCACACTAGAGGATGTAATTGTATCGCCTTCCCCTCAATGAGAACCGGCTCAAAGGCCTGAATGCCCAATCTATGTAAAGTAGGGGCTCTGTTCAGCATAATAGGATACTCACGAACCACTTCATCCAGTGCATCCCATACCTCGGCAGTTTCCCTTTCCACCATCTTTTTTGCACTTTTCACGGTGGTTACATAACCCTTTTCCTCAAGGCGGTTATAGACAAACGGCTTAAAGAGCTCCAAGGCCATTTTCTTCGGAAGACCGCACTGATGAAGTCTCAGGTCCGGTCCCACGGTAATAACAGAACGCCCCGAGTAATCCACTCTTTTTCCGAGTAGGTTTTGTCTGAATCTGCCTTGCTTGCCTTTTAACATATCCGAGAGGGATCTGAGTGGCCTTTTGTTGGAACCGGTTATTGCCCTACCCCTTCTGCCATTATCAAAGAGAACATCAACTGCTTCCTGAAGCATTCTTTTCTCATTTCTAACAATGATTTCCGGGGCATTTAATTCCTGTAGGCGCTTCAAGCGATTATTCCTGTTAATGACTCGACGGTAAAGATCATTGAGATCGGAAGTTGCAAAACGGCCGCCATCCAGAGGTACCAGAGGCCGCAAATCGGGAGGAATAACAGGCAAAACTGTCAGGATCATCCATTCCGGTCTGTTTGTCTTGGATTTTTTCAGCGACTCTATTACCTTCAGCCTTTTAACAAGTTTTTTCCTCTTGGTATCCGACAGCGTAGATTTTAGTTCTGAACGTAATTCTTCATCATACTTTACCAAATCAACTTCTTCAAGAATCTTCCTTACAGCTTCGGCTCCAATGCCAATTTCAAAAGCATCTTCACCATATTGCTGCTTTAATTCGCTTACTTCTTCCTCAGAAAGGAGTTCCTTTTTTTTCAATGGGGTGTTCTTGGGATCCAGTACTATCCATGATTCAAAATAAAGGACCTTTTCAAGTTCTTTAAGGCTTAAGTCGAGGACGTTTCCGATTCGGCTGGGAAGACTCTTGAGAAACCAGATGTGAGCGACTGGCGTAGCCAGCGTTATATGACCCATCCTTTCTCTGCGGACTTTTGATTGGATAACTTCAACACCGCATTTCTCACAGACGACCCCTCTATATTTCATCCGTTTATAACGTCCACAGAGACACTCATAATCTTTTACAGGGCCGAAGATTTTTGCACAAAAAAGACCGTCTCTTTCCGGTTTGAACGTCCGGTAGTTAATCGTCTCAGGTTTCTTAACCTCGCCATGAGACCAGGAAAGGATCCTTTCCGGCGAAGCGATTGACATTTTGATCGCACTAAACCTGATGGGATCTTTCGGTTTTTCAAAATAACTGAAAATGTCTTCCACTATTTATTTCTCCTGCTTATCAATGGGTTTACAATAGTTAATTTCAAATTATAAATAATAAACACTAAATCCTAAACAAATTCAAATATCGAAATTCTAAATATTTTGGTAATTTGGATTTAGGATTTTCCATTTAATTCAACAAGCCGCTTAAGTTGAGCGGTATTTTGTTATTCATCTTCAAGCAATTCCACATCAAGACAAAGACTCTGTAACTCTTTGACAAGAACATTGAAGGACTCCGGAAGCCCTGGTTCGAATGTATGCTCACCCTTCACTATAGCTTCGTATATCCTTGTTCTACCGGCTACATCATCGGACTTAACTGTAAGGAACTCCTGTAAAGAATACGCAGCCCCGTAGGCCTCCATTGCCCATACTTCCATTTCACCAAGCCTCTGGCCGCCAAATTGTGCCTTTCCGCCAAGAGGTTGTTGCGTCACTAATGAATAAGGTCCTATTGACCTTGCGTGAATCTTATCATCAACAAGATGGTGGAGCTTCAACATATAAATCATGCCAACAGTAACCTCATGATTAAAAGGTTCACCTGTTCGCCCGTCAAAAAGAATAGTCTGTCCATTTTGCGGAAGATCTACCCCTTTTAGCATATCCCTGATTTCGCTCTCATCTGCACCATTAAACACAGGGGTGGATACCAAGATACCTCTTTTCAATTTTCTGATGAATGCTTTAAGCTTATCCTCAGACATACCATCGACAAAACCGCCGAATTCGGGTGAGGAATAGGCACTTTTTAGTTCTCGCTTCAATCGATCGGCACTGTATTGCTTTTCTAACATGGAATTGATCTTCTCGCCTAAACCCTTCGCTGCCCACCCTAAATGCGTTTCCAGAATCTGCCCGACATTCATGCGTGAAGGAACTCCCAGAGGATTCAAAATAATATCAACTGGTGTCCCGTCCTTAAAATAAGGCATATCTTCCTCTGGAAGTATCCTCGATAATACTCCCTTGTTACCGTGACGGCCGGCCATCTTATCACCGACGGAAAGTCCTCTTTTGATGGCAATATAGACTTTTACCATCTTTATCACACCAGGGGGAAGCTCATCACCTGCCTTCAGTTTATCGATTTTCTCTTCAAAATATGCCTCAACGATTTCTTTTTTTCTTTCGTAATTTGCAATCAGAGAGTTTATTTTTTCCTCCACATCCTCCTCACCAGCAAGTGACATTTCCTTCCATAAGCTAAAAGGTATCTTCTCCAAGACATCCTTTTCGATCTTCTCTCCTTTTTTCAATAAAATCTTTTTCTTTTTTGGATCTGCCAATTTTGACGCAGATGTTTTCCCCACAAGCATGCTGGCAATATTTTTTTTCACACTTTCCGTGATTATTTTGATTTCATCATCCCTGTCTTTTAATAAGTCCCTCATGGCTTCATCTTCAATAAATTGTGATCTATGGTCTCTTTCGGCACCTTTTCTGGTGAATACTTTAGCATCTATAACAGTACCCTCGACACCAGGGGGAACACGGAGAGATGTATCCCGGACATCACTCGCCTTCTCACCAAATATGGCGCGCAGCAGTTTCTCTTCCGGCGATAACTGAGTCTCCCCTTTCGGAGTGATCTTTCCTACAAGAATATCCCCAGACTTTACGAACACGCCCATTCTAACAATCCCGCTTTCATCTAGGTTTCTGAGGGCTTCATCTCCTACATTAGGGATATCTCTTGTGATTTCCTCCTTTCCGAGTTTAGTGTCCCTCGCCATGGTCTCGAATTCCTCAATGTGAATTGATGTATAGATATCATCTTTAATGAGTCTTTCACTAACCAATATGGAATCTTCATAATTGTATCCCCCCCAGGACATGAAAGCGACCATTACATTTCGCCCCAATGCAAGTTCTCCGGCATCAGTAGCAGGCCCGTCAGCTATTATGTCGCCCGTACGAACCTGATCTCCCTTATTAACAATGGGCTTCTGGTTAAAGCAGGTATCCTGGTTCGAACGTTGATATTTTACAAGATTATAGATATCAACTCCTGTATCAAGCTCATCCTGCCCGTCTCCGTCGCATTTGATCACAATTCGTGAAGCGTCCACATGTTCAACAACTCCAGCGCGCCTCGCCACGATAACTGCTCCTGAATCCCTTGCAACAATTGATTCCATTCCTGTCCCCACCAGAGGTACCTCAGGTCTTAAGAGGGGAACAGCCTGTCGCTGCATATTGGAACCCATGAGTGCACGATTGGCGTCATCATGCTCCAGAAATGGGATTGAAGCAGCTGCAATACTGACAAGCTGATCAGGTGATACATCCATCAGACTTATCTCAATCGGTGGGACCGAGATGAAATCACTGCCTTTTCTGGCAGAAACCAGCTCTCCGATAAATCTGCCTTTTGCATCAAGGGGAATGTCTGCCGGCGCTATGATGTGCTTTTCCTCCTCAATAGCTGTCAGATAACGAACTTCATCAAGGACCTTCCCATCTTTAACAACCCTAAAAGGTGTTTCTATAAAACCAAATGCATTTACCCTGGCATAAGTACTGAGTGAAACAATCAGACCAATATTGGGCCCTTCCGGTGTCTCAACGGGGCAGATACGACCGTAATGTGTCGGATGCACATCTCTGACCTCAAATCCAGCTCTTTCACGGGTGAGACCACCAGGACCAAGGGCGGAAAGCCTTCTTTTATGGGTAATTTCAGAAAGTGGATTTGTCTGATCCATAAACTGGGAAAGTTGACTGCTTCCGAGAAACTCATTTACAACAGCAGAAACTGGCTTGGCATTGATGAGCTCATGGGGCATCATGGTTTCGATATCCTGCAGGCTCATTCTCTCTTTAATGGCCCTTTCAATTCTTACCAAACCTATCCGGTATTGATTTTCGATAAGCTCTCCCACTGATCTGACTCTGCGGTTACCCAGGTGATCAATATCATCTACACTGCAGTCACCAACACCATTCTTTAGATTAATAAGATATTTAACAGCAGCCAGAATATCCTCATTTCTCAAGACTGTCGTTTCTATGGGAACTTCAAGGCGAAGCTTGTAATTCATTTTTGCTCTTCCTACATCTGAAAGGTCGTAACTTGTAGGATCAAAAAAGAGGCCGTTGAAAAACTTATGCGCCGTCTCTGGTGTAGGTGGATTACTCGGTCGAAGTCTCCTGTATATCTCTATTATTGCATCTTCAGCACTTTCAATCTTGTCAATCAGAAGGGTATCCCTTATGGAAGCGTTTGACCTTTCCTCGTCAATGTAAATAAACTGAAGCTCCCGAATTCTTCTTTCACGCACTCGTTCCAGATCCTCAGGTGTCAGTTCTTCATTACACCTCAACAATACTTCGCCTGTTTCTGGATCCGTCACATTGGAAGCAAGAATCTTCCCGATAATATCGTCATCTTTTATCTGTATCCGACTGATGTTCAGTTCCGCCATTCTTTTGATGTGAGCTTTGGTAAGCTTTCTCATCTTTTTAATGATAACTTCACCGGTTCGCGATTCCTTGACATCCTCCAGGGCTTTCCCCCCTATGAGAGATTCATCAACGACCATATAAAATTTATTATCTTCTATGGAGACCTTTTCAATGTTGTAAAAATACTTAAGGAGAAACTCTGTAGAATTCCCCATTCCCTTTAAAAGTATAGTTACAGGCATCTTTCTCCGCCTGTCGATCCTGACATAAAGGAGGTCTTTGGAATCAAATTCAAAATCCAGCCAGGATCCCCTGATTGGAATGATCCTTGCTGAATAAATAAGTTTTCCACTGGCAAGGGTTTTCCCTTTATCGTGATCAAAGAATATACCCGGTGATCTATGAAGCTGACTGACGATGACTCTTTCGGTACCATTCATAATGAACGTGCCGTTATCTGTCATCAATGGGATTTCCCCAAAGTAGATCTCCTGTTCCTTGATATCCCGGATCGTTTTTTGCCCGGTGCCGCGATCAGCATCAAAGACAACCAGCCTAACGACAATCTTCAGGGGAGCTGCATAGGTCATACCCTTCTGGATACATTCCTTCACATCATATCTGACGTCCCCTATCTTGTAACTTACGAATTCCAGGGAACATTTACCACTAAAGTCAGAGATTGGAAATACGCTCCTGAATGCGCCTTGAAGTCCAAAATTACCCCTTTTCAACGGCTCTACATCTTTCTGAAGAAATTTCTCGTAGGACTTCTTCTGGATATCAATTAGATTTGGTATATTTAATATTTTTTTTATACGGCCGAAATTTTTTCTAAACTCACTCATATTATCCTTTTGTGTTATGAACGTTTATCCCTACAAACACGCCACCGATTAATTCTCATAACCTTATGGCAATTATTTTTTTATGTATTGCTTACGTCTATTTAATTTCTACGGTACCTCCAACTTCCTCTATTTTTTTCTTTATATCTGCTACCTCTTCTTTCGAAACACCCTCTTTAATCGGCTTCGGTACTCCATCCACTAAATCTTTAGCTTCTTTAAGCCCCAAACCGGTAATAGCCCTGACAACCTTAATCACCTGAATTTTCTGGTCGCCAAATCCGGTCAGCATAGCATCGAATTCCGTTTTCTCCTCAGTCGGGACGGCCTGTTCTTTCCCCGCGGAAATTTGAGCTGCGGCTACAGGTGCGGCTGCAGATACGCCAAATTTTTCTTCCAGTTCCTTTACTAACTCAGAAAGTTCAAGAACCGTCATTTCCTCAATAAATTTTACAACGTCATCCTTTGTGATTTTACTGGCCATTTTTTATAATCCTCTCCTGTATATTTTAAAATTCCTCATTATTTTTTTGCCCGATAGGCGTCAAGAACACAAATAAAACTTCTCGGTACTCCGCTCAACACGTTAACAAGCGAAGCCTGAACTCCTACCATAACAGAAAGGAGTTTCCCCAGAAGTACTTCTCTACCCGGCAATTCTGCCAGAGCACTGATCTGTTCTTTGCTGATAAGCTTACCATCCAGTATGCCTGCCCTGATTTCCAATTCAGCATTCTTTTTGGCAAACTCAACCAGCAACTTTGCCGGTCCAACCACATCTCCCCGATTTAAAGCTATTGCCAAAGGTCCCTTGAAATACTCTTCTAACTTACTGAAATCGGTATCCTTAGACGCTATTCCGAAGAGTGTATTTTTTAGTACCCTGAATTCGGTACCTGATTTTCGCAAGGTATTCCTCAAGACAGTCATTTTCTCAACATTCATGCCCGTATAACTGGTAAGAACAGCCAATTTAGTATCCTTGAGTTGCTCTTGAAGCTCAGTTACAATTTTTTCCTTAGTTCTCCGATCCAATCATTAGCCTCCTTTCTTCATATGCATTAAATTGTAAGTCAGAGAACAATTCATAATACAGGAGATATTAAACTTAAATGATCATAAAATGTAATCTGAAATCATTCAGAGGTCTCGGCAGGCCGATTCAAACCGTTTAAACTCCTGTACCTGCTGTCTCAGACTTTTATTAAATCGTTTAACCTTAACCCGGTCCAACCTAAACTGTCAGTCCCGGTTTTATATGCTTATTCCATTTTAAATATTTTTGACATCTAAGGGATCAACTTTTACTCCTGGTCCCATAGTCGTCGAAATTGATATTCCCTTGAGGTATGTTCCCTTACTAGACGCTGGTTTCAGCTTTATAATGGCTTCTAAAAGAGCACTGATATTTTCTGATAACTTATCCGAGCCAAAAGAAACCTTTCCCACTGGACAGTGCACTATACCCGCTTTTTCCACACGAAACTCAACCTTCCCGGATTTCAGCTCATTAACAGCCCTTGCTACATCAAAGGTGACTGTACCGACTTTTGGATTGGGCATTAATCCTCGTGGCCCCAAAATCTTCCCCAGTTTTCCAACACTCCCCATCATGTCTGGTGTGGCAATTACCCTGTCAAATTCTATCCATCCTCCTTTGATCTTTTCAATGATATCATCTGAACCGACCATATCGGCCCCTGCATCAAGGGCCTCCTTTTCTTTTTCTCCTTTTGCAAAAACCAGCACCCTGACTGTTTTCCCCAATCCATTCGGCAGGACAACACTCCCTCTGACCATCTGATCAGCATGTTGAGGACTTACACCCAGCCGAATGGCCGCATCGACTGTTTCGTCAAACTTCGTTCTCGCCGTACTGATGATCAATTCTGCTGCCTCCTTCAGGGCATACCGCTTCCCCGGTTCAATCTTCTTCTTTGCTTCAATAAATTTCTTGCCTCTTTTAAACATATTCTAAACCTCTAATTGACTCTACCTATTCGCAGGGCTGGGCTTCCCGCGAAGAGAAAACAACCTGAATACCCGCCTCTGCAGAGCTGACCATGGAAAAGCATCCCATAATTTATCCCGCTATTTCAATACCCATTGATCTGGCTGTTCCCGCAATGATTTTCACTGCCCCTTCCATATCAACAGCATTGAGGTCATTATATTTTAATTCTGCGATTTCCTTCACTTGTTTTGCCGTTACCGTGCCCACTTTTTCTCTCCTCGGATCTCCAGAACCTTTTGCAATCTTGGCAGCCTGTTTGAGAAGCACAGAAGCCGGCGGTGTCTTAGTGACAAAAGTAAACGATCGATCAGCATACACTGTTATAACGACAGGAATAACCATCCCCTCCTGGTTTTGCGTCATGGCATTGTATGCCTTACAGAACTCCATTATATTAACCCCGTGCTGACCCAGGGCAGGCCCTATGGGAGGTGATGGAGTCGCTTTACCCGCTTTAATCTGAAGTTTTATACTCGCTATAACCTTTTTTGCCATTGTAATTACCCTAATTATATTATTTTATCTAATATCAATCTTTGCATCAACTCTGAATAACCTGGATGAAATCCAACTCAACCGGTGTTGATCTACCAAATATACTGACAATAACCCTTAACTTCCCTTTCTCCGGCTTAACCTCATCAACCACCCCATCAAAATTCGTAAATGGACCATCGATTATCCTCACGTGATCACCGATTTCAAACCTGAATTTTGGTTTTGGTTTTAAAGTCCCTTCATTAATTCTGGTCTTCAGGTTTTCTACATCCTTATCAGGAATTGGTGATGGTTTTTCCTTACCCCCTATGAATCCAGTCACCTTTGGAGTCCCTTTAACGATATGCCATGTATCGTCATTCATCTCCATCTTAACCAAGATATAGCCAGGAAAGAACTTCCTCTTGGACGTTTTCTTCTCACCCGAAACCAGTTCAACGATATCTTCTTCAGGAATGAGAATATCGGAAAAGTATTCTTGCATTCCCGCTGCCTCTATTCTTTCCAGCAAGGAGAGTTTAACCCTGTTCTCAAATCCAGAATACGTATGAACGACATACCATTTCAAAGCCATACTCTAACCTAAAACCAGCCTTATCACTTTGGCCAATCCAAAATCTACAATACCTAGAAATATAGACACAATTATGACAACAATAATCACCACAGACGTAGAAGCAAGAGTTTGCTTGGGTGTTGGCCAAGTTACTTTTTTCAATTCACCCTTTGCTTCTTTTAAAAACCTTAATATTTTTTCCTTGATCAATTTTATCTTATCCATCGATACAATCCCGAGATCTCAACAAAAGCCCCTCTTTGAAGGCTTTCCCTCAAACTCTATTTTTATATCTTTTTCAAATTATCCTAAGTACCCGCCTTCAGCGGGAGATAAATAATCTGGCAGGCCAGGAGGGACTTGAACCCCCAGCATCCGGATTTGGAGTCCGGCGCTCTATCCATTAGAGCTACTGGCCTGTTTATTAAGCTGCATACTCTCCATGAACAAGTGTTATTTTGTTTCCCTGTGAATCTTATGAGACCGGCAAAATTTACAGTATTTTTTTAATTCCAGACGATTCTGCATTGTACGCTTATTTTTCGTCGTAGTATAGTTTCTTTGCTTACATTCCGTACAGGCCAAGGTGATGATATTTCTCATAATTAACCTACTTCCACCAGAATGGAGCCCACGACCAGGATTGAACTGGTGACCTCATCCTTACCAAGGATGTGCTCTACCGACTGAGCTACGTGGGCTAATTTGTTAATAACAAACTCTCTATAATTTACTTACCCATTACTCTTTACTCAGTGATCTGTAATTAAAAAATCTACTTACGTGAAGGAGATACAAGAAGTACAAATCCAATAATGGAGCGGGAAACGGGATTCGAACCCGCGACCCTCAGCTTGGAAGGCTGACGCTCTAGCCACTGAGCTACTCCCGCTCGTCATTGAAAAAATCCTGAAGGCCATCCTCCAAAAATTTTTGTTCGATACAATTCCCTGATGGAGGGGGGAGGATTCGAACCTCCGTAGGCTTAGCCGGCAGATTTACAGTCTGCTCCCTTTGGCCACTCGGGTACCCCTCCAGATTATATAACCAAATACTGGAGCTGGCGATGGGACTCGAACCCGCAACCTGCTGATTACAAATCAGCTGCTCTACCTGTTGAGCTACGCCAGCCGACTGACTACTCAGAATTTCAAAACACATATGCATCTGACTAAAGAAAAGAGTAGTACAATATTTTCCATAGAACGAACTGTTAATTTTAATTTTAATAAAATAATTTG